>OIEQ01000475.1_pt1 | contig 22331 bp, 28 predicted proteins | sample 1581841 | NCBI WGS metagenome assembly OIEQ01 (sample SAMN03281020, study PRJEB24777) | human gut metagenome | isolation source: fecal sample PR170 from 1 month old male Malay infant, vaginal delivered... | place: Singapore | collected 2005-12-29
CCGTTCAATGAGTGACGATTTATCGTCCCACTGTGGCACAAGAGATGGGAGGCGACCATTCCATTAACAAAGCCCCAAGTCAATGCAAATTCCCAAATGGACGACTAACCGCGTTTGAATGCCTGTGTATGTTGTTGTAGTAACATCCTTTCAACCTAACCGTGCAGGCCTGACAACGTCCGTAACAAGAAGTAGAAATATTGCTCAAAAGGCAAGATAGGCGGGAGCTAAAAGGTAACACGTGCTGTTAGCATACCCTTGCATTGAGCCACAAACAATCTCACTGGACTTGCCACAATTTTGCCACACCTACAACGCGCAAAATTGCACATTAGTGTTAAACAAAGCAAAACTCTGCAATAGTAACCTGATGATTTTACGAGAAAAGATGGTGCCGATAATAGGAGTCGAACCTACGACCTTCGCATTACGAATTAGTAGAATCACATTTAACTAACTGTTTTACATGTACATTACCGCATTCACATTGCTCAACTTAATGGCACATGATGTAAGAAATAGAATGACGCTTCACCATGTGTGACACAAAAATGGCACACCCTATAAAGCATCCACAGCACGTATTTCGGCAGCACGCACTGTGGAAATACTGCATTACCCTAACACTGGGAATTTTTTGTACAGCGTCGATATACCAACACCGAACGTCTTAGCGATCTGCTGTCTTGATTCACCAGCGGAGATCCGAGAACCCATCTCCCGCCACTGCTCATCAGTAAATTTCGGGCGGCGGCCGCCTACCCTTCCCTTCGCCCGCGCAACGGCTAACCCGGCCAGCGTACGCTCGCTGTTCAGGTCGGATTCGTACTGCGCTGCTGACAGGATATTGCGGAAATTGTAGCGACCACTGGCGGTGCGCAGGTACACACAATCCGTAATGCTACGGAAATTCACACCGTTTTCCTGTAGCTGCTGGAACATCAACAACGCATGCAGGACATTGCGACCAATCCTGTCCAGCTTCCAGACCACCAATTCATCACCGGCATCCATGGTACCGATCAGCTGTTTCAACACCGGGCGATTAGCTTTACGCCCGCTGGCGTGTTCCTCAAAAATTAGCTCGCAGCCAGCTGACTCGAGAGCCAGACGTTGCAATTCGGTGTCCTGGTGGTTTGTTGATACTCGGGCATAGCCATAAATCATATGTATTTCTCCTGTTATGAAAACAGGAGAAACGGCGAGAGAACGCCACATGCTTGAGTGTTTTAAAAAAGGTTGGTCTGGGAGAAGCGGCAAAAAGGGATGTAGGGACCGGTACAAATCAGATCCCCGATACTGCTGATGCGAGTTGATACATCAACAGCACCCGATATCGAGTGGCCTACACCCCCTGCGGAGTAATTTCTGGCGGAGGGGCAAATGCCTCTCCGTCATATGTCCAGTCGATACCAGCCGATATGTCGTCAATATTCACAGTAATATAATCATCGAAAATGTCTCCAGTGCCATCCCATACAACAACATTTTCAACGACGCCATTTTTAACTAGCGCATAATTACTCATTATGCCAGCTCCTCAATGATTACGATTCCCGGGCGTCCCGCTGCGCCTGATTTAGCTGATTGGGATGGGCCATTCGAACAGCCGGATGCTCCAGAACCATAGCCCCCACCGGGATTTGCCGGGCTATTAAGTGCAGGAACCGATCCGCCTACCCCAAATATACTATTTGAACCACGCGAGCCAGCGGCATAGCTATATGCAACAGCTACGGCTGGTTCTGCCCCTGCTCCAGATGAGCCGACAATATTCCACCCAGTCGGACCATCGCTGTTAGTATTGGCCACGGGCTGAAATGGTGGGTTTGCCGGGCCGGCGGGTAATCCAGCTCTCCCGCCGGGCGATGAAATAAACGAACCAACTGAGCTAGTTCCGCCGTCAGCGCCGTATATTGAACCCGCCGTTCCTCCTGCACCGCCGGAACCGATGACGACTGACTCCGTTGTTATTGACGATACGTCATAAATGCCCTCAGCATATGCCCCTGCGCCGCCCCCGTTACTCACGGAAACCTCGTTACTACCCGTTACCGGTGCAGCTGAACTACCGCCCCCCGCCCCGAGACATTTAATTCGCCATTTTTTTGCGCCTGGCGTTTTTGTCACTGTCCCGCTGGCAGTGAATACCTGTATTTTTAGCAGCCTACCAACGTATCCGCTCGCATCTCCCAAACCAAGCTTTAAGAGAACGCCAGCGGCGTCGGTTTGCGCCAGAATTTCTCGCGCGAAAGCAGTAAGAGCTGTTAACGCAGCGGTATCGTCCCCGTTGAAGTAAGCCAGCTTGTCAGCAGCACCGGTTAATCCCGCCAGCGCCGTCAGCGTTGCATCGAGGGGCTGGAAGTCTTTACCGAATGCTGCGGACATTTTGGCGATAAACCCGTTCAGGTCACCATCATCAAGTACATCCAGACCGCTTTTGTTGGCGGTGTACTGCGCCAGCGCTGCCGCGATAAAACTGGCCTGTCGAATGGCTTTGTTTACCTGAGCACTGGAAGCTTTGCCAGCCGTGAAGCCAGAAAGCAGAGCCGGAAGCGATTCCCAGTCAGCCTGGGCCGTCACGTTAGCATTTGCCGCTGTCGCGAACGGTTTAAAGTTGTTTATTGCCATTAGAGTATTGTCCCCCATGCTCCAACATCGAACCCGCCGATGTATTCGTTATCCATATCAAACCCAAAGAATTTAGAGCCTTCTGACGGTGTTTCTACCGAAGGCGTTTCAACATCACCGGCCCATACGCCAGCTGATTTAACGGTGAGATAGCCCTGTTTGATAGCGGCGATCAGTTCGAGAGACACATCAGAAATATCAGTTTCAGGGAAAACCCAGACCGAAATCGTCATGTCCTGGTTGTCGACGATCTGCATCCTCAGGCCTGAGCCTGCGGTAGCAGCGTCAAGGATGGGAGGCAGAGAGTCGTTCCGACCGTCCCAGTTGTTGATAGCGATTTTCGCTTTCAGAATGATGCGGTACGTCTCATCGCTTAGCGTCGTATAGCCAGAATCAGGATCATATGGCCCTTGCCAGATGCCCTGGTCATACCCAAGCCCGTCAGTGTCCCAGCTGAAATAAACTCCGCTAATTGGCTGGCTGACGATGCGACTGCGACCAATCCAGAGGCCGAGCGTATCGAGCTGGACGCCGACGGCAGTATCAATATCGAAAGCGCTTACCAGCCCTAGGGTGGCGCCGGTGATATCAATCAGTGGCCGCGTGCTCAGGTCGACGTGATCAAAAAAATTCGGCTTCGTGGCGTGATAGTTGGTGATTAAGTCCGTGTACTTGCTCATGACGTCACCGTGATACTGATATTCGCGGTGCTACAGGACGCTGAAGCATCATAGGCAATATCAATATTTGATGCCGATACACTGCCAGACGACTTACCGATCAGCAGGTCGATAATATCGTAATAGCGGGCATTCCCTCCGCTCACAACGCCAAGGTTTGCCGGGGAATAAATACGGCTCAGCAGAACGTCGTCGCCAATTGTCAGGCCATTAATATAGTCGGCAACAGCCTGTTTGATCTGCTCGCCGATTTGAGAGGTATACCCGGTAAAAACTTTCAGGGTAATGGCTACGAAAATTGGCACATCGGTAGAGCGTGAAAAACTGATGACGTGAGGATTACCGTAAGTATCCGGCACCGTGACAGAAGTTGTCCCGTAGGTTGCCGTTCCCTGTCCTTTATTCCCCCTGATGGTCTGGGCTATTTCGGTAACATCTCCACCATCGACAATGGCGGAAATTGAGTGCGGCGGCAGCCCGTTGCTGTCGGTTGCCCCTGTGTCGTTCTCATACAGCTTGTGACGTGTCACGCCAGCAACGTTAGCTATTGCGCCGTCGACACCTTCAAACGGTGTGATCGATGGTAGCGCGACGCTTTGCCCCTGCCGAATGCGCAGCTCTGCGTCGGTTTCGGCTGGTGAACCGACAGTAGCCGCAGCAGGGTTGGTTACCGACACCCAGCCGCGAGTCGGTGTGTTAATGGTGGTAATAGTCCCGGCCATCGCCGCAACCGAACCGCTATTCGCACATGTGGCCGTCACCAGCACAGTACCGTCAACGCCGATCGATACACTCGCGGGAAAATTCCAGATAATGCCGTTTTTATCCCGCGCAGAGCCATTCGTGATAGTCGTGCCCGCCGTACCGGTTAACAGAAGGTCAGCAGTAGAGTTTGTCGCTACCTTTCGCGTGATCCCGTTAATTTTCACATTGCTGCTAAGCGCTGCGGCCTGCGCTGTCGTCGGTGAAAAAGAGTTGTAGATCTCGATAGCGGTATTGTTAGCGTCATGCACGGCAAGAGCCACGAGCGCGACCATTTGCCCGTCTTTGCTGTCTGGTTCGAGGTAGGCATCACTACCGTAAATCTGCCTGAAATAGCTGGTCAGTGTATTGAGGATTGTCTGGTAATCAGGCGCACTAATCCCCTGGGCGGTTACCGTTGCCGATAGCCCCAGCGTGTCGAGGTTCAAAGCCATTTATGCCTCGCTTGTTACAGTCGTCTGGCCGTAGATTGTGTCAATGGAGGAAGTGAAAGTGACGCGGCGGCTGGTGCCGTCATAATTGGTATCGAAGGAAAGAATCGACAGAACGCCCGGTGTATCCTGTATGCGTTCGCGTATAGCCAGGATGTAGACATCTGATCGCTGCTTCCCAAGCACTGACTGAACATACGGCGTGCCTTCCGTCAGATCGAGAAACCACTGACCGCGCCACAGCTCGAAACGGGTTTTTACGGCCTGGGCGACACATTCCGGACTGTCGATAAGGAAAGTATCGTCACCCTGGCCGAAAGTGTAATCGCCGTCAGCATCTTCGCGACGGTATCGCATTATTGCGGCCCTCCAGTAGTTCCCCCGCCAGTCTGTACTCCGCCATGTTTATGCGTGGAGACACTGATACCAGAAGCTGTTACGTCATTCGTTACCGTCACAGGTCCGAGCATCGTCGCAGTACCGCCGCTATCGCCCATTCCCTGAGACAGGTTGCCGTTAATCGTTACGTTGCCGTTCAGCGTGATAGTCGGGGATGTGATTGTCGTTCCACCCTCAGCCGTAGCCGTGAGCTGGCCCGGTGTTTGAACGGTGATGTTATGTCCTGCAGCGACCTCTACGAACGCCGCGCCATCATCTGTTCGCAGCTGCGCAGCGCTGGTACTGATACCGCTGATTTTCTGTGCTTGCGACTGCGGGCCAACGATGGCGAACGCATCAGATAAGTCATGCTGGCGCGGGTCGACGGTCTCCTGAACGCCGCCGCTCTGCCACCAAAAATCGATGCAACGGTCGGCAAAGATAAGCAGGCACTCGTCGCCTTCTTTAACCGGAAAGGTCAACGTGCAACCGCCGCCGCGCGGGAAGATGACAGGCACATCCACCAGCGGTTTTAATTCGGTAGAGCCATCGCCAACAATACCGCGAAGCGCCACCTCTACTGTGCAGGTAACAGTATCAGGATCGAACGACTGAATGATGCCGGGCATCGCTACGCGCATCTGGGTAGACACCGAATCGGCTATGGCCTGCGCGGTCTGCTGCTCGCCGCCGATCTGTGATTGAGTTGGAATTGGCATAAAAACTCCATAAAAAAACCCGCTCGGCGGCGGGTTACTGATCAAATGTCAGGGTTTGAGGGCTGATTTGTCCGTGCTATTTATCTTCTTTGCAGCCCTGAATGTAGGTCTTGCTTAAAACCACGGTAACGTCGTGGTTCGTAGCGAGATACAGGCTGCCAAGAAAAAGCCGCAAGGCAATTTTTAGCTTCTCACGATAGGGGCCGGATACCTTTATGCCAAAATCAGAAACAACCATAAAATTTACTCCAGCAATAGGCAAAGAATTGCTCTCCATAATCCAGGATAACATACCTGAAAGCGACTATAAAATACGCAGACGAATCAGAACTGCTGACTCAATTAATGCGGTTGGCACGCTCGTCGACATAACTATCATCGTAGCCACGTCGTCACCAGCTTGTATAGCCATTGCATCCATCGCAAGAAAATGGATACAGACCAGATCATCCAAAAAAATAACAATGACCACAGAGAAAGGTAAAATCGAAGTAGAAAACCTGACGTCAAAAGAACTGATTGAAGTAATGGAGCAGTGCAAGAACATCAGCTTCAAAGAGGAATAACTTGGCGAGCCGGTCAACCCGGCGCTTTTTCTTTATACCTACTTCACCTTCACGCAGTCGTATGTTGCATACTGACGTGGTGCATCCATATTTGCTTGCAGCCACTGAGCATTCAGGATTGCTTTACCATTACGGCCAATAAACTCCATTCCTACCCATCGCCCTGGTTGATTGGTCGCTAAGCGCCATTCAATTTTGACGTTGTTATAATCACCGTCATTTTTAAGAAATGTCACTTTTTGCGATTCAGGTTTAACTCCGTTTACGCGAGCGAAACCATCATCAGCCCAATGGATGTTGAAGTCACCACACTGAGAATCAGCAATAGCCTGGAAAGAAAATAATGCTGCAATGGTAAAAATTACGAGTTTCACGTCCCGTACCTCAGTAGTTTGTTTTTTGCATAGCACCAGCATTAACTAAATCACGAGCGCCACGCGCAAAACACATCAAATCCATGTACCACGCCTGACCTCTTGTGTCGCCAGTATAGTCGATAGCTTTGACGATATAAACGCCATCTGTCGCAATGCTGGCAGCCTGTTGTTTGCTGGGTAACGTGTCACTTTCGATGTTCCCATTATATACAGACGTCCCGATCCGCCCAAGCGATTGCGCAATATCGGAGTTGCCAACTGTCGCGCGGTATACCGAAGCCTGATCGAGCTGGATAAGGCCATTGATGCGAATGTTGGGGTTTATCAGGCACCGCACATTTACGCCGCCGCCCATAGTCTGTTGCGGCATACCGATAAGGCCAGTATCAGCATTCAACACAATGGCTTCGTGAATATATTTATCCTCCGGCACCATCTGGACCTGACCATCCACCAGCTGCCATGTCGCTTTGCACTGCGCAGCAATATTATCCATCACGTTACGGGTGGATGAATAAATCGCACGGCCACGAGGAAACACGGTATCAGGAAAGTCACCGGTAATGCCCTGCGTCACGCCGAACGCGTTGAAATCCTGCATAGTCGCCCGGTGCAGGTCCGCAACGGTATAACCAGCGGCAAGCGTGGTGATGGTAGTCGCATAGAGGAACGCTTCGTGATCACCAATGGCCTGAATCAACACCCAGGAATCCGTAATGTTGTCCTTCCCGGTGACGGTGAAGCGAATATCACCGTCAAAAATCAGGCCGTAGTTCTGACCGTTCACCTGCCCTATCTGGTCTGGTGAAATCTCCCGGGACACACCAACCTGGCTCGCATCAACATCCGGCGCTATACCGTCATACCCGGCAATGATGCGAATTTTGGCAAACTCCTGCCCAAGTATCTTGTTCGTGGTATCGGTCGAAAGGTTATAGACTTTCACGTTAGCCACGCGCGGCCAGCGTGTATCTGCCCATTCGATCTGGAACGTGACCTTAAAATCTGACAGAGAAACGCCCTGCCCGTTCTGGTCCAACAGCTGCAACTCAAAATGGCGCATCCAGTTAAGAGACATTTCTACTCCTGTACGAAAATGAGGTGGCTGTATGTGCCGAGGTTGGTTTTGGTGGGCTCGTCTGGTGCGCCTACATCGCAGCCAACGAGCAGCGCCCCGTTAATACCTAGTTGAGGATATTGCTCAAGAAGATTTACACCGGTTACCAGCGGCACACCAGAAAGAAGCGGTTCGCCACTGCTATCTTGTACATCCAGAATCCAGCCAGCAGAATCACGCCAAATGACTCTCAGCGTGTATGTTGTCTCTGCTAACTGAATGCGAAATAGCTGGTTATCCGGCGATAAAGGGATTTCAGTTACATTCATTGGATACCTATAGAGTTACCAAGACTGGTTCCTTTTAGTCCATCAAACCACCCTGTTGACTTAATTACCGATTCATTTACTGGGGTGGTGGATTTAGTCCCGGAATTTTGCACCGCCGATGTGCTGACGCCATCCTGCATATCTGATTTATCAGCAACGCTAACGCTCTGCGTTTGCGACATGATCACTTCACGCAGGGTAAGCGTACAGTTCAGCACGTTCTCGCTGGTTTTGTCCGTTGTCACCTCAATGGCTCGCACCAGCATATTGCTGTACACCCGCTTTCCGGTCACCACATCGAACGGCACGCGCTCAAGCTGCATATCCAGCAGCTTTTGGTATGTCTCCTTTGGGCTAAGCCCAGCGCTAAGACCGATTGAAGATGTATCAATGAAGTCCAGCAACGAACCGCCACCAGCGAAGCCGCATTCCATTGTGACTTCGCTGGGGCGCTTATACGCATGATCGGCGATGAATCCCGACGCGCTATTCGTTGTTGGCTTCTCCACCGGGTGCTCAGTAATTTCGAGCGCATCAGAATGCTTTTCGGAGACGACCACGCTGGGAATTAATATGCCAACTCGCCGGGATTGCTGGCGAAAAATCGCTGATAAAATATCCATTATCTCGGTCCTGCGGGGAGTTGCTGGGTTAACTGTGAGTTCACACCCTTTTGACGGTCAACAGTCAAACGGGCAGCCTCGCGCGGATCGGAAACGCCGTGGATGTTAATGTTCGTTTCCTGCTGAATCACCGGGGCGCTGGTGGGCATATTGCTCATTACTTTCGGAATGTAGTTGCGCGTTTCCTGCGGCATTAGCCCCATTCCATAACGCTTAACATTCCCGATCCCCCAGTTATATGATGCCAATGCTTTGCTAAGGTCTCCGCCGTTCTGCCGCAACAGCTGGCTAAGGTACTTAGCGGCTGCCTGAGCTGACTTTTCCGGGTCGAATACATCATTCCCACGCAGGCCCATGTCGCGCGCCGTGCCATCCATAAACTGAAACAGACCTTTCGCGCCTGCGCCGGACATGGCGAACTGGTTACCACCCGACTCGGTGATCGCCACGCTTTTCAACAAGCCAGCAGGCAGCTGATAAAGAGACTCCAGCTTATTGAACATTGGCCCCATCCAGTCGAGCAAAACCTTGCCCTGCGCTGTGGCTTGTGGGCGTTTAACTGATTGCGCCAACTGGGTGGGATCGCTCGGTATATTTGGAGAGATTTCAGCAGCACCAGCAGGTGAGAACAGTAAATTACCGATTTTGGCAATCCCGTCTGAGATCTTTTCAAGATAACCATTAGCAGCCTGCTGACGGTTTTTTATTTCATCTCTTTCATGCGGGGCAATTTCATTACTACGAACATGCTGTTCCGCCCCGGGAATGTCAGGCTGAACATTATCGCCATAAACGACGCCATTGCTTTGTGCCTGACGAATAATCTTACCTGGGCCACCATGCAGCCAATCCATCCATGCGGGCCATTCTCTTACCTCGCTAACATCTTTTCGCCCAAGGTCGGTTTTGATGCCAACCGTAGCAAGAGCATCACCAATGTTCCTTTTGGTATAGTCCAAAGATGATTTAGCACTGGCTTTTATGTTTTCACGATCTGAAACCAGGTAACCAGCATACGCTCCCCATAATTTAAGCCATGGCGGTATCGGAAGGCCGGATATTTTTGCGAATGCTCCTAGCACTTTTGATACCCAAACCCCAGCAATGAAGGTAGCCAAAATTTCCAGCGAGTTCTGCCACCCACCGACAGAATCCTTCAGCCCAAGCAGCTTATCGCGCAGCCAGAGAATTGCCTTTTTCGCCTTTTCTATTGCTGGCTCCCACTTGCTCCAGTCAATCAGACTTTTACCGCCTTCTTTCCACGTCTGGTAATCGTCATAGAGTAATCCGATCGCCAGAATCAGCGTGGTGATAATTCCAATCGGGGATTTCAGGAACGCAGAATTAAGCAGACGCCATGCGACAAGTAGAGCACCGAATATTTTCAGCAGATTTTTACTGCCATCGTCAAGACGCTTCCACCAGTCAATGACAGAGCCAGCGCCCTGTATGAGCCGCCACGCCATTCGCGTGAAGGCGTTCGCAAGCCAGATCACGCCTTTAATAACTCTGGTCAGCGTATCTTCAATCTTCGGGAAATTGTCGAGAATTTGGCGGCGAAGAGTATCCAGTGAGCCAGCAAGCCCCCCCGCAAGGTTTGAGCCGATCTTGTCCCGCATAATGCCGAACAGCGACGTAAGCCCGCGCATGGACGTCATGAATTTGTTGGACTGAACAGCCGCTTTATCTGCGTTGAACCCCGTTTTTTGCAGCATCGACTGGTAATCGGCGGTAAAGCCATTCATGCCGCGCCGCATCGCCATCAGCGTGTTTTCATCGATGCCGAGCATCTGCGCGTATTGCTTCGCGCGGTAATACGGCATGTTGTTGAGCTTTTGCCCAACGCCAGTAAAGATGGCGGCAGTGTCACGCATCTTTCCGCTGGCATCGCGGGTCTGTACGCCCAGACGGTTCAGGAAGCCCTCCGCTCCCGGATTGCTACGCATGAAACCGGCCAGTCCTTCAAGGGAGGACATAGCCGACTCGGCGCTGGCACCGGTTTGCGATGCGGCATAGCCCAGCGCTTTGATGCCCTGGACACTGGCCCCCGTCCGCTGGGATGCCCAGTAAATTTTATCCAGACCGTTCGCGATCTGGGTGGTAAATCCGACAATGCTCAGCGCTGCGCCTTCCACCACTGCGCCGACCTTCAGAACGTTCGCGGTAACGCCTTTCAGCACGGCTTCAAACTTATTAGCGCCAGCCTGATCGATATCGAATCCCAGCGAAACAAGGAAATCTTTAATCGTATCTGCGTTACCGCTCATTGGCCGCTCTCCATTTATCTACCCGGGCGTCGTTATCCTCGCGCATGTCGAGGTAGTCATTGAGAAGCGCGATGCGGAAAAGGTCTACCGCACCGCTGTTAAGGTCTTTCTGGTCAATATGGAAGGCAAGCGCCGGACGAAGAATAAAATCTTCACCGCCCGGCAGGCTATTGAAGGTTATTCCGCTGGCGGGGTGGGCGTCTCGCTGGTAGGGAGTCCTTGCAAAAAATTTCCCAGCGAGTCGGCGACCACCCGCGCCACCAGTTGCAGCATGGTCAGCAGGTCGATATCGTCAAACGCCATTTCGCCATGCTGGCAGACTGGCACCCAGCCTTTCATATGCTCGCGTGAAACGACGGAAAGGCAGGGGAACAGGATAGCGTCCACGTCGCCATCGCTCAGATCGGACACAGCATTCGCAATTTTTGGCAGGATGGTAGCCATCGCGCCTTCGGTGTCTTTGCTGCTGATTTTCTCCTGAACGCTCCGGAAGTCAGAAACCATCCCGGCCAGCACCGGCAACAGCTTGCGGGACACCTTCAGCTGTTCGAAAACGCTGAGCTTTGCGGTGCGATATTTCACGCCTTTAATTTCGAATTCCATGCGTTAAAACTCCCCGAGCAGCTGGTCAATCTTGCCGCAGTCGAATACCCAGGCGACGGTTCCGCCCTCTTTGGCGTTATTGAAATCAGGCTGTTTCTGGAATGCACACGAACGCGCAGTAGAAATATCACCCGATGCCGTGTTGCGAATGACGATCACGTTATTGCCCCAGGTGGCAGAGGACTGGCTTTGCGCGTTATACGCCAGAGACAGCTTCTTGTTCACCGGGGAGGTTTTCAGCAGCGTCACCGTAATGGTGCCTGACTTATCGGCGTGCAGGCTGTGCATCACTTCGCCATCGGCACCGATGGTCATGGTGTTTTTGTTGCCGCCCATAGTCTGGGTGATACCTTCCTCAGAGTTCGCAGAACCCTGACCAAGATCGATAACGCCTGTCGGCCCGGTGAGCGACGCGGTTACATCGAGAAAAGAATAAGTTGCCATTTATCGCTCCTTAGCGAACCACGTTGATCTGCACATCGGCATAATGAACTGCGCCAGCCAGCTTACAGGCCACCTGAATTAACGGTGCTTTGCGCGCTTCGCGGTCGGCCTGCGCCTGTTGCACCAGCGGCTGGGCATAGACGTAATAGCCTTTGGTCAGCGTATCGCCGGAATTCAGTTGTCCGATAGGGCCACCATTCCACACGCCAGCCGCTACCAGACCGTTCGTGACGGACTGATCCATAGACTGTTCAACGTTGGAAAGCAGACGGGTCACACCGGCATCAGTCTGCGGAATTTTGGTGGTGCTGGTGTAAAGCAGGTTATAGAGATTGGTCTGAACGTAGTTCTGCAACCAGTCGAGCCCGTGGCGCTCGTCGAAGAAGTCGCCGTTCGCCATAACACCCTGTTGCAGGATCGCCGTGTCGTTGGCGTAGTACACGAACACGTTCGCATTCTTCGCATCCACAGCCGCCGCCTGTCCTACCGTCAGCGTTTCGTAGGTTACGCTCGGTTCCTGTTTGAATTTCAGGGTAATGGTGGTATTGCTGCCGTTGAAATTGACAGTAAACGCGCGACCGAAAGCTGAAACCGCTGCATAAGGGCTGCTGGTGGAATATTGAATAAAGGTACGGGCATACTTGCCAACCTTTAATTTCGACGCAACATCGGTCGTCGAGGTCGTGCTGATAATCTCGGCGTCGGCAGATGTTACCCCGAAAATGCGGCTCAGGCTGGACGCTTCGATGAGTTTAGCAACCTCAATCACGTCGTCAGCATCAAGCACATCGCCACCAGCGCCAACATCATCAGCGACAACCAGCCCATACCAGTTGGTATATTGCAGGCAGGCATTAACAGCTTGCACGATGGTTTCCACGCTTCCACCTTCGGAAGAGGTCAGCGTCTTCGCCCAGCGGCCAACATAAACCTGCGTCGGCTTCGGCGACTGGCTGAAGAAAACCTGCGCCGCTTCATATTCCGGGCTGTCGACTCCGAAGTCCTCGCCAATGTCCTCAACGGACGCATAAAGGCGAACGCGCTCCTGCACCGGAATGACAGTGGAAGAACCGAGGATCAGCAGCGCGCCGAAATTACGACCAGTAGCCGCTTTCGGCGAGATGATCACATCAACGTTTACAACGTTGGATACAGGTAAGCCCTGCGTCATAGTTTATTCTCCAAAAAAGGTGACTGGCGCTTCCACCAGCGATTTAATGCCGTACTCGCGCACAACCTTCCGGCGCAGGCGCACCGTCATGTCGTAGCGGCGAACCCATTGCTGGTTGATAAGTTCGGGGAAAGGGGTCAGACCGGTATAGTCGCCAAGGGACAAACCAAGCGCGTTCAGCTCAGCATTGTTTTGCGGGACAGATATGCCATCGCGAAAACGGGACGCATAAGACATACCAGACGGGCCATAGAACGACGCCATGCACTCGAACGTTTCATGCCGCCAGAGCTGAGCGCCCTCGTCGGTCTGATTGGTGAATGCAGGACTGTTATCAATGGGCCATCCGGTAACGCCGAACGCGCACCAGTTCGTTTCAATGGGTAGCAATGGCGGTTGGTCTTTCTGCCAGCGCGGGCGAACCATCCCAGCAGGTAAGCCGGATACGTTGCGCATCCACTGGCTTAACAGCCTGTCGAGCGCTTCGTCATAATCCGGATCGCCGCTGGTGGGTGTCAGCCAGCCGCGCTCTGTGCTGGTGTTATTGCTCAACGGGAGTTCCCCCATCAAACGGCAGTAATTCACAATGCGCCTGGACGAAGCCAGCACCGTAAGCGGTATACGGGTCGACGAACGTCACACGATAATCACGGTTCTGATACGTCACGATATCGGCATCACGGCCAGTCTGCCCCTGTGTCAGCCGCTCAGTTGTCACGATAAGAATCGCGCCGCTGATAACCTGCCCGGCCTGCATGCGGCGGTTTTCCAGAGAGCGGTCAACGGTAACAACCCCGGCAAACTGCGTTTTAACTTCGCTGTCTCTGCCGATCCCGTCCTCGTCCACCGTTTGTGCGCGACGCGTTACCCACAGGTTGAAGTCGCAAAAATCGGGGTCAAAAAGAACATCTGTTACATCAAGAGTCGGCATCTTTATCCCTCACAACGTGGGTAATGGCTCTGCGGTACTGCCCGGTGTCGATTAGCGGTTTCACCAGATCGGTTCCGGGGGGCTCGCCGGCAGCGCGGCGGGCAAGCTCCGCTTTCGCCCCTTTACGCCCGCGACGCGCGCGTGCTTCAACGGTGCTATCAGCAAGCGGCGTAAAACCGGTAATGGTCATGTAACGCCTGACACCGTTAGCAGCCAGCGTACCCGCCTGGTTGAGAGCTCTTTCAGCGCCATCCGCATTACCATCAAGCGCAGCCTGCGCCGCTGCTTTGAGCTGCGGCACTGTCTGTTCTTCTACCGATTTAACGCCGGGGATCAGGTGCGGGCGTGGGGGGATGTTTTGCGCTGGTGAGCCGTATTCGTTGACATAGCCGATCCCGGCATTACCAAACGGAACATCTTCACGCTCGCTGTCTTCCGAAGGGATGCCGACCAGCACATCCTTTTTGGTTAGCGACCTGAGCGCATCCAGAATGGCCTGAGCGTTATCCACCCTCGTTGTTACACCGCTTTTGAAACTCATAGCTGGCGACCGCCCGCACCGAACATCGTGATCAGCTGATAAAATTCAGCGCCATATCGGGTGTTATTCCAGAAGCCTGCGTCAGGATTGAGTGTCATGCTGGTGTCATAGCTGACGCTAACCTTGTCAACGGACTTGGAGGACTGAACACCATTGGTTGAACCGCCCGGGCCGCCAACCAGCATCGCCCGGCTATCTGCCGCCCAAAGCGTCATGTAGTGCGCAACGAACAACTCGGCAAAATACGGAAACAACTTTTTGCCGGTGACCTTTTCGCTTAGCAGCACATCGGCCAGATTCAGACGAAACTCGATTTGCGCTTCGGGATATTTGGCAGGGTCAGCAAACTGCGGGAAGTCGCGGCGAAAATCACTTACTGTTGGCAGGCTTTGATTCTTTGGCATCTTTCGCCCCATTACCGCCAGTCTGGGCGGCAGCAATCTGCGCTTGCAGGCTGTCGTTCTGCTCTTGCAGCTTGAGCAGCGCTTCTTTCAGATCGGCAATCAGCTGATCTTTATCGACAATCTGCTTATCTTTGTCGGCAATCTGCGCTTGCAGGCTGTCGATAATGGGTTGCAGATCATCGGTGTCGCTAATCACGCTTTCGGAAAGCTCGGAGTGCGCCTGGGTGAACCAGTGCGACGCGACCTCTTCCGGTACGTTATGCCGTCCCCGGCCAAACTCCCTTTTTGACTGATCGCCGAGCGTCAGCGTAAACGGGGTGTGAACATGGATGGTAACCAGCTTTTCTTTCGCCATTTTCAGTTCCCTTCTGGCCCCTTTCGGGGCCGTTCTGGTTATCAGATACCGTCCACGTAGGACAGGGTTTCTTTGTACACTGGCTCAACCGCACCGAGCTTGCCGTAGTAGGTCGCAATCTGATACAGACCGCGATACTGGACAGGAACGCTCTGCAACGGCACCAGCGGATAGCGCACGTATTTCTTGTCGTTGGTGTAGGCGATCATACGGTCTTTACCGCCAACCCCACGCCCTTTCAGCCATTTGACCGCTTTGATTTCAAGCGGAACGCCGTTCTGGTGGAAAGCGATAGTGTTCACGGCCAGATAGGTCAGCAGCGACTGGTTACCCGCTTCGGAAACCTTACGGCTCGCCAGCAGTGAATACTGCTCTGGCGGAATGCGCAGATCAGAAGGCACGATGGAATAACCGGATGCTGCCCAGGCATTCGACAGAATGCTGTTCACGCTATCGAGGATCTCGTCGTTGGTGGAGTTCGCCCAGGTCTTCGGCGCATTGTTCAGCGTCACACCGACAAGGTTTGCCAGCCCTTTCAGGCCGAGCGCATCATCGCCGATGTAAACCTGCTCGTCGTTATCCATCTGCCATTTGAGCTGCATCCCGTCGTACTTCTGGGTATCAATCGGGCGGCCTACCTGCTGAGCAGCTGCCAGCTCTACAACGGTCCAGCCCAGTTCCATACCCCAGAGGTTCAGTGGATTGCCGTCTTTGCTGATATCCACGTTCACGCCAGCAATAGCAGTGGAGTCTTTGCCTACCCAGTTTTTACCGTTCGGATTTGCGCCAGTACCAGCAGCGCCAAAACTGGTGTTAGTCCAGCTGGAAATGTCATCTGCGATAGAAACGTCTTCACGCAGCTGAATATCGCGGGTCCAGGTGTAACCCACCAGCGGCAGGTTCAGCGTCTGGTCGAGTCGCTCCAGCTCCCCGATGAGAAAGGCACCAGAGCTATCAACGGTTGCCTGATCAAAAGTAATCATTCGTCTGTTCCTTAAATCTTCCAGGAGATTTCTGCATTGCCGTTAGCGTCACCGGCCCCTGTGAATTCGGCGTTGGTCAGCGCCACGTTTTTGCCACTGACGGACGTGGACATGAAGCCGCCCAGCGGCACTTTGATGGATTCATCAGTGGAGACGACAACGTATACCGGGTCGCCTTTTTTGATGGTGCTGGCATCAAAATCAGAACCGAGATTAACGGTCATGTAGCCACGCTTCATGGCGTCACCCGGGAAGTTCTTATCCGTCCCCACCTGGCGAACCATGTCTGGCTGCGATGTGGTCGGATACGGACGAACGTAGATCCCCTTCACCTTGTCGGCGGTGTCACCGTCCGCCAGCGGCACGAAAAAGCCGTCAGCGTCGTATTTGCCAGCCAGACCATAGGCAGCGAAGGCGTTAGCGGATTTAAGGATCACCGGTTCGACGGTTAAGTCCTGCGGGCGAGAGATAGCCCCGGCAATGCCAACAGGCATCCGGTACAGATATGCAGTCATTGGATTATCCTTTGCGGTTAGACCAGAAGTCGGCGTTTTGTTTGTTCAGGGAAGCGATGCTGGTCATGCCCATATTTGGACGCTGTGCATCGCCCGTGGTGCTGCGGGTGTTTCGCCCTTTGGCAATCTCTGATACGGCGTTAAAGGCCATATCTACCGATTGCTTGGGCAATTTGCGAATATCCGCATCACCGACAACCTGGCGAACCAGTGTTTTGTCAGCGGCAGCCAGCACATCACGTTTGAACGCGGTCGGTTTCACCTTGCGGCTCAGATCGATACCCGGGACGATAACTTCGGCACGATAGGCAGAGTCACCGGTAATCGTGGTTTCCTCTTCGTCGTCCTCGCCGTCGCAGGTCGGATCTTTTTTGTCTTTTTCATCAGGCTTATTGTCGTTATCGCACGTCGCATTTCCTTCCAGCTTAGCCAGCAGGGCTTTGAGCAAGGTTTTGATATCGTCCTCGCCGTCGCCGGTTGGCTCTCCGCCCATCTCCGGCTTTTTGTCCGGCAATGGTTGTTGCGGTGAAAGGTTAATGTTGAGGTTAACGCCGCTGGGCAGCTCCCCTTCGTCACCCGTTACCGCCGCTGGCGCAGAGTCCAGCAGTTCGTTCATGGTGTCAGCGTCACCCGTTTTGATGGCCGTGCGCATGCGGGTCCACCAGCTTTTCTTTTGATTTGCCATTGTGTCTCTGTCTCCAATTGCACAACGATTTCCGGCTCTGCCTTTAGGGACAAGAGCCACATGGTTTCCGGTAATATCGACCTGCTCGGCTTTTCCGGGTTCTGTCTGCTCATACTCCGCGTCATAGCCGCACGACACTTCGCGCAGACCATCTTCGATTAGCTGAATCGCGCTTTCGTCTTTAACGATAAGGTCAGCCAGCATCAAATCAGACTGGTCACCAGTCCCGCGCCGCACGTTCTGGAGATGCCCGACCGCAAGCTCTTTCCAGTTCTCGGGATTCACCAGCCGCACATTCCCGTTTTCATCTTCAGGATGCAGGATCGTGATGCTCATCCCTTCGAATGAGGCGAGCGTGGCCGGATGGAATACCTGATCAGGAGAGCGCGTTACGACTATCTCGCCGAGCTTGTCGGGTTTGAGGTTTGGCAGATCGGCAGCGCCGTAAAGCTGCTTACCCGTTCGACCTATCGGCACGTCTTTGCACAGCAGCGAGCCGTCAGCCAGCTGATAACGGGTTTCCCCCAGCCGGGTATTGAAAAAATATTTCATGGTTTACCTGCGATTCAGGCGAGATAAGAATGAGGGTTGGGGAAGACGATTTCTTTGTAACAGCGGCAGTTCGGGAGCTCGCCAGCGTGACCGGTCATGCCGTCAAGCGTTGGAGGTCGGCCCCATTCGACAAACTTCCCTTCCATCTCTCGATGAGAATGCCGGACGTCGCCATCTTCGGCTGTACGCCAGATATAACCATTCGAGCCGATTGACAGCGCACGCGCCTGATCCAGCGCGCCGGTTGCGCGTCCAAGCTCGGTACGGGCGATAAGGTTCGCTCGTGAGCGTGACACGTCACCGGACGCAGCTATCTCTTTCGCAAATGGCTCAGCGCGTCCACCAGTCACAACGGCCTCGATGGCCTTGTTCTGAATGTCATACACCCGATCGGCGGCCTCAAGAGGCAGCGATTTGATGTACTTAATTTGCTCGGCGACGATGGATTTCATCACCTGGCCTACCGGGGCGCGGTCGACCATGTTGCGTAGTTCTGTGCTGATGTTCCGGCTGTGCTGACGCCACTGCTTTTCATTCTGGCGCGCTATGTCTGCGGTGAAGTTCTCAGCAACCTTCGTCGCCCAGGGGGTGATGATTTCGCTGTAGCGCTCCAGCGCATCCATGATTTCGGTGACGCTATCGTTTGAACCATCGTAGCGCCCATTTACGATATCCCCGACCGCCCGCGCTATCTGCCGTAGGCTCGTTCGATATCGGATCTCCGCCTGTCGGCTCTGGCGGTTTGTCGCCAAGTTCGCCGATGCCTGGCGGCGCTTCGTCTTCGGCATTCTCGATATCCTCGTCGGTAATGGATGCCCCGATACCGGTGACGTCAGAGTTTTCGCGCAGGTCGGTCATCGCCGCCTTACGCGTCATCAATCCGTCGCCCAGCGCGGTGCTGATCGCGGTGGTGGTGTTTACGGCCACCGTTGAGCGGTCAACGTCAGACATTTGCCATAGCGGGTTAAACTCAAACGTGAAATCGTCCGGCAGCGGCTTACCGAGTTCCGAGCGGTGCATAATGTCCAGTATCCGGCGCATCGGCAGCCGTAAGCGGCGCTCCTGCAATGAGCTCACCCGGTCGTAATAGTTGGCGAGGTCTGCATCACCAGTAGAGAAGCCTTTCGGGGATTGACCGAACAGGCGTACCAGTGGGATACCAACGGCACCGCTGATCTGCTCAGCGAACTGCGAAAGAATGTCATCCAGACCACTGAAGCTGTACTGGTGGGTTTCGAACTTATCCCGCGAGTCCATGAGCGTCATGCCTTCATTGCTCTGGAACTGGCGGATCAGGTCGATGTTCTTCAGCAGCGCCTCGAACGCCGGGCCGCCAAGGGCGATAAGCTCGCGCAGCTTCTCCACGCTGTAGGTGCGCAGATGCGCTTTGTAGACCAGCTGAGCCGCGCCGACAGTGGCGCTGTCGAACGCAGTAAGCCGATCCCAGATACGCTCTACCACCGACATTCCCCATTCGTTTTCGGTCATCTTCTGCTGGAATGGCAGTGTCACCCCGTCGAAGCGAATCAGGCGGCTGTGATGGATGCGCCAGGCCGGAATGCCCGTTGCAGTGGTCACCACGTCGTAAAACTCAGGTTTGCCGAGATCCGGCCCCATATCTTTAATGCGGCGGGTCAGGACCGGGTTAATCATCCAGCGGTCGAGCGGGAGAATGCCCTTAAACTTGCCTTCTCCAATGGTTTCGAGCCGCAGCGGGGTCATTGGTGCCTGCCCCTCAATCATGATGAAGCCAACCGCGCCGCCGTAGAGACGCGACCATTTCAGCACGTCGTTCAGCGCATCCCAGATCTGCAACTCATCCAGCTGCGCTTCGAGGGTGCCACGGTCTTTGGCGTCAATCTCCGAGGTGATGCGAATGCCTTTGCGGGTCATATCGTCCGGGATAGCGTCGACCGCTTCGCCGATAACCCACGATCCGCGATATGACCATTCCACCAGCATGCGGTTGCGGCTGGTGAAGTTCGCCCGGTAGGTTGATGCTGAGTGCTGGTTAGGCGTCTGCATCCCCACGCGGGCGATAAAGTTCTCATAGCCATCAGCGGTGGCCTGCGCCGTTCGCTGAGAGGCTTGCTTGTTTCGTGCCATTAGGCTTGCCTCCCGAGCAATTCCCAAATATCCATTGTTGTATCGGTCGGCGCGAACGCCATTATGAAAGCGTCGGCAATGTTAGGTGAGGGGATATCGCGCTTAGCCAAATCTTTCTTGCTTTCAACCATAACCCTACCGTTACGATCAAAGTCTCGGTGCGGGGTCGTCAGCTCAAGCTTTAGTTTCTCCAGGTGCGGGCACGATGAATCGATACTTATCAACTCATCAACAGGATATTCCTCTCCATTTTTCACCGCGTTGAACGTATTACGAAAGCGATCAGCTACCAGCCACCATGCCTGGGCTTTCAGATTGGCAAAGAAGTCTTTATTCGGAATGCCGTTATATTCAGAATCTGCCTCGTTCACACCAGCGCCAGCATTGAAGCGTTGATAATTAACTGGTCGCGAATAAGGATTTTCACGTCGCCTGTCTTCGTTAATTTCCGAGAATTTAGCACCAGCAGAAGCGCCAACACCAATGGAGTCATAAACGATATCAGCACTTCTCTCTGTGGCTGCCTGATATGCCCGCTGGCAGCTTTTAAGAAGCTCGTCTTCTTTGGCCTTCCATTCATCAGCCCAATACACAACGGAGCCATGACGATAAACATTGGAGCACTTATCCGCACCGCTATCGGCAACGTCGAAGCCTATTCGTTTTCGTCCGTTTGGCTCAAAACCAAGCACCTTATGGGCATCTATTGCAGCCTCAATCCACGAAAGTTTAATAATTGCCGCGTCATCATCAGATTCGGGAACCCCCATATAAACGTGATCAAACCCCTCCGGATCACGACGCTTTGCAGCCGAGATAACCTTAAGCATGGTGTCTGAGAGGAATGGGTTTTCGTCGTAATTGATTTTTCGCACCAACGTATCTTCTGGTGGATCAACAACGAAATTACGCCATACAAAGTCAGTCACCAGACCAGGGTTAAAAATAAACCAGCATTCAGATCCGCTTTTACGAATGGTTGGTTCCAGTATCTTCCACTGGTATTCCGTTAGTGCATGGGCTTCTTCAAGCCACAAAACGCTGATACCTTCCAGGGATTTAATTTCTTCGATATTGCGCCATAAACCGTAAAACACGAATTCTGAGCCAGTGACCCGGTTGATAATTTTATTATTCAGAATTCGGAAGCGATGCCGCAGCCCAAACCGTTCAATCTGTATTTTGAGCAGGGTATAAACCGACTCTTCGATTTTGTTCTGAATTTGACGTGCGCAACAGAAACGCAGGTTGTATTTATTTGCCAGAAAGACAGCAAACCCAGCAGCATCCCATGACTTTGACGATGAGCGCCCACCAAAAAGTACTTTATTTCGAGCCTGTGTCGTCCAGAAGTTCCTTAGAGCCGGATTCAGGGTCGGTTTGGATGTCAGAGTAGAAGTCATTAAGGTCACGATCTCCATTACCGTCATCAACGCCAGCATCACGACGAAGGCGATCCGCTTCCAGAGACACTTTGTCAGTGGAGGCGAGCCGATGCTCTATAGATGCCTTTGTGAATTCCAGCGACTCAATGCGGGCCGTGTTACGGTGCATGGCCTTTTCAGCAGAGGAAATCAGGGAGTGCAGTTCCTTCGCTTTATCATCATCGGCAAGCTCCAGTTCAGCCTGCCAGCGCCCAATGTTCTCCGCCGCCGTCAGGTTCGCCGCGCGCAGCCAGAAAAGCTCATCGTCGAGTGTAAGCATCTGAGCATCTTCAGTAGTAGCATCAGAAAGCAACATTCGACGACCATAGCCGCCATGCTTCAGGGCGTGCTGATTACCGGTCTGAAATGGATTGGTTGGAGGATTGGTACGCACTCCGCGTATCGGTTTCGTTTCTGGTGGATGTTCGGCTTTTGGTTGCGTACTTTTTTGCGTACGGCCAGCGCTGGCAGGCTTTTCGCTGGTACGCGCCTTACTCTTTTGCGTACCACTTTGCGTACCATTTTTGCGTACCTGCGTACCGCTATTGCGTACCCAATCAAACTTTTTAGCCCTCTTCCTGATAGCCCCTTCAGTAACGCCGTATTTATCGCCTATATCACGGAGACTAAGGACTCCGGCCCGGTATGCCGATTCGATGGCCTCCCAGTCCGGTTTTGCCATAATTTTGTCCTCGCCTTGACATTATCGAGCCACCTCTTGAAGTGGCTCTGTAATGCCTTACTTCATGAAATTATTTCATCCGGCTTTACGCAGAAAACCTTTCACTTTATGTGCA
>OIEQ01000481.1_pt1 | contig 22023 bp, 21 predicted proteins | sample 1581841 | NCBI WGS metagenome assembly OIEQ01 (sample SAMN03281020, study PRJEB24777) | human gut metagenome | isolation source: fecal sample PR170 from 1 month old male Malay infant, vaginal delivered... | place: Singapore | collected 2005-12-29
CCATTACCATATTCATGGCGGTTAATCAGGTCCACCGCGCTGGCGTAATCTGCTACGCGCACCACAGAAAGCACCGGGCCGAAAATCTCTTCTTTATAGATGGTCATCTCCGGAGTGACGTTATCAAACAGCGTCGGCCCGACGAAATAGCCCTGCTCGTGCCCCTGCACGCTGAAGCTGCGACCGTCCACGCGAAGTGTCGCGCCCTGCGCTTCCCCGCTGTCGATATAGCCCAGCACCTTGCTACGGTGCGCCGAGGAGATGAGCGGCCCCATTTCGTTTTCCGGCGTCTGGTCCAGACCCGGCCCGACGCGCAGGGAGGCAATCTGTTTTTCCAGCCGGGCGCAGAGGTCATCGGCGGTTTTATCCCCCACCGCCAGCACCACCGAGAGCGCCATGCAGCGCTCCCCCGCCGCACCGAAGCCTGCGCCCATAATGGCGTTGGCGGCCATTTCCATGTCGGCATCCGGCATGAGAATACAGTGGTTTTTCGCGCCACCCAGTGCCTGACAGCGCTTTCCGTGGGCGGACGCGGTCTGGTAAATGTATTCGGCAATCGGCGTCGAGCCGACAAAGCTCACCGCCTGCACGCGCGGGTCGGTCAGGAGCACGTCAACTGACTCTTTGTCACCCTGCACCACGTTGAACACGCCGTCCGGCAGGCCAGCCTCTTTCAGCAGCTGCGCCAGCGCGAGCGCCAGGGAGGGATCTTTTTCTGACGGTTTCAGCACGAAGGTGTTTCCGGTCGCCAGCGCAATCGGGAACATCCACATCGGCACCATCGCCGGGAAGTTAAACGGCGTGATCCCAACGCAGACCCCGAGCGGCTGCATCAGCGAGTGGCTGTCAACGCCGGTGCCGACGTTGGCTGAGTGCTCACCTTTTTGCAGATGCGGGATACCGCAGGCAAATTCCACCACTTCCAGACCACGGGTGAGTTCGCCCACCGCGTCGGAGAAGACCTTGCCGTGCTCTTCGCTGATGAGACGGGCCAGGCGATCCATGTTCTCTTCCAGCAGCGCCTTGAAGCGGAACATCACGCGCGCGCGCTTAAGCGGAGCATGACGCGCCCACGCCGGAAACGCCTGCTGCGCGGCGGCAATCGCCTGCTCCGTTTCCTGTGCCGTACTCATCACCACCTGGCGGATCTGCTCGCCGGTGGCCGGGTTGAAGATCGCCTGAACGCGCTGGCCTGAACCGGTGACACATTCGCCGTGAATAAAATTCGCTACCGTCTCCATCCTTAACCTCTCGCTGTTGATACGTGACTGTTACCTGAACACTGTGTACTGAACACTATATATGAAACAAATATTCCATTTTAAGTTGAAATAAAATAAATGATGATTATTGTGATCAAGGATGGATTTTTATGTTAACAGCCAACAACACTGACGCAGCGTGCGCTATTAAGGATTTTCAGGCGATGAAATGAGTGAAGTTTCTGTTTCATTTTTACTGCCAGATGGATGGCCAACATTTAAAAGACGCGGTTTTGCGTTTAGAATCATAAGACTGTATTTGGGGGATAACATGACGACAGCAACCAGCCTGAACGAACTGCAGCAGCAAATCCGCGATCGCTACGATAGCCTGAGCAAGAGGCTGCAGCAGGTCTCCCGCTACGTGCTGGACAACACCAACAGCGTGGCCTTTGATACGGTTGCCGTCATTGCCGAGCGCGCCGACGTGCCGCCCTCGACGCTGATCCGCTTTGCCAACGCCTTTGACTTCACCGGCTTCAACGAAATGAAACAGCTGTTTCGCATGAACCTGGTGGAGGAGACCGCCAGCTACAGCGACCGCGCCCGGCTGTTCCGCGAGATGGAGAGCGAGGCCGTGCCGGAAACGCCGCTCGATATCCTGCAGGAGTTTGCCCGCTCGAACGCGCAGGCGCTGCAGCAGCTGGCCGCCCGCGCCGAGCCGGAGATGCTGGAGCGCGCGGTACAGCTGCTGGCCGACGCCGATACCATCTACATTGCCGGACTGCGCCGCTCCTTTAGCGTCGCTGCCTATCTCACCTATGCCCTGAGCCACCTCGAGTGCCGCCCTATCCTGCTCGACGGCATGGGCGGGATGCTGCGCGAGCAAATCAGCCGCATTAAGGCGCGCGACATCGTGGTGTCGATAAGCTTCTCGCCGTACGCGGAAGAGACGGTGATGGTCAGCGAAACCGCCGCCAGCGTTGGCGCGCGGCAGATTGTGATTACGGACAGCCAGATAAGCCCGCTGGCGACGTTCAGCGATCTCTGCTTTGTGGTGAAAGAGGCGCAGGTGGACGCGTTTCGGTCTCAGTCGGCGACGCTGTGCCTGGTGCAGTCGCTGGTGGTGGCGCTGGCGTATCGGTTGGGAGAAGGGAAATAAGGAATCGGTCTTAATGCTTTCCTTAATCATAAACGGTTGGATCTATCAGGGATAAAATGTGAAAAAAATTTTATGGGTGAAATTCGGCTGGTCAGAATATTATCGGGGTGGACCGGTTAATGGTAATTTTGGTTGGCTAAATGAAAATAAAAAATACGAGCGACGGGGTCACGAGGCGTTCAACTTTGAACCTGCACCTGATGGCACTTATTATTGTTATGTTCCGCCACAAGCAAAACATTATGCCCCTTTAAACGAAGACCCGCGCGGATGGACAGTTATTTGTCTTGCGAAAAATCCTCGACGCGCCGGGATCCACATTGTTGGATGGTATGAAGATGCAACGTTGCACGGAAAATGGCTTGTTCCGCCTGACAATGAGATAAAAAAAGCGGGGGATATTAACGTATCTTATAGTGACAGGTCATACTGTATTTCAGCCCAGAAAGCCTATTTTATTCCTCCCGACAAACGAAACGCTCCGTTCTCCGATCCCTCCATAAAACAAGGGAAATATTCCTTTCTCGAAGGACCTGGGGTGGAAATCAACGACAATAAGATACGCGTACTTAACTTGCTGAATCAACGGATGGAAAAAATCTCTCCCTTTGCCATCCTTAATCCAAACGATATTAACTCTCCCGACCCTGAACTTAATACAATCGATCCCTTAACGGGATTCGGTACTCCAGAACATAGGAAACGTGTCGAAAAGCGCGCCGAAGATATCGTCATTACACATTACGAGAAAAAAGGTTTTACCTGCAAACGTATGACGCATCTGCCCTGCGGCTATGATTTCTCATTCACGAAAGGTGAAGAGGAGAGACATATTGAAGTTAAAGGCACATCAAGCTCAACCCCGCAATTTTTCCTTACACGGAATGAACATTTGAAGGGAATGCAATCTAATTCAAAATGGCGTCTGGCAATGGTGACTTCTGCCCTTTCTGAATCGCCGAACTTAATTGAATATACTGCCCGCGACCTGAAACGCGTATTTGAGCTTGAACCTTATGTTTATATTGGAAGATTTCTTCCCACAGTAAAGGAATAATGAAACTATTCTTTAGACACAAAAAACCCTCTAAGAAACAGAGGGTTTTTTAGAACGTTAAAAAATTTTAACCGCGTTTATTCCCACTCTATTATTAATTAAATAAAAAAATCCATATATAACATTCAATTAATTCAATTGTAATAAGAGATACCATGAAAAATGCCATTCCAGGCTGACCGAAGCCACACCTTGCTCCAATAGGCGCCAAGAATCGCCGCCGGCACGGCGCAGCGCAAGCCTTCAGGACGTGAAGCCAGCTGCCACGACGCAGCATGAGACTGGGGGGAACAGCCTATGAAACCCGACGCCTAGATGCTAGGAAGACTGCTTTAAAAATCAAATGACATCTAGACCCAAATGGAGCACAATGTAGCTACAAAAAGCTTGGAGAATGTAATGGCAAGCAGTAATGATGTCGTTCGCGCTCGTATTGACGGGCATATCAAAGAGGAAGCCACGAACGTGTTATCGGGAATGGGCTTATCCGTATCAGACGCCATTCGAATACTGCTCACGCGCATTGCAACCGACAAGGCGCTCCCCTTCGATATCAATCGTGTGCAGGCTCAACCCAGCATCAAGAAGCCATGAGCGTCTGCCTGAAAAACTCAAAAAACATTAGGGCCAGAGTCTAAGCGCATGGATCGAATACAACAACTCAACTACGAAAAGGACTTCCGCATTGCCTTCCTGGAATCAAAGGGGGATGGATTTCAACGTTTGTTCGAGAAGCTGATGTTGAAGGCACACCCCAATGATTTTATGGCTTGCCGACCTTGGGGCAATGTTGGGGATCGGAAAAACGACGGGTATCTACCTTCCGCGCGAATCCTGTTTCAGAGCTACGCCCCCAATGAATTGAGCGCTACCGAGGCAATCAAGAAGATCAATGAGGACTTCGAAGGCGCCAAAGAGCACTGGGAAGATTATTTCGATGAGTGGACCTTCGTGCACAATGCACCCGATGGGCGTCTGGGTCCACACATCATCGAAGCACTAGCCAAACTCGCGCAAGACAACCCACAGCTCAAGATCGGGCACTGTGGGTACGAGGAAATGCTGACTAAATTCCGTCAGCTAAGCCTTCAGGATCTCGAGTCTTGGTTCGGCCCTTCGTTAACAATGGAAGCAAATGTCAATCTGGGCTTCGGCGATCTGACCGCTGTGCTCACTCACATCAGCATCACGCCAGTACCTACGGCAAGCGAGGTGAAGAACGTTTCGCGCGGAAAGATCGAAGCAAACCTTCTGTCTCAGGCTGTCGCCGACTTTCTGAAGATCGGTATGCAGAAGTCGCCGCTCGTTGCGCAGTTCTTCAATAGCTGGAAGAACCCCACCTACGGCGAGCAGATCGCGCAGGCATTCAAGAGCGAATACGTGAAGCTTCGGGATGGAGTTTCTCAGCTCCATCCCGATGAAATATTCGGCCGCCTAGAAGCGTGGGCCGGAGGCACGACGAATACCACGCCTGCGCATAAGGCGGCCGTATTGGCCGTATTGGCATACCTGTTCGACAAGTGCGAGATTTTTGAAGATGCTCAAGCGATGGGGGCTGTATGATACTGCCATCCAAACATCTGCCTCATGATCGTGCACTTCTGACTGTTGGTGCCCGTGTTTTGACTTTCCTTGCACGCCCCAAGACTGTCTCCGCGCTTTGGGAAGAATTGAACAGACACGATACAGGCTTGACCGTAACGCCTCGGCGAATCACCTACGAATGGTTTTTGCTCTCCCTCGACCTGCTATATGCACTTGGAACCATCGAACTAGAAAGCGGCCTTGTGGCCAGGAGAACAGCGTGATTCATAACATTTTCAGCACGCTACCTAGCTTCAAAAATCTTGGAGATCTGAAGCCCGGCCTGAATGTGCTGCTCGCCCAAAAAACTGAGGGGGCATCCACCAAGCAAACACGAAATCGTGCCGGCAAAACCAGTTTCGTGGAGTTGGTGCATTTTCTGCTCGGTGCCGATGCCGGTCCAGAGTCGATTTTCCGCACCCCGGAGCTGGCCGAACACACCTTCGGCATGGACTTTGATCTGAATTCGGAACGAACGGTTGTCGAGCGGAGTGGTGGTTCCAAAGCCAAAATTTTCGTTACAGCTCCGCCTGCCGCGAAGGTCAAGTTCTCGGCCACCGAGTGGTGTACATTCCTCGGCGAACAAATGTTTGGCCTGAGCAGCCTTGAAGCTGCAGGCAGCAAGCCGCCTTCATTCCGGTCGCTGTTTGCCTACTTTGTACGCCGACAGGCGAGCGGCGCCTTTATGACGCCAGAAAAACAGGCTACGATGCAGGGAACTGGCGACATGCAGATGGCGCTAATGTTCCTACTCGGACTGGACTGGCAGATTGCCCGAGATTGGCAAGCTGTACGCGATCGGGAAAAGACTCTCGAAGAGCTGAAGAAAGCGGCTGGCAACGGTGTCTTCGGTTCAATCATCGGCAAAGTCGCTGACTTGCGCACAGAGCTAACCATTCAGGAGGCCCGTCTCAAGAAGCTTCACGCGGAAGTTGGAACTTTCCAAGTCTTGCCAGAATACCGGGAGCTGGAAGTCGAGAGCGCAACGCTCACCCGCGAGCTCAACGACTTGGCCAACGCTAACACCATTGACTTCTCGGCTATTCGTGATCTGGAAAACGCCCTCGCCTCCGAGATTCCTCCGGACCATGAAGACCTTCAGGCTGTATATCAAGAGGCAGGTATCGTGCTTCCCGGCTTGGTTAAACGCCGTTATGAAGACGTAAAAAGCTTTCACGACTCGGTGGTGCGCAATCGCAAGGACTATCTGTCCAGCGAACTCGAAGCTGCCAAACTTCGTATCGAGCTTCGTGACAGTAAGAAAGCACAGCTCGACCAACGGCGTGGCGAAATCCTTGGCATTCTCAAGAGCCATGGTGCTCTCGAACAGTTCCTCAAGTTGCAAGGAGAACTGGGCCGGCTGGAATCCGAAGTGGAATCGCTGAGGCAACGTTTCGAAGCTGCAGAACAGCTCGAAGGTACCAGGAACGAGCTGGACATAGAGCGCAATCGCCTCACTATTCGACTGCGGCGTGACTTTGCTGAGCAGAAAGACCGATTGGCCGAAGCTATCGTCGCTTTCGAGGAAACTTCGCAACGTTTGTATGAATCGGCCGGCAGTATGACGGTCGATGAAACCTCCAACGGACCGATTTTCAAATTTCCGATGCAAGGTGAGCGCAGCAAAGGCATCAAAAATATGCAGATATTCTGCTTCGACATGATGCTTTTGCGCTTGTGCGCCAAGCGGCAGATGGGACCGGGATTTCTAATCCATGATAGCCATCTGTTTGATGGCGTTGACGGACGTCAGGTCATTAGCGCCTTGCGTCTTGGCTCAGAGATCGCCCAAGAGCTTGGCTTTCAATACATCGTGACGATGAATGAGGACGACGCTTTCAAGGAAACCATCGATGGCTTCGACCTTAATGACCATGTGCTTCCAACACGTTTGACCGATGCTACTGAGGACGGTGGGCTATTTGGTATCAGATTTGGATAACTATCGGACTGGTGGTGGTTGAATTCTGAGTATGCGCTTGAATACTGGAAGTCTCGGAGCTATCAGCAAGCGCACATAAAAGGCCGCACTACCTCTCTGAAATCTGCGAGACGCAAGAAGGATGATAGGACAAAGAACCCGCTATTCGTTAGCGCAATTCCTGGAACTTCAGGAGCCCATGATTTCAATCGTGCTCTTGGGCAAGTACGGGGTGCAAGACTTATCCTTGCCCCACGGACAACTGTTGTACGGTTTACTGAACACGCTACGCGATCTCGATGCCCGCACGCTCATGCTGGCGCTGGCCGAGGTCGTTGCGACTACAGGCGATCTGCGGGCCAGGGTCAATCCTAAGTATCGGTTCGATGAGCGATTGCACGACCTGACGCAGTGCCTACTGCTGGACGGCTACATCATCAAGAGCAAGATGCTGGTTCAAACTGATCCATCGATTACCGATGCGGCGCCCTTAGAGGATGACTTGATCGACGCCTTGCAGAAGTCGGGGGCTCCCCGTGCGCAGGAAATCATCGCCAAGATCAATGACTCGGCTGGCGCGTTCCGCTCGACACCACCCGACTACAATGCCTCGCTCGTTAATGCCCGCGTGGCGCTGGAGACGCTGGCCGGTGACGTGGCTGCCCATAATGCCTCGCAGCAGCCGACACCACCCACCTACAACCCATCGAAGTGGGGCGAAGTGCTTGTGTTCCTGCGAAGCAGCGGCGAGATCACGGTCGAGGAGGAAAAAGGGCTGGCTGGCGTGTTCGGTTTTCTAAGTCCGGGCGCTCACCGCCCGATGGGCATCCCAGAAGATCAGATGACGCGGCTTGGCCGCTCATTCGCGCTCAATATGTGCTGGTTCTTGCTCAAGAACCATCTCCTGCGAATCCAACAGCCTTGAACGTACCGGCTCAATTGTGCAAGGAACGACAACATGCCATTCGAGATCAGACCTTGGGAAGCGATTGTCGAGAACTACGGATGCACAATTCTCCTCGGCAACGGTGCCAGCATTTCCGTCAATCCGAGTTTTTCGTATACTTCGCTGCTTCAGCATGCCACTGAGCAGAACTTGCTTCCCGACGATGCTCAGCAGTTATTCAATTTCTTTAAGACCAACGACTTCGAACTGGTTCTTCGGATCGTCTGGCAAGCCTCGAACGTCAACCGTTCGCTACGAATACCGGATGAGCGGACCCATGCCACCTACGTCGCTCTTAGGGACTGCCTCATCCAGACAGTCCGCGACATTCACCCGGAGCACGGGGCAGTAAGCGCTCATCTGCCGACCATCTACCAATTCCTGAAGCGATTCCAAACGGTTATCTCGCTCAACTACGACCTTGTTGTGTACTGGGCTATAACCTACGGTTTAGACATCGACGACCAGCATGCGTTTAAGGACTGCTTCGTGGGAGGTGGTACCTTCAACGATGACTGGCAGCGATTCAGGCAGCCGATCCGAGGAGAGCGTTCAACCTCCCTTGTTTTCTATCCGCATGGCAGTCTGGTGTTGTGTCGAAACTTGGTGGAACAAGAACGCAAGATCCACAACCTTCAGGACGGGTTACTGGAGGCGGTCCTGCAATGCTGGCAAGACGGTCAGGTCGTGCCTTTGTTCGTAAGTGAGGGAACTTGGTCGCAAAAAATTACTTCCATCCAGAACAGCTACTACCTCTCCACCGTCTACAGAGAGGTCCTGAAATCACAGCGGGACACCCTAGTGGTCTACGGCTGGGGCTTCGCCGAGCAAGACATTCATCTCCTGCAGCGCATGAACGGCACGGGCATCAATCGTGTAGCGGTATCAGTATTCCGAGGCGATCAGGCATATTGCAACCGGGTCTTTCAGATAATCCATGATGTGTTAGGAGCGCACGTCGAAGTGGAATTCTTCAACAGCGAAAGCCCCGGCTGCTGGATTCACCCGCCCCATCAAGAACCACGCCCAGCCGGATAGCGCGAAGCGGAGCCCCTTATGCCATCAATACTAGACCGGTTCTATGAGCGAACCGCTCATCTGAATGCCTTGCTGGACACCAATCCTGCCGAGGCGGTAAAACAGGCCCGGGAGATCAATCTCCATCTCGATACAGATGAGCGATTCAACCTAATGGGTCTGCGCGCAGCGATCCTAGTCGATGGCGGAGCGTTAACTCGGCAGCAAGATGCGATTGAGGAAGGGCTCGCGCTGTTTCGTGACCTTCACAGCTCATTTCCAACTGCTGACGTCACCTATAACTTGGCCAATGGACTGGTCGCCGCGACAGGTTTCCCGCCACATAATGAAAATTGGTTGAACCATCAAGAGTTAACTAGAGCGCGTCGCGCAGAAGCACGACAATGCTTCTGGAAAGTCGCTCAGGATCAGGATGCCGACTCAACGCTGCGAACCCAAGCTTGGACAAATATTGCCAACCAGTTCAGCAACAGCTATCGGCTTGGCGAAGCCCAAGATGGATGGCTTGCCGCGCTAGAAATTGATCCAGAGAATGGAGTGGCTGCAAGTTCCGCCGCCCGCAATCTGCTTTGGCTTTATGAGCGCGGTGGCTGCTCGGAATTGACGCGCATCGAGGCGCTCATGCTAGCCAAGATTGCGGATCGGCATAGGGATCGAATCATCCAATATGCTGGCGCACAGGCCGCAGAACAGATCGCAGCGTTCGCATGCGAATTGGGAGATCCGCCACCGCGATCTCCACACAAAAATCCGTTCATCACATGGGCCGAACGTGAACGCCTGACACTTGCGCCAGTCGTGGAACTCATCGACCCCACCATGGGCAAACTGGACTGGCTCATGCTTCCCGGAATTGTGGAGCGAGAGCCCGGTACAGACGGGATGCCCCCGCCAGTATTCGCCATGTTCAACATGCTGAAGAGCGACTTCATCCTAGCGCGTGACTTGTTATGGCGAGCTGTCGATGAAAGCGTGTGGCCTGCGACGGGCCGATTTGGAGACACTCTCGACTATGCCACCTATGGCCCAGATGCGTCAGCGCTCATCTTAGCGCACCGGACGGCTCTCGACCTGCTCGACAAGGTGGCAGTAGCGGCAAACCATTACTTCGAGTTTGGGCTACCGCCAGATAAGGTCTACTTTGGCAAACTATGGCGAGGAGGCCCTGACAGGGCGACAGGCATACGCCCACTCAACGCAAAGGTGGAACAGGCGATTCGTGGAGGCACCAGTGCCCTATATGGCCTTGTTGAGCTTGCCGACGACTACGACAGCAGCGCGGGAATCCTGCGTTCTCAAAAGGACCTCCGCAACGCCGGCACACATCGATTCGTGGTGCTGCATGACCTTGGCGACCCTGCACATAGCAGGCAGGCACCTGAAATTGAACATCATCGACGGGAGCCGTTTACCCAAGAGGCATTGCGTGCTTTACGTGTTGCCAGGTCGGCCATTCAAATGCTTGTGCTATCGATTTCACAGCACGAGCAAGGTTTGGTAGAGCGGACAGAGGGCCTTATTGGGTCGCTGCTCGTCCCCGACCACGACTGGATTCGTGGACGCGACGACGAAACGTAAATACACCATGTGCAAGAATATGAACGCAAAGTTTAGAGTAGTCGCTAACGGATACAAAAGAGGTACAAGCATAAACGAAAAAGAAACCGAAGAGGCGATTGCAGATAGTCGCGCCGTTACGGCTGGCCCGGTACGCTATGTATCGGCGTCCTCCGACCTCACAGCATCTACCGAATCCGTGACCATCAGCCGCAACAGAATTGCCAGCTCGGCGGGATCACCATTACGGCGGACTTCGGCTAGCAATTCGGCCGCATAGGACGGATCTGCGCGGAAGTGCTCAGCCATCGCTGCATCATGCGATCTGTCTTTCATTGGTGCCATCCTCCTTTTTCCAGTGACGATAAAGCATGCGGCAAGCCAAGACAATTTCAGCGTCTGCATTTTGGATTGCACAACCCAAAACTTATGTCAGATCGTTAGACCTGCCTTCTGGTCGCTTCTTGCCACACTGAGGCATTACCGACGCCGACTTGCTTCCCTCACGAACTTGAATACCCTTCTGGCCGTACACCTCGGCCTGAAAGGCCTTCTCCATTTCCTTTTGCTCGGCCGTCTCGCGGCGCATTTGCTCCATCGCCGGATCGGTGAACGTGACCTTGAGGCCGTGCATACCGGCGAGCTGGGCGACTTCAAGCCGGAACTCGTCCGTGCCTTCCACGATGAGGGCTTGGCCCTCGAACCGCTTAGATGCCAGTTCGAGCGCTACCAGTGCCGCGCCGGTCGTGGCTTTCTGCGCCTGAACGTGCGTCTTCCGGTCGATCACCATGCCGCCGTCGATGGTGCTGTATGCCATCGTCCCGTCTTTCCGGGCCTTGGGCTTGAGCTTGTCGAGAACAACAGCCTTGGCCTTGTCGGCCCGGTCGGCGGTCAGTAGCTCGCCGTTCCAGCGGCGTGTCCGTTCCTCGCGGTCGCGTAGCACGGCCAGCGCCTCGGCGTTGCCGCGCTCGGCCTGCTGCGTCAGCCAGTCGGCCCAAGTGGGCATCGTCGTCTGTTTGAACAGCGCCTGACGGCGAGCGTCTGCGCTCTGCCGGTTCTTTTGGCGCGAGGCGTCGGCCTGCTGTTTGATAGTGCCGTACATCAGGCGTTTGGTCGGCCCCTTGCCCGCGACCTTCAAAAGCATTCGCTCTGTCTGGCTCCACTGCTTCACCTGCGCATTGAAAGCCGCACTCTCGCGCTTGATCTGGTCGAGGCCCTGACGGCGGGCCAAAATGGCCGCCTGTCGCTCGCGCTGGTACTGGTTGAACAGGCCCGCTGTCGTCGGGTTATCCGGCCGCCGGGGTCGTGGCTCGTACCGCTTGCGGTTCGCCTTCGCCTCGGCCTGCCGTTCGGAAGGCTGGAACGGGCCAAGACGGTCAGTTAGGGCCTTCATGGAAAGGTCGCGGCCGACGTTGCTGGCCTTCGCCCAAATGCCTAAATCTGGCTCGCCGATAACAAGGCCAGCGCCGCGCTGGCGAACCTCTAGGCCGTGCTCGGCCGCTGCGTCGTGTAGCTCCTGCCAGCTCGTCGCCTGTCGCATCGCCGGGGCCAGCTCGCGGGCGGCGTACCCGGTCAGAGTCTCGATGCCGGACTGCGCCTCCACGCTGGCCACCTTCGCGCCGATGCGGACTGGCTCCGCTTTATCTACTGACTGCCTCTGTAGACGGGCATCCGACAGCTTGCGCAACCCGTTCAGGGTTTTCGCTTCGGGAGGCTCCGATATGCTGAGGTCGTAAGCGTTTCTAAGGTGTTTACGGAATAGGCTATGGCGCTGCTCTGGGGCTTTCGCTGGCAACAGCTCAATGTCGCGGTTCTGATACCGCTGCTTTGCCTCCAGACCATGAAACGTTCTTTGCAAGCCATGCTTTACCTCAAGACGCTCACAGGCCTCCATCAGGCGGAACTGATCGTAATAGGGTTCGATGTTCTGTAACCCGGTCGGGTGCACCTTGTTGATGGCCACATGCACATGCAGGTTATCAGTGTCGATATGAACCGCTGATACACGCTGGTGCTCATCGAGGCCGATGGCAGCGCATAGTTCGTCTTCAATGGCGTGCAGCGTCTCAAGGTCTGGCTGCTCGCCGGGCGGGAAGGAATAGACAAAGTGGTAGGTCTTTTCCGCCTTCGACCTGGTGTTAGCCGCTTGCGTGGTTTGGATTAAGATTGCGGCATCTGCCGGATCATCCGTGCCGCAGTTGGTAACGCGGTAGCTGGCGACCTTCTCGCCTTCGGTCGTGCCATTGGCGGAATCCAGAATGTAATCGGCCGTGCGCTCCCAGCTCGTCGGGTCAATGCCGCCCTTGGCCGCCACCATATACTTGATTAACCGGGCTGGGCTTGAGGCCTTGCGTTCACGGTTGATGCGATGTGCGATCATTTGGAAATCTTCCCCATGAGCGTCCGCATGTCCTCTTGGATTGCGCGGAAATCCATCATCATCGCTTCTACGTCAATCGGTCGCGCGCCCTGACCGCGTTTCTCAGCGAGCCACAATTTCAGCAATCCGGCCACCCGGCCCAGGTCGCCATTCACCTTTGCCAACTGGCGGACAGCTTCCAAATCGGCCCGTGAACCTATAGGTAGATTCAGCCCAACAGTGCGAAGGAAAGCGGAATTCGACAATCCCGCCTGATCGGCCCTTTCGGCTAACTCTTTTTTCTCATCAATGCTGACCCAAACCTCAATTCGCTCCCGCCGCGGACGTGTCCCACGCGAATGCGGCTTGATAGCCTCAATCGCATTTTCACCGGCCATAAGCTTTTCCTCTTTGGTGTAAATGTCGCAGAGCGACTGACAACCTCGCAGAGCAAGATGCCGTCGAACCGCAGGTGAGTAAGGGGCGGTGTTGGACTGGTGCGGGCTTGCCCGTACCGGTACAACACACATCTTGCCGTACTGCTCAGTGCAATTTTAGGCAATTTAACGCTAATGGCCAGCTTCGCTAACATCAGTTGCGTTCATTTTCCTATAATTGCGCTAGTTTTCCTTAAATCGCGCAGCGTCGCATTATTACGAGCGCAGAATTACGTAAAATTGCGCTAATTTTCTTTGCTTGGATATACTGGTTTTGACCGAACGTTGAGAACGGAGAAAGGCACATGACCGACCATCAAAATGCAAATACTGAACGTCGCCCTCAACGCCGTGGCCGCGCATCGTTCGTGGCGGTACTTAATGAGGTGCGGAAGGAGCACGAACGCGGGGTACCGCTGGTATGGATTTATGAGGCATTCGCGGACCAGCTCGAAATCGGATACACCCAGTTCACCAAATACGTCACACGATACATCAAGCAAGGTCAGCCAATCCTCGCTCCCTACAAGCACGACGGGAAGCGATGATCCTGTTATGGCCAAACATGCCGACGGTCGTTAGAATGCAATTACATTCAACGGCGTAAAGCCAAAATGGCACCAAAGAGGAGTGGATAAATTGGCCAGAAAGACACTTTCAGAGCGGAGAGCTGATGCGCTTTCAGAGCTTGAAACGGCAAAAGCAAGGCTGGCAAAACTTGACAATGAGGCAGCCGAAAGAATTGGAAGAATTGCAATAAAATCAGGATTGGTTAATCTTGAACTAACGGACGATCAAGTCCGGGAAGAATTCGACAGAATTGTGGAAAGGATCAGCAAGGGGAATTGATCATGAAGACAGCTCACCGCATCAGCGCATTGGCCAATCAACTCAACGAACTGCAAGCCTGCCTCGGTCGAGCCAGTGGGCGGCCTAGCAAGAGCGTTATGGAAGCCCAGCGCATTGCGGCCGAGCTGGCTTCTTTACTCGAAGAGTGGCACCTTGAAACGTTGCACATCCCTGAAACAGAGCGTGACCTCTATCGCGTACAGAATCCCTATTACGCGGCCCACTGACGCCACGCACCGGCTTATCAAAAGCTCACTTCGGTGGGCTTTTTTTGTCCGCAAAAAGTATCAAAACGGACAGCTAAGCCCGTTCCGCTCGTCATGAAAAACGCGATCAAAATCATAGTGTTGAGAAACAATCTCTTGAAGATTGACGGGCAGTTTACGGACATAAATCATTGAATTATATGCGGATACAAGATTATCCGCATATTTAAAACCGCTCCATATCGGTCAATAATTAAACCTCGGATGATGACAAAATGAGGTATTCGGTATGGAAATGGAATCGCAAAAAACGTCAGCTTATGCTGCCCGAAAATTCGGTCGAGACGCGGCGCTCGCTCTAGCAATAGCAAACGCAGGCCTTGGTGTAAGTCTCTACATGGCACCGGCTCCGGCCTATGCCATCTACTGCTCGAACTGCTCGACGTTCTATCAGCAGATGTACGAGTACGCCGAAGCGGTGAATACGCAACTGAACACCGCGCAGCAGTTGCAGACGCAGATACAGCAGTACGACAACATGATTAGGCAGGGCATGTCGCTGCCCAGCCGCATGTTCAACACCATCACAGGCGACCTCCAGCGCGTGGCCAGCGTCTACAACTCGGCGCAGTCGCTCGGCCGCAACATCAGCAATCTGGACGAACAGTTTCGCCAGCAGTTCAAGGGCTATGACAGCTATCTGAACTCGATTGGCCAAGGGCAAAACAACATGCCGCAGCGCTATCGGGACTGGGCACAATCCGGCTTCGATAACGCCCGCACGGCCATGCAGGCCGCTGGCGTAAATACCAGCACATTCGAGGATGAGAACGCGCTGCTGGATCAGTTGGTGAGCCGTTCGCAGTCGGCCATTGGCCGTCAGCAGGCCATTCAAGCCGGGAACGAGATTGCGGCGCAGAACGTGCAGCAGCTCCAGAAGCTGCGCGATCTGGTAGCCACACAAATCACACTGCAAGGCAACTACATGGCGCAGCAAAACGAACGACAGTCCGTTAGCGATGCCTCCGAACAGCAATTCCGCAGCCGTGAAAATACACGCGGCCCGTCTGAGGGGTTCTAACCATGATGATTTCTAAGGCGCTGATTGCCGCCCTCTGTCTCGTCTCGGCCCTTGGTGGGTCGGCACTGACCGCCGTGGTCGTCACGAACGCCGCCGCCCCGGAATGCGCAGCGGTCGGCAATGGCCATCAGGATGACCAATTCCGCAGCCGCCCAAACACTCGCGGCCCGTCTGAGGGGTTCTGACTATGCGACGTACAACCGTTTTCGCACTTGTCGGCGCAGTGCTCTTGCTATCTGCAACTAGTGCGATGGCTGCCGGGGTCGATTTGGCGCAGAGCAACACGTCTATGAACAGCCTTCTGCGGCTGATTCAGAACGCTTCAAACCAATGGGCACCGCGCCTGCATGACTACGCCTTGTGGCTCTTGGGATGCCTTGCCGTCATCCAGTTAGTTTGGACTTTTGCTCCTTTGGTCATGCGCGGAGCTGAACTGGGCGACCTCCTCCATGAGCTGGTGAAATACATCCTCGTGATAGGGTTCTTTTATGCGATGCTCGATCACGCGACCGAGTGGGGCGGGGCCATCGTCAACAGCTTCCGGCAGGCCGGGGCGCACGCGGCAGGGTTGGGTAGTGCGGAGCTGATGCCGGGGGATATGTTCTCAACTGCTGTGGACTTTTCACGGCAGGTGTTGACGGCCGGTGTGTCGATGTTCAGCCCAATCACATCGGTTGTAGTGGCCGTATCTGCATTGATCGTCCTGATGTGTTTCACGTTTATAGCGGCTCTGGTGTTCGTGACGCTCGTAGAGGCCTACGTCATCATCAATGCCGCCGTCCTGTTCATGGGTTTCGGTGGCTCTCAATGGACACGCGAATATGCACTGGCTCCCATTCGCTATGCCGTTGCGGTAGGTGCCAAGCTGTTTGTCCTGACTCTGATTGTGGGTCTGATCATGCAGGTTTCCGCAGAATGGTCGGCAGCCTACACCAACGACGAAGCGTCGTTGATGACCTTGGTCGGCCTGTCTTTGGTGTGCGCCTACCTGACCAAAACCATCCCTGAACTGATCGGCGGCATGATTAGCGGCACGTCGATGGGCGGCGGCTCTACAATTGGGGGCATGGCCGCAGCCGGTGCAGCCGGTGCGGCGGCCGCAATCGCTACTGTTGCAACATCTGGGGCAGCAGCCCCGGCTGCTGGAGCACTAGGGGCCGCGGGAACTGGCGGAGGCGCTGCCAGTGCCGCGGGTGGTGGACTGGCCTCCGCATTGAACGCCAGCATGGCAGGCGGCAGTACCGCAGGGGGCATCGGCGGTGCGACGGGCGTCGGCAGCGCTGGAATTGGCGCAAGCACAGGAGGGGGCAGCGGTGCGACCGCAAAGGCCGCAGGTTCTCGCGTCGGGGGTGGTGCCGCGTCAGGATCGGCGAATCCAGTGTCGGCGGCCGCTTCGCCTGCTAGCCAAGAATCAGGCAGCGGCTTGAAGCAAGCCGCCAAACAGGCCGGAAAAGCTGCGAAGGGTGGTGACGACGATATGGATCAGCAAGCCGTCGCGCAGCAACGGCAGATGACACCAAAAGAAGGGACTGGCGGCAACGGCAAGACTGTTGCGCAGGGCGCCGAGGTGGCCACACGGGCGCTTGGCGTGCTGGGCGCTATCAGCGTACCCGGCATGGAAAGCTCCCACGGGCTTTCGCTCGGGGGCACCGGATCTCCCCCTCCAGTCCCCGGCAGTGACAGTCCAGCGTCTGATGACGGCGCTGAGTCGACTGCACAAGCGGAATCCAACATTATTCGTCCGGCATCGGACACCACTAGCACCGGAGACGTCGGCGCGCTCAATGTGCCCGGCATGGCCTCTAGTGTTAACTCTCAATCGGAGACGTAATCATGATGAACGATATATTTTTTGGCCTGATGATGCTCGGTGGCTTTTTTGTTCTCGGTATTGGTATGTGGGCGCTTGGCCAGTGGCTGCGACGCAAAGGCTTCGGCCCGCAGCTCGATGCACTGGATAAGCAGTACACGGCACTACAGCATCGTGTGAACCGATTGGCTCTGCCTGCCGCTGCGCATTTCTACGGTGGCATGGGTATGCTTAATCGCATGCCACTTTTCGGCAGCAAGAATCAGGTGGTACTGGTAGAGCGTGTGAGAATGGCCATCCTTCAGATGGAAGAGGAAGAACGGCAGCGAGGTAGGGGCATCAATCGCTGACGCGCACAGCCAGCTCCATCACCCACAACCCCGCCTGAGTGCGGGGTTTTGTTTTCCTGCCGCTGCTTCTCCGTCTATTACACACCGCAAAAACGACCTGTATCGCGCTGTGAGAAGTTTTCACACATGACAGCCACAACCAAGTTCCGACACTGAAAAAAAGCCGCTACGGCCCATACTGGAGGGATTTTGGACGCTTTCGCAGGTCGTTAGAGGCCTTATGTCGGTTTTGGCCCTGCCCTTCCCTTTTTGGTGCCTGATCGTCTTTTTGCCGGTTTCAACGGCTCGACCAGGGGCTGCGACCGGTGGGTAATCCACGGAACTAGCCGCGACGGCAGGCCCGCCCTACCTTTTTTGGTGCCCAACGGCCGTAGGCCGACCAAGAGCAGCAAGCGATGAGCTGCGCCATCAAGGCGCGGCGCTTAGCGCGGATGTTGGAGATTCTTAGAGAATCTTGAATGGAATTTGCGAACGGCCCGCAAAGGCCCGCAGTTGCTGGGTTTTCAGAAACTGGCCGGGTGCCGTTAAACAGGGGGTTGGGTACTGTTAAACAGGGGGTGAGGTGCCCTTAAACAAGGGGGAGCAGCGTTACGGTCGGATGCCTTGGATCGCTCGTTTCCCATTTGCCCTTAGCGTACTCGTCCAGCCTCCAACCCACGGCAGCAAGCTCGGCCAGCGCCTTGGGGCGGAGCGAACGCCTTTCATGAGGGAGGGGAGCTGCCGCGAAGCGGTGGGAACCCCGCAGGGGGGCACGCTTTTGGATCGTGGCGCGATTTCGTACGAATAGGAGTTCCGAACTAACGGATGGGGGCCATCGACTTATGCACAGGCAAAAGGGTTTTAAACAGTTTTATATATAGTTTTAAAAGATTTAGCGTAAAAAGAAGGAAGTTTAATATTTTAATTCAATGAATTACGCGCGATGCCGGTTCCTAATAGACGGATACCAGTTCCTAATAGACGGCGAAACGGTTCCTAATAGACGGTTTCAGGTTCCTAATAGACACTCTATCCACAACGTGGCGGGTTGTTCCCAGTTTGTCCGCCAACTGTCCGTCAATCAAAATGAAAAAAGCCCGCAACGGGGCTCTTTTGCGATCTCACTCACCGTCTATTAGGAACCGCCCAGCGGTTCCGACGAGGAATTGCGGTGCCTCATGACCAGTAGAGGGCCATCCTTCCCCGCTTCTTCGCACAAGGCATATTCAGGCAGGTCATCGGCTTTGATGATCCCGCGAAGGAAGAAACAGAATTTTTTGAACGAGCCACCGCTTCCACTGCGTTCGTAAAGGGTCTTGAAAGCCCATTTAGCGCTATCCCTGCCTGCGGCACGGCGAGCCAGTCGGTAGATAAAGCGTCCTATGCCCGGCTCGATCAGAAAGTAGTCCCGGTGTACTGTAAGTACCTCCGGCCGCTTGCCCTCGGTGACTTCTCGATAAATCCACTCCGGGGCTTCAATCTCGACAGAACTTATCTTCTTGGTGTCCGTGCGTGACAGAACACGATAGCGCGCGATCAGCCCCTCGGCTTCGGTTGCCCGGAACTTGCCGCTTTCGCGCACTGTCTTGATGGTAGTACCCCGCAACCGATCTAGCGCGGCTTCCACTCCCTTAACCTGACTACTACCGTTACCACGTCGGGCAAATCTGAGGATGTCGCTAACATGCAGCCGAAACACTCTCCCCGGCTTGCCACCCTTTCCTTCTCGATAGCGGTTCATAGCTTCGGTCAAGTGAGACACCATCATCAGCACAATGTCGTAGTCCCAAACGGAGGCCATTCCGTGCGCTCCTGCGGACACTTCCACGTATCCATCCGGCAGGTCGTAGCGGATCAGTTCTCCGGCTCGCTTGTCCTTCTTGGATAAACGGAACACGGCCACATCCATGACGCTGCGATTGTCGCGGCCGCCCACGTCATAAAGGCTGGGCGCAAAAAAATCTGGCTGAGCGTCGCCTTGTGGAGGCTTGCGGACAAGTGACAACGCTTTGTCCCGCTCTTTTGCCCTTTCCATCTGTTCATGCACGGTCGAGACGTTAGACGGTCTACCGCGTTCAGCAGCCGGAGTTCGGTCACTGTTCCGCTTCCTGATATTTTCAAGGCGTTCCAGTAGCCCGCCAGAGTCGCCTATTACCGCGCCTATGGGCTTAAGACCGCTGTTTCGGCTACTCATGCACGGCCCAACCGGAGCTGTATTAAGCCCAGTACAAGCGGTCTACTCGTAAATGTCGCCTGCAAGTTGGCCGCCACAATTCAGGCCCCCATTCCGGGACGAGGGGCCGGGCTGGAATGTTTGCACGCATCAATCCATGCCTCGACCTCCGCCAAATCCCACACGACCTTGCGGCTACTGAGCGCAATGCGCTGAGGAAATTTACCCTGCTTTTCAAAGTTGTAGATCGTGCGCTCGCACAGCGGAATCATCTCCAGCAGTTGCTTTTTGCTAATGAGAACTTTACTTGCTCTCCTTAATTCTTTTTCCACACCGAATACCTCGTTTTGTCATCATCCGAGGTTTAATTATTGCTACACAATTCTGGTAAATTCCAGCATCCATGATCATATTTTTTCAATTAAATCAATTGCTTAGTGTCCGTAAACTCAACGTTTGACGGACAATCTTGATAACGCAAACCGCTGTTTTACTTAGGTTTGTAATAGGCACTTAAAGCCAATTTATCGCGTCCGGAAATTCATACGTTTTGCGGACAAAAAAAGCCCACCAAAGTGGGCATTTCGCGACAAAAAGCAGGTCTCAAGGCTCCGAATCAGTCCTTGGGGCGGCTCTTCCTGATTGTCCACTCGTCGATCATGTCGGCCCAATCTTGGAGCATCGCCCGGCGCTGATCGCGGTATTCAGCCTTGTTGTAGACGGCTCGAACGCCCTTCTGTTCGTGCGCAAGGCACTTCTCGATCCAGTCGGTGTTATAGCCCGCCTCATGCAGCAGCGTGCTGGCTGTACGCCGCAAGTCGTGCGGTCCAAACTTGCCAAGCGACTGCCCTTCCTTCTGCGCCAGACGGTAGGTCAGCGTGAGCACCTGATTGAGCGTGGCGCTGCTCATCGGCAAGTCTGAGTCATAACGTGATGGCAGAACGTACTCCGAACCGCCGGCGAAGGTCTTCAGTGCTATGAAAATATCCAGCGCCTGCCTCGACAGGAACACCAAATGGGGATTGCGGCGCTTCATCCGCTCCTTGGGGATTGTCCAGAGCGCGTCGGTGAAATTGATTTCGTTCCACGTTGCGTTGGTCAGTTCGCTTTTGCGAACCATCGTTAGCAACAGCAGCTTGGCAGCCGCGCGGATCGAAGGTGTGGTGCCAATGCGCTCCATGTACTGGTACATCAAGCCAATTTCATCTGGTGTCAGTGCTCGATCTCGTGGCTCAAACTTGGCGATAGTTGACGGGCGCACCAGATCGGCCGGATTCTCAACCTTCTGTCCGCGTTCGATAGCCCAGCGGAAGACCTGCATCATAATTTCGCGGCAAAGCACGGCCGTTGATGGCCTGCCTTGTTCTACGATGGCATCAGTAAGCGCCCGCAAGTCCTCGTGGGTAATTTCTATCAGTTTCCTGTTGCTGAATTTCGGCTTTAGCTCTCGCTCGTATGTTCCACGGCGCATGTCGCGGGTGGAATCTGCCATTTGATAGCCGCGCAACCACTTCTCGGCCCACGCGCCGAATGTCTCAGCATCCTTGACGCGGGCTTTGTCTCGGGCCTTCTCCTTGGCTGGAGATTTCCCTGAGGCGATCATCTTCTTGGCTTCGCCCAGCCGTTCGCGAGCTTCCGCTAGCGTGATCCCACCGACACCGTAGCGGCCGAAGGTGATGGTCTCTTGCCTGCCGTGGATCGAGTAGTTGTAGCGGAACGAAATCGAACCCGCAGGGGTGATGGCCACGTAGAGGCCGTCACGGTCATTCACTTTGTAGAGCTTGTCCTTTGGCTTGAGGTTGCGCAGCTTGGTATCAGTCAGCATGGTCGGGTTGGGTTTCCTCTCAAAAATACCATGCTCAAAAAGCCCCACAAATCCTCAAAAAACTTATTTAAGGACAATGCGTTACCTAAATTCGATACCATGAACACCCCATCAGAGGCGGCATGGTATCGAGTGCCGAACATGGCATCAGGTTCAAATCGTACCATCTACCATGCCATAGAAACGGTGTGCTTGGCGATGCGAAAATTTGCCAGACAGTGCTACGCCAAGAACGAAAAAAGCCCGCAATTACGCGGGCTTATGGGTGTTTTAATGCTATTTGGTGCCAGTCTATGCCGGACGCAGGATCACTCCCACTCAATCGTAGCCGGTGGCTTACCGCTGATGTCATACACCACGCGGGAAATGCCGTTCACTTCGTTGATAATGCGGTTAGACACGCGGCCCAGGAAGTCATACGGCAGGTGCGCCCAGTGCGCGGTCATGAAGTCGATGGTTTCCACCGCACGCAGGGAAACAACCCAGT
>OIEQ01000484.1_pt1 | contig 21940 bp, 21 predicted proteins | sample 1581841 | NCBI WGS metagenome assembly OIEQ01 (sample SAMN03281020, study PRJEB24777) | human gut metagenome | isolation source: fecal sample PR170 from 1 month old male Malay infant, vaginal delivered... | place: Singapore | collected 2005-12-29
TTTTGCCCCGCCTTAACTTCTTGTTGTTCCCGGACCAGCATTGTGTCGTTATGGGCGTAGGCACTCAGGTAATCATCGTTGTGTTTGATGATAATAAGATTACCGTAACCGCGCAGAGCGTTACCGGCATACACAACGCGTCCGTCTGCGGTCGCGATGATAGCCTGTCCCTTACTTCCTGCGATATCGATCCCTTTGTTCCCTCCTTCGGAGGAAGAGAAGTTCTCGATAACCTTACCGTCAGTTGGCCAGCGCCAGGTTGAGATTGGCGAACTGGAACTCATACTGCTGGCAGTCGGTTCAGTAGAGCTAACCACAGGTGCCGTAGCCGGTGCTGTGACAACAGTCGCAGTCCCTTTATTATTCGGCAACATTTTGTTAGCAGTCTGATCACCTGAATCTTCAGAATACGTAATTACAGGTTGTGAAGCAACCACCGTGGTGGATTTTTGTGCAGGCTTAACGCTGTTATTTTGCGCGGTCACGTCGGCTGCAGAAACGGTATTGCCAGGCGTAAGCGGCGTACCCGTCGCGTTGCCCACCTGGAGCGTCTGCCCGACTTCCAGCGCATACGGTGCCTGGACGTTGTTGCGCTGCGCGAGGTCACGGAAATCGTTCCCGGTGATCCACGCGATATAGAACAGCGTATCGCCACGTTTCACGGTATAGGTGCTGCCGCCGGTATAGCTGCCTTTCGGAATGTTCCCATACTGACGGTTATACACTATGCGGCCATTTTGGGTCTGAACAGGTTGTTCGACTGGCTGAATCTGTGTTGGCTGTGTAACAGGATGTTGCACAGGCTGAATTTGTGGTGTTTGCTGCGGCGCAGCAGTGCCCATTTTAGGCGGCGGCGTGATCAACATTCCGCTGGACGTGTTACCGGAGCCGCTGTTTCCGCCAACAGAACTGACAGGCGCAGGTGCATTGTTAGAACTCGAACAGCCTGCCAGCCAGAGCGAAACCAGTGATAATGCCGCAACACGGCTGATGGTGAATTTAGGGCTTCCCGCGCTCATTTATCCCCCAGGAATGTGTTAACTACCAGTGACTTAAAATTAACCGTGATGGCACGACTCTTTCGCGCCACACCATACGCTGAATTTGCCTTAATAACCCTGGATAATTCCGAGTCTTAGGCCAGTTCCCCCTTTACCAGAGGCACAAAGCGCACGGCTTCTACGGTATCGATAATAAACTCGTCGCCACGTCGACGAACGCGCTTTAACAGCTGCTGCTCATCGCCAACAGGCAATACAAGAATGCCCCCCTCATCCAGCTGCGACAACAGGGCCGCAGGGATCTCCGGTGGAGCCGCCGTCACGATGATAGCGTCAAACGGGGCGCGAGCCTGCCAACCCTGCCATCCATCACCGTGTCGTGTCGAAACATTGTGTAAATCAAGTTGTTTCAGGCGACGACGCGCCTGCCACTGTAAACCTTTGATCCGCTCAACCGAGCACACATGATGCACCAGATGCGCCAGAATCGCAGTCTGATACCCGGACCCGGTGCCAATCTCCAGCACGCGGGAGTCGGGGGTGAGCTCCAGCAGCTCCGTCATGCGCGCCACCATGTAGGGCTGCGAAATCGTCTGGCCCTGCCCGATGGGCAAGGCCACGTTTTCCCACGCTTTGTGTTCAAACGCCTCATCTACAAATTTCTCACGCGGAACCTGGGCGAGCGCGTCAAGCACATGCTCGTCGCGGATCCCCTGTGCGCGAAGTTGTTCCAGAAGAGTTTGTACACGTTTGCTTACCATTGCGCGATCACTCCTGCGCGATCAAGCCAGCCCGACACCACATCATGCGCGCTATACGCGGTTAAATCTACGTGCAGCGGCGTTACCGAGACATAGCCTTCATCCACAGCGGCAAAGTCAGTATCCGGCCCCGCATCGCACTTATCGCCAGGAGGGCCAATCCAGTAGAGCGTGTTGCCGCGCGGATCCTGCTGCGGGATGACCTGATCGGCCGGATGACGGCTTCCGCAACGCGTGACGCGAATGCCCTTGATTTCATTCAGCGGGAGATCCGGCACGTTGATGTTGAGGATGCGTCCGGTACGCAGCGGTTCACGGCTAAGTGCCCGCAGGATAGAACAGGTTACCGCTGCCGCCGTGTCGTAATGAGTGTGACCATTTAACGATACCGCCAGCGCCGGAAAGCCAAGATGACGGCCTTCCATTGCGGCCGCCACGGTACCAGAGTAGATAACGTCATCACCCAGATTCGGCCCGGCGTTAATCCCGGAAACGACGATATCCGGGCGCGGGCGCATCAGCGCATTCACCCCCAGAAAAACGCAGTCCGTTGGCGTGCCCATCTGCACGGCAATATCGCCATTTTCAAAAGCAAAGGTGCGAAGCGACGACTCCAGCGTCAATGAGTTAGACGCTCCACTGCGGTTACGATCGGGAGCCACGACCTGCACATCCGCAAATTCGCGAAGGTGTTTCGCCAGCGTCTGAATGCCTGGGGCATGGATCCCGTCATCGTTACTCAGCAATATTCGCATAATCACCCGACGTGTTGATAAGTTCCCTGACAACACTGGTGGCAAAGCTACCTGCCGGCAGCCAGAAGCGTAACTCAACGGTTACGTCATCCCACCAGTTCCAGCTTAACTGCTGCGGGTAGAGCAACATCGCCCGGCGTGCTGCTTCGACTTTTTCCCGCACCAGCAATGATTGTAATTCTTGCGCTTCGGCCACGGCTGCCTGCTCCGCGGCCAGCGCGTCATCCTGCGTTCCCCAGTCGCCCGTGCCGGGCAAGGCTGAGGTGATCATCAGCGTTTTAGCGTCCACGCGCGACTGTACATCGGCCATTTCTTCGGCCGTTGCCACAAACCAGCTACCGCGTCCCGCTAATTGTAGCGCATCGCCGACAACAACTTGATTCGCGTCCGGTTTTTTCAGCCGTTCGCTTACGATCTGATTAAACAACGCACTGCGGGCCGCCGACAACCAAAAACTGCGTTTATTCCTGTCGCGCACCGGCGCATCGCTCTGCACCCAGCGCAGTGCGCCCTGCAGGTTACTGCCGCCGATGCCAAAACGCTGTGCACCAAAGTAGTTAGGCACACCGCGTTCACTGATGGCCTGCAAGCGTTTTTCCACGTCGTCACGGTCGGTCACTTCACGCAGTACGAGGGTAAAGTTGTTACCTTTCAACGCCCCCAGACGCAGTTTGCGCTTGTGACGGGCGTACTCCAGCACCTTACAACCCTCAAGCTCAAATTTGCTTAAATCAGGCATCGCATTGCCTGGAACCCGCGCGCAAAGCCACTGTTCGGTGACCGCGTGTTTGTCTTTCTGCCCGGCGAAGCTCACTTCGCGGGCATGGATTTTCAGGAATTTAGCCAGCGCATCGGCCACAAAGCGGGTATTGCAGCCATTTTTGAGGATGCGCACCAGAATATGCTCGCCTTCGCCGTCCGGCTCAAAGCCCAAATCTTCCACGACCACGAAATCTTCGGGGCTGGCTTTCAGCAGACCACTCCCCAGCGGTTTACCGTGCAGGTAGGTCAGGTTGTCAAAATCGGTCATTTGCTCGCCTTCACCAGCAGCGCCACGGCTTCGCAGGCGATGCCTTCGCCGCGACCGGTAAAGCCCAGTTTCTCCGTGGTGGTCGCTTTGACGTTGACGTCATCCATATGGCAGCCCAGATCTTCAGCGATAAATACGCGCATCTGAGGAATATGCGGCAGCATTTTGGGGGCCTGAGCGATGATCGTCACATCGACGTTACCCAGGATGTAGCCCTTCGCCTGAATACGGCGCCAGGCTTCACGCAACAGCGCACGGCTGTCTGCGCCTTTAAACGCCGGATCGGTGTCCGGGAACAGCTTGCCGATATCGCCCAGCGCCGCCGCGCCCAGCAAGGCGTCGGTTAAGGCGTGTAATGCCACGTCGCCATCAGAATGCGCCAGCAGCCCTTTTTCATAAGGAATACGCACGCCGCCAATGATAATTGGGCCAACGCCTCCAAAGGCGTGTACATCAAAACCGTGTCCAATTCGCATTATGCCTTCTCCTGATGGGTCGAACGGGTAAGATAAAATTCCGCGAGCTGTAAATCTTCCGGGCGCGTCACTTTTATATTATCAGCGCGCCCTTCAACAAGCGTTGGGTGGAAACCGCAATACTCCAGCGCAGAGGCTTCGTCGGTGATGGTCGCACCTTCTTTAAGCGCGCGCGTTAAGCAGTCGTGGAGTAATTCGCGGGGGAAAAATTGTGGCGTCAGCGCGTGCCAGAGATCGACGCGCTCAACGGTATGCGCGATAGCCTGTTTGCCAGGCTCGGCACGCTTCATGGTGTCGCGTACCGGCGCGGCCAGAATGCCACCGACTTTACTGGTTTCACTCAGCGCCAGCAGGCGCGCAAGATCGTCCTGATGCAGGCACGGGCGCGCAGCGTCGTGGACCAGTACCCACTGGGCATCGCCAGCGGCCTGGATGCCCGCCAGCACGGAATCGGCGCGCTCGGCACCGCCATCAACGACGGTGATCTGCGGATGAGCGGCCAGCGGTAACTGTGCGAACCGGGCATCGCCCGGACTGATGGCGATGATGACACGCGTCACTCGGGGGTGCGCCAGCAGCGCCGCCACGGCATGTTCGAGGATCGTTTTATCGCCAATAGAGAGGTATTGCTTAGGACATTCTGTCTGCATGCGCCGGCCAAAACCCGCGGCCGGCACCACGGCGCATACGTCCGAAAAAGTCACTGCCATGTCGTAATCCTGGGCCTGATTATCGATTGTTTTGTGCTGAGCCCTGATTGCGTTTAGACGCATCCGGAACCAGACGATAAAAGGTTTCGCCCGGTTTAGTCATACTGAGTTCATTGCGTGCGCGTTCCTCAATCGCCTCCTGCCCGCCATTGAGGTCATCAATTTCAGCAAAGAGTTGATCGTTTCGCGCCTTAAGTTTGGCGTTAGTTGCCTGCTGAGCCGCGACGTCATCACTTACCCGGCTATAGTCGTGCAGTCCGTTTTTACCGAACCACAGCGAATATTGCAGCCAGACCAGCAGAGCCAGCAACAGCAGCGTTAGTTTACCCATCCTGCCCCCTGAAAAACGGCATCTTCATCCCACAACGCCCCCGGCGCTCTATGCCGGAGTAACAGAGATGCCGCAACATCGCGGGCAAATGTACCACATTTTTTCCGCAGAATCGCCCTGCTCAATATCGTCACACAGTTGGTTACGGTTTGAATTATGGCTGAAGTTAGCCCATGAGCCACAAAAATAACAGACCAAACATCAGGACCACCGTCACAATCGTGACAACGGTACTGTACAGGAGTTTGCCGTTAAGCAGTGAATGCAGGGCGATGCCGACGACAACCGCCACGGGCATCAGCGCCAGGAAGAAGGGCCAGGTGTAGAGAAAGAAGAACAGCGTGTTACCGCCGTAGATGAGAAACGGGATGCCCAGCGCCAGCAACCACGAGACGAAGCCGACGAAGGCCCCGGGAAAGGACCAGGTCGTCTCGTCGTCGGTCGCTATCGGATCCGACCCGGTGGTAATCATGTAGTTTTCACTGTTGCGCATAGCTAATCCTGTGACCGTGACTCATCGTTCGGGAAGACAGCTCCCGAACGATACCGTCTCAGGATCTGATAATATCGTCCCGTCTGAGCAGGTCTAATAATTGGCTTACTAAATTTGTTACCAATTGTTGACCTTCCAGGTGAATCTCAGGGGATTCAGGCGCTTCGTAGACCGAGTCGATGCCGGTGAAGTTTCGCAACTCACCCGCGCGGGCTTTTTTGTACAGCCCTTTCGGATCGCGCGCTTCGCAGATTTCCAGCGGCGTATCGACAAACACCTCGATAAATCGATCCTGACCGACGCGCTCGCGTACCATCTGCCGCTCGGCGCGGTGAGGCGAGATAAACGCGGTCAGCACCACCAGCCCGGCATCCGCCATCAGGCTGGCCACTTCCCCAACCCGACGGATATTCTCCTTGCGGTCTTCATCGCTAAACCCTAAATCACTGCACAGGCCGTGACGCACGTTGTCACCATCCAGCAGGTAGGTGCTCACCCCCTGCTGATGCAGCGCCTCTTCCAGCGCGCCCGCGACCGTCGATTTACCGGAGCCGGACAGCCCGGTAAACCACAGCACAACCCCACGGTGGCCGTGGAGTTGCTCCCGCTGAGCGACGGTAACCGGATGAGGATGCCAGACGACGTTCTCATCATGGGCGGCCATTACTTGCCTCCCAGCAGATCGCGTGCGCCCCAGTGCGGGAAGTGCTTACGCACCAGCGCATTCAGCTCAAGCTCAAAGGCGCTGAATTCAGACACCGCTGCCGCCTGTTGATTAGGCTCGCGGACCATGCCTGCACCAACGGTAACGTTGGTCAGGCGATCGATAAAGATAAGTCCACCCGTTACCGGATTTTGCTGGTATTTGTCCAGCACCAGCGGCTCGTCAAAGGTGAGATCCACCAGGCCAATACCGTTCAGCGGCAGTTCGCTCACTTCACGCTGGGTCAGATTGTTGATGTCCACCTGGAACTGGATACCGTCCACGCGGGCGCGGGTTTTCTTACCGGCAATTTTGATGTCGTAGCTTTGGCCTGCGGTCAGCGGCTGTTCAGCCATCCACACCACATCCACGGCAGCACCCTGCACCGCCGCCAGCGTTTCCTGCGCATCCACCAGCAGATCGCCGCGGCTGATATCAATCTCATCTTTCAGCACCAGCGTCACCGCTTCACCGGCACCTGCTTCCTGCAGGTCGCCATCAAAGGTGACGATACGGGCAATGGACGACTCCACACCCGACGGCAGCACTTTGACGCGCTGCCCCACCGTGACGGTGCCCGAGGCGAGGGTACCGGAGAAGCCGCGAAAATCGAGGTTCGGGCGGTTCACATACTGCACCGGGAAGCGCATTGGCTGGGTATCTACCACGCGCTGAATTTCAACCGTCTCCAGCACTTCCAGCAGCGTCGGGCCGCTGTACCACGGCATGTTGGCGCTCTGGGAGGCAACGTTATCCCCTTCCAGCGCCGAGAGCGGCACGAAGCGAATATCAAGGTTACCCGGCAACTGTTCAGCAAAGGTCAGGTAGCTCTGGCGGATCTCCTCGAAGGTCTCTTCGCTGAAGTTCACCAGATCCATTTTATTCACCGCCACCACCAGGTGTTTGATCCCCAGCAGCGTGGAGATGAAGCTGTGACGACGGGTTTGATCCAGCACGCCTTTACGGGCGTCGATCAGCAGGATCGCCAGCTCACAGGTTGATGCACCGGTGGCCATGTTGCGGGTGTACTGCTCATGCCCCGGCGTGTCGGCAATAATAAATTTGCGTTTTTCGGTGGAGAAATAGCGGTACGCAACATCAATAGTGATGCCCTGCTCGCGCTCCGCCTGCAGGCCGTCCACCAAAAGCGCCAGGTCGAGCTTTTCGCCCTGAGTACCATGACGTTTGCTGTCGTTATGCAGGGAAGAGAGCTGGTCTTCATAGATCTGACGCGTGTCGTGCAGCAGGCGACCAATCAGCGTGCTTTTACCGTCATCAACGCTACCGCAGGTCAGAAAGCGCAGCAGGCTCTTGTGTTGTTGCGCGTGCAGGTATGCTTCTACGCCGCCTTCGTTGGCAATTTGTTGGGCAATCGTGGTGTTCATGGCGGCTCCTTAGAAATAACCCTGACGTTTCTTCAGCTCCATCGAGCCTGCCTGGTCGCGGTCAATGACGCGCCCCTGTCGCTCGCTGGTGGTCGATACCAGCATCTCTTCGATGATCTCTGGCAGCGTTTGCGCGTTGGACTCCACCGCGCCGGTCAGCGGCCAGCAACCAAGAGTACGGAAACGCACCATCTGTTTTTTGATCACTTCGCCCGGCTGTAAATCAATGCGATCGTCGTCGATCATCATCAGCATGCCGTCACGCTCCAGCACCGGGCGCTCAGCCGCCAGGTAAAGCGGAACGATCTCGATATTTTCCAGATAGATGTACTGCCAGATATCCAGCTCGGTCCAGTTGGAGAGCGGGAAGACGCGAATGCTTTCGCCTTTGTTGATCTGGCCGTTGTAGTTGTGCCACAGCTCAGGACGCTGGTTTTTCGGATCCCAGCGGTGGAAGCGGTCGCGGAAGGAGTAAATACGCTCTTTGGCGCGGGATTTCTCCTCGTCACGGCGCGCACCGCCGAAAGCGGCGTCAAAACCGTACTTGTTCAGCGCCTGCTTCAGCCCTTCGGTTTTCATGATGTCGGTGTGTTTGGCGCTGCCGTGAACAAACGGGTTAATGCCCATCGCCACCCCTTCCGGGTTTTTATGCACCAGCAGCTCACAGCCATAGGCTTTGGCGGTACGGTCGCGGAACTCATACATCTCACGGAATTTCCAGCCGGTATCCACGTGCAGCAGCGGGAACGGCAGCGTACCCGGATAAAACGCTTTACGCGCCAGATGCAGCATCACGCTGGAATCTTTACCGATGGAGTACATCATCACCGGGTTAGAGAACTCGGCGGCCACTTCGCGGATAATATGGATACTTTCCGCTTCAAGCTGTCGCAGGTGAGTAAGTCGTTTTTGGTCCATAACCGTTCCTTAAGCCAGATTCACCACAGAGGAGCCAAACCCCTCTGAGTCTGTTGTATGTTGAAACCAGGCAAGCGTGCTGTGCAGCTGTACCACTTCGCCCACCACGATAAGCGCGGGCATTGGGGCGTCTTTCGCCAGGACTGCAAGGTCTTGTAGCGTACCGGTCACCACACGCTGATCGACGCGGGTACCGCGAGAAATCACGGCCACCGGCGTTGTCGCCTCGCGACCGTGCTGAATAAGTTGTTCACTGATGTCCGCCGCCTTCATGGTGCCCATATAGATGACCAGCGTCTGTCGGCTCTGGACGAGATGCGACCAGTCAAACGGCGTACTGTCGGCCTTATAATGACCAGTCACAAAGGTCACGCTCTGGGCGTAATCGCGGTGCGTAAGCGGAATACCTGCGTAGGCCGTTACCGCGGAGGCCGCCGTAATCCCCGGCACCACCTGGAACGGCACGCCCGCTTCGGCTGCCGCCTGCAGTTCTTCGCCACCGCGACCAAAGATGAACGGATCGCCCCCTTTAAGGCGCACCACGGTTTTGCCTGCTTTCGCTGCGGCAACCAGCATCTGATTGGTGTCGTGCTGCGGTACCGAGTGCTCGCCTGCGCGTTTACCCACGCAGATTTGCTCGGCATCGCGACGAATTAGCTCGCGCACACCGTCGGTGACCAGATGGTCATAGAACACCACGTCCGCGTCCTGCAGCACCTGCAGTCCGCGTAAGGTCAGTAACCCGGCATCACCCGGACCAGCACCTACCAGAATGATCTCGCCGCCCGTGCTGCCGGGGTTATCCAGCTCGTCTTCGAGGATTTTTTGCGCTGCCGTCTCATTACCGGCGTGCATCAGGCTGGCAAAGCGGCCACGGAATACCCGCTCCCAGAAGCGACGGCGTTCCGTTACGCTGGTCAGGCGGGTTTTCAGATGGTTGCGCCAGTAGCTCGCTTTCTCTGCCATACGTCCGAGACTGGTTGGTAACAGCGCTTCAATCTTTTCCCGCAGCACGCGCGCCAGCACCGGTGCGGTACCGCCGGAGGAGATCGCCACCAGCAGCGGCGAGCGGTCGACAATCGACGGGAAGATAAACGAGCACAAAGGCTGGTCGTCGACCACGTTCACCAGGCGGTAACGCGCCTGAGCGGCCTCGGAAACGCGTCGGTTGAGTTTGCGATCCTCCGTCGCTGCAATCACCAGCACCACGCTGTCGATTTGTGACTCGTCGAACTCCGCTTCTGCGACAACCCGCACCTGCGCGCCCGCGCGCTGCAGAAACGCGATTTTGCGATCGGCAATTTCACCCGTACCCACAACCAGTACCGGTTTTTTTTTAATCGCAGCAAAAAGGGGCAGATAGTCCACAAGCAACAACTCACTAACAACGAGGAATAGAGGGACTATAGGGGGCGGCTTAGACCGAATGAAATTACGAATTGGAATGAGTAGTTACTCAATGGAATAACGCGATGAAAAAGCAAATATCAAAAAGTGCTTAACACGCGAAATTTCGGGCATTTAAGAGCAATTCAAATTGTGTATGGCCGATCACAGTTTCATACTAAGCGGGTTATAATTTTGCTCTGTTTTTAAGGACTCACTATGTTTTCCGCAATGCGCCACCGATACGTTGCCCTGGCGCTCGGCGTTTGCTTTATCCTTCCGGCTCAGGCAAAAAATCAACCGTATGGTGAAATCGCCAATATGCAGGCGCGGCATATTGCCACCGTTTTTCCCGGACGCATGACCGGTTCCCCTGCGGAAATGCTTTCCGCTGACTATCTTCGCCAGCAGTTTGCCGATATGGGCTACCAGAGCGATATCCGCTCGTTTCACAGCCGCTATATCTACACCTCACGAAATAAAACAAAAAACTGGCATAACGTGACCGGCAGTACCGTTATTGCGGCACATGAAGGTAGCGCGGCTGAGCAGATCATTATTATGGCGCACCTGGACACTTACGCGCCCATGAGCGACGCCGATACCGATAACAATCTGGGCGGGCTGACGCTGCAGGGGCTGGACGATAACGCGGCAGGTCTGGGCGTGATGCTTGAACTGGCCGAGCGAATGAAAAACATTCCGACAAAATACGGTATTCGCTTTGTGGCAACCAGCGGCGAAGAGGAAGGCAAACTCGGCGCGGAGAATTTCCTTAAGCGCATGAGCGCTGAGGAGAAGAAAAATACACTGCTGGTGATTAACCTCGATAATTTAATCGTTGGCGATAAGCTCTATTTTAATAGCGGACAGAGTACGCCGGGTACCGTGCGTAAACTGACCCGTGACCGGGCGCTGGCGATTGCGCGCAGCCATGGCGTGTATGCCACGACCAATCCTGGCGGCAATCCGGCTTATCCGCGCGGAACGGGCTGCTGTAACGACGGTGAAGTATTCGATAAAGCGGGCATCCCGGTGCTGTACGTCGAAGCCACCAACTGGGCGTTAGGCAAGAAAGATGGCTATCAGCAGCGGGCTAAAACGAAAGCCTTTCCGGACGGGACGAGCTGGCATAACGTGATGCTGGATAATCAGCAGCATATTGATAGCGCACTGCCGCAGCGCATTGAGCACCGCAGCCGCGATGTGGTGAAAGTGATGCTGCCGCTGGTGAAGGAGCTGGCGAAAGCGGGGAAAGCCTGAGGTTTTTGAACGCTGTGCGGCCTGATGCCCTCACCCCAACCCTCTCCCACCGGGAGAGGGAGGAAAGATCATTACCCTTCGTGTAACCCGCACTCGCGCTTCAGCCCAAAGAATCGCGTCTCTTCTTCCGCCATTCCCGGCTCCCATTTGCGCGTGGTGTGGGTATCCCCCACGGACAGGTAGCCCTGATCCCACAGCGGATGGTATTTCAGCCCGTGTTTTTGCAGGTACTGGTACACCGTACGGTTATCCCAGTCGATGATCGGCAGCACTTTAAACACGCCGCGCTGCACCGCCAGCACTGGCAGCGTGGCTCGGCTGCCGGACTGCTCGCGGCGAAGACCGGCAAACCAGGTTTGAGCATTCAGCTCTTTCAGCGCACGGTTCATCGGCTCGACCTTGTTGATCTCATTGTATTTCTCAATGCCCTCAACGCCCTGCTCCCAGAGTTTGCCGTAGCGCGCCTCCTGCCAGGCCGCGCTCTGCTCCGCGCGGTACACTTTCAGGTTCAGCTTAAGCTTGTCCGTCAGCTCATCGATAAACTGGTAGGTTTCCGGGAACAGATAGCCGGTATCGGTGAGGATCACCGGAATATCCGGGCGGATCTGATTCACCAGATGCAAACTGACCGCCGCCTGAATGCCAAAGCTCGACGACAGCACGTAGTCACCCGGCAGGTTTTCCAGCGCCCACGCCACGCGCCCTTCGGCGTCCAGCTTTTCCAGTTGGGCGTTGGTTTCTGCGAGTGCCAGAATGCGTTCGACTTTTGGCAATGCGTTAAGCGCGTTTAGATCGAGTACGGACATAATTACCTCTCGTGGTTACTCCCAGAAATCCCTTGCGGGATCGAGCACCGGGCGAATAATGCCCGCACGCACCGTAAAGTCGCCGAAGCCTTCACCCGCTTCGCGCTCTTTCGCCCAGCGCCCGACAAGCTCGTCGATGGAATCAAGAATTTCTGGCTCAGTGATATTCTCGCGGAACATACGCGGAATACGCGTGCCGATACGGTTACCGCCCAGGTGCAGGTTATAGCGACCCGGCGCTTTCCCCACCAGCCCAAGCTCGGCCAGCATCGCGCGGCCACAGCCGTTCGGACAGCCGGTAACGCGCATAACAATATGCTCGTCCGGAATACCGTGTTTTTCCAGAATCGCTTCCACTTTGTCTGTAAATGACGGCAGGAAACGTTCCGCTTCCGCCATCGCCAGCGGACAGGTCGGGAACGACACGCAGGCCATCGAGTTTTCGCGCTGCGGTTTGACCGCATTCATCAACCCATGGTCACGCGCCAGCGCCTCAATTTTCGCCTTTTCACTTTCCGGCACACCAGCAATAATCAGATTCTGGTTGGCGGTAATGCGGAACTCACCTTTGTGGATCTTCGCGATTTCCAGCAGGCCGGTTTTCAGCGGACGGCCCGGGTAATCCAGAATACGGCCGTTTTCGATAAACAGCGTCAGGTGCCATTTATTGTCGATGCCTTTTACCCAGCCGATGCGATCGCCGCGACCGGTGAATTCGTAAGGGCGGATCGGCTCAAATTTGATCCCCGCACGACGCTCCACTTCCTCTTTGAACGTCTCAACGCCCACGCGCTCCAGGGTGTATTTGGTTTTCGCGTTTTTACGGTCGGTACGGTTACCCCAGTCGCGCTGGGTGGTGACCACCGCTTCCGCCACGGCCAGCGTGTGCTCCAGCGGCAGGAAGCCGAACTCGCTCGCGGTGCGGGCATAGGTTTTCTTGTTACCGTGTTCAATGGACAGACCGCCGCCCACCAGCAGGTTAAAGCCCACCAGCTTGCCGTTTTCGGCAATTGCCACAAAGTTCATGTCGTTGGCGTGCAGATCGATGTCGTTCTGCGGCGGGATCACCACCGTGGTTTTGAACTTACGCGGCAGATAGGTCTGACCGAGGATCGGTTCTTCATCGGTGGTCGCGACTTTTTCCTGATCGAGCCAAATCTCCGCATAAGCGCGGGTACGCGGCAGCAGGTGCTCGGAGATCTTCTTCGCCCACTCATAGGCTTCAGCGTGCAGCTCGGACTCATACGGGTTCGAGGTGCAGAGCACGTTACGGTTCATGTCGTTGGCCGTCGCCAGCGCGTCCAGTCCGACGGAGTGCAGCATCTGGTGTACCGGCTTCACGTTCTTCTTCAGAATGCCGTGGAACTGGAAGGTCTGACGGTTGGTCAGACGAATGCTGCCGTAAATGGTGTTTTCACCGGCAAATTTATCTATCGCCTGCCACTGTGTCGTGGTGATCACTCCGCCCGGCAGACGGCAGCGCAACAGCATCGCGTGACGCGGCTCCAGCTTCTGTTCAGCACGCTCGGCGCGAATGTCGCGGTCGTCCTGTTGATACATGCCGTGGAAACGGATCAGCAGGAAGTTGTCGCCTTTGAAACCGCCGGTGAGACCGTCATTCAGATCTTCAGCAATGGTGCCGCGCAGATAGTTGCTTTCCAGCTTCATGCGCTCGGCGTCTGACAGTTTACCTTCGACCACCAGGGGTCCTGGATGTTTTTCGCTCATTAGTAGACATCTCGCTGATAACGGCGCTCAACGCGCAGCTCACTTAAAAATTCATCCGCCGCTTCGGCATCCATACCGCCGAATTCGGCAATCACTTCCAGCAGTGCCTGCTCAACGTCTTTCGCCATGCGATTGGCGTCACCGCAGACATAAATGTGGGCACCGTCATTGATCCAGCGCCACAGCTCTGCGCCCTGTTCGCGCAGTTTGTCTTGTACGTATACTTTTTCTTTCTGATCGCGCGACCAGGCCAGATCGATACGGGTCAGCACCCCTTCTTTCACGTAGCGCTGCCACTCAACCTGATAGAGGAAATCTTCGGTAAAGTGCGGGTTGCCGAAGAACAGCCAGTTTTTACCCGGTGCCTCGTCCGCCGCACGCTGCTGCATAAAGGCACGGAACGGCGCAATGCCGGTACCCGGGCCAATCATGATTACCGGCGTTTCCGGGTTCGCCGGCAGACGGAAGTTGTCGTTGTGCTCGATAAAGACGCGCACTTCGCCCTCTTCCTCCACGCGATCGGCCAGGAAGCTGGAGGCACCGCCCGCGCGGGCACGGCCTTCGATGTCGTACCGCACCACGCCCACGGTGATGTGCACTTCGCTCTCGACTTCAGCCTGCGATGAGGCAATGGAGTACAGACGCGGCGTGAGCGGACGCAGCAGGCCGATCAGCGCGTCGGCATCCAGCTGTGCCGGAGAGAAACGCACCATATCGACAATCGGTGTGGTCGCCGCGTAATGCTGCAGCTTTGCCTTATCGCCCACTAACGGCAGCAGCGATTCGCTGCGCGTTAAGGTGGCATAGTTCTCAACGATATTGGCGGTATTCACCGTCAGCTCGAAGTGCCACTGCAGCGCTTCAGAGAGCGGCTGCGTTTTGCCTTCGACGGTGACAGGCTCGTCGCCTTTCAGCCACAGCAGTTCGACCAGCTCCTTGACCAGCGCCGGATCGTTTTGATACCAGACCCCCAGCGCATCGCCAGGCTGATAGCGCAGACCCGAGTCGCCCAGATCAATCTCGATATGGCGCACATCTTTTTCAGAGTCGCGGCCGGTAATTTTTTGATTAACCGACAGGCTTGCCGACAGCGGCGCCTCTTTGGTGTACGGGCTGGTGTGAATGTCGTTGACCACGCCGGTCGCGGTGATCGCAGCCTGGGCTGGTGTCTCTTTCGGTACGCGTGCTTTCAGCACGTCAACAATGCGCGCACGCCACTCTGCAGCGGCAGCCTGGTATTCCACATCTGCATCAACGCGGTCCAGCAGGCGCTCTGCGCCCAGCTCCGCCAGCTTGCTGTCGAAATCTTTACCGGACTGGCAGAAGAATTCATAAGAGGTATCGCCCAGGCCGAACACGGCAAACGCAGTGCCATCGAGTCTGGGCGCTTTTTTCGAGAACAGGAATTTATGCAGCGCGACCGCTTCTTCAGCGGGTTCACCCTCGCCCTGCGTTGAGGCCACAACCACCAGAAGTTTTTCTGACGCGATCTGTTTGAATTTATAATCCCCGGCGTTTACCAGGTTCACGTTCAGTTTGGCGGCCAGCAGGTCGTCACGCAGCGCTTCTGCCACGCGGCGGGCATTGCCCGTCTGCGAAGCGGAGATAAGCGTAATGGCAGGAATTTCTACCGCCGTTGCCGGAGCCGCAGCCACAGCGCCAGGCTGCTGGTTGAGCATTCCCCAGAAATAGCCAGAGACCCAGGCAAGCTGGGTGGGAGAAAAATCAGAGGTGGCAGCCTGAAGGCGCGCCAGTTGCTCCGGGTTCAGGGGAAGCAAATTTGAAGGTGGGGCCTGTGTTGTCATGCGTCGTTATGTTCCAGTAGCCAAGCGGACTTTAAGCGAATAAATCCAAACTGAAGATAAGGTTAACGGCGAGGATAATAACAATTAAAGAAGGGATGGAAATAATAAATAACCAAATGGACTAACCTGTTTTAGTTATCGTTCTTAACGGTAAAAGCGATAAACTAACCGACTGTAAAATAAGGATATAAAACACAAAGCGACGGCTTTTTTGCTGTAATGAAGGTAAAGGCCGTTTTAGTTAATGCTAAAAATTGTGCTTTCCGGTACTATGCGGCGGTTTTTTCCGCATTACTGAGAGCGATCATGTCCACCACACTGTTTAAAGATTTCACCTTCGAAGCCGCCCACCACCTTCCGCATGTTCCTGAAGGACATAAATGCGGCCGTCTGCACGGGCATTCGTTTATGGTGCGTCTTGAGATCACCGGTGAAGTTGATCCGCATACCGGTTGGATCATGGACTTTGCTGAGCTGAAGGCGGCATTTAAGCCGACTTACGATCGTCTGGATCACTATTACCTGAACGATATCCCGGGCCTTGAAAACCCGACCAGCGAAGTGCTGGCAAAATGGATTTGGGATCAGATGAAACCGCTGGTACCGCTGCTGAGCGCAGTGATGATCAAAGAGACCTGTACGGCAGGCTGCGTGTATCGCGGCGAGTGATGCTTGCCGGGGGTCGGCTTCGCCTTACCCGGCCAACAAAAGCCTGGAACCGTAGGCCCGGTAAGCGCTAGCGCCACCGGGCTTTTTTTTAGGCAATATTCAGGTATTTGTGCGTCTGCATCGACAGGCGCCAGTTACGCGCGATACAGGTTTCAATGCACAGGCGCGTGGCGTCTTCTTTCTGACTGATAGGCTGCAGCGCAATCACACGCTGTTTTTCATCCGTCAGCGTCGCCAGCAGTTCATCCAGCGCTTCGATATCACGTACTCGCCCTACCGGGTGTTTAATCTCATCAGCACGTTCCAGCGCCTGAGACAGTACGTCGTAGCCGCCGCGCATGTTTACTTTAGGCGATACCGTTACCCATGTGGTGTGGGAGCAGCGCACTTCATGCGTGCCGCTGGTTTCAATCTGGCAACTGTAACCGTTCTTTTCGAGCAGTTCGGTCAGCGGCGTCAGATCGTGGATGCAGGGTTCGCCCCCGGTAATGACCACATGGCGCGCCGTCCAGCCCTGACGACCAATAATGGCCAGCAGATCTTCCGCGCTGCCAGCACCCCACTTATCGCTCTCTTTGGTTTTCGCCAGAACGCTAAACAGCGACACTTCCCGATCTGCGAGTTTATCCCACGTATGTTTGGTATCACACCAGGCACAGCCAACCGGGCATCCCTGTAAACGAATAAAAATTGCGGGAACGCCGGTAAAGTAACCCTCGCCTTGCAGGGTCTGGAACATCTCGTTAATCGGGTACTGCATAGTCATCTCAGTTAAGGGGATAAACGATAAGTATCGCAGATCCCCGTGAGATGGTCATGCTCGATCGGTGCTTTGCGCGTCAATTGCCGCCATAAAGCGTTCCGTAATCTGCTGCGGGCGGGTGATTGCCCCGCCCACCACCACCATATGCGCCCCCAGCGCAAAACATCTGGCGGCGCGTTCCGGGGTGTCCACGTTACCTTCGGCCACCACCGGTACCGTGACGGCTGCCAGTACCGCTTTCAGAAACTGACAGTCATCATCGGGTAAGGCGTGTCCGGCGGTCTGCGCAGTGTAGCCGTAAAGCGTGGTCCCGACACAATCAAACCCCAGCGCCTGCGCCATCACGGCCTCATCAACAGTGGCTATATCAGCCATAAGCAGCACCGAGGGGTAACGGGTACGAATGCGCGTAACCAGCGTTGCCAGAGATTCCCCACCAGGCCGCGCCCTGTCGGTCGCATCAAGCGCAATGATCGCCGGGGAGACGGTCATCAGTTCATCCACCTCTTTCATCGTCGCGGTGATAAACACCTCGCTGTCGGGATACTCCCGCTTGATGATGCCAATAACCGGCAGCGTAACCTGCTCTTTGATCGCCTCAATATCCACCACGCTGTTGGCACGGATGGCCGCAGCCCCTCCCTGACGCGCCGCCAGCGCCATCCGCGACATAATAAACGGGCTATGCAACGGTTCGTTCTCAAGCGCCTGACAGGAGACGACCAGTCTTCCCTTCAGGGTATCCAGTACAGTTTTCATTACGATAAGATCTCTTCCACTTCGTTTTTGATAATCGTGACATGCGGACCATAAATGACCTGAACGCCATTCCCGCGCACAATCACGCCGCGCGCACCGGTGGCTTTCAGCGCCGCGTCATTCACTTTGCTGCCGTCTTTAACCGTGACGCGAAGACGCGTGGCGCAGCAGTCCACCTCTTCCAGATTGTCTTTTCCGCCCAGTCCGGCGATCACCGCACTTGCGCGTTCGTTCTGGGCGAACGTCACGTCATTGGTCACCGCCTCCTTTTCCCGACCCGGCGTGGCAAAATCAAAGCGATTAATCAGATAGCGGAACGTGAAGTAGTAGAGGAAGAACCACGGTACGCCCACCAGCGGCACTAACATCCAGTGGGTTTTGGCCTCCCCCTGCAAAATGCCGAACAGCACAAAGTCAATAAAACCGCCGGAGAAGGTCTGCCCAATGGTGATGTGTAAAATATGCGCGAGCATAAACGCCAGCCCGTCAAAAAATGCGTGAATGACGTACAGCACCGGCGCGATAAACAGGAAGGAGAACTCGATGGGCTCGGTGATCCCCGTCAGGAAGGAGGTTAATGCCGCTGAAAGCAACAACCCCGCGACGCGTTGTTTGTTCTCCGGTTTAGCCGTGTGATACATCGCAAGGCAAGCCCCGAGCAAACCAAACATCATCGTGATAAAGCGCCCGGACATAAAGCGCGACGTTCCTTCATAAAACTGGCGCGTCGTGGGATCGGCCAGCTGAGCGAAGAAGATCCGCTGCGTACCTTCAACCAGTTGCCCGTTGACGATCTCGCTGCCGCCAAGCGCGGTGGTCCAGAATGGGAGGTAGAAGATGTGGTGTAAACCGAACGGGCCCAGCATGCGCAAAATGAAGCCGTACAGCAGTGTTCCCAGATAACCGGTCGCATCCACCAGCCCGCCCAGACCAAAGATCAGCTTCTGGAAATGTGGCCAGACTACGGTCATTAAGGCTCCGACCAGGATCGCAGCCAGTGAGCTGATAATCGGCACAAAGCGTGACCCGCCAAAGAATCCCAGAAATTGTGGCAGCGCGATCTTATTAAACCGATGATGCAGCGCGCAGGTCACAAGACCAATGACCACCCCACCAAATACGCCGGTCTCCAGCGTCTGGATCCCCAGCGTCATGCCTTGCCCGACCGCCCCCGGATTCTCGTGCGCCAGTTTTCCGGTGAGGATCAGCAGTGCGTTAATGGTGGCATTCATGACCAGAAACGCGAGTAACGCCGCCAGCCCTGCCGTACCTTTATCATTTTTTGCCAGCCCGACGGCAACCCCAACGGCAAACAGTACCGACAGATTCGCGAACACAATCGAACCGGCGCTGCTCATGATGGTGAAAATAGCCTGTAACCAGTCCACATCTAAAAACGGATATGCCGTAAGCGTATTGGGATTCGATAACGCGCCGCCTATCCCCAGCAGACCCGCCGCAGGCAGTACGGCGATGGGCAACATAAAGGATTTGCCAAAGCGCTGCGCTTTTTCAAACCATCCGCCGGACGAAGCACCACTGAACATTTGCATCATTTTTTCATCCCCTTAGTTAACGATGATAATTTTTACCGCAATTATATTTAATAGTGAAAATTACCATCAGAAACCAGGACGACGATCATACTTTTTCGAAATGACTGGCATCCCTGCCCCGCTTTCCGCCACACTAGGACGCAGAGAAACGCATTAAGGATCTAGCATGTCAGACCATGAAAACCTGCTGCTGAAGCTGCGCCAGGAGGCTTCCGGGTACAGCCCCACGCAAAAAAAACTGGGAGAGTTTGTTCTCAACGATCCGGCCCGGGTGCTCTACCTGACGATCACCGAACTGGCACGGGAGAGCCACACCAGTGAAGCCAGCGTGACGCGTCTTTGCCGGACGCTCGGCTGCAAAGGCTATAACGAATTCAAGATGGCACTGGCGCTGGATATTCAGCAGGGTCAGCCCGCACGCGTGGCCGGGGACGAAATTGATAACGTCGTCGATGAGTCTGTTCAGGCGCTGCAGGATACCGCCAGACTGCTCGACAGAGCACTGCTGGAAAAGGCCGCTCAGGCGCTGCATCAGGCGCAAGCCGTACAAATATATGGGGTGGCCGCCAGCGCGATCCTCGGTGAGTATTTACATTACAAACTGTTGCGACTCGGCAAACCTGCACAGCTTTTTAGCGATATGCATCGTGCGGCCATGAATGCAGCAACGCTTTCAGAAGGGACGCTGGTGGTGGCCATTTCCAGTTCCGGTTCAACGCGGGATTTGCTCCACGTCGTAAAACTTGCACGCAAACGCGGCGTTAAGGTGTTATCCCTTAGCAATACGCCCCGCAGCCCGCTGGCTTCGCTTAGCGATATGCAGCTGGTCGCCGCAAAACCGGAAGGGCCACTCAGCGCAGGCGCGCTCAATGCTAAAGTGGGCGTAATGTTACTGGTTGAGTTACTTACAACTTCCCTGATTGCGATTGATAGCCATTACGGTGAAGTTAGCCAGCAAACCGCGAGTGCAACGCTGCCTTTATTACTCTAAAATCCTTTGCAGGCTAAATAAAATAGCCTGCATGGCGTGATGTCGATTCCATTTAAGTGCTGATACGGTTATTTCATGCGCGGCATAATGGTGTAACAAATTATTTTATTTATTACATATTCAATGAGTGTTAAAAGCAATAAAATCGCAAAAATAACAGAACAAAATCAGTTGCTTAAAATTATTTGATTTACAAATTGAATTTTTCTCACTCCGCTAGTGTCCAATATTTCCACCTGAATTCCTTACCTTAAAATAAGCTTAAGACGCCGTCAGCTTTGCCATTTTTCTATTTAAATACCGTTTACTTTTGCCTGCCTACAATCCGCCTCATCAATCATTATGAGACGGTATAGATTAATATGTTATTTATTACAGGCGTGACTGGTTTTCTGGGCGGTGCAGTACTTGAAAAAATACTGACCAGCAATAGTTCAGTAAAATTACTGCTGCTTGCGCGCGCCAGTGACCCGCAACAAGGGCTGGAACGCGTGCGGGACAACATGCGTAAATTCAAGGTTTCAGAGGAGACGCTGGCCGCGTTGAGTGAGGAGAATATCCTTATCGGCGATCTCAGCCAGCCGGAGGGATTCCTGAACGACCCACGTCTGGAACAGGTGACGCATGTTCTTAACTGCGCGGCCGTCGCGTCATTTGGTAACAATCCGCTGATCTGGAAAGTGAATGTGGAAGGGACGCTGGCGCTCGCCAGACGCATGAACCAGGTTGCCGGTTTACAGCGCTTTCTGCATGTGGGAACAGCCATGTCGTGCACGCCGGAGCAGGATTCGCTGGTCGCCGAAAGCGCGGAGTTCAGAGAAAACGCCGAGCATCTGGTGGAATATACGTATTCGAAATCCACCATTGAACAACTGATGCGCCAGCACTGTCCCAACCTGCCGCTGCTCATCGCCCGTCCGTCCATCGTGGTCGGCCATACCCGTCATGGCTGTACGCCGTCGAGCAGTATTTTCTGGGTCTTCAGCATGGGGCTAATGCTGCAAAAATTCATGTGCTCAATGGAAGACAAAATAGATGTCGTCCCGGTGGATTACTGCGCCGATGCGCTGCTGATGCTGCTTAACAGCGCTGCGCAGCCGGGAGAAGTGGTACATATTTCTGCCGGAGAAGAGAACAGCGTGCGCTTTGCGGATATTGATAATGCGATGGCACAGGCGCTGGAGAAAGCCCCGGTCGGTGATAAGTATGCCCAGGTAAGTTACGAAACGCTGGTCAGAATGCGCCGTGAGCTGAAGGATATTTTTGGCCCCTGCAACGAACGGCTGATGCTGAGAGCAATGCGCTTGTATGGGGCCTTTGCCACGCTGAATGTACGTTTCAGCAACGACAAGCTGCTCAGTATGGGCATGCCTAAACCGCCGCGTTTTACGGACTATATTGCCCGCTGCGTACAAACAACCCGGGGGCTGAGCATCCCGGAGCAAATGGCGGTTGATTTCAAATAACCAAAAAAAATGCCAGTCTTTCGACTGGCATTTTCATTTTAAGGCTTAAGCAATTATGCCTGGCCTTTGATCTCTTTACGACCGTTGTATGGTGCTTTTTCGCCCAGAGCTTCTTCGATACGAATCAGCTGGTTGTATTTAGCAACACGGTCAGAACGGCTCATAGAACCGGTTTTGATCTGGCC
>OIEQ01000489.1_pt1 | contig 21717 bp, 29 predicted proteins | sample 1581841 | NCBI WGS metagenome assembly OIEQ01 (sample SAMN03281020, study PRJEB24777) | human gut metagenome | isolation source: fecal sample PR170 from 1 month old male Malay infant, vaginal delivered... | place: Singapore | collected 2005-12-29
TGCCATATAGTTCTGCGCCGTTTCTTCCAGGTTAGCGCCCAGCGGCACCTGCGCGGGGAGGGTGGCGTTGTACTCTTTGATGCAGGCTTTCATCGCGTTGGCGGTCTGCTTCTGGTCTGCGTCAATACGCTGGAAGTCAGCTGGCAGTGCCATATAGTTCTGCGCCGTTTCTTCCAGGTTAGCGCCCAGCGGCACCTGCGCGGGGAGGGTGGCGTTGTACTCTTCCAGTAATACCTTGATGTCGTCGGCAGACAGCAGCGCCGGCAGGCTGGCGTTGTACTCATCGATAAAGGCGCGCAGGGTCGCGGCTGTTGTGAATGCGCCTTCCGGGATAGCCGGTTCAATGCTGAATTCTGCGTCCAGCTGTTCAGGCTGCAACGCCAGCGCATGCACTAAGTTGCCCATGTCCAGCACTGCGGAACGCTCTTTGACGATGGTTTTCTCAACGTGGCGCGCATTGAAGTACATCAGCGATACGCGCGCATCTTTCACCTGGGTTGAGCTGATGCCGTTGGCAGCGTGGTAAACCTCGTTCGGAAGACCTTCATAGCGGCCTGGCTCGAAATAAGCAGGATATTCAACAGCTGGTTCTTCCTGATGCACTTCTGGTTCGTTTTGTGCCGATTCTGGTTCGCTTTGAGTAGGTTCTGGCTCTTCCTGGTTGACAGAATCTGTTTTTTGGTGAACACCAGCCTGCTCCTGGTTAGTTAGGCTTGGTGCGGCTGCGGCCAATATCTCTGCCGGAGCTACGGTAACTGCTTGCGTATCAGCTGCATCAACGCCTTCGCCTGGTTGTACCGGATCAGTATTTTCGACTTTCTCTGGCTGAGTCGTTTCCATCTGCACATCGCTGGTGGTCTCCGCTGCGTTTTCCGTTTTTTCGGCTTCATTTGAGGCGTTTTGGTTGAGCAGGGCATCAATGGAAAATATGCCGTTGCCCATACTTGTGATTTTCGGTTGTCCTTTCGCTTCCTCGGCGCGGCGGCGCGCACCTTCTTCACGAATCCGTTGTAAATTCTCTTGGTGAGTAGTGGTGGCCACACGCTGGGTCATTTCCCATTTCGGATCTGTTGGGTCGCTAATACCCTCGACAAACTCACCACGTTCTGCTGCCAGCTGCTTGTCCACGTTTTCACGTGAAATACCTGGAGCGGCAGAAGGCAGCGGCATTAACTCTGTTGTCGAATTGAAATTTGTTGTCATCGTTCGATTAACAAATTCCAAGTGAGCAGCAGGCGTCTTGTGGATGTTCTCAGGAGCGATACGCACCAGGTTAAAAATTGCCGTCCGGTTAACCGCCAGAACGCCGGGCTGGTTGCGCAGAATGCTGCTCCATGATTTCCACGGCTCCTCTTTTTTAGCGACAATTTCCTTCGCGCGGCGCAGAACGCTGCCTGGTATTTCGTGTGGGTTGAAGTCCATCGGCAGCAGGGCGCAGGCGATTTCAAGATCGAGAGAGTCCAGCGTATGGTGTGCGCCTTCGCCGCGGTCAGTAACATGGCCGCCATCAGCGTTAGTGCCGGAATCAGTACGCTGCACGCTGCTGATGCGGTTTCCGGCAGCCCATTCGCGCGCCAGGATGCCACGGTCAATGTAATCAGTTTCTGCCCATATTTTGGTAAAACGAAGAACCAAAGCGAGTTCGTGACGCTTCTCCTGGCTGAACACCTTGCGAATGGCGTCGGTATAGCGCCAAAGGTCTTTGGTATCGTAACCCTTAACCTCTTCGCAGTTTTCTGCCGCCAGCAGCAGGTTCTGAACGTAGCTGTTGTCAGTGTCCATCTCCAGCATGCTGATAGCTTCGTACTCTTCGCGGGTAACGTGGTGGCGCAGTTCGTCGGCGGTGAACTGTGAAAGAAGTTGCTTGCGGAAGGGCATTCTGCACACTGGATAACGGGTATTTTCATCGTCGTGCTCGCCGATCTGGATACCGTCATCAGTAGCGATATGCTTGCCAGTTTCAACCCCGGCGTCGCTGGTTCTTTCTGATTTGAGCAGAGTAAGCTTTCCGCTTCTCCACTCTCTTACTACCTCATTGTGGTCGCCAGCATCTACTCTCAACCAGTCGGCCATGAAAGCAGCAAGTAGTTTTACTTCGTGCTCTTCATCTGGCGCGAATACCTGCTTAATCGCCTGTACCAGTTTCCACTCAGCGTTTAGGCTGAGTTCGGCAACTTCAGGGGTGTCGTTCTTCGCCAGTAGCAGATTCTGGAGATAGGTGTTGCCTTCATCCAGTGACATTTCGCTGGCAGCCAGCTGCTGCGCTTTACTGATATGCGTCTGATATTTGTCGCTGGTCAGGTGGAAGGCAAAACGGACTGCTGGAGTACGGTTTTCAAGCGTAACACTCTCGTCGATAGTTTCGACTTTAACGGTCGTTTCCGGAGCGGCAGTGTTAACCACGGATCCAGTAGACTCAGCTCCTGCCTTTGGCAGCCAGGTGCGTCCATCGTCCTGGAGTGCGTAGCGCTCGCACCAGGTGTAATCCACAGTGCCTTCTTCCGGCAGGTCGTTATATACGGGAAAATCGGTGCGGATCGGTTTGGCGTAGTCTTTACCGCGGCCAGTTTCTTCAATGCCTGCTTCTTCCAGTGCAACATCGAGTTGGAGATTGGCGCGGGCTGCACTTTTCGCAGTGAACCAAATCACCGCATCTTTCTTGCCAGATTTCTGACTGGCTTTGAGCAGATGGAAAAATTCCATGTCAGATCCTCATTTTTGGATGTAAGATCCCCGGGCCAGAAATAGCGCCCATTGGGTGTGTTTTTGGTTTGGTATAAATTCCGGTGTAACTTTGGTCGGTGGCACCGGACGTATAGGCCCGCTTCGGCGGGTTGTTACGTTATGCTTCGTGAGCCATCTGGTCGAACGAAGCGCAACGCACAGAACAGTAATCACGTTGTTCGCGTTTCAACTGCGAGCCGTGGATGAAGAGCAGTTTGTTTTTAACTTCCTTCCCTTGCTCGATCGGCTTCCGGCAGTACGCGCATTTCTTTTCCTGCATAACGCCCTCCGTTAATGGCTAAGGCCATTTCCAACGCCGTTTAAATAGACCTCAACCAGCAAATCTTTGGTGTAGGTGCGTTCGACTCCACGGTGAAGATACAGACGGCCTCGTGCATTAGCAGACGCGGTCCAGGTTGAATCTTTGTGTTTGACGAGCATGCCTGGCATAACTGCGCCGCGGTTGACCGTCTGGGTGCCATAGTGCTGATGAACCATGATGATTCCCTCTTGTTTGCCCTTGTCGCCAGGCTGGCGGAACTTTTCTTAACCTGACAACGGTGCGCTTGTTGTCGATAGATAAAGATTACAAGTAAATCTAGAAGGTGTAAAGTGCAGTTTATAGTTTTTCTTTAAATTGAGGGTGCGAGCTTTGACGTAAAGAAAAGCCATTATGTAAAGGACTGATTTGAAGGCTTGGGGTGTAGGAGGCTAGGAGGGATGTTTTTGGGAAAGTTCAATGGCATGAACCATAAGGTTAAGCTTATCTTTATCGTTGAGCTTACTAAAAACAGATAGAAGCGCTTGTTCTTGTTGATCCAATATTCTGTATTGAATGCCTGTTGTGTCACTTTGTGGATGGGTGTTGCTGTTTTCATCAGTGAAAAACCAATGCGGAGGTTTACCGGTTACGACAGAGAGTCTGGTCAAGCGATCTCCAGTAGCTAAATTCTGCCCATTAACCCACTTACTTATTGCAGTGTGAGAAAGCTTAAGTCGGCGTGCTAACTCTGACTTGTTCCATTTATGCTCCCTCATCACCTGCTGAATTTTTATGGAGAAGACTTCTAACAACTGTTTTGACATGACGTGCACGTCCTTACTTATTTTTGTATATCTTTGATGATGTTGGCTACATCACCCTTTAGCAAATCCAACTCTGAGAGTATTGTTTTGGCATGAACAATCAAGCGGTTCTTCTCTGCCTCTGGCATCTGATTAAAGAGTGAAAGGAGCGCCTTTTCCTTATCATCTAACTGGTGAAGCTGAGAGAGTTCTGTTAACTCTTGCTCTGATGGTTCATTTCCCTGCGGAAGGAAAAACCAATGAGTAGGTTTTCCTGTTACAGCAGCAAGGCGTTTAAGTCGCTCTCCTCGCGCTGTTGTTACCCCTTTTGACCATTGCTGCGTTGCCTGAGGGGATACCATAACCCGTCGGGCCAGCTCCGATAGGTTCCAGCCTGTTTCTTGCAGAATCACCTGCATCCTGTAAGCGAAATTTTTATTTTCTTCTTTCATGCCTTCCATTCTACAAACCAACCTTGTAATCAGCACTTCAAGTCTTTAACAAGAAAAACTAGTAATGCTTTAAGTTTGAAGATATAGTTTTCCTTGAAGACAACAAGGGGAGCTTATGAATCCAAATTTGAAACGTCAGATCTGTCTGATTAAGAACCAAACAGAAATAGCTGAGGCACTTGCTACTAAGCCACAGACGGTAAGTTTATGGCTAAAAAGTCAGGTTCCTTCTCATCGAGTCATACCTTTATGCAAGTTTCTGGATTGGAAAATTACGCCTCATGAAGTTCGTGGTGACATTTATCCAAATCCCACAGACGGGCTGCCAAAACAGGAGTCCTGACCATGCATGCCATTTCATATCAACAAAATACCGGATTACATCCGGGGGCGATGATAAATCGCAATCAGCCCAGCGCGGCAGATAAGCACGAACAGATCCGCGATGCCGTTCGTGCCTGGGCCGCGTCACTGGATAACCAGGATGTCGTTGCCGGAATCATCGTTGAGGAATGGGAACGACAGGGCGGCGCCGGGCTGGAATTTCCCGAAGACCTGAGCCGTAAGCGTCAGAAACTCTTCCGCTGGCTCGATGGTGATACGGAGTATGCGCGCAAAAACATCAGCCAGCTGTCGCCCGCGATCATCGCAGTTCTACCGCTTGAGTTCCGTGGACGTCTGGTACCTCAGGACTGCTTTATGACGCGCTATGCAGCGATGGAGAAGGAGATCGGCGAAGCGAAACGCGCGGTGATTCTGAGGGCGCCGCAGCACCAGCTGGTGAAAGAGGTGAGGGAGGGCATTGAACACCTGCTGGCGCTTCTGCCTGGGGAGGCTGTTGTTCAGGTTCTGAGTGGTCTCGCAGTCATGGGCCCGGGCGTCATGTGAGGTGTGCAGTGAATCATGTCGAATTTATTGAAAAGCACGTTCGCGAAGAACTTATCCGGCAGGGCTTCACCGCAGCTGTGGCGCAGGGGGGGGGGCATTTCAGGCCGTCGATATGTACAAGCGAATGTCTCAGGCAAGTCGTAAGGGGAGAATTTTCGATGATGTTTTGCGTCACGCGAAGTTATGGGCAGAAAAACAGACAGTGCCGGCAGATCGGTTTGAGTCGAAGCGCATCAAGCGCGGTAAGCAGCAGGGGCTGTTCTAAAAGGGTGAAAGCCGCGGTGAGGGGGCACCAACGGCTTTCGTGTGCAAAAACGGGACGTAATTGCGAGGTCATTATGACAAACGCATGTACTAAACACCAGGCTAAAGGGGCATAGCATGTCAAATGTCGCTTATGCCGATTTTGCGGCACGTAGTGCCATCAGGAGCAACCGGATGGAGAACCAGAAGACCGGATTCATCCCGTTGTACCGGAGCGTACTGAAGAAGCCCTGGGCGAAAGATGTGTTCCTGCGCACGTTGTGGGAGAACCTTCTTTTGGGTGCTGCACGTCAGCCCTACACGGCGAACTTTAAAGGCCGTCAATGGCCCTTACAAACCGGACAACTGGTAACCACAACGGCCGATTTGGGGCTGAAATTATGCGACCGGGAAGGGAAGCCGAGTAGTCGCCACGCCGTGGACAGGATGCTTGATGTTTTCGAGCGCGAAGGAATGATTTCTCGTTCTGGAGAGAAGCGAAAAGGCACTGTGATAACCATCACAAATTATGAGCAATATGCTCAAAAAATAGACGATTTACCCGCGCAATTCCCCGCGCATAACGGCGAGCATTTCACCGCGCATGACGAAGCCAGTAATGGCGCGGCTTGCGAGGGACATGCCGCGCATTTACCCGCGCATAAGACCGCGCAATTCCCCGCGCATCATGAACAACAATATAATAACAACAATATAAATAATAAGATCTCTTCGTCTCGGAATTCTGAAGAATCCCGAAACGAGGCGACTCAAAAATTCCTCTCTCGTCACCCTGAAGCTGCTGACGGAATTTACACCCCGGCAGGTAAATCATGGGGAACTGCTGACGATCTCAAAGCCGCTCGCTGGATTCATTCTCTGCGCCTGACCATCAATGCCAGCCTGAGCGAACCGAAATGGGTCGAATGGGCTAACACAATCCGCCTGATGCGCGTCCAGGACAAACGTACGCACTTCGAGATTTGCGATCTGTTCAAGTGGGCCAACAAGGATGATTTCTGGAAAGACAACATCCTGAGTCCGTCAAGCCTGCGCAGGAAGTGGGACGACCTAACTACCAAGCGCCTGCGCAGCGGTGGACAACCAATGAAGACCACTGCGAAGGGCAAGGTGGATTTCAACAACACAGACTGGATCAACGGGGTGTTCGATGAAAAGTCTTTCTGAGCAGATGGTCAGCATAGACCGTGAAAATTTTGCGCGCATAGCACGCGGCATGCCTGAATTGCCGGATGCGCAGGATACGCCCGCCGAGCAGACCGCTGAAATCTTTAACGCGCTGTTTAGCGCCTTGCGTGCAGCATTCCCGGCCAGCGTGCATAGCTTCAGCGACCAGTCTGAGTTTGACGAACTGCGCCGCCAGTGGGCTCTGGCATTTCGTGAAAACGGGATCACCACCATGGAACAAGTGAACGCCGGGCTGCGCATTGCACGTCGCCAGGAACGCCCGTTCCTGCCGTCGCCAGGTCAGTTCATCGCATGGTGCCGGGAAGGTCATGGCGCCCTGGGTATCACCGTTGACGATGTCATGTCCGAATACTGGCGCTGGCGAAAGCTGGTTTTTCGCTACCCGACCAGTGAGCAATACCCGTGGAGCCAGCCCGTGCTCTATCACATTTGCCTTGAACTGCGCAGACGCGGTACTGACGGCCAGCTCAGCGAGAAAGAACTTGTTCGCGTTGCTGGTGATCTACTCCACGACTGGGAAATGCGTGTTCTTGATGGAAAACCTGTTCCACCAGTACGCCGGGCACTAACCGCACCAGCTCAGGATCGAGGCCCGACTCCGGCGCAGATGCTGATGGCGAAATACAAACAGCGAAAAGACGCTGGACTGATTTGAGAGGCAATCACATGGAAACCGTAATTCAGGTACTGGAAAAAATGGGCCGGGCGACATACCGCGAAGTTGCTGCCCGTCTTGATATCGACCCGGTCGATGCGCTCACCATGTTACGTGAGCAGCGTGATCAGGGGTTATGCGATTTTGGAGACGGCGGCTGGTTCCTCGGTACCGTGAAAGGTCAGTCTCAGCAGTCAACGCCAAAGGCACCTGTGAATCCGTTCCCGCGTCTGAAAGGTGAGGAGCCGGAACCCGTTGATCCTGATGTCGTCCGACAGCAGCTGCGTGAGCAGGGGGCTATGACGACAGTTTCGCTGGCCGCGGCCGTCAATCGCAATGCCCGCGGAATGGTCTCTGTTCTTCGCGCGCTGGAGCGCCAGGGCGTTGTGGTGAAGAACGGGAAGGGCAAAGGCGTTACCTGGTCCCTTGCTGTTGTTACAGAACCCGTTAAGCAAGAACCGGTACCGGAGGCACCTGCCGCGCCGGAAGAAGCAAAACCGGTCGAACAGATCGTAAGTGAAATCCCCTCGTTCACCGAAGGGTGCGCCGCAGTCGAAGCGGTACCAGCGGTACGGGATATTTCTCGCGAAATCCGCCGCACCAGAAACAAGCTGGAGCAACTGACCAAACTGCGTGAGGCGGTTCGTGTTATTGGTCGCCACAGAAATCTCGTGCAGCAGCTGACAGGGAGGGAATAACCGATGGCCAGAAAGAAAACCGACAAAGAACGCGCCCTGATCATCAACCGAATTATCGAACTGGTGAAGGAGCAGGGGCGCATCACCACGAATGACGTCGTTGCGATGTTCGGCCTGCACCGGACCACGGCGGAGAAATATCTCCGCGTAGCGGTGGAGCAGGGTGGCCTGGTTCGCCATGGACGCTGCGGTGTCTTCCGTGACATGCGGGCAACAATCGACTTTGACCTGAAGCGTTTTTCACACAACAAGGCGGCAGCATGAGCAACATCGACAAACAGGCGCTGCGTGATAGCGCAGAAAGCACAATCAACATTCTGGAAAACATCGCCGGATTCGAACCATCTGATATCGACGGCGACACCGTAGAGCTCCGCTTTGAAACTGAGGACGGCTTCGATACCGGTTGTGACGTGAGCATTGTTGACCAGTGCCAGAAAGCCGCCGATGTAGTTCAGGCGCTGCTGGATGAGCTGGAAGCCAAAGACAAGCGCCTGAATGAAATTCTCACGCCGAACATGCTGCTGCCAGTGATTGGCGATATGGATGAAGACAATCTGCGTCACGTTATTAAGACCGTCAGCGAAAACTATTCGTTGCTGCACGCGAAATGGGAATCCGCAGAGAAGCGGGTTGCTGAGCTGGAGAGCGACAACGCATACATAAAAAACCGCCACAAAGAACTGGACCTGTTAATCGGTAAAAACATTCTGGTAATGCAGGCAGCAATCATCGAATGGCAGGGAACTGGCGACGCCAGAAAGGGGCTGGCATGGATTTATAACACGCTGTTTGGCCCAGGCGAACTGCCGGACGAATCGGAGAAAGACGCCCAAGCCTATTTTGACCGTAAATATGCTCCTCTGGACGACGAACTCATGAATCTTCATCGGTGGTTCTGGGAGCAGAGCGAAGCTGAGCGCGCCGCCGCGCGCGTAGAGGAGGATGGCTACGACGCTATGCACAAGGCAATGCTCACGGCAGCACCGCAGCAGGAGGAGAAGTAGTGGACCATTTGCTGAAATACGCTTGTAGGCGTGTGGCTGAGTTGGAAAATCTCCTGCTGGTGGAAGTACCTGAAACCATATGGCCTGCCGAGGTCGGTATGGTCTACAGCCAGATTGAAAACGCCGGGAACCTGCCGGCGCACCACCAGCGCCGCCTGCAGCATCACATCAATCGGATGTGGCTGGAACGAATGCCGGTACCGTCAATTATCGCTGCTGCCCGCTCGCTGGCCACCGCCATGGAGGAATACGCGTGAGAGAAATTATTGTTGATAACTTTGCTGGCGGCGGCGGGGCGAGTACAGGAATTGAAATGGCTATCGGGCGCAGTGTGGATATTGCGATCAACCACGACCCGAACGCCGTTGCGATGCACACCACCAACCACCCGGACACGTTGCACTATTGCGAATCCGTCTACGAGGTCCGGCCAAAGATTGCGACCGCTGGCCGCCCGGTTGCGCTGGCATGGTTTTCTCCTGACTGCCGTCACTTTTCGAAAGCCAAAGGCGCAAAGCCCGTTGAGAAAGCGATTCGCGGACTGGCGTGGATTGTCATTCGCTGGGCGCTGGATGTTGGCCCGCGCGTGATGATGCTGGAGAACGTTGAGGAGTTCAAAACGTGGGGGCCGTTGCTACGTGAAATGCCGTTTATCAGTCACGCAGATCGCTTCCTGGATGAATTTATTGGTCCGCCGCAAGCTGTTGAGCAGCGCCCGGATCCTGCCCGCTCTGGCGAAACTTTTGAGGCATTCATTGGCATGCTGACCACTGGCATTTCAGCAGATCATCCTGCGCTGGCGGAATGCTGTGAATTTCTGAATCTTTCGTTGGACAGCGAGGAAGCTGCACGTCTGGTAAAAGGCCTGGGCTATGCCGTTGAGTATCGCGAGCTTCGTGCCTGTGATTATGGTGCTCCGACGATCAGAAAGCGTTTCTTCATGGTGATGCGCCGGGACGGGCAGCCAATTACCTGGCCGGAAGTAACCCACGCGGATCCGAAATCTCCAGCAGTGCAGGCTGGGAAGCTGGCGCCGTGGCGAACAGCTGCTGAATGCATCGACTGGTCGATTGCCGCGCCGTCAATTTTTGGCCGTAAAAAGCCGCTGGCAGAAAACACTCTGAAGCGGATAGCCCGGGGAATTCAGCGCTTCGTCCTGGACAATCCGACGCCGTTCATCGTGAAGTGTAACCACACCAGCACCCGTTCGGGTTATGACTGTTTCAGAGGTCAGAGCCTGAATGAGCCTTTGCAGACCATCACAAAAAAACACGGCTACGCAATCGCAGTACCGCACCTGACGAAGTTCCGCACAGGTGCTACTGGGCAGGAAGTCACTGAACCGGTACCGACAATTACCGCAGGTACATCGAAGCGTCCGGGCGGCAACGGGCATGCACTTGGCATGGTAGAAGCCGCACTTACACCTTTCCTGGCTGGTAACGGCGGCAGTGAATATCAGGCAAAGCCGCGCCCGCTGGAAAAGCCTGCGCATACAATCCTGAAACAGTCACGGGCGTGCGTTGTTGCCCCGGTTATTGCCCGGCAGTTCGGCGCCAGTACAGGACATCGGGCAGACGAACCCAGCGCGACAATCACCGCTGGTGGCGGCGGCAAATCGCAGCTGGTGATGCCTACGCTCATTCAGATGGGCTATGGCGAACGCGCGGGGCAGGAGCCGCGCGTGCTGCAACTGGATAATCCGCTTGGTACCGTTACGGCAGGCGGCAATAAATTCGCCACTGTGAGCGCGTTCCTGGCGAAGCACTACGGCGGGAATTACCAGGGCGCTGGCGTGGGCATGGACGAGCCGATGCACTCTGTGACAACCGTCGATCACCATGCTGCGGTAACCTCTCATCTGGTGAAGCTGCGAGGAACCTGCCGGGACGGACAGCGCACCGACCAGTCAATGCCGACCATTACCGCTGGTGGCACGCATGTGGGAGAGGTGAAAACCATGCTGGCCGTAGACGGATACGACGAGCAGCGCGCGCAGCAGGCGCTGGCGTTCCTGCGCGAATATTGTGGCCCGGACAGCACTGGCCTGGTGACGCTGGATGGGGTGGTTTATCGCATTGTCGATATTGGCATGCGCATGCTGCAACCACATGAGCTATACCGGGCGCAGGGCTTTCCGGAATGGTACATCATCGACCAGGATTTCCGGGGCGTGAAGTACGCGAAGGATAAGCAGGTGGCGCGTTGTGGAAATGCGGTTCCTCCGCCATTCGCAGAGGCGCTGGTGAGGGCGAATCTCCCTGAACTTTGCCAGTCGAAAGAGATAGCAGCTTAAAATCGTCTGATTATTCAACCCGCTACGGCGGGTTTAATTTTTTCTTACATACACAAAATTAGCATTTTGTGCTCTTGTTGCGTTGACCATTTTTCCAGGTAGGTGTACTGTATAAAAACACAGTATATGCAAAGGAGGCCACCATGAAAGTTGAATTAACCATTGATCGCACAAAGAAACTTCCAGATGGAGCAATGCCAGCGCTGGAAAAAGAACTGCTAAAACGGCTCCGGAATCAGTTCGAGGATTGCAGTCTGGTTGTTCGTCGTGCTGGTTCGGATGGGTTAAGCGTTTATGGTGGGGCAAAGGAAGCGAAGAAGACGGTTGAAGGGATCCTTCAGGAAACCTGGGAAAGTGCAGACGACTGGTTCTATTAAGGGTGTACACAGGGGTAGCGCGCATTTTCAGAATACCGCAATTTGCGAATCCCTTTGATGCTGCTGCCGACAATTTCTAATCGCGTCTGTATGTCGCTCAGGGGGATTCCGTGGAGGGTGTAGTTCAGTCAGATCTGCGAGTGACCATAACCGATGGGAAAGGAAGGGAGTTGCTGTCCTTCAAGTTGGGTGCGGAAGAGCGCTATATAATTTCCACCAAAGATAGCTCCATAACTCACAGAAAACTAAGCAGGGACGATCGTTACTGGTCCAAAGAAACCATTATGGAAGTTGTAAGGGAAATGGCTTCTAAAAATTGACTTGTCACTACGTACGCAATCATAATTCTTGAGCTGGCCTGAACAACCAGCAACCTGACCGCGATGCGCCACGGAGTGAACACCATGGCGCAGTTACAACTCATTAAGCAGTCCTCAGGGATCCTGATCCCGGCTACGCCGGAGACCAGCGATTTGCTGCAATCAAAAATCAAGCTCGGCGCCGTGCTGGTGGCCGACTTCAAACAGGTACGCAATCCTGCGTTTCATCGCCGCTTCTTCGCTCTGCTGAATCTGGGCTTCGAATACTGGGAGCCTACCGGCGGCGCAATCTCCTCCAACGAGCGCAAGCTGGTTACCGGCTACGCTAAATTCCTGGCTACCTATGGCGGAAACGAAGGCGCACTGCTCGATGCCGCTGAGCACTATCTTGAGCAGGTTGCGAGCCGCCGCGTAACAAACGGGATCAGCCTCTGTAAATCCTTCGATGCATACCGTGCCTGGGTGACTATTCAGGCCGGGCATTACGACGCTATCAAACTTCCGGATGGCTCACTTCAGAAGCACCCACGCAGTATTTCATTCGCCAACATGGACGAAATTGAGTTCCAGCAGCTGTACAAGGCCGCGCTTGATGTCCTCTGGCGCTGGATATTATCCAAAGCATTCAGGGACCAGCGCGAGGCGGAGAACGCCGCTGCGCAACTCATGAGCTTCGCGGGGTGATGGGGATGAAGCATACCTGGTTCCATCATACCGATTGTACAACCCAGCAGGCCGAAGAACTCATGGCGGAATACCAGCGCCGCGGCGTGAAGGTAGAGCGCAACCTGAACTCAGATTATCTCACCTGGACCGTCAGCGCCCGGCTGCCTGAAGGTAATAAACCACCGCGTATAAATCGCCGGTGGCAAAACCGGATATGGGGGTGAGCATGGCTATTTATCGCAGCAAAAAATGGCTCGCCGCCGTCGGGCAGATCGAGCGTTGTGTTCTTTGTGGAGCATGGGGGACGCAGGTGGCACACCGGAACGAAGGGAAAGGCATGGGATTAAAAACCGATGACTGTGCGACAGCAGCTCTCTGCGTATGTTGTCATGACAGCATTGATAACGGGAATAAGCTTAACCGGGACGAGCGGCGGCAGCTTATGGACCGCGCGATAGTTCTGACAGTGATCGAAGTTGCCCGCCGCGGGCTGGTGGTGCCCGCATGAAAATTTACGAAATTACGCCGATTGGCAAACCCCGAATGACTCAGCGCGACCGATGGCATAAACGGCCAGCAACAGCAGCGTACTGGGCATACAAAGAACAGGTCAGGTTGCTGGGTGTCCATCTGCCAGAGTCCGGATATCACGTCACGTTCGTTATCCCCATGCCGAAGAGCTGGAGTAAGACAAAGCGGGCGCAATATGTCGGCCGGCCTCACCAGCAAAAGCCTGACAAAGACAACCTGGAAAAGGCTCTACTGGATGCGGTGTTTGACGAAGATAGCCATGTCTGGGACGGGCGGGTTACCAAAATCTGGGGAGAAACCGGGCAAATTATCATCGGGGAGGCCACATGAAGCCAGAAACGCTTGAGGTACTGAGGTACTCCGCGCGCGCTGGCAGCGCCTTCGCATCTACCGCTTCCGGGGATCGGTGCTGGTGGATTACCGCATCCTTCGTAATTTTGTTCGCATCTATCATTCAGCAGGAGCCGCATAATGAACCTCGAAAACACCGTGAAATACCACTTCGCCAAGTCGACGCTTATTAGCGACTCTCCGCGCGCCACTGCTTCAGATTCACTGACCGGGACGGATGTTATGGCGGCCATGGGCATGACCCAAGAACGCGCTGGCATGGGATACAGTGCCTTCCTCGGAAAGATGGGTATCAGTTACAACGACCGGGCGAGGGCGATCGAGCTTCTAGCAGAGTATGCACTGACAAAATGCGATAGCGTAGCGGCGCTGCGCAAGCTTGACGACAGTGTTAAGCCGCTGGTGATGCACCAGTTGGCCGCCTTCGCTTTTGAAGATTATTCTCGCAGCGCCGCCAGCGTGAAACAGTGTGACTGCTGCTCGGGTCAGGGATTCATTGAGGCTGATGTTTTCACGATGAAATCGCACTACACCATGAAGCTTCCACAGTGGGCAAAAGACCTTAAGCAGTCGCCTAGTGATTTCGAAGTTAAACGCCAGGTGAAAGAGGTGGTGCGGGTTCTGTGTTCGGCCTGCAAAGGTAAGAAAGTTGTCAGTTGCGCCTGTAAAGACTGCCACGGGCGCGGTAAAGCAGTGAATCAGGTCCTCACTGAAAAGCAGGGCGTGCCGGTTCTGGCCGACTGTAAGCGTTGCGGCGGACGTGGATATGAGCGTATCCCCTCGACTGAGGCATATGCGGCTGTTTGCCGTATTACCGATGCGATATCCGTTGCCACCTGGGAGAAGTCCGTTAAGCGGTTCTACGACCAGCTGATCACTAAATTTGACATTGAGGAAGCGTGGGCGGAGGCTCAGCTTAAACAGATAACAAAATAGCGATCGATAAAATAGCTCATTATTCTATAGTGAGCTATTTACTTTTCCGGAAACTGTGTTAATTTGGTTCTAACGATGGGCGTTGCATGTCCAGGGTATCGGCAAAGAATTTTCATTTTTCTGCCAGCTCACGATTGATAGCACTTCTTACAACAAGTCAGTAGAGAAGGCACAAATTGCCATCAATAAGCTACATTTCCTGTTGATAACTTTGTATATGCACGTATAATGCCGCGCCATCGATTACCTTTCAGGTAAAAAAAGCGGATTTAAAATTCGTGATAATTTGATAAAAAAGTAGTGTTTTTCTTCTTGTGCGAAGTCGAATCTTTAGGTAGGTTGGAGTTGTAGCGCATTCAAGGCTCTACTAAGGAAATTTAATTTGAACAAAATACAGCCAGCTATTGTTTATACAATGACCTTTTTTGCAATCCCTGTATGGGGAATTTGGCTGCTTTCGCTCGTTAAATAACCAAACAACCTCACTCTATCTGATTTTTAAAGATTTTTCTCACCTTATCCATATAGAATAGCCCTGGAACTAACGATCTGCGCAGACGTTGGGTTGTGTTAATCTGGATAAGGTGCCTGTCTATAGACGAAACTTCAAATACTGCTTCTGGAACAAAAGTATGGGCTCTGACCATTATGGTCGGGATAACTATTGCAATAGTTAGCTTTTTCGGCTCTCGCTTGGTTAACCAAGTTGACGAAATGGATAAGGCTCTACAGGCTACGAGAGAAGTACAGGCTTCCCAGACAGAAATTATCAAAGGTCAGCAGCGGGACATTGATAACAATGGGAAAGAAATCGAGCGACTGAGAAATCAAGTTGATCGCCTGAAGGATGACAATGCTGCTCTTAAAGCGAAGGCGGGTATCCCACTAACGCTGAACAACAAGCCACCTTCGGGTGGCTTTTTAGTTTCTAGGCAATGGAAATCGCTTTGAGTATGTGACGACATCCCGGTGAGACCAGGCACACTTCCCTGGCGCGGCAAAGCGATCCCCATTGTGATGAAGCTCAGCGGCGAGCTAGGGAATAGTTTTGCGGTGAATATTCTGGATAAGTAGCCACAAGGCGCGCGTAACCCAATCGGCAGCGCACCGATGGAAGCTGGTTCGACTCCAGCCTTCACAATCATTACTACAGGCTACCTTCGGGTGGCCTTTTTTGTTTCCCCTCAACCTTCTGAGAGGATCAACAGCAATAAGAGGGGGCTTAATGTCCGATCCATTAACCGGCACCGGCGCAGTTCTCGGCGGCGGCCTGCTGGGTTCAGTCCTGTACGGCGTCTTTACTCATACAGATTTCGGTGTGGTGTTTGGGGCGTTTGGTGGTGCGGTGTTCTACGTCGCAACAGCAACGAACCTGTCTCGTGCACGACTGGCTGGGTATTTTCTGACGTCGTTTATCGTTGGGGTGCTTGGGGCTGGATTTGTTGGCTCACTGCTAAATGCCGCATCGCGATATGAAAAACCGTTGGATGCACTAGGAGCAGTGATTCTGTCTGCCCTGTGTATCAAAATCCTAACTTATCTTAATAACCAGGATCTGAACAGCCTGTTCAGCTTTTTCTCGCGTTTACGCGGAGGAGGGGGAAATGGCAGGTGAGCTGACTGCATTCTTTAATGCATTTATCTGCGCGGTAATTGTTATCGTTCTGATGTTCTACCAGCGACATGGCGCCCGGCATCGTCCTTTCATCTCTATCATGGCGTATGTAACCGTACTGGTTTATGCCGTTATCCCGTTGCAGTTTATCTTCGGTCTCTATCGTGACTCCAGCTGGCTGGTGGTGGTGGCAAACCTCCTTATCTGCGCCGCCGTTATGAGGGCCCGGGGAAATCTGGCACGTCTGGTAGATCATCTGAGGCACTAATGAACCAAACACAATTTGAAAAGGCGGCAGGTATAAGCGCCGGTCTAGCCGTGCGCTGGTTTCACTATATCGATGCTGCAATGAAGGAATTCGGCATAACCGCGCCGCTCGATCAGGCCATGTTTATCGCGCAGATGGGCCATGAGTCCGGCGGTTTCACCCGGCTGGTGGAAAACCTGAACTATGCGGCAGAAAACCTGGTACCTACGTTCGGCAAGCATCGCATTACTGCACAGCAGGCCGCCGCACTTGGCAGAACGGCAACGCAACCGGCAAATCAGAAAGCGATAGCCAATCTGGTTTATGGCGGTGAGTGGGGCAAAAAGAACCTGGGCAACCAGGTTGCTGGTGATGGCTGGAAATATCGCGGTCGCGGCCTGAAGCAAATCACCGGGCTCAGCAATTACCGCAACTGTGGCCACGCGCTGAAGTTGGACCTTGTAACCCAGCCTGAATTGCTGGAACAGGATGAATATGCTGCGCGCTCCGCTGCATGGTTCTATGTCTCGCACGGATGCCTGCTCCATTCCGGCGACGTGGAGCGCGTGACGCTGCTTATCAACGGCGGCCGTAACGGGCTGGAACAACGGCGCACCCTGTTTAACCTGGCGAAATCTGTGCTGGTGTGAGGTCACTATGGGGTTTGAAACTTTAATTGGTATTGCTGCAGCAGTCATTGCCGCCATCGCTGGCGCTTTCGGCCTGGGCCATATTCGCGGCTCAAGCAAAGCAGAAGCAAAAGCAGATCAGCAGCGCACCGAAGATAACGCAGCGGCAATGGTCGCAGCAGCAGAACGCCGGGTAGAGACAACGAAAGAGGCCAGCAATGTCCAGCAGACTGTTAATCACATGCCTGATGACGATGTTGATCGCGAGTTGCGCGAAAACTTCACCCGCCCCGGTGGTGATTGATACGGGCTGCCTGTGGACCCGGATTATCTACGTGACAAACCACGATATTGACGTCCTGGATAAGCAGACGAAGAAAGACATCTTGGCGCATAACAAAGCGTGGCAGGCGAACTGCCAGCTCAATAAATAGCGAGCCTCACAATAACCACTTTTACTCAGCATCTCAGAAGATCTGGTTGTTGATAGTTGTTATGTTAATGCTTTCAATGTGAGGGCAAAAACATGCACGATTCTGAAGTGACAATTAATGATCTTTATTTGACGGCGAAAGAATATTTCCCACATGGGCTCATGCGAGTAGAGTTATGGGATATTGGAGTTAAATTTATATGGGTAGATCGAGACAATGATAATCAAGAGCGCTCGGCATTTCTTCAGGCCTCTCTTAAGGATCTTTCCTTAAGCCAGGTCAGAGGATTTCTGGACGCTGAGACTCAGGAAGACCAAGTCAGCCAGTGATAAACAGACCGCCTCCGGGCGGTTTTTTTATGTCAGGAGAAACACAATGAACCAATAAAGCGGATAGACCGCAGCCGAAAGGCAATGCAGCAGTCATGATGCTGCCCCGAGTCGCGTAATAGCGAGCCTGTGTAGTGATGGGTAAGGGTTCATAGATTAAAACAAGCTCCGGTAGAGCAGCGCGAACGCCAGACGCGCACCGGTTATCAGCGGCGAAAGAGCGACAGCACCTCAAGGGCATGAGCGTGGCCACTCCGGGAAGTGGCTGCCATTACAAAGTTCACCTGCTGGTGGGCTTGATAATGGATATCCCCCTGAGCGGATAAATCAAAAATAACCCCTGCAACGGATAATGACGGAGCAACAAATGGCAAAAGCCAAATGGCACAGACTTCCGGCATTCACCATTCCGCTGTTTCAAAGTGCGCATGTCTACCTCGCAACAACCAGAGAACAGTTTCAGCACGCTGATAAATTCCTTGGCGGCAGCGGGGATGAGAGGCCGTTTAACTCTGGACTGGCAAGCAACTATGAAAACACCGATACCGGAGAGCGTTGCTACCTGATCGGAGTATTCGATAATCAGATATCCACGCTCGTTCATGAATGCGCTCACGTATGCTTTTACGTTTGCTGTGATGTCGGCGTGACAACCAAGCCGGAAGACGCCAACGAAACGTACTGCTACATGCTGGATCGCATGTTCAGCCACTTCCTGCCATACATCAAACAGGAATAAACAATATGGCAAAACCGGACTGGGGCGTGCTTCAGCAACGGTTCCTGTCCGACCATGCCGTAACCGGCGTATCACCGAAGGATTGGTGTGAAGCGCAGGGACTGAATTATGCAACCGCACGCCGACACATCAAAAAGCCTACTGCGCAAACTGCGCAAAAAACTGCGCAGAAAAAAATGCGCGCTGCGCAGAAAGATAAAAGCGCAAATGAGCTGGTGGATGATGATGGACTTACCGCTCAGCAGCGCTTATTTGTCGCGGAGTACCTGAAGGACAGCAACGCCACTCAGGCAGCTATCCGTGCCGGGTACAGCAAGAAAACCGCGCAGGAGCAATCAAGTCGGTTGTTATCAAATGTTAAGGTTGCGCAGGTCATTGCGCAGCAGCAGAAAGCCTCCATTGCGCGCACGCTTGGCAGCGCTGATGAGGTTCTCTCCCAGATGTGGCAACTCGCCACTTTCGATGCAAACCAGCTTTCGCAGTATCGTCGCGGCGCGTGCCGTTATTGCTGGGGCTTCGGTCATCAGTATCAGTGGCGTGATGCCGTGGAGTTTGAAGAGAAAAGGCTCGAGGCTGTTGAGCGTGACAGGCGTGAACCCGAAGATTCCGGCGGTTATGGCTATGACCACAACCGAGAGCCTAACCCTGAATGCCCGCGCTGCAATGGCGACGGAGTAGGACAGCCTTACTTCGCAGACACCCGGAAACTTTCCCCTGATGCTGCTTTGGCTTATTCCGGCGTCAAGCTGGGGAAGAATGGCGTCGAGATAACCGCTATCAGCCGTGAGCGAATGTTTGAAGCGGTGATGAAGCGGCTCGGCCTGGCGGATAGCGAATTCGCGCAGCGCCTCCAGCAGATCGAAATCGACCGCCGGCAGCTGGAGGTTGAGAAACTCCGCAAAGAGCTGGCCGGTGATGGTGATGATGACGAACCAACGCCAGTTGCAATCAATATCAACGTAGTGGACGCGAGGGCGGAAGATGGGGATCAGCCCGACACTTAACATCCCACAGGCGCGCTTCCTCGCGATGCAACACAAATTCAAAGCCTATGTTGCCGGGTTCGGTTCCGGCAAGACGTGGGTAGGTTGTGGCGGCATCTGCAAAGGGATGTGGGAGCACCCGAAAATCAACCAGGGTTATTTCGCGCCGACGTATCCGCAGATTCGTGACATCTTCTACCCCACGATCGAAGAGGTGGCCTTTGACTGGGGGCTGAGTGTCAAAATCAATGAGGGGAACAAAGAGGTTCACTTCTATGAGGGGCGTCGGTATCGCGGCACGACAATTTGCCGCTCGATGGAGAAGCCCGGATCGATAGTCGGCTTTAAAATCGGTAACGCGATGGTGGATGAGCTGGACGTCATGGCGGCTGCTAAAGCGCAGCAGGCCTGGCGAAAAATCATCGCCCGTATGCGTTACAAAGTCGACGGGTTGCGTAACGGCATCGATGTAACGACTACGCCGGAGGGCTTCAAGTTCGTCTACCAGCAGTTCGTGAAGGCGGTACGTGAAAAGCCTGAGCTTTCTGCTTTGTACGGGCTGATTCAGGCCAGCACGTTCGACAACGCGAAGAACCTGCCCGCGGATTACATCCCTTCGCTGATGAACTCCTATCCTCCGGAGTTGATTAAGGCGTATCTGAGGGGGCGCTTCACCAACCTGACCAGCGGCACTATCTATCACCAGTTCGATCGACGCCTGAATAACTGCACCGATGAAGAACAGGCAGGCGAGCCGCTGTATATCGGCATGGACTTTAACGTTGGCAAAATGGCAGCCATCGTCCACGTCCTTCGGAATGGCGAGCCGCGCGCCGTTCGCGAATTGATAAAAGTTTATGACACGCCGGCCATGATAAAGCGTATCCAGGAAGAGTTCTGGCGCTACGAGGGCGGACGCTACGTGTCGTCCAGGCAGATTTATATCTTTCCAGATGCCTCTGGTGATTCGCGCAAATCGAATAACGCCAGCGCTACGGATATTGCGCAGCTCAAACAGGCCGGATTCAGCGTGGTGGTAAACGCAGCCAACCCGCCAGTGAAGGATCGCATCAACTCCATGAACGCCATGTTCTGCAATGGCAACGGCGAGCGCCGTTACAAAGTAAATGTTGCTCGCTGCCCGGTCTATACCGACAGCCTTGAGCAGCAGGTATGGGCGGCAAACGGCGAACCGGATAAATCAGCCGACAACGATCACCCCAATGATGCTGGTGGCTATTTCATCGTGAAGCAATTCCCGATCATCAAGCCGACCGGAAAAGTCACTCAACTACGGATTTAACTCCATGCCTGACATCTCAACACCCAATCTGGACTATGGGAACATGGTCGAGGCGTGGGATATCAACGATGCCCTGATGGGCGGCACGCTCTATATGCGACAGCTGGGCGAGCAATATCTACCGCGCTGGCCGAAAGAAGACAAAGAGGACTACAAAAAACGCCTCGCCGTGGCCACGCTTCTGCCAGCCTACGAAGAGACCATTAAGCAAAACATCGGGCGTGTATTCGCCGAGCCCATTAAGCTTGCCGAGAATGTGCCGGATCAGCTGCGAGAGTATGCGAAAAACTTCGACCTTGAAGGGACGCGCCTGGACGTATGGGCGCAGGCCTTCTTCGGTCTGGCGATGCAGTATGGCCTCTCCCACGCGCTGGTGGATTATCCCAGGGTGGACACCGAAAAGGTGAAAACCAAAGCTGAAGAGAAAGCTACCGGCGCGCGCCCCTATGTCACCATGCTCAATCCACGCCAGGTAATTGGCTGGAAGTCGAAAATGGTGGACGGCAAAGTGGTGCTGACTGCGCTGCGTATCAAAGAGGTTGTGGTCGAAGACGGCGACGACTTCGGGCAGACCAAGGTCGAGCAAATCCGGTACCTGACACCCGGAAAGGTGGAAATTTACCGCAAGGCCAAAGATGCTGACGGTGCCGCGAACTGGGCGCTATTCGAGGAGTGGCAGACATCCCGCCAGGATATCACTCTGGTCACGCTCTACACCAAGCGCACCGGGTTTATGTGCGGATCACCGCCACTGCTCAACATGGCCCTGCTGAATATCAAGCACTGGCAGAGCCAGAGCGAGCAGGACAACATCCTGCACGTCGCCAGAGTGCCGTTGCTCACGGTGTTCGGGCTGGAGGAGGGGCAAGAACTTGTGATTGGCTCATCCTCTGCCACTTCATTCTCCGATCGGCAAAGGCAGGGCCTGGAATACGTCGAGCACACAGGCTCCTCCATCGGTGCTGGTAAAGAGTCGCTGGCAGAACTTGTGGAGCAGATGCGCCAGGCTGGTGCGAAGCT
>OIEQ01000502.1_pt1 | contig 21089 bp, 24 predicted proteins | sample 1581841 | NCBI WGS metagenome assembly OIEQ01 (sample SAMN03281020, study PRJEB24777) | human gut metagenome | isolation source: fecal sample PR170 from 1 month old male Malay infant, vaginal delivered... | place: Singapore | collected 2005-12-29
CGCTTACCGCTCATGGGCACCTCTCTTTAAGCCATCTTAAATGACTCTGAGGTGTCTGTTAAACCCGTGGCGATTCAAAGTGATGGACGTTTTCAGCCTAAAGGAAGTTATACCCCTGCAGGGCAGGCATACACCAAGGCTGAAAGCGATAGTCGGTATATTACGCAGGTCAGGCTTGGAAGCGTAACAAGTTCCGGGCAAATAGGTAATGCTAATCTTAATTACGGAAATGGGATTGTGCTTACGGGGATATATGGCTCAGCAAACTACACCGTAAACCTGACTGTATATTATAGACAAGTGCAATATCTGATTAATGGTAAATGGTACACAGCAGCATCGGCGTAAAATGATATGAAAAACTTTAAGAACTTCTCAAAATATACACCTGAATTAGATGAAAAAACCAGTGGTTTGCTAGCGTTGGGGGTTTCATTTCTGAAAGATGAAAATGGAAGAGACTGGTACGAACTACAGGAGAGCTTTGAGCAGAATACGTTAAAAATTATATATGCTCATGATGGGGTTGTTCGATCAATTAACAAGGATGTATCTGCATTGTGGCCAATTGATATGTCTGTCGCCGAAGTTGAGGTTAATAATTTACCTGAAGGATTTGATATAAATGGTTTATGGATGTTCGATGGGGAAAATATAATTCCTGTGCCCGTTGATTATGTTGCAAATGCCATAGAGAAAAAACAGATACTGATGAATGAAGCTATGGCGGTTATTGCCCCTCTGGAGGATGCTGTTGAATTCGGTATTTCTACTGAAAAAGAGGCCACGTTGTTGATGGAGTGGAAAAAATATCGGGTGTTACTTAACCGTGTTGATACCAGCAAAGCGCCGGATATTGAGTGGCCAGAGGTGCCAGAAAATGTGGCGTGAAGTGCGAATTGCGTTCAGTGATTCAGTGGCTGCGCTGAATTGTTCCGTTATCCCGGTACACCCCTGGGTGTACGGGGTTGGGCAGCAGACAGAAAACGGCGCTTATCTCAGCCCGGTAAATGCCGTCAATTACCTAGTTGAGAAACTGGCCGGAACAGGCGGGGCGGCTGATATTGTGATCATGATGGTATCTGGCCAGACGCATGACAGCTTTATGGCCAGCCTGAACAAGCTTGTGGATGTATTCCCCAGCCCGGTATTTACCCAGGTGCGGAGACTGGCGCAGTCCGCCGCAAAGCTGGCTGCGGAGAAGATGCAAATTCCGGCGAAATACAGTCAAAGTTTGCCAGCGGCGATCCCGCTTTCAGTACCGACAAGCCGCACTGCCCTGGCGGCCGCAGCGGTGAAAAAAGCCCAGCAGGAAGCCGCAGCCGTGGCGGATTTGACGGGTATAAAAAAACTGATGGGGGAGTTTACACAGCAGCGTGAAAACCTGATTTCTGGCATTGCCAGCGGGTTGACGGATTTACAGGGGAAAAGCGCCAGGGCATGGGTATTTACCGCCAGTGGCGATCTGCCCTCCACGCTTCTGGAGCTGGTAAAAGGGATACCGCTTCAGTCCTCCGTGTACACCGCCGCCATGATGCTGGTTGGCGACAACCTCGACGGCATTAAAGGAATGATACATGACCTCGAACCCGACACTGGCGCTTAACGGTGAAGCCATTCTGCTGAAGAACATGCGCGTTACCGTATCGCAGCAATTCCAGGACAAAGACCAGTCCGGCCAGACAAGTGCAACCACGAAATCCGAGCAGGGCATTAAAGGCAAGGAGCTGCGCGTATCCGGCGAAATACCGTATAAAAATCCGGAGATCCTGCGCCGTATCTTTGAGCTGGCCAGCGCGACAGATACCAGTGGCCAGCGCCAGAAATACCGCGTCGCACATGAGGCGGCACGGGCGGTGAATTTTCGTGAGGCAATTTTTACCGGAACCCTGGACGCGCCGCCGCAGGACGGGCGCATGTCCTGGCTGGTTACGTTCACACTGACCGAACATATCAGCGTGCAGGAAAAACGTGAGGCAAGGGCAAGCGGCAAAACCAAAGCTGTGAAGCAAACGGCGGGAAGTGGTGGTGGCCAGAACGGTGGCCAGGCTGCTGGCGAGGATGAAGAAAAACTGACGTGGTTTGAAAGCAACGTGCTCAAGCCCGTAAATGACGCACTGGCATAATCATGAAACCGATTAAACGTCTATATCTTTCAATGGATGAAATTCACCTAGCTGATGCCAGCCTGGTGCTGGAGCTGAACAGCTGCGGCCGGGGGTTTATTACAGCCGGAACGACGCAGGACTATACGGGGAAGCTGGTACGTCTCGATGTGGGTTACACCGATCTGGTGTTGCGCTGGTTTACCGGGTATGTGGAACGCTCGCAACCTGCTGAAAACGGCTTTCAGCGTCTGTTTGTTCGTGAGCTGGTCGGCGTATTTGAACGCCTCTGGCCATGTTCGTTTCAGCACCCCACGCTGCGCGATATGGCTAGCTGGCTGACAGAGCACAGCGGGTTAACCTTCAGCGTACCGGATGCTGATTACTCAGATCGTCCGATCCCACATTTCACCCACAGCGGTACGGGTTATCAGTTGCTGGATAATCTGGGAAAGGCTTTCAGCATTACAGATTATGTCTGGTATCAGCTGCCGGACGGCGCGGTATATGTTGGCGGCGCGGAAAAAGCCCTGTTTGCTGGTCGCCCGATTGAGATCCCGCATGAATTTAATCAGGGTGCGGCCGGGGGGAACTCAATGACGCTTCCCCTGGTGCAGAGTCTGCGCCCCGGCGTGGAGCTGAACGGGGAAAGGGTGACAAAAGTCCACCTGCAAAATGACACGATGGCCGTTACCTGGACACCCCGCAACCGTGCCACGGGTAAGCCACTGCAAAAAACGCCCGTTCAGCGCCAGATTGAAAGCCATTATCCGGAGCTGGCATCCGGGCTGCATTTGCCAAAGTTTGGCCGTGTGATGAATCCCGTTGAGGCAGTCAAAAGCGGCAATTTCTCCGATCCGTTCCGTCCCCGCTATGCAGTTGACGTGCAGCTGTTAGACGCGGACGGCAACCCGGATAAGGACACGCCTGTTTACTCAGCTGTGCCGCTGCCGGTTCCTATGGCGGGTAATGATTCGGGGATGTTCCAATTTCCGCCTGAAGGGACGCTGGTCGAAATCGCTTTTACTGGCGGACGGCCGGATAAGCCTTTTGTGCGGCAGACCGTGCCGGACGGAACCAGCCTCCCGGATATCCAGCCTGGCGAACAGTTGCAACAGCAGCGCGCAGAAGTGTCGCAGCGTGTCACCCAGGCGGGTGACTGGGTGAGGCAGACAGACCAGACGATCAGTGAAACCTCTATGGCGCGGGTGGTTAAGGCCGATACAGAACAGCGCGAGCTGGTCAGCCGGGAAACCACAGTTAAGGCCACGGATAAACTTACCGTGCTGGGAACGTCCACATTGCTGGCCGGAGCTATTCAGCAGGTGTGTACAGGGGATTACAGCCAGGCTGTGAATAACCGCGTGGCGAGTATCGGCGGCAATGATGAAACGGACATAGCCGGGAGCCAGACAGTCACAACGGGTAAAGACCTGATCGAGAAAATTGGTCAGATACGTAAAAGCGTGGCGGCCGTGCAACAGCAGATTATTGCCCCGGTGGTGTGGATTGGCTCTGGCACTATCAACGTGGCACAACTGATGCTCGACACGCTCGATGTGGTCAAAGAGCTGGCAGAGCAAACGGCAAGCCACACGCACAGCAATACGGGAGCACCGACCAACGCGGGAGCCATCCGGAACACCGGAACGAAAGCGGACACGCTGAACGGCAAATACTCCCCGGTGATTGGCAAGTAAACCTGTCCAGAACATAACCCGCGAAAGCGGGTTTTTTTATGCCCTTCATCCCTAGGCGGGGATATCTCTTTTCTTACCTCTTAAGCGGCTATCGCTACGCGCTGTCAGCGGCGCTCTGGCGCGTTCAGCCTTTTCGCACACTCAGAGCCAACCTTAAAACAGATCGTGCCCACAGCGGGGCGCTGGCGCGTCACAGCACGGCCAAAAAAAACTTTCACAGACCAAAATCGCACTACACCGCACCCGCCTGCGGTTTTTGGATCATAAAAATTTTTCAGTTTTATTTTTCTTCAAACCAGACCGCCAGACCGCGCTGCTACTGGCGGCTTTGTGGAAAACCGAAACTGAAAAGATTGAAATGAATTTCAGTGTTTTTCAGTTTACAGGATCGGTGGAGGATCTAAGGGTGTTCTTTAACTTATTGATTAATATAGTTAATATTGAATTTTCGTGATATTTAAAGGATCTCTACGATTGCGGAGTTCAACAGCTAGGAATCGCTTTAAGTCAATACTGGCGGGGGTTACATGCTTGTCGAGAAAATTTCAGAAACTGAAAATATAGACAGTTCGTCGTGTCGAGATGATTTTTAGCTAGAAGTTTATGTATGATCATTGGACTTATCTTAATAAGGGAACATCAGTGGAAATTATTGAGACCAAATTATTTGGAAGAGTCAAAGCCCCTACAAACGTCGCAGAGCTTATAAAGATTGCCGAAGGGGTGTCTTCACGAATGTCCATTGTCCATATGTGGCGAGGGCAGGGAGATATTGATTGGCCAATTCATAGTGCTGCTTATCGTAGACTGAACTTAGGTCGTCGTAAGGTCACTGAACGTAGGATGCGTGACTATGAATTAGATTTATTAAGAAGGGCGCGTCATAGAGGTTATGGATATGAGGATGGCAGAAGGCTGGCAGATTTTGAGGTTTTGGCAAAGCTTCAGCATCATGGTGCCGCTACCCGTCTAATTGACTTTTCGAGGAATATATTAGTTGCGCTCTGGTTTGCCTGCAATTCTGAAAAAGGCAAAACGGGTCTTTTGTTTGGTCTTCACACAGATTATATCAACGGGCAGGAAGAAGAAGCAGAGGAGCGGGAGTACAACCAAATATTTATAGATGGCGAAAGCAGCGCGGGTGCTACTACGTGGGAACCTCCTGCTGTTACTAAAAGAATCGCCGCCCAAAGTGCCCAGTTTATGTACAGTATTGTAAGCGATCATAAAATGGGGAGTTTAGATATTGACCACAGGGAGGGCGCTTATCTTCCAATAGCCATCACTGCGGATGTCAAACAAAAATTCCTAAGATCCTTAGAGGGCACTTTCGACATCAGGGCAGTTACTCTTTTTCCTGATCTTGATGGCTTTTGTCATGCGAATACGGAGCACTTCAGGCAGTGGGATTCATCTAGATGGTGATGCTTAAAAAATGTCGCCACTTAGTCGTCAAATGTTTGGGTATAATGTAAAATGTTGATTTATATGAATTTTATTTTAATGTAATAAAAATACATTTTTTGCAGCGTTGAAGCCAACAGGCAGTTGATAACTTAGCCTGTACCCCAGATGTGAAAATTTTATGCGACACTTTTGCGACACTCATGCTGATGCAAACAAAAAAGCCACTCATCCGAGTGGCTTAATTATATGATTTTAAAGCTAAAATTTGGTGGCCCCTGCTGGACTTGAACCAGCGACCAAGCGATTATGAGTCCCAAACTTAAGGCTTATAAAACAATAAGTTACTTTATTTTCAACGCCTTGCGCCGTCGAATAGTGGGGAATATGAAAGCATAGTGAATAGGTTTGCTGCCATTTTGCTGCCATCAAATCAGATTTAAGGGGTTGTACTCCACTGCTTCTGTCAGATGGTCTGGGGCGAAATGAGCATAACGCATCGTCACCTTAATATCAGTGTGTCCAAGGATACGCTGCAGTACAAGAATGTTACCCCCGCGCATCATAAAGTGGCTTGCAAATGTGTGCCGTAGAACGTGTGACAACTGCCCGTCAGGTAGCTCAATCCCCGCTCGCTTAATTGCCCCGCGAAACGCAGAATAGCACCCCGTAAAGACTGGTTTCGATGTTCTTACTTTTGGGAGTATTTCGTAAAGCTCATCACTTATTGGAACGGCGCGGTTTTTCTTGCCCTTGGTTTTGATATAAGTGATTTTGCCGGGGCTTATTTGCTTGCCTGTCAGTGACTCCGCCTCGCCCCATCGTGCGCCGGTTGCAAGGCATATCTTTACTATAGTCACTAAATCTTCCGCCTTGCTTTTCTCGCACTCAGCCAGAAGCTGCTTAACTTCTTCAACTGTCAGCCAGGCTAGCTCTGCCTCATCAATTTTAAATTCCCGGACGTTTTCGAGCGGATTGGGCGCACTCCAGTCATCCAGTCTTTTCAGTTCGTTGAACATGGCGCGGAAATACGCCAGCTCAAGATTAACGGTACGGGGAGTCACTGCTTTTACCCGATCAGAACGTGTAATTTTCCCGCTTAAACGTTGTTCACGGTAGGTTGCAAAAAGTTTGGCGTTAAATTCAGTAGCGAGAGGGTTTCCCATAGCAAAGCAGGCAAATTCCATTGCGCCCTTACGCTTGAGGCCATCAGAGAGTGTAACGCCATGAGCGTTGAACCAGGTTTCAACAAGGTCAGTAACTCGCCGCTTATCTGCTTTTTCTCCCAGCCAGGGCTTGTCCTGCGCTTGATCCTTAATGTGGCGCTCAAAGGCCATGGCTTCCCCCTTGGTGGCGAATTGACGACGAATGCGCCGCCCATCCCTACCGTTGGGGAAGACCTGAGCCTGCCACTTACCATTAGATAGTTTTGTTACAGCCAATTATTTTACCTTTGAGAAATGAGGTCTTGAGCAAATTTGGTCAAGCCTGGCTTACCCTCTTCCAGATAGCAGCAATTTTTGAAGTTATCGCTCCAGCTTCCGCTTGCGGTCATTAATTGGTCAGGGTTACGGATGTTGCCGTACTTACGCAACAGATTTTCCGCTTGCTTTCTGGTTATGGAAAAATCGAATTTTTCCGCAGTTAGGTATTCAAATTTTTTGGTTTGGAGGTCAATGGATAAAGGTAGGACTGTAACTTTCACGCTTTTAGCTGGAGTCTGAAAAAGAGTACGGTATACAGCGTAAACGGACGCTTTATCTGACTCATATTTTATTTCTTTTGAATCTTTAGAATAGATGCTTGGTGATATTTGAATATGCAAAGGATTTTGCGCTAAAACCTTAAATGCCGGGTATTCAACTCCCTTGACGTTGTAAGATGAGTAATCGTTATAATCATCCATTAATTCACTGACGCTTTTGTATTGCTCTGGTGCTGCAAATACAGTGAACGAAGCGCTTATCAATAATGCTGATATGATTTTTTTCATATGATCTTCCTTACAAATATTTGTTAATCCATGAACTCAGTTTTACTAATTACTTTGCCTAAAACTTTTACGTCCTTAACGGCGCATTCAAACGATGCTTTCCCGTTCTCTATCCGCACACGCCCGGCAGGAAATCGATATACCTCGCGTACGCTTGCAATCCCATCGATCTCAATGAACCAAAAGCCATCTACTAACTCGCCGTCGTAGCTGTCAGCCATGTAAGTAGTTTTATCAGACGTCAAAATGAATGGTGAATGTAAACCTTCTGGAATGGTTGAAACATCAACCACTACATCATTTTGGGGTGTTAAGTTCCCATTTGTGATGTCGATGCGCTTTAGATGTACCGCCTGGTCATCCCGCCCATCTACGAATTTGCTGCCAACCCCGGTGCTAAGCCAGGTTAACGATGCCCCCGTTTCGAGATGGCAGACGATGACCCAATCAGCTGGAAAAGTATCGCGAGCATATCTGTTAGCCATAGTGCTCTGAGACACGCCAAGCTGCTTGCACAGCGTGATTCGTGTGGTAAATCCATATGCTTCGAGTATGCGAGCAATAACCTCTTTCCCACCTCTATTTTGTGAGATGAAATCTCGAATCAAGCGAGTGTCATCTTTATTCGTTAAGTTTCGTGTTGACATGTTCATTTAGTGATCCTAATATCTCGATTCAAGATGTTTTGAATAGTGTTAAACAGTGACGAATAGTGAGTTCGTCGCTCAAACTGAGGAATAGTGCATCATGAATCGTAATTTTTCAATGCGCCCCAGCATTAACCTTGTGGTATCAGAGCCATTCATCACTCTGGATGAGTTTTGCCGCCGCACTGGTTACAAGCAAAGCTATGCCCGCCAAATGATCCGTGAAAACCGCCTGCCCATCAGGAAAAAAGCCGGAGTTAACAGCCTTATCGAAATCAACATGTTCGCATTGACGATGGAAGCAGCCCAAGGCTGCGAAGTCACAATGCAAGCCTGATAGTTCCATTTTGGGATAGAAAAGGATTTACATCATGTTTGATTATCGTGTTTCCAAACATCCGCATTTTGACGAAGCCTGCCGGGCTTTTGCGCTGCGTCACAACATGGCGAAGCTGGCAGAACGTGCAGGAATGAACGTCCAGACGCTGCGTAACAAACTGAACCCGGAGCAACCGCATCAGCTCACCCCTTCGGAAATCTGGATGCTTACCGATCTTACTGAGGACTCCACGCTGGTTGACGGTTTTCTGGCTCAGATTCACTGCCTGCCATGCGTACCGATGAACGAAGTGGCAAAAGAGAAGCTACCGCATTACGTCATGAGCGCTACTGCTGAAATCGGACGTGTTGCTGCCGGTGCCGTATCGGGCGATGTGAAAACCACTGCAGGCCGCCGCGATGTTATCAGCAGCATAAACTCTGTTACTCGTCTGATGGCACTGGCTGCCGTTTCGATGCAGGCGCGTTTGCAAGCTAACCCGGCGATGGCAAGCGCGGTGGATACCGTGACGGGCCTCGGCGCTTCGTTCGGTCTGATCTGAGGTGGTTATGCTGACTAAAGAACCATCTTTCGCGTCACTTCTCATAAAGCAAAGCCCGGCAATGCACTACGGTCATGGCTGGATCATGGGGAAGGATGGCAAACGCTGGCACCCGTGCCGCTCTCAGGATGAACTGCTGGCTGACCTGTCCACAACCAAACAGGGGAAATCATGGCTATTGAAGGCGCTACGGCGACTGTTCCATTAAGCCCCGGTAAACGCCTGGACGGACTGAACCATATTGCGGAATTGAGGGCTAAAGTGTTTGGTCTGAATATTGAGCCGGAGCTTGAAAGGTTTATTAAAGATATGCGCGATCCACGCGACGTAAATAATAAACAGAATGAGCGGGCACTGGCAGCCATTTTTTATATGGCAAAAATTCCGGCAGAACGTCACGGCGTCAATATTAGTGATCTGACTACTGACGAAAAGCGGGAACTGGTGAAAGCAATGAATCATTTTCGTGCAGTGGTGAGCTTATTTCCAAAGCGGCTAACCATGCCGAATTAACCCACAACAGAAATTAATGGCGTAAACCCGCCGGGCTTCTTATTACCCAAATTCAGGAGAAACAACTATGCGAAATATTGAAACCCGTACCATTCAAACAGGACCAGATGATGCTGAACTCAACCTGCTGCTGACTGAGGCACGCAAAGAAGAACGCCGGGGACGCGCAGATGTGATGGCTGCGCGTCTGGATTCTTTAGCTGCCCGTATCGTGTCACGTCAGCTTAACCACACGGAAGCGGCTGAGCTGCTGCGTCAGGAAGCTGTGAAGATTCAGAACGAAGCGCAGGAGATCCACTGATGGCTGATTCAATGGACCTCGTACAGCAGCGCGTTGAAGAAGAACGCCAGCGCCACATCCACACCGCCCGCAATAAGGCACCGGGCGTTTCCCGTGTTCTCTGCATTGATTGCGATGCGCCGATCCCGCCAGCTCGCCGCCGCGCCATTCCGGGCGTGCAGTGCTGCGTCACTTGTCAGGAAATTGCAGAGCTGAAAGGCAAACACTACAACGGGGGTGCTGTATGAGCACTATCCTGAAATGGGCGGGAAATAAAACCGCCATCATGCCGGAACTGATTAAGCACCTTCCTGCTGGCCCGCGACTGGTTGAACCTTTCGCGGGTTCATGCGCTGTAATGATGGCGACAGACTATCCTCATTATCTTGTCGCGGATATTAATCCCGATCTTATCAATCTCTATAAAAAAATTGCCCTCGATTGTGAGGCTTTCATATCACGTGCAAAAAATATTTTTGCGATAGCGAATAGAGAAGTTGCTTATTACAACATTAGACATGAGTTTAATCATTCCTCTGAAATTACTGATTTCATGAAAGCAGTATATTTCCTTTATCTCAATCGTCATGGTTATCGTGGACTGTGCCGCTATAACTTGAGCGGTCATTTTAATGTCCCTTACGGTAATTATAAAAATCCGTATTTCCCTGAAAAAGAAATACGCACTTTTGCAGAAAAGGCTCAACACGCAACGTTTATCTGTGCCAGCTATGACGAAACACTGGCGATGCTGCAGACGGGTGATGTGGTTTATTGTGATCCGCCATACGATGGCACATTTAACGGTTATCACACTGCCGGTTTTACAGAGGACGACCAGTATCATCTGGCGTCTATTCTTGAACGCCGGTCATCAGAAGGTCATCCGGTTATCGTGTCCAACAGCGACACATCCATGACACGCTCCCTTTATCGTAATTTCAACCGCCACCGTATCACCGCAAAGCGCAGCATGGGTGTGGCTGCAGGTGATGGTAAATCTGCATCAGAAATCATCGCCACAAAATCAGCAGGCTGGTTTGATGTCGATTTGGCGTCCGGTCCAGATATCTCGGTGGAAACTGAGGTGCGGGCGTGGCAGTGAGTAAATTCACATTACATAATGCACCAACCACCGGCGGCTCGAATGAGGCCGCCGTGGCCTTTTCATGGAATAACCCCAAAAAAGCGGTTAACCCATATCTGGACCCGGCGGAAGTCGCGCCGGAGTCTGCGCTCTCAAACCTGATCGCTCTTTACGCTGCGGATAACGAGCAGGAGCAGCTGCGCCGTGAGGCGCTGAGCGATGAGGTCTGGGAACGCTATTTCTTCAATGAATCCCGTGATCCTGTCCAGCGTGAAATGGAGCAGGACCGGCTGATTAGTCGTGCCAAAATGGCGCGCGAGCAGCAGCGTTTTAATCCCGATCTGGTTATTCTGGCTGACGTTAACGCCATGCCGTCCCATATCAGCAAGCCTCTGCTGGAGCGGATTAAATATTTCCATAGTCTGGGCAGAGCAAAAGCCTATTCCCGCTACCTGCGTGAAACAATCAGGCCGTGTCTTGAGCGGCTGGAGCGCGTGCGTGACAGTCAGGTGTCTGCCTCTTTCCGGTTCATGGCGAGTCATGACGGGCTGGAGGGGCTGCTGGTACTGCCTGAAATGAATCAGGATCAGGTCAAGCGTCTTTCCACGCTGGTTGCGGCACATATGAGCATGTGTCTCGATGCGGCCTGTGGTGATCTGTTTGTCAGCGATGATGTTAAACCAGAAGAAATCCGCCAGGCATGGGAAAGGGTTGCCGCAGAGGCGATGCGCCTTGAGGTCATCCCGCCTGCCTTTGAGCAGTTACGCCGCAAAAAGCGCCGCCGCAAGCCGGTGCCCTATGAACTGATCCCACCATCGCTGGCGCGTATGCTGTGCGCGGACTGGTGGTATCGCAAATTGTGGCAGATGCGCTGCGAGTGGCGCGAGGAACAACTGCGCGCCGTCTGCCTGGTCAACAAAAAAGCATCCCCGTATGTCAGCTACGAAGCCGTGATCCACAAACGCGAGCAGCGCCGCAAATCGCTGGAGTTCTTCCGCTCACATGAGCTGGTTAACGAAGACGGCGACACGCTGGACATGGAAGACGTGGTGAACGCCAGCAACAGCAATCCGGCACACCGCCGTAATGAAATGATGGCCTGTGTTAAGGGACTGGAGCTGATAGCGGAAATGCGCGGAGACTGCGCAGTGTTCTATACCATCACCTGCCCGTCACGCTTCCACGCAACCCTCAACAACGGCAGACCTAATCCGAAGTGGACCAGCGCCACCGTCCGGCAGAGCAGTGATTATCTGGTTGATACGTTCGCCGCTTTCCGCAAGGCAATGCACAAGGCGGGTCTTCGCTGGTATGGCGTCCGTGTGGCAGAGCCGCACCATGACGGCACCGTGCACTGGCATCTTCTGTGCTTTATGCGCAAAAAAGACCGCCGTTCCATCACTGCGATGCTGCGCAAGTTTGCCATCCGCGAAGACCGCGAGGAGCTGGGCAACAATACGGGGCCGCGTTTCAAGTCCGAGCTTATCAACCCGCGCAAGGGCACACCGACCAGCTATATCGCTAAATACATCAGCAAGAACATCGATGGGCGCGGGCTGGCTAAAGAAATCAGCAAAGAAACCGGCAGATCACTGCGTGACAGCGCCGAGCATGTCAGCGCCTGGGCGTCACTGCACCGTGTCCAGCAATTTCGTTTCTTTGGTATTCCGGGGCGTCAGGCATACCGCGAGCTGCGCTTGCTGGCTGGTCAGGCGGCGAGAGTGCAGGGCGAACGCAAAGCGGGCGCACCGGTACTGGATAACCCGCGTCTGGATGCGGTACTGGCGGCAGCTGATGCGGGCTGCTTTGCCACCTACATCATGAAGCAGGGCGGTGTGCTGGTTCCCCGCAAACATCACCTTGTCCGCACGGCTTATGAGCTTAACGACGAGCCGAGCACCTACGGCGATCACGGTATCCGTATCTATGGAATCTGGTCCCCGATTGCAGAGGGCAAGATTTGCACGCACGCGGTGAAGTGGAAAAAGGTTCGTAAGGCCGTTGATGTTCAGGAGGCGGCAGCCGACCAGGGCGCTTGCGCCCCTTGGACTCGTGGCAATAACTGTCCCCCTGTTGAAAATCTGAGCAAATCAGGGGGTGATTTAACCGATATAAAAACCATGGATGAGAAGGAGCTGCAGGAATATCTCCACAGCATGGGCCAGAAGGAACGGCGGGAGCTGACAGCCAGGTTAAGGCTGGTAAAACCGAAGCGGAAAAAAGCATATAAACAGACTATTTCGGATCAGCAGCGCCTGCAGCTTGAGGCAGAACTGAGTTTCAGAGGGTTCGATGGTAGCGAGTCAGAGATTGACCTGCTTCTGCGCGGCGGCAGTATTCCGTCAGGTGCCGGGCTGCGTATTTTTTACCGCAACCACCGTCTGCAGGAAGATGACAAATGGCGTCAGTGGTACTGATGCCGCCGCTTTAACAATTCTTGCTCTTATTGATCCGCATCAGAGCGATCTAATTGACAGATAAAAAACGGTTTACATTCGCAAATCCCTGCTATACTGTAATTATAAACAGTGGATATATATACAGTTGTTGTGTGTCCGAGGTAGTGATAGGAGGGAAAATGCAGGATTATCTTTTGGAGTCGTTGAAGCTCCAGCGCATTGATTTTTTTATCAAGCTTGTAGCGGCTAGTGAGTGCAGCGATGAAGAAAAACGGCTGGCTATCCAGTGGGTGTCCGAACTGACCGACGAGCTGATGGCGAAAATCCGCAGCCATGAATACTGCCGGTCGATGGACGTAACCAGTTAAGGGGAATCTGTATGCGCATTGAAATAATGATCGATAAAGAGCAGAAGATTAGCCAGGCTACACTGGACGCCCTTGAATCCGAGCTTTACCGTAATTTGCGCCCTCTGTATCCCAAAACAGCAATTCGTATCCGTAAGGGCAGCGCCAACGGCGTTGAGCTGAGCGGGTTAAAACTGGATGAAGATAAAAAGCGAGTGATGGAAATAATGCAGCAGGTCTGGGAGGACGACAGCTGGTTACATTAGCGAACGTTGCGGACGATAAAACTGTTTTTTACCGTCCGCAACGTTGAACAACGAGCCACGCGAGGCGTTAGTGCTGTTGTGCATGTCTATGCCGCATGAAATCGCATGATCGTTTGAGGATCGTTTTTGCTCAGGCCCGCCAGAACTGGCGGGCTTTTGCTTATGTCATGCAGGTGCATGAAAACCACTACACAAAGCGGGCAGGCGTGGCGGGGATACGAGCGCGCGCCGAAGCGATTATGTAAGAGTTTGGCTATTGATGTCATAGTGAACTTAATGATGGAGAAAGTGTCAACCTATGTGTAAACTACAGTTAGTGAGATAGAGAGATATGAGATGAAACAACTTCAAGGAGGGCGGCATGAGTACTAACAGCGAACGTATGTCCAATGCGCCCGTTTACTACGCATTGGTGCAAGTAAAGTTTACTCCAGTAGCTGCAATGAGTAAGTATGTTCCAGACATACAAGATGCGCTAAGAGTTGAAGGATTTCCTTTATTTGAAGTTTCCAATACAACTCAGCTGAAATTTGAAATGAAAAACCCCAATGAGCCACCGGTACATTCATTTGAGCCTGTGACAAGTTGGTTGATGATTGATGCAGATAGAAGGTCTGGTTTTGTTTTAGGCAACGATTTCATTACGTTCCATACAACAGATTATGATAATCATGTACCTTTCATCTCGTCATTAATACTTGGTCTGAGCAAAGTTCTTGAATTTGCTAAGCCATCGTTGGTAAGCAGGATTGGGCTTCGATATTTGGATGCTGTGTTTCCTGAGAAAAGCGAAACAATTGAGCAGTATCTTGTAAAGGAACTTCATGGTGTTGATTTTGGATGGACGCCAATACAGTCCATACAAGAGTCTGTATATCAGACATGTGTTGAGCCACTGATCTCTAATGGATTTATGGTTTCACGCATACATAAGATGAATGGTCAGCTAGGTTTTCCGCCAGATATGATTCCTAATGGTTTACTGCCGCTGCCGAGATTTAGTAATACAGAGCATCGTATGCACGCAATAATTGATACAGATCATTATGTTGAAGGCAACATGTCAACTGATTTGCAGTTAATTGAAAAACAGATTCTTTCGTTGCATAGTAAAGTTAAAGAAGCATTTGAAGGCATGGTTTCAGATTTTGCCCGTGCTAAATGGCACTGAAACAACGGAGGTGACTAAAATGTATGCAATTCCTACTGGAAGCATAGGCTCTGTAGATCGGTATACTCCAGATTCGCAGTCAAGCTCATGTGTATCAGGTGTTGTTGCTGTCGCCGCATCTTTACTATTAGTTGGTACGGGGGCTTCATACCCTGTAAATGCTTATAAGCAATGGCGTCAGTATGTTCAGCCAAGGGTTCAGTTTGCATTTGATTCCATAGAGTCAACGTACACGCCTGCAATTTCTCCTGAGGTTGATGTCAGGAATGTTGCCCAACATTTGGCTAATATTCGAGAAGTGCTGTCTCCATCAATGTCAGAACTGGCTAAGGATTTGGGGATAACTCGGCAGGCTCTCTATAAATGGTTGTCAGGGGAGAACCAGCCTGATGATGCTTCAAAAGTCCAATTCATTACCAACCTCAGTAATGTTGCTGACTCTTTTTCCAAAGCTGGACTCAATGATGCGAAGCTATTGGTGAAAATGAAAGCATTCAATGGTAGGTCATTGATGGACTTAATAAAAGAAGGTGAGGATTGGAACAAGCCAGTTCAGGTACTGATTGATGAAGCTAAAGCGATGAATGCAGCTGCTGAATCGACCAATTACTTAGCAAGCAAGGCGAAACCGACAGATGATTGGAAGTCATCTATTTCAATTCCTGGAACAGTAGAGGAATAAATCACATTTATGTTGGTACGAGGAACATCATGGCGTCAGGGGCATGTTCTTAAACATGATGATGCCGTTTCACTTGGACTTCTGAAGCCTGATGAAACGAACCATAAAGTTGTAGTTATAACGCATGATTGTGATTTACAGAGTAATTCTGAAAAAAACGTGGAACTGATGTTTGGCCCCTTGAAAAAGGGGTCAAGCAAGATGAAAAGAGCTAAGCATCCGAGAATCCTCGATCTATGCTTTGAAAACCCAGAAAGTGCTAAGAAGAACGCAGTAGAGCTTCGGCATGAAAGAAAAGTCATCATTTCTAAAGAAGCTTTCCGTTGTGAGGAAAACGATCCGGCATTCTCCATTAGCACAGAAGAGAAACAAGCTCTTAAGCAATGGTTAGCAGCTAAGTATGGTCGTCCAGCGTTTCCTAACTCGTTTGAAGAGCGCTTGCGGGCTTACGACGAGGATAAAAAGTTTATTTTCGAAAAAGAAGTTGCGGACATTATCGCCACAAACGCAGAGCATTTGATCGGAGTTTTTTTCGATTTGGGCGAAGAAAGATTTAACGATCTTGAGGAAGGCATACCATATGAGCTTTCTATCAATGTTGTTTATGATGCAACTGAAGGTGGCCCCGATGCCAGAGGGGCGGCTGAACAAACCTGTTCTGATCTAAAGGCATTGTTTTATAAGTTTTATGGTGATCCAATCTTGGGACATTCAGAGCTTATAGAATTGAATACGTGTATTGCTGTTGCCGATACTCATTTCTCCCTGTATGCATTGAGGCGGATGGATCAATGGAGGGTGGAATACATCAGCCTTGAAGAAGATTCATATGGCGATTTCATTGGTGCCGGTGTTTAAACTGGCTGTTTCGACAGCCAGTTTAAACAGGCTTTAATCAAGCATCGCCTAATTTATATTCGTCAAAACGAATAATTTCGTCATTAAGCCATTCATTTAATTCCATTAATCTTTTTTGAAGTGGAATCAATTCATTACGAACGAATACTCGACTAGCTTTTTCCACGTCTCCAAACCCACCAACGTTGCTCGGCATAATTCCCATCATCTGCGGTGGCACGCGGTGCGCTGCCATCATGTCATCGCGGCTAACGTTCTTGATGTTAAGAAACTCGTCTTTCGCCGCAACCTCTGATAACGGGATGATCTGGATGCCGTCCTTTTTGCCGTTGGGCGAATACATAAACAGGTTGCGGAAGTTACCCGGTCCTTTGGCGCTTTTCATTGCCTGGCGGATATTGTTCACATCCTCCTGGTTCTGTGCTGCGTCGGTCATGTACATAATGAAACCTGCGTGGCTGCCGTTGATGTAATACTTCCGGCGAAACAGCGTTGCGGACTCGTTGAGCAGGGTTGAAGGGATGGCGGAGAGATAGCCTGGCAGCCCGTAAATCTCCTGGTTAATATCCGGCTCCAGCAGATGAAAGATGCTGCCCTGCGTAAATTCATAGGGCTGCGTGGTCATGCCATACTGCACAAACCAGTAGGTGTCGAGGTCCACGCCGCGCCGTGTATACTTCGCCAGTGCTGGCTCCAGCGAGAGAACGCCGCCGAGCCGGTTGGTGCGCTTTTCCAGATAGGCGTTACCGAACACCAGATAGTCCTGGACGAAACGGGTAAAAGCCTGCTGGCTGAGCAGGCGGTGCGGGATGTAGGTACTGCTGAGAATGTCACGCTTTACGGCAATCGGTGAGCTGTGATGCACAGCGGCGCGATAGGTCCGCGCCAGTCCGTCAAAGCTCACCGGCGGCTCATACCAGCGGTCCATCTGCACGCATTCCACATAGTCCAGTAATTCGCGGCGGTCCAGCACTGGGATCGGATCACCAAAGCTGAATGCTTCCGCGCGGGTGGTGTTTTGTTGCTGCGCAGTTTCCTGCACTGGCGCGGTGCTGGTCTGGGCGTCGTGTTCACTCATTAAAAAATCTCCACAATGTTGCTGGTATTGGCGGCCTCGCCCTGCAGCGGTTCGTTAAACAGTGCGTGCATCGTTGCCCAGGCCAAATCTGCGTGGCTGACTTCTTCGCTGCGGCTGGCTTCGTAGGTAGGGCGGTTGCCGCTGGCGGTGGTGGCCCGGCGGAGAGCCATAAAGGACTGCGCAATGTCGGTGTGCCCGGCGTCGAACTCCAGACGGCGGTGGCTGATAATGTCGTATGCCTTGAGCACCAGGGCGTTTTTGACATTAGGGTTGTAGACAAACTCCCGCACGGCAGGAAAGAACGCTTTCACGTTCTCGTAGACACCGTGACCGACGCCGGTCGAGTCGATGCCGATATAGGTCACGTTATACTGCTGCGTCAGTTTTTTAATGGCGTCAGCCTGGGCGCGGAAATCCATCCCGCGCCACTGGTGCCGCTCAAGAATGCGGAACTTGCCGCCCGGTACAGTTGGTGGTGCCACAACCACACACCCGGCGCTGTCACCGTTCTGCGTGCCTTTCGCCGGGTCGTATCCGATCCAGACTTCGCGCCAGCCAAACGGGCGCAGCGCCAGCGCCTGAAAATCTGCCCATACTTCCCAGCTGTCCACCATGCACGCCTGCAGCTCGCTGAGCGGGAATACAGACGCCAGATCGTCAATAAATTCGCACATCAGCAGGTTCTGGTATTCGTCCGGGCTGTACTCCATGCGCAGCTGGTCGAGGTCGAACAGATTACAGCCGCCGCGCACCGCATCCTCCACGGTGACGATCTGGCGATACTGTCCGTCCGGGCAGAGCACGCCGCGCGCAAGGTTGCTGTGGGTCAGGTCAATGTCCACCTTGTCCGCTTTGGCGCGGCCCCGGTTGAACAGCGCGCCGGACCAGAACGGATAGGCGCTGTGGGTCAGGCTGGACGGCGTGGAGAAGTAGGTTTGTCGCCATTTCTTGTGAATGGCCATGCCGGAGGCAACCTTGCGCAGCTCCTGAAATTTCGGTATCCAGAAATATTCATCAAGGTACAGGTTGCCGTGGTAGCTCTGCGCCGTGCGGGCGTTGGTGCCGAGGAAGTACAGGCACGCGCCGTTGCTGAGGGTCATCGGGTCGCCTTTCAGCTCAACATCCACCTCTTTTGCAAAGTCGATGATGTACTGCTTAAAGACGTGCGCCTGCGCCTTACTGGCTGAGAGGAAAATCTGGTTGCGCCCCGTGGTGATGGCGTCAATCAGCGCCTCACGGGCAAAAAAGTATGTTGCCCCGATCTGGCGTGATTTAAGCAGGTTGCGAATGCGGTGTTTTACGCCTGCCTGCCACCAGTGGCGCTGATATTCAAACATGCCGTTGCGGAAGATTTCCTCCAGCTTTTCGGTCTGTTCATCAGTGAAAACATTCTTTTCGGGCTGGCGGCGTGGCCCTTTGTTACGGTTGGCGACGTTCGGGTTTAAGTCTGCTTCGTTCCCGCCATCGTTAAATTTACCGATCCGGGCGTGGCGCTCTGACTGTCGCGCCAGCAGGTCAATTTCCTTGAAGTCTTTTCCTTCTTTCTGCTCCTTCATAATGAGCTGGCAGTAACGTGCGGCGGTGGTGAGCTGCATCTGATCCAGCGGCCCATAGTCGCCCCACTTGTCGCGCTTCTTCCAGCTGTGAACGGTTGCAACTTTCTCGCCCAGCATTTCAGCAATGCGGGCTACGCGGTATCCCTGAAAGTACAGCAGCATGGCCTGCCGACGGGGATCGAGGTCTGCGGGGGTCAGTGTCGTGTTCATGGCCCAAACATACGGCCTTGCCTGACGGCTTTCCCCGGCTGCGGTTTGTGTGGTTTACCGTACAAGTGCCGCGCGTTGTTTCACTCCCCCCATCACCGCAAACATAAGGCTCCAGTAAGTTTTTTCTAACGGAGCACGGCTCATGACAGTGAAAGCAAAGCGTTTCCGTATCGGGGTGGAAGGTGCCACCACTGACGGGCGCGAAATCCAGCGTGAATGGCTGGTACAGATGGCTGCCAGCTACAACCCGACGGTCTATACCGCGCTGATTAACCTTGAGCACATCAAGTCTTATCTGCCGGACAGCACTTTTAACCGCTACGGCAGGGTGACGGGGCTGGTTGCAGAAGAAATCAAGGACGGGCCGCTGGCGGGCAAGATGGCGCTTTATGCCGATATCGAACCCACGGACGCCCTGGTGGAACTGGTGAAGAAAGGCCAGAAGCTTTTCACCTCCATGGAGGTCAGCACGAAGTTTGCCGACACCGGCAAAGCCTACCTTGTGGGGCTGGGTGCGACGGACGATCCGGCGAGCCTTGGCACCGAAATGCTGGCATTCAGCGCCAGCGCCGCGCATAACCCGCTGGCGAACCGTAAGCAGAACCCTGAAAACCTGTTTTCGGAAGCTGTTGAAACGCTGATCGAACTGGAAGAAGCCCAGGACGAAAAGCCGTCCCTCTTTGCCCGCGTCACCGCGCTGTTCACCAAAAAAGAGCAGACCGATGAGGCGCGTTTCTCCGACGTGCATAAAGCCGTGGAACTGGTCGCCACCGAGCAGCAGAACCTGAGCGAGCGCACGGATAAATCCCTGTCAGAACAGGACAAGCGCCTTTCTGAGCTGGAGTCCTCCCTGCAGGAGCAGCAGGCGGCCTTTGCCGAGCTTGAGCAAAAGCTGAGCAGCGAAGACAGCCGTAAAGACTACCGCCAGCGCGCGCCGGGCGGTGACGCACCGGCAGGCACCCTGACCAATTGCTGATGGAGCATAAAACCCGATGAAAAAGAAAACCCGCTTTGCCTTTAACGCTTACCTGCAGCAGCTGGCGCGCCTGAACGGTGTGGAGATTGAAGAACTCTCCAGTAAGTTCACCGTAGAGCCGTCCGTGCAGCAGACGCTGGAAGACCAGATCCAGCAGTCCGCCGCTTTCCTGACGCTGATTAACATCACGCCGGTCACTGAGCAGTCCGGTCAGTTGCTGGGGCTGGGCGTTGGCAGCACCATTGCCGGAACCACCGATACCACCACCAAAGAGCGCGAGCCTACCGATCCGACGCTGATGGAAGACGTGGAATACAAATGCGAGCAGACCAACTTTGATACGGTGCTGACCTACGCAAAACTGGACCTGTGGGCGAAATTCCAGGACTTCCAGGTGCGTATCCGCAACGCCATCGTCAAGCGTCAGGCGCTGGACCGCATCATGATCGGCTTTAACGGCGTGAAGCGTGCCAAAACCTCCAACCGTGCTGAAAACCCGCTGCTGCAGGACGTCAATAAAGGCTGGCTGCAGAAAATCCGCGAAGACGCGCCGGATCACGTCATGGGCAGCACCACGAAAGACGGTGCAACGACTGCAGGCGCGGTCAAGGTGGGCAAGGGCGGCGACTATGCCAACCTGGACGCCGTGGTGATGGATGCCGTCAACGAGCTGATCGACGCGGTTTATCAGGATGATGACGATCTGGTTGTCGTCTGCGGACGTGAACTGCTGTCTGACAAGTATTTCCCGCTGGTCAACAAAGAGCAGGACAACAGCGAGAAAATCGCCGCCGATCTGATCATCAGCCAGAAACGTATGGGCGGCCTGCAGGCCGTGCGTGCGCCTTACTTCCCGGCAAATGCCCTGCTGATCACCCGTCTGGATAACCTGTCCATCTACTGGCAGGAAGATACCCGCCGCCGTTCTGTTATCGA
>OIEQ01000506.1_pt1 | contig 20911 bp, 20 predicted proteins | sample 1581841 | NCBI WGS metagenome assembly OIEQ01 (sample SAMN03281020, study PRJEB24777) | human gut metagenome | isolation source: fecal sample PR170 from 1 month old male Malay infant, vaginal delivered... | place: Singapore | collected 2005-12-29
GGGTTACCGCCAAACGAATCAGAAAACCGATACTGGAAAAACTCTAACGCGGTGGCCAGTTTTTGTTGACCACTTCAGGCCAAACTCAGGCCGTTCATGGACTATATCGACATGCGTCTGGCTGAGAATGTCTGGAACGGCGAGGTCATCCTCGCGGAAATCAAAGCGATGGGTTATACCGGCGGACGCTCCATGTTGCGTTACTACATCCAGCCAAAACGTAAGATGCGGCCATCGAAGAAAACGGTTCGCTTCGAAACTCAGCCCGGTTACCAGCTCCAGCATGACTGGGGAGAAGTTGAGGCTGAGGTTGCCGGGCAACGATGCAGGGTTAACTTCGCGGTTAACACGCTGGGGTTCTCACGTCGCTTCCATGTCTTCGCGGCACCAAAGCAGGATGCTGAACATACCTATGAGTCACTGGTCCGCGCCTTCCGCTACTTCGGCGGCAGCGTGAAAACCGTGCTGGTCGATAATCAGAAAGCCGCAGTGCTGAAAAATAACAACGGGAAGATGGTGTTCAACTCCGGGTTCCTGCTGCTGGCCGATCACTATGGCTTCCTGCCACGGGCATGCCGTCCACGAAGGGCCAGAACCAAAGGTAAGGTGGAGCGGATGGTGAAATACCTCAAGGAGAACTTCTTCGTCCGGTACCGCCGGTTCGACAGCTTCGCCCAGGTTAATCAGCTACTGGAGCAGTGGATGGCTGACGTTGCCGACAGGCGGGAACTTCGCCAGTTCAGGCAGACACCGGAACAGCGCTTCACGCAGGAACAGGAGCATCTGCAGCCGTTGCCGGATACGGACTTCGATACCAGCTACTTCGATATCCGTCATGTCTCCTGGGATGGCTATATCGAGGTTGGCGGAAACCGTTACAGCGTGCCGGAAAGCCTGTGTGGCCAGCCGGTATCAATACGGATTTCGCTGGATGATGAACTGCGGATCTACAGTAATGAGCAGCAGATGGCATCGCACCGTCTCTGTTCGGCTGCATCCGGCTGGCAGACCGTGCCGGAGCATCACGCCCCGCTCTGGCAGCAGGTCAGTCAGGTGGAACCCGAAATCTGATTTATTCAACAAAGCCGCACCAAATCATCACTCGAAGATATTCAGGCATGGTACATCCGCGGCAAGCCCCTAATTTGTACTGAGGGGCAAAGTGAAAAAAGTTACTTTTTGTTGAAACGACAGTTAGCAATAACCCCCGCTTGCGGGGGCCATACCCACCAGGAGCAAACGCAGAAAGCCCGAGATACTTCTGCTGTACCGGGGGCTGGCGACATTTCAGGCAACACTCATAGTTGACATCCTCCCCGCCCTAAAGGGCGGGGAGGATGTCAATAATAGCAGACCACATCATGATGTCATTCTGACCGACAGATGCCAGAAGCAGAGGATCCATCCCATTTTATACCTACCTTATAACACTTAGAAAAACAACATGTTAAAAATGTTTATTGGAAACAATTTTATTTCCAATTGTAATGATAACCATTCTCATATTAATATGGCTACGTGATAATTAACTTTTGATGCACTCCGCATGTCTGACCGTGCCACTACCACAGCTTCCTTAACGTTCGAGTCGCTTTATGGCACCCATCACGGCTGGTTGAAAAGTTGGCTGACGCGCAAACTCCAGTCTGCCTTTGATGCAGATGACATTGCCCAGGACACTTTTTTGCGGGTAATGAGCAGCGAAACGCTCTCGACGATCCGCGATCCTCGCTCTTTCCTGTGCACTATCGCCAAACGCGTGATGGTGGACCTGTTTCGCCGAAACGCGCTGGAAAAAGCGTATCTGGAGATGCTGGCGCTTATGCCGGAGGGGGTAGCGCCTTCACCTGAGGAACGCGAAAGCCAGCTCGAGACCCTACAACTCGTCGACAGCATGCTGGACGGGCTAAACGGAAAAACACGTGAAGCGTTTCTGCTTTCGCAACTGGATGGCCTGACATACAGCGAGATTGCGCACAAACTCGGTGTTTCCGTCAGCTCCGTGAAAAAATACGTGGCGAAAGCCGTCGAGCACTGCCTGCTGTTTCGTCTGGAGCATGGGTTATGAATCCTTCGTTAACCGATTCCCGCCGTCAGGCGCTGCGTTCAGCTTCCCACTGGTATGCCGTGCTAAGCGGCGAGCGCATCAGCCCACAACAGGAAGCGCGCTGGCAACAGTGGTATGAACAGGATCAGGATAACCAGTGGGCCTGGCAGCAGGTTGAAAACCTGCGCAACCAGCTTGGCGGTGTGCCTGGCGACGTTGCCAGCCGGGCGCTGCACGATACCCGCCTCACCCGCCGTCACGTGATGAAAGGATTACTGCTGTTGCTCGGCGCTGGCGGAGGCTGGCAACTCTGGCAGTCGGAAACCGGCGAAGGTCTGCGGGCAGATTACCGCACCGCCAAAGGCGCAGTCAGCCGTCAGCAACTGGAAGATGGCTCCCTGCTCACGCTGAATACCCAAAGCGCGGCGGATGTGCGTTATGATGCGCATCAGCGCACCGTCCGGCTCTGGTACGGTGAAATCGCCATTACTACCGCGAAAGATGCGCAGCAACGCCCCTTCCGCGTCCTGACCCGTCAGGGCCAACTCACCGCTTTAGGGACAGAATTTACCGTCCGCCAGCAGGATAATTTCACGCAGCTTGACGTGCAGCAGCACGCCGTGGAAGTGCTTCTCGCCAGTGCCCCCGCGCAAAAACGCATCGTGAACGCTGGTGAAAGCCTGCAGTTCAGCGCCTCTGAGTTTGGCGCAGTGAAACCGCTGGATGACGAGAGTACAAGCTGGACGAAGGGCATCCTGAGCTTCAGCGATAAACCGCTGGGTGAGGTGATAGCCACGCTAAGCCGTTACCGCAACGGCGTTCTGTGCTGCGATCCCGCCGTTGCCGGGCTGCGCCTGAGCGGGACGTTCCCGCTGAAAAATACCGATGCGATCCTGAACGTTATCGCTCAAACGCTTCCCGTTAAAATTCAGTCTATTACGCGGTACTGGATAAACATTTCACCGCTGTAAGAAAAATATTTCTCATTTCGATTGTCCTTTTTACCCTTCTCGTTCGACTCATAGCTGAACACAACAAAAATGATGATGGAGAAGGTATGACGCCGTTACGCGTTTTTCGTAAAACAACTCCTTTGGTTAACGCCATTCGCCTGAGCCTGCTGCCGCTGGCCGGTCTCTCGTTTTCCGCTTTTGCTGCACAGGTTGATATCGCACCGGGATCGCTCGACAAAGCGCTCAATCAGTATGCCGCACACAGCGGAATTACCCTCTCGGTTGACGCCAGCCTGACGCGCGGCAAGCAGAGCAACGGCCTGCACGGAGATTACGACGTCGAGAGCGGCCTGCAACAGCTGCTGGACGGCAGCGGACTGCAGGTAAAACCGCTGGGAAATAACAGCTGGACGCTGGAGCCCGCGCCCGCGCCAAAAGAAGATGCCCTGACCGTGGTCGGCGACTGGCTGGGCGATGCGCGTGAAAACGACGTATTTGAACATGCTGGCGCGCGTGACGTGATCCGCCGTGAGGATTTCGCCAAAACCGGCGCAACCACCATGCGTGAGGTGCTTAACCGCATCCCTGGCGTCAGCGCGCCGGAAAACAACGGCACCGGCAGCCACGACCTGGCGATGAACTTTGGCATCCGGGGCCTGAACCCACGCCTCGCCAGCCGCTCGACCGTCCTGATGGACGGCATCCCCGTCCCCTTTGCCCCTTACGGTCAGCCGCAGCTTTCACTGGCTCCCGTTTCGCTCGGCAACATGGATGCCATTGACGTGGTGCGCGGTGGTGGTGCGGTGCGTTACGGACCGCAGAGCGTGGGCGGCGTGGTGAACTTTGTTACCCGCGCCATTCCGCAGGACTTTGGTATCGAGGCGGGGGTGGAAGGTCAGCTCAGCCCAACCTCTTCACAAAACAACCCGAAAGAGACGCACAACCTGATGGTGGGCGGCACAGCGGACAACGGTTTTGGCACCGCGCTGCTCTACTCCGGCACGCGCGGCAGTGACTGGCGCGAGCACAGCGCCACCCGCATCGACGACCTGATGCTGAAAAGCAAATATGCGCCGAATGAGGTGCACACCTTCAACAGCCTGCTGCAATATTACGATGGTGAAGCCGACATGCCCGGCGGCCTGTCCCGCGCGGATTACGACGCCGATCGCTGGCAATCCACCCGCCCGTATGACCGCTTCTGGGGCCGTCGCAAGCTGGCGAGCCTGGGCTACCAGTTCCAGCCGGACAGCCAGCATAAATTCAACATTCTGGGGTTCTACACCCAAACCCTGCGCAGCGGCTACCTGGAGCAAGGCAAACGCATCACCCTCTCGCCGCGTAACTACTGGGTGCGCGGTATTGAGCCACGCTACAGCCAGAGCTTTATGATCGGCCCTTCCGCGCACGAAGTGGGCGTGGGCTATCGCTATGTGAATGAATCAACGCATGAAATGCGTTACTACACCGCCACCAGCAGCGGGCAGTTGCCGTCCGGCTCAAGCCCTTACGACCGCGACACGCGTTCCGGCACCGAGGCGCACGCCTGGTATCTGGATGACAAAATCGACATCGGCAACTGGACCATCACGCCGGGTATGCGTTTCGAACATATCGAGTCATACCAGAACAACGCCATCAAAGGCACGCACGAAGAGGTAAGCTATAACGCACCGCTTCCGGCGTTGAACGTGCTCTATCACCTGACTGACAGCTGGAATCTTTATGCAAACACTGAAGGCTCGTTCGGCACCGTACAGTACAGCCAGATTGGCAAGGCTGTGCAAAGCGGCAATGTGGAACCGGAAAAAGCGCGAACCTGGGAACTCGGTACCCGCTACGACGACGGCGCGCTGACGGCGGAAATGGGGCTGTTCCTGATTAACTTTAACAATCAGTACGACTCCAACCAGACCAACGACACCGTCACTGCACGTGGCAAAACGCGCCATACCGGGCTGGAAACGCAGGCACGTTACGACCTGGGTACGCTAACGCCAACGCTTGATAACGTTTCCGTCTACGCCAGCTATGCGTATGTGAACGCGGAAATCCGCGAGAAAGGCGACACCTATGGCAATCAGGTGCCATTCTCCCCGAAACATAAAGGCACGCTGGGCGTGGACTACAAGCCGGGCAACTGGACGTTCAATCTGAACAGCGATTTCCAGTCCAGCCAGTTTGCGGATAACGCCAATACGGTGAAAGAGAGCGCCGACGGCAGTACCGGCCGCATTCCCGGCTTCATGCTCTGGGGCGCACGCGTGGCGTATGACTTTGGCCCGCAGATGGCAGATCTGAACCTGGCGTTCGGTGTGAAAAACATCTTCGACCAGGACTACTTCATCCGCTCTTATGACGACAACAACAAAGGCATCTACGCAGGCCAGCCGCGCACGCTGTATATGCAGGGGTCGTTGAAGTTCTGATGTGTTAACGCCCGGCTTGCCGGGCTTTTAGCTGGAATGTGAATATGTTGGCATTTATCCGTTTTCTTTTTGCAGGCCTGCTGCTGGTGATCGGCCACGCCTTTGCCGCCACGGTTCAGGACGAACACGGCACGTTTACACTCGATAAAACGCCACAACGGATTGTGGTGCTGGAACTCTCGTTCGCCGATGCGCTGGCCGCCGTGGACGTCAGCCCGATCGGTATTGCCGACGATAACGATGCAAAACGCATCCTGCCCGAAGTGCGTGCGCACCTGAAACCGTGGCAGTCCGTCGGAACGCGCGCGCAGCCGAGCCTGGAAGCCATTGCTGCCCTGAAACCAGACCTGATCATTGCCGACAGCAGTCGCCATGCGGGGATTTACACCGCCTTGCAGCAAATCGCGCCGGTACTGCTGCTTAAGTCCCGCAACGAAACCTACGCTGAAAATTTGCACTCAGCGGCTATCATCGGCGAAGTGGTAGGTAAAAAACGAGAGATGCAGGCGCGTCTGGAACAACATAAAGAGAAGATGGCGCAGTGGGCCAGCCAGCTTCCCACAGGGACACGCGTGGCCTTTGGCACATCACGCGAACAGCTATTCAACCTGCATACCCAGGAGACCTGGACCGGCAGCGTGCTGGCTTCTCTGGGGCTGAACGTTCCCGCTGCGATGGCGGGCGCGTCCATGCCGTCCATCGGCCTGGAGCAACTGCTGGCGGTCAATCCTGCCTGGCTGCTGGTTGCCCACTATCGCGAAGAGAGCATTGTTAAACGCTGGCAACAAGATCCGCTCTGGCAGATATTAACCGCCGCGCAGAAGCAGCAGGTTGCTTCAGTCGACAGTAACGCCTGGGCGCGGATGCGCGGTATTTTTGCCGCAGAGCGTATTGCCGCTGACACGGTAAAAATCTCCCACCATCAGCCGCTTACCGATGTGAAATGACCGCGCTAAAACACCCGGTGCTGCTGTCGGGGCTTCCCGTTGCAGTACTTATTATTATTTTCTGGCTGAGTCTGTTTTGCTACTCGGCCATTCCTGTTTCCGGAGCAGACGCAATCCGCGCCCTGCTGCCTGGACACACGCCAACGCTACCAGAAGCGCTGGTGCAAAACCTTCGTTTGCCGCGAAGCCTGGTCGCCGTTCTGATCGGCGCAAGCCTGGCGCTCGCGGGCACGCTGCTGCAAACCCTGACCCACAACCCAATGGCCTCTCCTTCACTGCTCGGCATTAACAGCGGCGCGGCGCTGGCTATGGCGCTTACCAGCGCGCTGAGTCCGACGCCGGTTGCAGGCTATTCCCTGTCGTTCATCGCGGCATGCGGGGGCGGCGTGAGCTGGCTGCTGGTCATGACCGCAGGAGGCGGGTTTCGTCATACCCAGGACAGAAACAAACTGATCCTCGCGGGTATCGCGCTGTCGGCCTTTTGTATGGCCCTGACCCGCATCACCCTGCTGCTGGCCGAAGATCATGCTTACGGCATCTTTTACTGGCTGGCAGGCGGAGTGTCCCACGCCCACTGGCAGGATGTCTGGCAGCTCTTGCCGGTGGTGGTCACTGCAGTCCCTGTCGTGTTGCTGCTGGCGAATCAACTGAACCTGCTCAACGTCAGCGACAGTACCGCCCATACGCTGGGAGTGAACCTGCCGAGACTACGTTTGATCATCAATATGTTAGTGCTGCTTCTGGTTGGCGCGTGCGTCAGTGTGGCAGGTCCGGTGGCGTTTATCGGCCTGCTGGTGCCACATCTGGCGCGCTTCTGGGCAGGCTTCGATCAGCGCAACGTACTGCCGGTGAGCATGCTGCTGGGGGCCACGCTGATGCTGATGGCAGATGTACTCGCACGCGCGCTGGCCTTCCCCGGCGATCTGCCCGCAGGCGCAGTGCTGGCGCTGATTGGCAGTCCTTGCTTTGTCTGGCTGGTGAGGAGGCGAGGATGAAAATTGCGCTGGTCATTTTCATCACCCTTGCCCTGGCAGGCTGTGCGCTGTTATCACTCCATATGGGGGTGATCCCCGTGCCGTGGCGCGCGCTGCTGACCGACTGGCAGGACGGACGCGAGCATTATTATGTATTGATGGAGTACCGACTGCCGCGCTTGCTGCTGGCACTGTTTGTCGGTGCAGCCCTCGCCGTGGCGGGCGTGCTGGTACAGGGGATTGTGCGTAACCCGCTAGCATCACCGGATATTCTCGGCATTAACCATGCCGCCAGCCTTGCCTCTGTGGGAGCACTGCTTCTTATGCCATCACTATCCGTGATGGTGCTGCCGCTGCTGGCCTTTGCGGGCGGTATGGCGGGGTTGATCTTGCTGAAGATGCTGGCAAAGACCCACCAGCCGATGAAGCTGGCGCTCACCGGCGTGGCGCTTTCCGCCTGCTGGGCGAGCCTGACGGATTACCTGATGCTCCTGCACCCGCAGGATGTAAACAGTGCCCTGCTGTGGCTGACGGGTAGCTTATGGGGGCGCGACTGGCACTTTGTGAAGATTGCCGTGCCGTTGCTCATTCTGTTTTTGCCGCTGAGCCTGCGCTTTTGTCGCGATCTCGACCTGCTGGCGCTGGGCGATGCACGAGCAGCCACGCTCGGCGTGTCGGTTCAGCGCACCCGGTTCCAGGGGCTGATGCTGGCTGTCGCGATGACAGCAACCGGCGTGGCCGTCTGTGGCCCGATAAGTTTTATTGGTCTCGTCGTGCCGCACATGGTGCGCAGGATCGCCGGCGGGCGTCACCGCTGGCTGATGCCCGTTTCGGCCCTGACGGGCGCGTTGTTGCTGGTCATTGCCGATCTGCTGGCACGAATCATTCATCCGCCGCTGGAGCTTCCGGCAGGCGTGCTGACCGCCATTATCGGCGCACCGTGGTTTGTCTGGCTGCTTGTGAGAATGCGATAAATGAGATTACGTACTGAAAATCTGACCGTCAGCTATGGCGCACAAACCGTGCTGGATGGACTTTCTCTCGCCCTGCCTGCCGGAAAAATCACGGCCCTGCTCGGCCCTAACGGTTGCGGGAAATCGACGCTGTTGAACTGTTTTTCTCGCCTGTTAACACCAGACTCTGGCGAGATATTGCTTGATGAAAAACCCATAGCCGGTTTTTCCGCCCGCCAGCTGGCTCGCCGCCTGGCTTTACTGCCGCAACACCATTTATCCCCCGAGGGGATCACTGTACGGGAACTGGTTTCCTACGGCCGCAGCCCGTGGCTGTCGTTGTGGGGGCGACTCTCCGCGGAAGACAACGAGCGGGTCAACGTGGCAATGAGTCAGACCCGGACGCGCAATCTGGCTGACCGCAGGTTAACCCAGCTTTCCGGCGGCCAGCGCCAGCGTGCGTTTCTGGCGATGGTGTTGGCACAGGATACCCCACTCATTCTTCTTGATGAGCCTACGACCTACCTCGATATCAATCATCAGGTTGAACTGATGCGCCTGATGGTTGAACTCAAAAGGCAGGGGAAAACCGTAGTGACGGTACTCCACGATCTGAATCAGGCCAGCCGCTATTGCGATCATCTGGTGGTACTGGCAAGCGGTCGCGTGATGGCGCAAGGTGCTCCGGAAGCAGTGATGAAACCAGAGCTTCTAAAGACGGTGTTCAGCGTAGAAGCGGAAATCCATCCCGAACCGGTATCTGGCAGACCCATGTGTGTGGTGAAGTAGTCTGGCGAAGTCATAAGGATCATCACAGGACAGATAAAAGAAGTGATAACCACCTGCCAACAGGCACCAAAATCTGGCTGGTTGCCGGTATCACCGACATGCGCAACGGCTTCAATGGTCTCGCCGCAAAGGTGCAGACGATGCTGAAAGATGACCCGATGTCCGGCCATGTCTTCATCTTCCGGGGCCGCAGCGGCAGTAAGGTCAAACTGCTGTGGTCCACCGGCGACGGGCTGTGCCTGCTGACCAACCGGCTGGAACGCGGCCGCTTCGCCTGGCCCTCTGCCCGCGATGGCAAAGTGTTCCTGACCCCGGCGCAGCTGGCAATGCTTCTGGAAGGCATCGACTGGCGGCAGCCTAAAAGACTGCTTACGTCCCTGACCATGTTGTAGGCCTCTTTATCCTGGTTGTCGTTGAATAAGCCTGGTAAAATGCGGGCTTATGAACAACACCTCCCCCTGACGACATCCTTCTGCTGAAACAGCGCCTGTCCGAACAGGAAGCGCTGAACCGCGCCCTGCTGGAAAAGCAGGCCGACCGGGAGCGCGAAATAGACCATCTGCAGGCGCAGCTGGATAAGCTTCGCCGGATGAACTTCGGCAGTCGTTCTGAATAAATCTCCCGCCGCATCGCGCAGATAGAAGCCGACCTGAACCGGCTTCAGACAGAAAGCGATACGCTGACGGGTCGGGTTGCCGATACGGGCCGGGCCCCGTATCGTTTTAACCCTGAATATTCATCGCAGATATTGTTTCGGGTTTTCCGGTATACCAGCCCTGAACTAGGTAACCGAGGCCAAGAGAACGGACGAATTCAAACTGTCCTGGCGTTTCCCCCCCTACAAACACCAGTGGTTTGCCAGTACCACGTAACCCTTTCACCACAGAAACAAGTAGCGCTCGCTTCACCGGGTCATCAATATTGGCAATAAAAATACGGTCTATTTTTATCTCATCGAAATCCAGTACCGTCAGCCATTCAATATGGGGGCCGCTTGGCAAACGGAAAATATCCTACGTTAAGCCTGTTTCTTTAGCTGGCATTACAAAAAGCGAGCGTCTGCATGGTACAGACAGACACCCGAATACGATAAAAATGAGACGAAAAAAACAGGTTACTTAACCCGCTTCCCCGTTTCGTCAATGATCTTTTCGCCGTCCTCTTTGGTAAACGCTCCTTTCTGACCTTCAGGTAGAATATCCAGCACTATTTCTGAAGGGCGGCAAAGACGAGTGCCAAGCGGCGTAACGACTACCGGCCGATTAATCAGGATCGGATGTTGAAGCATAAAATCAATCAACTGCTCATCACTGAATTTCTCTTCATCAAGGCCCAGGTGTTCATAAGGCTCAACATTCTTACGCAGCAATGCACGCACCGTAATTCCCATATCTGAAATAAGTTTAATCAGCTCATCACGGGTCGGTGGCGTATCGAGATAATAAATAATGGTCGGTTCGTTACCGCTGTTACGGATCATCTCCAGCGTGTTGCGTGAAGTGCCGCAGGCCGGGTTGTGATAGATGGTAATGTTGCTCATATCTTTATCTCATTACAAAGTGATGGAAAGCCGCAACGCCAGCGCGGCCAGAGTGACAAACAGCACGGGCAGAGTCATGATAATGCCCGTGCGGAAGTAATAACCCCAGGTGATCGTTATATTTTTCTGGGCAAGCACATGCAGCCAAAGCAGGGTTGCCAGACTGCCAATCGGGGTGATTTTCGGGCCTAAATCGCAGCCAATCACGTTGGCATAAATCATTGCCTCTTTGACGACGCCAGTCGCCGTACTCCCGTCAATCGACAGCGCGCCAATCAGCACCGTCGGCATATTGTTCATCACCGACGACAGGAACGCGGTCAGGAAGCCGGTGCCGAACGTTGCTGCCCATAACCCCTTTTCTGCCAGCAGGTTCAGTACACCAGACAGATACTCCGTGAGCCCGGCATTGCGCAGGCCATAGACCACCAGGTACATGCCCAGCGAAAAAATCACGATCTGCCATGGCGCACTGCGCAGGACTTTCCCTGTGTTGATGCCATGACCTCTTTTCGCCACGATAAACAGTACTGCTGCGCCAGCAGCTGCTATCGCGCTGACAGGGATCCCCAGCGGCTCCAGAACGAAGAAACCGACAAGCAGCAATAACAGGACAATCCAGCCCGCCCTGAACGTTGCCGCATCCTTTATCACACTGGCAGGCGTCTTCAGCAGCGAAACGTCATACGTTGCCGGAATATCCCTGCGGAAGAAGAGATGCAGCATGATCAGCGTGGCCGCAATCGCTGCCGCATCCACGGGGATCATAACGGAGGCGTACTGCGTAAAGCCCAGATCGAAGAAGTCCGCCGAGACGATATTCACCAGGTTAGAAACAATGAGTGGCAGGCTGGCCGTATCTGCAATAAATCCTGCAGCCATGACAAAGGCCAGTGTCGTGCCCTGGCTGAACCCCAGTGCGAGCAGCATCGCAATCACAATCGGCGTCAGGATCAGCGCGGCGCCATCATTGGCGAACAAAGCAGCAACAGCGGCACCGAGCAAGACTATCCAGGTGAACAGCAGGCGGCCACGTCCGTTACCCCAGCGGGAGACGTGCAGTGCGGCCCATTCAAAGAAGCCGGACTCATCGAGCAGCAGGCTGATGATGATGACCGCAATAAATGCCGCTGTCGCGTTCCAGACGATATTCCAGACAACAGGAATATCAGAGATATGGATGACACCGGTTCCCAGCGCCAGCACAGCCCCGATACTCGCGCTCCAGCCAATACTCAGGCCTCTGGGTTGCCAGATCACCAGTACCAGCGTCAGTAAAAATATACTCCCTGCCAAAAGCATCTCAGACCCCATCATATATGATTTTGTAAATATGTTTTCCTGCCTCAGCAGGAGGTGCAGGCTGATTTGTCCAGCCATTCACGTACATCCTCGCGCAGACACTGCCAGGTCGTCGTGATTGTCTCTGCTGCCCACGCCGGAATATGGGGTGACAGACGATAGTGGATCCATTTGCCTTCCCGACGGTCAAGAACCAGATCAGCCTCGCGAAGGATAGCCATATGTCGCGAAATTTTGGGCTGCGATTCGGAGGTGGCAACGCAGATATCGCAGACGCACAATTCTCCGGACTCACGGAGAAGCATGACGATGGCTAGCCGTGTTTCATCCGACAGGATTTTGAAAAGCTGAACAGGTTGTAGCATTTTTCACTCCGTTCCCTTTAGAATACACATATGTTAGATCATATATATTAACTTTAAAATCACCTGTTCTCTCCGGTGGAGAAAAATGGAACAATTTCCAGCCCTGAATACTGACTGTTTTGATCAACATATTGCCGAACGTCTGCACCTGCAGGAGCCCCCACGGATTCTGATCCTGTATGGCTCAGTAAGGGAGCGCTCCTACAGTCGCTTTGCCGCGGAGGAAGCAGGTCGCCTGCTGACGGCGATGGGCGCGGAGGTGAAATTCTTTAACCCCTCCGGTTTACCCCTGCCGGATGATGCCCCGGATACGCACCCTAAAGTCTCCGAGCTACGCGGGCTGGTCAGATGGTGTGACGGGATGGTGTGGAGCTCGCCGGAACGGCACGGGGCTATGAGCGCGGTGATGAAGGCGCAGATCGACTGGATACCGTTGAGTGAAGGCGCGGTTCGTCCTTCGCAGGGCAAGACACTTGCAGTGATGCAGGTTTGCGGCGGTTCGCAGTCCTTCAATGCCGTGAACCAGATGCGCATTCTGGGCCGCTGGATGCGGATGTTCACAATTCCCAACCAGTCCTCGGTGGCGAAAGCCTGGCAGGAATTTGATGAGAACGGAAGGATGAAGCCGTCCTCATGGTACGACCGTATCGTAGATGTCGCAGAGGAGTTGTTTAAAATTACGTTGCTGCTCAGGGGACAAACCAGCTACCTTGCAGATCGCTACAGCGAACGAAAAGAGAGTCATCAGGAACTTTCGTACCGCGTCAATCAGGAAAAAATATAACGCCTTCTGATCGTATAAATACACACCATGAGCGTTTTCACAAAGTCTCCTTCTGCCAGGCAGCGGATAATCTTACATGTGTCTGTCGTTTTCAGAAGACGGCAGACCGGACTAAAACCATAGGCATATCATTTGCCTTCAACAAGTTCACCGAACAGCTCTTTCACCCTGTTTCTGGCGTCCGTTAGCGCTATGTGCCCTTGTCCGGTGATTTCATATACTCGCCGACTTCGTCGACCGGCCTGAACATGTCGTGAGGTGAGATACCCCTTCTTTTCCATACCGTGCAGCATCGGATACAGGGTACCCGGGCTGAGTTGATAACCGTGGTGTCGCAATTCCTCAATGATGCCCAGACCAAAGACGGGTTCTTTGGCTGCATGATGCAGGATGTGCAAACGGATCATCCCGCCGTAAAGATCTTTGTCGGTCACGCCCGGAACCTCACAGTGCTAAACTCAACAACCAACCCGCAACACCGCAACTCACTACGACCAGCCACGGCGGCAGTTTCCAGAACATCAGAGCGACCAGTGCCACAAGGGCAAGGCCGAAATCTTGCGGAGCGAGAACTGCGCTCGTCCATACTGGTTGATAGAGAGCTGCCAGCAGAAGGCCAACTACGGCTGCATTAATACCCTGCAACGCTGCTTGTGTACGGATATTGCGGCGCAGACTTTCCCAGAACGGCAATGCTCCCACAATCAGAAGGAAGGACGGTGCGAAAATTGCCAGCAGACAAACCAGACCACCCAGCCAGCCAGAAGGCACCTGGTTCATCGAAGCCCCGAGAAAGGCTGCAAAAGTGAACAACGGTCCAGGAACGGCCTGGGCAGCGCCGTAGCCAGCCAGGAATGTATCAGTGCTGACCCAGCCAGAAGGAACGACTTCAGTCTGCAGTAATGGCAGCACGACATGCCCGCCACCAAAAACCAGTGATCCGGTCCGGTAGAAAGTTTCTACCATTAACAGCGTCGGATTTGGGAATATCGCCGTCAGCAATGGTAACCCTGTCAGTAGCACAAAGAACAGCGTGAGCCAGAACAATCCGACGCGACGCCGTATTGAAACGGGCAGCGGATCATGTACCGTCGTCTGCTGAGGTTTGAACAGTAACATGCCAGTGACAGCCGCAGTGACGATTACTCCCACCTGTCCCCAGGCCGATGGCACAAGAAGCACAAAGCAGGTTGCCACTGCCATGACAGTAATACGCGGTATATCCGGGCAAAGATTTCGGGCCATGCCCCATACAGCTTGCGCGACCACCGCAACGGCTACCACTTTCAGCCCATGCAATACACCAGAGGGCATCACATCCCCGTAACTGGTCATCCCCAGCGCAAACAGGATCAGTGCAACTGCTGACGGTAGCGTGAAGCCGGCCCATGCTGCCAGCGCCCCGGTATAACCGGCCCGGGACAGCCCGAGCGCTATACCAACCTGACTGCTTGCTGGTCCCGGAAGGAACTGGCACAGAGCGACCAAATCTGCATAGCTGCGCTCGGTCAACCACTGCCGTCGCGTCACAAACTCATCGCGGAAGTAACCCAGATGGGCAATTGGGCCGCCGAAGGATGTCAGGCCAAGTCGGAAGAAAATCAGAAAGACAGCCCAGGGGCTGTGATCATTCCTGGCAGTATCGTTCATGGTCAGATCCTGATTGCTGGTTTTAGTGGCTATTATAATCGAATTTCGTTATCGAAATTCGATTATAATAGCCACTGCTCCCTGTGGATAGAATGATGTTTCATGCTTTCCAGATGTTTACTTCAAGAACAGTTTCAACTGCCTGGCCAGTTATGGGCTTTATTCACATTCAGTATTATTGCTGTCCTGCTTTTACCCGGAGTATGGTTTGCCGGGTGGTATTAAATTCTCTGGCAACCGCACTGATACTGGCCCCGGAATTAAGGCGCTCTGACACTATTTTTTTTTGCTCCTCGCTCAAGATGGGCGGACGACCGAAGCGTTTCCCGGCTGATCTTGCCCGAGAAATCCCTGAATGTGTGCGTTCAATCAGCAGATCCCTCTCAAACTCAGCCACAGCTGAAATCACCTGCATAGTCATTTTTCCGGCCGGGCTGGTTAAATCCACACCTCCGAGAGCGAGACAATGAACACGGATATCTAAAGTAGCCAGTTGTTCAACTGTTTTTCGGATATCCATCGCATTACGGCCGAGTCGGTCAAGTTTGGTGACAATCAATACGTCACCGCTTTCCATTCGATCAAGCAACCGGATGAACCCTGGTCTTTCGCTGGCAGCAACCGAACCACTTATATGTTCCTCAATCAGCCGCTGGGGTCTGATGGCAAAACCCGCCGCTTCAATTTCATGGCGCTGATTTTCTGTATTCTGTTCCAGAGTGGAGACCCGACAGTAGGCAAAAACTCGTGACATAGGAAACTTTCCGTACGCAAAGGGTGTCCGAATTATAACGTATGTACGAAACAAATTTCGCTGACTTTCGGACATATTGTTTGCGAGGCGTACGAAACCGACCGGTTTCGGTCAGTGCGAATGATAACTTTAATGAACTATGTGCAGGGGAAGCATTTATGCCACGGAGACAAATACTCAGTAGTGAAGAAAAAGAACGCTTGTTGATTGTGCCAGATGATGACGTATTTCTGACGCGCATGTGCTTTCTGAGTGAACATGACCTCGCGCTCATTAATAAACACCGCAGGCCAGCTAACCGTCTGGGCTTTGCAGTTTTACTCTGTTATTTGCGAGGACCAGGGTTTCCTCCCGACAAAAGTATTTCACCTCACGACTGTGTTGTCTTCAGGCTGGCGGCTCATTTGAAAGTCCAGTCTGATTTGTGGGCCGAGTATGCATCAAGAGAGGTCACCCGCTGGGAACATCTGGCTGAACTCTACCGCTACCTGGAATTATCCCCTTTTAACCGGGCGCTGCAAAAAACCTGTATTCGCCACCTTTATCCCCACGCCATGCGGACAGACAGAGGTTTTTTACTTGCGGAGGAAATGCTCTCCTGGCTCCACAATAATAAGGTTATTTTCCCCTCTGTTGAAGTGATCGAACGAACCCTGGCCGAAGCAACAACACTTGCCGACAGGGCGGTTTTTTCTGCGCTTACCGCGCAGCTTGAACCAGGGCATAAAGCGGCACTGGACCGTCTGTTGGTATCTGAGGGTGAGCAACCTTCACGGCTGGCCTGGCTGCTCCAGCCTCCGGGAAAAATTAATGGTAAAAATGTCCTGCAACATATCGACCGGTTAAATGCGATTGAGTCGCTGGCACTCCCTGACGGCATTGCACTTTCCGTTCACCAGAACCGACTCCTGAAACTCGCACGCGAAGGCAGGAAAATGAGTAGCCGGGATCTGGCAAGATTCACGGATGTTCGCCGTTATGCCTCGCTGGTTTGTATCATATCGGAGGCCAGATCCACCCTGACTGACGAAGTTATTGATCTGCACGAGCGTATTCTGAGTAGTCTGTTCAGCAGGGCAAAACGTACTCAGGCCGAGCGGCTCCAGCAAACGGGAAAGCTGATTCAGAGTAAACTGAAGCAATACGTTACCGTCGGACAGGCATTACTTAACGCCAGAGAGTCCGGGGAAGATCCCTGGGCCGCAATAGAAGACGTCCTTCCCTGGCAGGAATTCATCAACAGCGTGGAAGAGACGCGGTTCCTGTCACGTAAGGACAACTTCGACCCGTTGCATCTGATCACAGAAAAATACAGTACGCTGCGTAAATACGCCCCCCGGATGCTGTCCGTGTTGCAGTTCAGGGCTGCACCCGCCGCAATGCAGCTCAGTGACGCATTGGATACCGTCAGAGATATGTATAGAAAACAACTCCGAAAAGTACCGCCTTCCGCGCCAATCGGGTTCATCCCGGAAAGCTGGAGAAAGGTTGTGATCACCCCCACCGGCATTGACCGAAAATATTACGAATTTTGCGTGCTGAATGAACTGAAGGGAGCCTTACGTTCAGGTGACACCTGGGTAAAGGGGTCACGCCGCTACAGGAATTTCGATGATTATCTGATCCCGTCAGACGATTTTGAAAAATCACTCCGGGATAACCAGTTACCCCTTGCTGTTCCGGCCGATTGCCATGAATACATCAAGAGCCGTTTGACGCTTCTTGCATCGCGTCTGGAAGAAGTTAACGCGATGGCGCTGGCCGGTGATTTACCCGATGTTGATATATCGGATAAAGGCGTGAAAATTACCCCGCTGGATAACAGTGTCCCTTCAGCAGCATCCCCTTTTGGCGATCTGGTTTATGGCATGCTCCCTCACCCTAAAAGGGGGCCGCTTGGAAAACGGAAAATATCCTACGTTAAGCCTGTTTTTTGAGCTGGCATGGCGGGCAGCTATGAGCGAAGTATAGTCATTCGCCCTATCTCTTTTGTCGCACTTTCAACAAGGGGGTCGCTTGGAAAGCGGAACGAGGTCAGTCTCCGCCCGGACTGCTCAGCTCTTTAAACAGCAAAAGAGAGGCATCTTATGAGAAGGGATTGTTCAGTATGTCAGGGCAGACTGCTTTTTCATCCGCAGGTACTGAGGGTAAATGCTCAATTCCGGTACGATTCTTACTCTATAGCCAGACAGAATTCAGCATTGTGCTGAACCCGAATCTTTTTTTACTCTGACAGGCCTGTTCATCAGAACCCTGAAAAAACAATTTTCCCGTTCACATTTTTATTTTCCATGTCCTCATGAGCCCGGCGAAGTGCTTTAGCATTCAGCCTGCCATACTCTGCCAGCAACGGAGGTTTGAGCTTACCGGAATCCAGCATGCATGAGAGTTTGTTAAGAATATCATGCTGTTTAGACATGTCCGCAGTAGCATGCATGGGGCGGGTAAACATTGCCTCCCAGTGAACAGAAACGCTCTTAAATTTGATCAAACGCAGATCCAGTGGTTCAGGGTCGTCGATGAGTCCGATACGGCCTTGTGGGGCAATAATTTCGGCCATATTTTCCCAGGCAGATGGCGTGGTGTACGTTGAGAAAATCCGGGTAATGGGAGGGAGTCCAGCAAGGCTGGCAACCTGTGGCGCAAGCGCACATGAATGATCCAGGACATAATGCGCACCAAACCCGCGAACCGCTCTGACACTCTCCTGCCGGGAGGCAGTCCCGATGATGTTCACCCGACTCAGAGTGCGGGCAAGCTGTATAGCCATACAAGGGACTCCGCCCGCACCGCCAAGCATCAACAGGGTCTGATCAGCATCTCCGTTCACTGACAACTGCAGACGATCAAATAACATTTCCCAGGCTGTCAGACCGGTCAGAGGAACCGACGCTGCAGCTTCAAAACTTAGTGCTGCCGGCTTTATCCCCGTAATGCGTTCGTCAACCAGCTGAAACTCTGCGTTGGCTCCCTGGCGATCGAGCACACCGGCATAGAAAACGTGGTCACCTGGCCTGAACAGCGTCACATCTGGTCCGGTTGCTTCAACAACACCGGAAGCGTCGTATCCCATAACTACCGGATTGCCTGCAGAGGGACTGATGTTTCGCCGGCTTTTCAGGTCCCGTGGGTTAACCGCGACCGCCCTGACTCTGATCAAAAGATCACGCCCCTTGGGCATGGATGGGTGGGGAAGCGACAAATCTTCAATAACGGATGTACTTTCCCGGGTTGCCAGAAACCAACGGCTTTCATTCTGTCTCCTTAAAAAGGTCAGTCACCAGATAAATAAATGTAAAAGTGTGCGGAACGCGATACCCGCCAGTGCCCCCGGCAGTGCAAATCGAAAAATACGCGGAAAGCGGGCGCTGGGTAATGCTGTCAACCTGTTGATGACTATTTTAATCTGTAGTCATTCAATCCTTGTAACATCAGGATGATCCTGGTGTCAGTGAAAATACGAAATCAACACGTTGGTATCATTACCCACCTGTGAACTGACGTCGGCATTTTGAATCTCACTTCGGCGTGCCCCCTCCGAATGGCGCAAAACATTTCGTGGTATGGCATGATAGCACCCGAAGAGAGTCAATTCAGGGTGGTAAATGTGAAACCAGTAACGCTATACGATGTCGCAGAGTATGCCGGTGTCTCTTATCAGACCGTTTCCCGCGTGGTGAACCAGGCCAGCCACGTCTCTGCGAAAACGCGGGAAAAGGTGGAAGCGGCGATGGCGCAGCTGAACTACATTCCCAACCGCGTGGCACAACAACTGGCGGGGAAACAGTCGTTGCTGATTGGCGTTGCTACCTCCAGTCTGGCCCTGCACGCGCCGTCGCAAATTGTCGCGGCGATTAAATCTCGCGCCGATCAACTGGGTGCCAGCGTGGTGGTGTCGATGGTAGAACGAAGCGGCGTCGAAGCCTGTAAAGCGGCGGTGCACAATCTTCTCGCGCAACGCGTCAGTGGGCTGATCATTAACTATCCGCTGGATGACCAGGATGCCATTGCTGTGGAAGCTGCCTGCGCTAATGTTCCGGCGTTATTTCTTGATGTCTCTGACCAGACTCCCATCAACAGTATTATTTTCTCCCATGAAGACGGTACGCGACTGGGCGTGGAGCATCTGGTCGCATTGGGTCACCAGCAAATCGCGCTGTTAGCGGGCCCATTAAGTTCTGTCTCGGCGCGTCTGCGTCTGGCGGGCTGGCATAAATATCTCACTCGCAATCAAATTCATCCGATAGCGGAACGGGAAGGCGACTGGAGTGCCATGTCCGGTTTTCAACAAACCATGCAAATGCTAAATGAGGGCATCGTTCCCACTGCGATGCTGGTTGCCAACGATCAGATGGCGCTGGGCGCAATGCGCGCCATTACCGAGTCCGGGTTGCGCGTTGGTGCGGATATCTCGGTAGTGGGATACGACGATACCGAAGACAGCTCGTGTTATATCCCGCCGTTAACCACCATCAAACAGGATTTTCGCCTGCTGGGGCAAACCAGCGTGGACCGCTTGCTGAAACTCTCTCAGGGCCAGGCGGTGAAGAGCAATCAGCTGTTGCCCGTCTCACTGGTGAAAAGAAAAACCACCCTGGCGCCCAATACGCAAACCACCTCTCCCCGCACGTTGGCAGATTCCTTAATGCAGCTGGCACGACAAGTTTCCCGACTTGAAAGCGGGCAGTGAGCGCAACGCAATTAATGTGAGTCAGCTCACTCATTAGGCACCCCAGGCTTTACACTCTATGTGTCCGGCTCGTATGTTATGCGAAAATGTGAGCGGATAACAATTCACGCAGGATACAACTATGACAATGATTACGGATTCACTGGCCGTCGTATTACAACGTCGTGACTGGGAAAACCCTGGCGTTACCCAACTTAATCGCCTTGCGGCACATCCCCCTTTCGCCAGCTGGCGTAATAGCGAAGAGGCTCGCACCGATCGCCCTTCCCAAGAGTCGCGCAGCCTGAATGGTGAATGGCGCTTTGCCTGGTTTCCGGCACCAGAAGCGGTACCAGAAAGCTGGCTGGAGCGCGATCTTCCTGACGCCGATACTGTCATCGTCCCCTCAAACTGGCAGATGCACGGTTACGATGCGCCTATCTACACCAACGTGACCTATCCCATTGCGGTCAATCCGCCGTATGTTCCCACGGAGAATCCGACGGGTTGTTACTCGCTCACATTTAATGTTGATGAAAGCTGGCTACAGGAAGGCCAGACGCGAATTATTTTTGATGGTGTTAACTCGGCGTTTCATTTGTGGTGCAACGGGCGCTGGGTCGGTTACGGACAGGACAGTCGTTTGCCGTCTGAATTTGACCTGAGCGCATTTTTACACGCCGGAGAAAACCGCCTCGCGGTGATGGTGCTGCGCTGGAGTGACGGCAGTTATCTGGAAGATCAGGATATGTGGC
>OIEQ01000507.1_pt1 | contig 20858 bp, 15 predicted proteins | sample 1581841 | NCBI WGS metagenome assembly OIEQ01 (sample SAMN03281020, study PRJEB24777) | human gut metagenome | isolation source: fecal sample PR170 from 1 month old male Malay infant, vaginal delivered... | place: Singapore | collected 2005-12-29
TTATCCGACGGGTTTCGTAATCCAAAAATGGCTTTGTCTTTATTCCACGACGCCCAGCCGTAGATCTCAAGCGCCGTTGGGTCTCCGCCAATCCAGTGGGTATCCACCAGCACACTGGCGTTATCCCGGGACCATTTGGCAGCCTGCGCCAGGGTATCCCACTTCGCCTTGTTGAGCATTGAAGGGGTGATATACAGCTCCTGCAACTGGGTGCCGGTGGCGAAGTAGCTCCAGACCTGGTCAGCAAAATCGCTGTCCGTTTGCACCTTCTCCAGACCGTAATACGCATTCTCCGCGCTGACGATCCCGTGATACATCAGGGAGTTCAGCGGGAATAGCGGACCTTTACGCACAATAGAGCGATACGTCTCCGCATCGCGATAGGTCATCCACTGCTGCACCGGTGCGCCGGGGCCGTACAGGTTGATGTCGTCTCCCTGACGCCAGATGGAATCAGCGTAGAACAGCCAGGATGGGCTGGCATTGGTCCCGGTCGTCAGGTTGATAAACAGATTCGGATTGGCGCTGCGCATGTTATGCAGCAGTGCAATAGAGGCGTCAAAATCCGAGGCGAACGGGCTGCCCTTAATATGCGAATTGGCATTGCCCATCCCGTCGAGCTTGAACGAGGTAATGTGCTCGTTTTTGATAAGCTTAACGATCTGCTCATTAAAATTTTTAAAATAATTCGGGCCTGACAGCGCCAGCTTCCCGTCTACCGTTTCGAAACCGTACTCTTTTGCATGCGAGACGCGCGTATCGCGCGGTTTGTTATATCCGCCCCATGGCGAGAGCCACAGGCCAACAGAGCTGTGCAGGCTGTCTGCTTTCTCCCGTACCTTGCCAAAACCTTTTCTGAAAGCCGGGCCGAACAGCCAGCGCCCGGTCAGGTCATCCCAGCCATCGTCAAGCAGGAAAGCATCCAACGCGACACCCCGCCCGGCAATAAACTCCTTGTTCCATTCGTCCATCCGCCCCAGCACATCCTGCTCGGAGTACGGTGTAAAGAAGCCGATATCCATCCAGCTGTTGTAGTGTAAGTAAGGTTTATACGGACGCGGACGCACGGCATCGATAAACTGGTTTACGCTACGGCGCAGTTGGCTGGTCTCAGGGAAGGTACCGAAGTAGGTGGTGTAGCTGACCGGTGTTGCCGGCTGAATGGGGGTTTTCAGCTCCACATTGAGGTTGGTCGTCGCTTCATAGGCGTACGTGTTAACGATGGGTTTATCCGGCAGGATAAAGAACGAGTCTGCGATAATCGGCGAGCTGTTAATTGCCCCATCTACGTAAGGTGCCTGAGCCTGCTTTTTGGTCGGGAAGAAGGTGATTTTCGCCACATCCCGTGGCTGCCCGACGGCGGCGATGGTGTAGTCGATGCTGGCGTATTTGCCCTTCACCAGGTTCAACTTCACCGTCACGTTAAAGTCAGGATGGGTGAAGTCGACGACAATTCCACTGTCCTGTTTTTCGACATGTTTGACCTTAAAATCCGTCGTGTGAATTTTAGTCTCGTCCGGCAGCGTCAGAAAGAACAGCTCCTGCGGCGTCAGCGGATGATTAGCCCTGGTGTCCTTCACCACGACCGTCGAGTTCGCGTCATCAAATGACAGGGCAATGTTGTCGTTATTAAGGGTGTAATTCGCTGCTATCGCGCTATGGGAAACACACAGGGCAAGCATGGATAGGGTGAGGATTTTTTTCATCAGAGTAAGATCCTTTTTCATCAGGCTTCTGCCGGAAGCAGCAAGCGGTTTGCCGAGCCACACACGGTAATTTTGCTCCTGACCACCTCTTTCATGGCATCCATTCCGACCCGCATATAAAAACGCGGATCGTTACCCTGCGGGTTTTCAGCAAACCAGGCTTTCACTGCGTCAGAGAAGGCGATTTTCAGCTCGGTCGCCACGTTGACTTTGCACACACCCAGCGCGATGGTGCGACGTACATCCTCATCCGGCACATCGCTCGCGCCATGCAGCACCAGCGGCACGGTGACCACTTCGCGGATCTCGGCCAGGCGCTGAAAGTCGATTTTAGGGCGTTTGGTATACAGGCCATGTGCGGTGCCGATGGCGACGGCGAGGCTATCCACGCCGGTCAGTTCGACAAAGCGTTTCGCTTCCTGCGGGTCGGTGAGAAATGCACTCTCCGCGTCGACGCTCATGTCATCTTCCACGCCGCCCAGACGGCCCAGCTCAGCCTCGACGCTACAGTCGTTGAGGTGGCAGAAATCGACTACCGATTTCACCAGCTTCACGTTTTGTTCAAACGGATAGTGGCTGCCGTCGATCATCGCGCTACGCACGCCAGCGTTAACCTTGCGACGAATATCGTCGAGGGATTCGTGATGATCGAGATGCAGCGCCAGCGGCATGTCGTAGGTTAATGAATATGCGCTGCACAGGGCGTAGATCTCTTCCAGGGCAATGTGTTTGAACGTGCCCGGTGTGCCTGCGAGGATCACTGGCGATCGCATCTCGCTACACACTTCGAGGATCGCCTGGATCGTCTCTGCGTTGTGGATGTTAAACGCCGGTACGGCGTAGCCTTTTGCCTGTGCGTCCTGCAGAAGATATTTCGTTGAGATAATGCTCATGATGCGATCCTCTTAAGCCTGCCACGGGTGAATAACAACGCCCTGTACCACGCGGTTGACCGTGCCGCTGGCGGATGGCGTATCGGGTGTATTGCCCACGCTGAGGGACTGGGACAGCGCAAAGACCTGGGCGTACATCAGGAAGCAGAACGCCTGTTCCATATCAATAAACGGGCGTGAAGGCGGCAGCAGGATGTGCGGGCCCGCTTCAATCACCGGATCGTTTTCAGCGGCGATGGCGACAACGCGCAGGGCCTGGCGATCGCGACGCAATTCGGCCAGAAGATCCAGATCGTACTGACGCGTATACGGATGGCTGGAGATAAACACCACCACCAGCGTTTCGTTATCTACCAGCGACTTAGGCCCGTGACGGAACCCCGTTGGGGAATCGTAGAATGCCGCCAGCTTGCCCGCGGTCAGTTCCAGTACCTTCAGCGCCGATTCCCGCGCCGCCCCCTGCAGGCCACCGCTTCCCAGGTAGACGATCCGTTTCCAGGGCTCGTTACCAAATACGCCATGGCGGAAATCACCAAGTGAGGTGAGGATCGCCTGACAGCGATCGGCCACGTCGCGGAAGGTGTTGCTGTTGATCGTCTCTGGCGCGAATACGGCCAGGCAGCTTGCCATCATGGTGGTGATACTGCTGGTCATCGCGAAACCGCGATCGTGCGTTTCGGCAGGCATCAGCAGGGCACAGGCGTTATCACTGTCGATAGCGCTCTGATACAGGTTTCCCGCCTCGTTACAGGTGATCGACAGGTGGTAGCACTCCGGCACGAACTGATTGGCCAGCTCAACGGCGGCGACGCTCTCAGGGCTGTTACCGGAACGGGCAAATGAGATCAGCAGCAGCGGATATGCAGGGCTGAAGTAATCCATCGGGTTTGTGACCAGATCGGTTGTCGGAACGGCGCAGATGTTTTTCCCGGTGTGGCTCGCAAGCCATGGCGCAATGATATCGCCTATAAACGCGGACGTGCCCGCGCCGGTCAGTACGATCCGCAGATCGTGCTTACGCAGCAGTGGCGTCAGGAAACTGTCAATCGAGGAGCGCAAATTATCGATGTTGTGGAGCGAGCGGATCCAGCTGGCAGGCTGCTGGCGGATCTCTTCTTCGGTCCAGGTGCCGGTGGTGGCGGTGGGAGTGATCTGTGGCATAACTCAGTCCTTAGTCGTGTGAATTCCACATCAGACGCTGGCAAATGTGTCGCTATCTTTCGTTTCGTTTCACTTGTTCACTTAAGCAGTTAAATAAAATTTATAGAAAAGAAATCGAAAGTTCAATGAAAGAAAAGAAATAAAACGAAAAGTGTGATCGCGAAAGGAAAGGCTAATCTTAAGGAAAGGAAAAGAAAGGCCTTACGGTTTGGCGCCGTAAAGCCAAAAGGAGACACAATAAAAGGGCTAAAGGGGGAGAGCCTGGCCCTGAATCCAGATCTGCTGAAGGTGTAAACCGTCATCCAGCGCAATAATATTGGCGCGTTTCCCTGGCGCTAAGGAGCCAAGCTGATGATCAATGCCCAGCAGGCGGGCAGGATGCAGTGAAGCCATATGAATAGCCTCTTCTGCTGTCACACCCGCATGTTCCACCATATGCCTGACGGCGGCATCCAGCGACAGCGTGCTTCCCGCCAGCCCGCCGGAGGCGGTTTTCACTACGCCGTGGTGCATTGTGACCTCTTCGCCACAGAGCATATACCGCCCGTCCGGCATACCTGCCGCCTGCATGGCATCGGTAATCAGCACCACGCGGTCCTTCGCACAGCAGCTGCATATACGCATGGCGCCCGGATGAACATGATGACCGTCGGCAATAAGCTCCAGCCACGCCCGTTTGTCCGTCAGCCCGGCACCGACCATACCCGGCGCTCTGTGATGCAGCCCCGTCATACCGTTAAAGCAGTGCACCAGTCCGTCTGCACCGGCGTCAAAGGCGGCGAGGGTTTGCTCGTACGTGGCGCCACTGTGGCCCAGCATCACACGGATACCCCGCTGCTTCAGGTGGCGAATGGCCTGTAGCGCGCCGGGCTTTTCCGGTGCCAGTGCCACCACCTTCAGCGTGTTTTGCGATACCGCAATCAACGCGTCCAGCTCGGCGATATCCAGTTCACGAAACAGTGCAGGCGGATGCGCCCCTTTGTTCTGCGGCGTAAAGTACGGGCCCTCCAGATAGCTGCCCAGAATCTGCGCGCCAGGTCCGCCTGACTGACAGCGTCGGGCGATCCGCGTGAGTGCGCCGTGAATCGCCTCCAGCGGCGCGGTGACGGTCGTGGGCAAAAATGCCCCGACGCCTTCACGTGCTTTATGAAGAGCCAAAACGTCCAGCGCATCGGGGGCGTCATCCATCACATCCACACCCATGCCACCATGAACGTGAATATCGATGTACGCCGGACAAAGCTGCCCGGCATCGCGGGCGTTAACCCCCGCCGGGACAGGTTCAATCGCCGTGATAACGCCGTTCTCGATACGAAGCTGGTGGTCATCCAGCCAGCCCTGTTCGGTCAGTATCCGCCGCGCGCGCAGTAGCTGACTCATATCCCTTCCTCAGCGGGCGCTTCCTCGCGACAGCGGCCAAGCTCATCTACCAGGCTCGTCAGACCACGGTGACCACACTCCAGCGCCTGCCGACGAAACGCTTCGCTGCTCAGACCCTCACGTTCGAGCACCATCTCCAGCAGCAATTGCAGGTTGGTACCGGTGATCACTTCGCTGCCCGGCCTTTTCATAGCGAGCGTAGAAGCAACGCGAAACGGCGTCCCGCCCAGCAGATCGGTAAGGAACACAATATCGTGCCGGGCATCGAGCTCGCTCACCGCCTGCTCAAGCTCCGTGGTCAGCCGCGCGGTGGTGGAGGTTTCCGGAAAATCGATGGCGATAAACTGCGGCTGCTCGCCGAGGATTTGCTTCATAGCCTGCTCAAGCCCGCTGGCAAATCCACCGTGACCCGTCAAAATAATGCCTAACATCGCAACCTCTTTGTTTTTACAGGAAGTGACAGAATTTACCGACAACACCCAGCACCACGGTGATACCAATCAGCCGCAGCGGGCTCCAGCCACGACGCACTAACCAGAACATGGTCAGGGTGTAGACCAGCGGCAGAAACGCAGGCATTAGCTTATCGATAACGTCAGCCTGCAGTTTAACGACCGCATCCCCGGCTTTGATTTCGAGTGTGGTATTGAGACGAACATAGGTTGCCACCAGCGCACCGATTACCGTCATCCCGACGATGGAAGCCGCATGGCCGACCTTTTTAGTATTGGCTTTGATCAACGGAATGGCTGCGACGCCCATCCGGTAAGCGTAATGCGCCAGGCCAAAACGCAGGCCGAGATGCACCACGTTAAACAGCACGATAAACACCACCGCACCCAGAATCGAACCTTGCAGCGCCAGGCTGGCACCAATACCGCCGCAGATAGGCAACAGGGTCAGCCAGAACATGGCGTCACCAATGCCGCCAAGCGGGGCACCTACGGCAATTTTGGTGCTCTGAATACTGTTTACATCCTGTTTGGAGCGTTCCATCGCCAGAATAATGCCAATAACAAAGGTCACCAGGAACGGGTGGGTATTAAAGAACCCCATGTGACCTTTCATGGCGCGTGCCAGATCGCGCTTGTTGGTATGGATCTTTTTCAACGCAGGCAGTAACCCATAAAGCCAGCCGGAGGCCTGCATACGTTCATAGTTGAATGAGGCCTGCAGCAGCATAGAACGCCAGGCGACGCGGTTGATGTCCTTTTTGGTCAGTTCGGCACCGATGCTCTGGTCTTCGTAGACGTTTTCATTGACGCCGGTCAGCAGCGTCTCTTCGCTTTCAGACACGCCCGGTAATGTTGTGTGATTAGATGCCATCTTCGAATTCCTCTTTCTGGGCTGCAGGTGCCACCGGTTCAGGTGATTTACGCATCAGGTCTATCAAAGCCATGGCCAGCGCGGCAGCGGCAATCGCCAGAACCGGAAGCTTGAGCCAGGCCGCAGCGACAAAACCGATAATGAAGTAGGGGATGTAGACGTTTTTCATCATTATTTTGAGCAGAACGGCAAAGCCAATGGCAGGCATGATGCCGCCCGCGACGCCAAGGCCATCAATCAGGCGCTCCGGCAGCACATCAATGGCGGTTTTCGCGTGCTCCGCACCAAAGTAAATGGGCAGAAATGCGCACAAGAAATAGAAGAGGCCAAGTGCCAGCAGAGCCAGATAGTTAACCCGTTCAATGCCGTTGGTATCTGCATTAGCCGCCATGCGATCGCAGCGGGACATCACGCCGGACATTACCGAGAAGAGGAAGGTAATTCCCATCTGTACCGCGACGGCAAACGGCACGGCGACCCCGACGGCGACATCCGGTTTCACGCCTGTGGTGATGGCAAACGTGGTCCCGACGATGGTGCCGATAATGACGTTTGGCGGCTGTGCGCCCGCGAGCGGTGCCAGACCCATCCAGACCAGCTCTAACGTCCCGCCGGTTAAAATCCCGGTGTGCAGATCGCCAAGGATCAGGCCAACCAGCGGCCCGAGTACGACCGGACGGTGCATGTGTGTTAAGCCATTAAACATATCCAGACCCGCGATAAAGGCGAGAAGCCCCAGCGCGAAAGCCTGCAACAGACTGATTTCCATTGTGAATCCCTCAAAGCAGTTTAAAGAGATCCAAAGCAGTCTCTGTTGGAACGCCCTGAACGAAGCATTCCACCCCGGCCGCTTTCAGGCCGTTGAAGGCGGCGATATCGTCCGCGTCTACAGATACCGTTTTGGCAATTTGTTGTTTGCCACTGGCGTAGTGCATGTTTCCTACGTTGATACGGGTGATGGGCACGCCCCCCTCAACCAGCTTCAGAAAATCAGCGGGAGATTTACAGACCAGCAGAATTTTCTGGCGATCAGCGGCGCGATGAATGTTGTCGATCACTTTTTGCAATGACCAGAAACGCACGGCGATCCCCTCCGCGAGCACCATTTCCATCAGGTTCTGTTGAACCGGATCCTCTGCCACCTCGTCATTCGCGACCAGTACCAGGTTCGCCCCCGCGAACCCCACCCATTGCACGCCCACCTGACCGTGGATCAGACGTTCATCAATTCGGCATAAGACAATGTTTGGCATAGCTTTTTCCTCTTTTTAATTATGCATGCTGAGTCGTTACGCCTTCGCAGGCGGCGTGGTACTGCTGAAGTATGTCCTGAATGTGGTTGATGATGAGTTCTCGCGGCGTTGACTTGAGAGCCCCCTCGCGAACTTTGCTGTACTGCAACGGCAAATACTGGCTAATCAGCGGCAACGGTAGCGGTTCGTCCGCCAGGTTACGCACCAAACGTTCAAAGGCATCGTCAATCTGGCTGTCCGGCCAGTAGTAGCGTACGCGGTCAGAGTAGCTGTAGCCACGCGCCAGGCGGCGTGCGTTGCTGTCGCCATGGTAGTGGCTTTGCCAGTATTCCGGCCGATCGAGCATCACGGTTTCCAGCACGTGACGCAGGCCCGAGCTGGCTTTCGCTGGCAGCAGCTCTTCTTCTATGGCAGCCAGCGCAAAGAGTGCCTCGCGCAGAGCGAAGGTGAGGGCCGGGCCGACTTTTAAAATGGCGAAGTGGTCCTTTACCAGCTGGCGAAGCGCCTGTGGCGTCTGGTAGTCGGTAGAGTGCGCTTCAAAAACCAGCGTATCGTAGGCTTCAACCATGGTGCTCAGGGCATGGGCTTTTTGCGGCTGGTAGTCACAGACGTGCGCATGGTCGAACTCCACGCCAGGCTGAACCACCAGGCCAATAATGCGTGACCAGATGTCACCTAACCCTTCCTTTTCGAACGCATGACGATGCGCCTCAAGCGTCGCGCGAGCCGCGTCCGGCGTGGTGACTTCAAGCTCGGTAAGCGTTTCGTGTGCGCCACCCGGCACAGGGACTTCAGTGCCAATGACATAGACTAGATCGGATTCACCAGACTGTTCACGGCAGGTCTGTTCGGCGACTTTCGCCAGACGTGCCGCGCGTTCGGCGACGATCGCGTCGGTCAAAGGAACCGGATCATCCTCGCAGGACATACTGCAGTCGAGGTGGATCTTTTTGAACCCCGCTGCGACATAGCTTTTGATAAGATCGTCAGCATTGGCCATCGCTTGCTGCGCGGGCAGGTGTTGCCAGCGGTTTGGCCCTAAGTGGTCGCCGCCGAGGATCAGCTGTGACGCGGGGAAGCCAAGAGAGTCCGCCAGTTTGCGGACGAACCCGTAAAAGTCGGCGGGCGTCATGCCGGTGTAACCGCCAAACTGATCGACCTGGTTTGAGGTGGCTTCAATCAGCAGCGGCGTTTGTTGCGAATGGGCGTAACGAATTGCAGCTTCAAGTACTAATGGATGTGCGGAACAGACGGCATAAATCCCGTTTGTAATCCCCCGTTTATGTTGTTCCACCATATCAGTCAGATGTTTCACTTTCCTCTCCATTTCGGATGGTGATGGCATTCATCTTTCGTTTTGTTTCATTTGATACTGCATTATGGTGGTATAAAAATAAAACGAAAGATAATAGTTTTCCGATCTGTTTCACAAAAGAAACGCAATGAAAGGTTTCAGCGTCGGGAAGGGGAGGGTAAGAACGGTAGATGGGGCTTGCATTCCCCTAAAAGAAAGGCCTTAATAGGCAAAACGAAATGAAACGAAAGTTTATTTATAAAGGATCGCGTATGAGCAGCACTGATTCCTCCGCGGAAAAGCGCATCACCGGCACCAGTGAAAGGCGAGAGCAGATCATTCAGCGGTTGCGGGCACAGGGAAGCGTACAGGTTAACGATCTTTCCCATTTATACGGCGTGTCGACGGTAACGATCCGCAACGATCTGGCTTTTCTGGAGAAGCAAGGTATCGCCGTTCGTGCCTATGGCGGCGCGTTGATTTGCGAAGGCAATGTGCCGGGCGTTGAACCCTCCGTTGAAGATAAAAGCTCGCTGAATACTGCCGTGAAGCGCAGCATCGCGAAAGTTGCCGCAGAACTGGTAAAGCCAGGGCATCGCATCATTCTGGATTCGGGTACCACAACGTTTGAAATTGCCCGAATGCTGCGCCAGCACACGGATGTGATTGCCATGACCAATGGCATGAACGTCGCGAACGCTTTGCTGGAAGCGGAAGGAGTGGAACTGCTGATGACAGGCGGGCATCTGCGCCGTCAGTCGCAATCCTTCTATGGCGACCAGGCGGAGCAGTCATTGCAGAATTATCACTTCGATCTTTTGTTCCTGGGCGTTGACGCCATCGATCTTGATCGCGGTGTGAGCACGCACAACGAAGACGAGGCGCGCCTCAACCGCCGGATGTGCGAAGTGGCAGAGCGTATTATTGTCGTGACCGACTCCAGCAAATTTAACCGCTCGAGCCTGCATAAAATCATTGATACACAACGGATTGATATGATTATTGTCGACGAAGGCATTACGGCGGAGAGCCTGGATGGGTTGCGTAAAAGCGGGATCGATGTGGTGTTGGTGAAAGGGTAGTTTCTCCCCTCACCCTAACCCTCTCCCCACATGGGAGAGGGGACTGCTCGGTGCGGTTTTTACCCTCTCCACTGTGGAGAGGGCAGGGTGAGGGGCTATCACGTCACCGGTGCCGGGTTAAACACCGCCAGCTGATTGTGCAGCCCCCACTGGTCCGAGAAGGTTTTCTTCCTGCCGCTCGCCACATCCAGAATAAAGTGGAACAGCTTCCAGCCTACCTCTTCTATGCTCTCTTCCCCGGTGGCGATGGTGCCTGCGTTAATGTCCATTAGGTCATACCAGCGGTTAGCCAGCTCAGTGCGGGTCGCCATTTTAATAACAGGCACCGCCATCAGGCCGTACGGCGTACCGCGTCCGGTGGTAAAGACCTGCACCGTAATACCGGAAGCCACCTGCTGGGTGCCGCAAACAAAGTCACTGGCCGGGGTTGCCGCGTAGATCAGGCCGCGTTTCGTTGGACGCTGGCCCGGCGAGAGGACTTCTACAATGGCACTTTGACCGGATTTGGCGATAGAGCCGAGCGCTTTTTCCACCACGTTCGCCAGGCCCCCTTTTTTGTTCCCCGGAGAGGGGTTGGCGCTGCGGTCGGTTTTTCCCATATCGAGGTAATTATCGTACCAGGCCATCTCTTCGAGCAGGCGTTTGCCCACCTCTTCGTTGATGGCGCGTGGCGTGAGTAGATGGATGGCATCTCGCACTTCTGTCACTTCAGAGAACATCACCGTGGCCCCGCAGCGAACAAACAGGTCGGAGGCATAACCCACCGCCGGGTTGGCGGTCACGCCGGAAAACGCATCGCTGCCGCCACATTGTGTACCAATCACCAGCTCGGAAGCCGGGCAGGTCTCACGTTGACGCGTATTGAGTTTAGCCAGATGACGCTCTGCAACCTCAAGGATATCGTCAACCATCGAACGGAAACCAACGTGGTGTTCGTCCTGCAGACGTACAATGCTGGCCTCATCGGCCGGAATGGCTTTTACATCCTCGGTGCCCTGCAGCAGGCGCTCAGGCTGTAGCTTTTCACAACCCAGGCCTATCACCATCACTTCGCCACCAAAGTTCGGGTTCAGGGCGATATTGTGGATAGTTCGGATTGGCACCACGGCCGCAGGAGCATTGATCGCCACGCCGCAGCCGTAAAGGTGATTCAGCCCCACCACGCCATCAACGTTCGGGTACTTTGGCAGCAGATCGCGCTCAATGAGTTTCACCACGTAATCCACCACGCCTGCCACACAGTGAACGCTGGTGGTAATGCCGAGCAGATTCTTGGTTCCAACGCTGCCGTCTGCGTTGCGATAGCCTTCAAAGGTGTACCCTTCCAGCGGTGGCAGCGGCTCCGGGACGCGGGTCGCCAGCGGCAGGGTGTTCAACGGTGGGGCTTCTGGCAGCTCAACCAGAAACTCATCAATCCAGCTGCCTTGCGGAATGGCACGGACGGCATAGCCAATGACTTCACCATAACGCACGATTTCACCCTGGGCCGGGATATCCACCAGCGCCACTTTATGCCCCTGCGGAATATGTTCAATCAGCTCCAGACCATCCGGGAAGCGGGTTCCGGCTTTTAAGCCATTGTCGTTCACAATAATTGCCACATTATCCGTGTCGTGAACTTTTATATAGAACGCCGTCGGCAACGCTTGTCGAATTTCAATGTCGGCCATTGTTCAATATTCTCCAGCAAAGAATCTGATAATAAATACAGCCAATTTTCTTATGGCAAAAATAAAAACGCAGCTTGCGAAAATAGAGCATGTCAGGAGACAGAGCGTGAGAATGTGATCGCGATCGCTCCCGAACCAGTAATGGCTGATTCTGTGCATCAGCGCCCAGTGGTTTGTGCATATGCTCAAAATATTATTGAAAAAGAGCGTAACACTTGAGCATTAAAACAATGTGCTGCCGGGAAGTGGCCATTATACTGAATGACGATTTTATCACGCGGAAATAGAGAATAAATATAACGCTGTTAATAAATATACTGACCAGGGCTGCGGAATTAAAAAGGTAAATACGATGAATAACGCTATCTTCCCAAATAAATTTAAAGCGGCGCTTGCGGCGCACCAGATTCAAATTGGATGCTGGTCCGCACTGGCAAACCCAATCAGTACCGAAGTGCTGGGTCTGGCGGGGTTCGACTGGCTGGTGCTTGATGGCGAGCATGCGCCGAACGATATCAGCACCTTTATTCCGCAGCTGATGGCGCTCAAAGGCAGCCAGAGCGCGCCGGTGGTCCGCGTCCCCACGAACGAGCCGGTGATCATCAAGCGCCTGCTGGATATCGGCTTCTATAACTTCCTGATCCCGTTTGTTGAAACGCAGGAGGAGGCGGCACAGGCCGTGGCGTCAACACGCTATCCGCCGGAAGGGATCCGCGGCGTCTCCGTTTCGCATCGCGCCAACATGTTTGGCACCGTACCGGACTACTTTGCGCAGTCCAACAGCAACATCACCATTCTGGTACAGATTGAGAGTCAGCAGGGTGTCGATAACGTGGATGCCATCGCCGCCACCGAGGGCGTGGACGGCATTTTCGTCGGCCCAAGCGATCTGGCGGCCGCGTTTGGGCACCTGGGCAATGCGGGTCACCCGGATGTGCAGCGCGCCATTCAGCACATCTTTGCCCGCGCCAAAGCGCACGGCAAACCGTGTGGCATTCTGGCGCCGGTTGAAGCAGACGCACGCCGCTATCTGGAGTGGGGCGCGACCTTCGTTGCCGTCGGCAGCGACCTCGGCGTATTCCGTTCTGCGACGCAGAAATTAGCGGACGCTTTTAAAAAATAACCATCTTGAGGAAAACAGATTATGACGCTGAAAGTGGGTTTTATTGGCCTCGGCATTATGGGCAAACCAATGAGTAAAAACCTCATCAAAGCAGGATACTCCCTGGTGGTTTCAGACCATAATTCGCAGGCCGTGGCCGAAGTGATGGCGGCTGGCGCAGAAACCGCCACCACAGCCAAAGCCATTGCAGAGCAGTGCGATGTCATTATCACCATGCTGCCAAACTCTCCACATGTTAAAGAGGTCGCGCTGGGTGAGAACGGCATTATCGACGGCGCGAAGCCGGGCCTGGTGTTGATCGACATGAGCTCCATCGCACCGCTGGCCAGCCGGGAAATCAGCGAGGCGCTGAAAGCGAAAGGCGTCGAGATGCTCGATGCCCCGGTGAGCGGCGGTGAACCGAAAGCCATCGACGGCACGTTGTCGGTCATGGTCGGCGGCGCTAAGGCGATTTTCGACAAATACTACGATCTGATGAAAGCGATGGCCGGTTCCGTGGTGCACACCGGGGAGATTGGCGCGGGTAACGTAACCAAGCTGGCAAACCAGGTGATTGTGGCGCTGAATATTGCCGCCATGTCGGAGGCGCTCACTCTGGCCACCAAAGCGGGCGTCAACCCGGATCTGGTTTACCAGGCGATCCGCGGTGGGCTGGCGGGTAGCACGGTGCTGGACGCTAAAGCGCCGATGGTGATGGATCGTAACTTCAAACCCGGTTTCCGTATCGACCTGCACATTAAAGATCTGGCTAACGCGCTGGACACTTCACACGGCGTAGGGGCCCAACTGCCGCTGACCGCCGCCGTCATGGAGATGATGCAGGCGCTACGTGCCGATGGCCTGGGCACCGCTGACCACAGTGCCATTGCGTGCTACTACGAAAAACTGGCGAAGGTGGAAGTCTCCCGTTAATTTCTGCTTCCCTACAACCAAGGGTGACAGCGGCGTGCAAACCCACTATACTGCGCGCCGAAGCTGACCAGACAGTCGCCGCTTCGTCGTCGTCCACCTTCGGGTGGAGACGGGCGGAGGGGAGGAAAGTCCGGGCTCCATAGGGCAGGGTGCCAGGTAACGCCTGGGGGGGAAACCCACGACCAGTGCAACAGAGAGCAAACCGCCGATGGCCCGCGCAAGCGGGATCAGGTAAGGGTGAAAGGGTGCGGTAAGAGCGCACCGCGCGGCTGGTAACAGTCCGTGGCACGGTAAACTCCACCCGGAGCAAGGCCAAATAGGGGTTCACATGGTACGGCCCGTACTGAACCCGGGTAGGCTGCTTGAGCCAGTGAGCGATTGCTGGCCTAGATGAATGACTGTCCACGACAGAACCCGGCTTATCGGTCAGCTTCAACTTCTTAGAAAACCCCGCTTCGGCGGGGTTTTTGCTTAATGGGTATGTACGCAGGTTAAGCGCAGCGCCACCCGGCAACCTCCCAAACGACACCAATTCTCATATTTGCGACATTAAGCACATTTCACTATTTTCTCCATTCATTTTCGCTCTGCTGTCTAAGCCTGATCGTTATCACAAAATTTACCGCTAAAAAATCCTGAATTCTGAGTATGATTAATTTGTTATGAATGTTAACTGGATGATCCCGAATGTTTTCTTATTTGATATGCATATTTTGAAATTAAAAACATTCACCCTAAGAATGTGTGACGTATTCCACTCTTTCCCGAACCTCTGTCAAATTACGCCCGTAAATTTCGAAAAATTGAAAGAATGTTTCACATGAATAATGGTTGTTTATTGTTCTTTAATTGCCTGAAAGATAGTCTTTATTGATTTTTTAAACGCAGCAAAATTTATCCGGGTTATCGCCATAAAATAAATTTATTACCGCCATTTTTGTTGATCAATATCAGCGTAATAGCGTATTTGGTTGGTTGTATTTTATTGATTTAAAAGGTTTTTAATGGAGTTGTGTAGTTCCTGGTAAGGGTACGAAAAGGCAAATTGTGAGTAACAGCACATACCCCCTGAAACAATATTGAGTAGAATCCACCCCGTCATAGGGAAATAAGCGCAGAATATTATGAACACTATTATTCTACCGAAAACACAGCACCTCGTGGTATTTCAGGAAGTCATTAAAAGTGGCTCCATAGGTTCTGCAGCAAGACAACTGGGTCTGACGCAACCCGCCGTCAGCAAAATTATCAGTGACATCGAATCTTACTTCGGTGTGGAAGTGATGGTGCGTAAAAACACGGGCGTAAAACTGACGGCGGCGGGCCAGGTTCTGCTCTCGTACTCAGAGTCGATCACCCGTGAGATGAAAAACATGGTGAGCGAGATTAACAGCCTCAGTTTCAGCACCGTCATGGACGTCTCGTTTGGTTATCCCTCGCTGATTGGCTTCACGTTCCTCTCTGAAATGATCAAAAAATTCAAGGAAGTATTCCCGAAAGCGCGGGTCTCCATGTATGAAGCACAGCTCTCTTCTTTCCTTCCCGCCATTCGTGACGGGCGGCTGGACTTTGCCATCGGCACGCTGAGTGATGAAATGCTGCTGCAGGATCTGCATGTCGAGCCGCTGTTCGAGTCTGAATTTGTGCTGGTGGCCAGCAAATCACGAACGTGCACCGCCCCGACGATACTGGCATCGCTCACCCATGAGCAGTGGGTGATGCCGCAAACCGACATGGGCTACTACAAAGAACTTCTGACCACCCTGCAAGACAACCACATCAGTAGTGAAAACATCGTCCAGACCGATTCCGTCGTCACCATTTATAACCTTGTCCTCAATGCCGACTACCTGACGGTGATCCCCCGCGACATGATTGCGCCGTTCGGTTCAGACCAGTTTATTGTACTGCCAGTGGAAGATGAATTACCGGTGGCACGCTATGCCGCCGTGTGGTCCAAAAATTACAGAATTAAAAAATCAGCGTCAGTGTTAGTTGAGCTGGCAAAACAATATGCGTCACTGACCAGTGAACGACGACGATGAATAATTAATTTCCAAATAAGTAATTCCTGTTTTTGAAAAACACCCCAGAGCTTATTTTAGCTGTGCTCTGATACCCTGACTTTGCCCGAAAAGAATGAATTATTATAACGAGGATATTATGCATATTACCTACGATCTCCCGGTAACCATTGAAGATATTCAGGACGCCAGAAAACGACTGGCAGGAAAGATATATAAAACCGGCATGCCGCGCTCGAATTATCTCAGCGAACGCTGTAAGGGTGAAATCTTTCTGAAGTTTGAAAATATGCAGCGTACCGGCTCCTTCAAAATTCGCGGCGCGTTCAATAAATTAAGCTCGCTGACCGATGCTGAAAGACGTAAAGGGGTTGTGGCCTGCTCTGCGGGAAACCATGCGCAGGGCGTCTCCCTTTCCTGTGCCATGCTCGGCATCGACGGCAAAGTGGTGATGCCGATGGGCGCGCCAAAATCCAAAGTTGCCGCCACGCGTGACTACTCGGCGGAAGTGGTGCTGCATGGCGAGAACTTCAACGACACGATCGCCAAAGTGAGCGAAATCGTTGAGATGGAAGGGCGTATTTTTATCCCGCCTTACGATGACCCGAAAGTGATCGCCGGCCAGGGCACGATCGGCCTCGAAATTCTCGAAGATTTATACGATGTGGATAACGTTATTGTGCCCATCGGTGGTGGCGGGTTAATTGCTGGCATCGCAACGGCAATAAAATCGATTAACCCGACCATTAATATTATCGGCGTACAGTCTGAAAACGTTCACGGCATGGCGGCGTCGTATCAGGCAGGTGAAATTATTAACCATCGGGTTACCGGCACATTAGCAGACGGCTGCGACGTTTCTCGTCCGGGTAAATTAACCTTCGAAATTGTTCGTGAATTAGTCGACGACATTGTGCTGGTCAGCGAAGACGATATTCGCAACAGCATGATTGCGTTAATTCAGCGAAACAAAGTGGTGACCGAAGGGGCGGGGGCGCTGGCCTGCGCGGCGTTATTGAGCGGCAAGCTCGACCATTATATTCAGGGGCGCAAAACCGTCTGCATTATTTCCGGCGGCAATATCGATCTCTCTCGTGTTTCCCAAATTACCGGCTTCGTTGACGCATAAGGATGACCTATGAGCAACACTGAAAGCATTATCGTTGGCCAGACAAAAACGTCCTCCTGGCGTAAGTCAGACACCACCTGGACGCTGGGATTGTTTGGTACCGCCATTGGCGCAGGCGTGCTGTTCTTCCCTATTCGTGCAGGTTTCGGCGGCTTGATCCCTATCCTGCTGATGCTGCTTCTCGCGTTCCCGATTGCGTTCTACTGCCACCGCGCGCTGGCGCGTCTGTGCCTGTCCGGTAGCAACGTTTCCGGCAATATCACCGAAACGGTGGAGGAGCATTTTGGTAAAACAGGCGGAGTGGTCATCACGTTCCTCTACTTCTTCGCCATTTGCCCGCTGCTGTGGATTTACGGCGTCACTATTACCAACACCTTTATGACCTTCTGGGAAAACCAGCTCCAGATGCCGGCGCTAAACCGCGGCGTAGTGGCGCTGTTCCTGCTGCTGCTGATGGCCTTTGTGATCTGGTTCGGTAAAGACCTGATGGTGAAGGTCATGAGCTATCTGGTGTTCCCGTTTATCGCCAGTCTGGTGCTGATTTCCCTGTCGCTGATCCCTTACTGGAACTCGGCGGTGATCGACCAGGTCAACCTGAGCGATATCGCCTTCACCGGCCATGACGGCATACTGGTGACGGTGTGGCTGGGGATCTCCATCATGGTCTTCTCCTTTAACTTCTCGCCGATTGTCTCCTCGTTTGTGGTCTCCAAGCGCGAAGAGTACGAACCGGAATTCGGTAAAGACTTCACCGAGCAGAAATGTTCCAGAATCATCGGCCGCGCCAGCCTGCTAATGGTCGCCGTGGTGATGTTCTTCGCCTTTAGCTGCCTGTTTACGCTCTCTCCGCAGAACATGGCTGATGCCAAAGCGCAGAACATTCCGGTGCTCTCTTATCTGGCGAACCATTTTGCGTCGATGTCAGGCACCAAATCGACGTTTGCGACGGTGCTGGAATACGGCGCCTCTATCATCGCGCTGGTCGCAATCTTTAAATCTTTCTTTGGCCACTATCTGGGCACGCTGGAAGGGCTGAACGGCCTGATCCTGAAGTTTGGGTATAAGGGCGATAAGAAGAAGGTCTCGGTGGGCAAACTGAACACCATCAGCATGGTCTTCATCATGGGCTCCACCTGGGTTGTCGCGTATGCCAACCCGAACATTCTGGACCTTATTGAGGCCATGGGAGCACCCATCATCGCTTCTCTGCTGTGCCTGCTGCCGATGTATGCCATCCGCAAAGCCCCGGCAATGGCGAAGTATAAGGGCAGACCCGAGAACATCTTCGTCACCGTTGTCGGCCTGCTGACCATTCTGAACATCGTTTACAAACTGTTCTAAATCAATGCTCAGGAAGAGCGGAGTCACACCATGATTGAGTTTCCGGTTGTACTGGTTATTAACTGCGGTTCGTCCTCTGTTAAGTTTTCAGTGCTCGATGCCAGCAGCTGCGATGCCCTGATGACGGGCATTGCCGACGGTATCAACACTGAAAAAGCCTTTATTTCCGTGAACGGGGGTGAGCCAGCCACACTGGCTCACCATGACTACGAAGGGGCGCTGGCTGCCATCGCCCTGGAGCTGGAGAAGCGTGACCTGATGAGCAGCGTGGCCTTAATTGGCCACCGCATTGCCCACGGCGGTGAACGCTTCAGCGAGTCGACCCTTATCACGGAGCAGGTTATCAATGAGATCCGCCAGGTTTCTTCTCTGGCACCACTGCACAACTACGCCAACTTAAGCGGTGTGGAAGCGGCGGAACGCCTGTTCCCTAACGTTCAGCAGGTGGCGGTGTTTGACACCAGTTTCCATCAGACGCTGCCGCCGCAGGCGTATCTGTATGGGTTGCCGTACCGTTATTTTGAGGAGCTGGGCGTGCGGCGCTACGGTTTTCACGGCACTTCCCACCGCTACGTTGCCGGGCAGGCGCATGCGCTTCTCGGACTTTCACCGGACGACAGCGGGTTAGTGATTGCCCACCTGGGTAATGGCGCGTCGATTTGCGCGGTTCGTAATGGCAAAAGCGTTGATACCTCGATGGGGATGACGCCGCTGGAAGGGCTGATGATGGGCACGCGCTGTGGCGACGTGGATTTTGGCGCGATGGCGTGGATTGCCCAGCAAACCGGCCAGTCGTTCGAGGATCTGGAGCGTGTGGTTAACAAAGAATCTGGCTTGCTGGGGATCTCCGGTATTTCCGCCGATCTCAGGACGCTGGAAAAAGCCTGGCGCAAGGCAAACCCGCGGGCGCAGCTGGCGATAAACACCTTTGTGCACCGCATTGCACGGCATATCGCCGGACACGCGGCGTCGCTGCATCGCCTGGACGGGGTGGTGTTTACCGGAGGGATTGGCGAGAACTCTACGCTCATCCGCAGGCTGGTAGCAGAACATCTCAAGGTCTTTGGCATCATCCTCGACGAGACCCGCAACGCCCTGCCTGGCAGCGCGGGTGAACGCATCATTAGCGCCGATACGTCCCGCGTGGCGTGTGCGGTGATCCCTACCAATGAAGAAAAAATGATCGCGCTGGATGCCCTCCGTCTTGGGAAGGTTACCCCGGCTGCGGCTTACGCCTGACAGAGCGAGAATCTCATGAAAGTAACGATTGATACGCGCGTTGCGCCCTACAGCGACGCATGGGCCGGGTTTCGCGGTGAAGAATGGAAAGACGCCGTTAACGTGCGCGATTTTATTCAGCATAACTACACCCCTTATGAAGGCGACGAAACTTTCCTCGCGCAGGCGACGCCAGCAACGACGGCGCTGTGGCAAAAGGTGATGGTGGGGATTCGCCAGGAAAATGCCACCCACGCCCCGGTGGATTTCGATACCAACATCGCCACCACCATTACCGCTCACGGACCGGGCTATATCGACCGGGAGCTGGAGACCATCGTCGGCCTGCAAACCGATAAGCCGCTCAAGCGTGCCCTGCATCCGTATGGTGGGATCAACATGATCCGCAGCTCGTTTGAAGCCTACGGCCGCGAGATGGATCCGCAGTTCGAATACCTGTTTACCGACCTGCGTAAAACCCATAACCAGGGCGTGTTTGACGTCTACTCACCGGAGATGATGCGTTGCCGTAAATCGGGCGTACTGACCGGGCTGCCGGACGGCTACGGACGCGGGCGCATCATCGGCGACTACCGCCGCGTGGCGCTGTACGGCATCAGCTATCTGGTGCGTGAGCGTGAACTGCAGTTCGCGGATCTGCAGCCGAGACTGGAACGCGGCGAGGATCTGGAGGCGACGATCCGCCTGCGCGAAGAGCTGGCGGAGCATAAGCGTGCGCTGCTGCAGATCCAGCAGATGGCGGCGAACTACGGCTTTGATATCTCGCGTCCGGCGATGAACGCGCAGGAAGCGGTGCAGTGGCTGTACTTTGCCTACCTGGCCGCGGTGAAATCCCAGAACGGTGGGGCGATGTCGCTGGGGCGCACCGCGTCATTCCTCGATATCTACATTGAGCGCGACATGCAGGCCGGGCGGCTGAATGAAGTCCAGGCACAGGAGCTGATCGACCACTTCATCATGAAGATCCGCATGGTGCGTTTCCTGCGTACGCCGGAGTTCGACACGCTCTTCTCTGGCGATCCGATTTGGGCGACAGAGGTGATCGGCGGGATGGGGCTGGACGGCCGCACGCTGGTGACCAAAAACAGCTTCCGCTACCTGCACACGCTGCACACCATGGGTCCTGCGCCAGAGCCAAACCTGACGATCCTGTGGTCTGAACAACTGCCGATCGCGTTCAAGAAATACGCCGCGCAGGTCTCGATTGTCACCTCGTCGCTGCAGTATGAGAACGACGATCTGATGCGTGCCGACTTCAACAGCGACGACTACGCCATTGCCTGCTGCGTCAGCCCGATGGTGATCGGCAAGCAGATGCAGTTCTT
>OIEQ01000508.1_pt1 | contig 20856 bp, 16 predicted proteins | sample 1581841 | NCBI WGS metagenome assembly OIEQ01 (sample SAMN03281020, study PRJEB24777) | human gut metagenome | isolation source: fecal sample PR170 from 1 month old male Malay infant, vaginal delivered... | place: Singapore | collected 2005-12-29
GAGCCCATCAACCCCGCCACTTCGGTTCAAGGTTGATGGGTTTTTTGTTGCCTGCGTTTAGCCATTCCGGGTGAAACGCCGCTTCAGCGCCCCTCTTCCTGCGCCCTCTCCCCCGCCAGCTGCCCGACCATCATGCGGATTGCCGCCTTCGACAGCGGCGCGCGGTCGGTGACAAAGTGCAAGGTCATCCCTTCAATAAAGGCGTCGAGACCGCGGGCGGTATCGGGGGCGAACCACTGCTCAAGCGTCTGCTGGCTGCGCCGCATCCAGTTCTGCATCACCGCCTTCAGCGCCGGCTGACTGCTGCAGAACGCGTACAGCTGGTACATCAGCTTCATATTACGCGCCGTGGTCACCTGGGCGCTGAAAATCAGCTCAGCAATGGCATCACAGGCTTGCTCCTGATTCGTTACCCCGACGAAGCCTTGCTGGTAGTGCGCCGACATCTCGGCAGTAAACAGGCTGAACGCCTCCTCAATTAACGCCTCAATGCCGCTAAAATAGTAGGTCAGTGACCCCAGCGGCACATTCGCGCAGGTGGCGATTTTACGGTGCGTTACCGCATGGACGCCATGCGCCGCGATGGTATCCAGCGTCGCCTGCAGGATGCGCTCGCGGCGCTGCGGATCGTTTGGTCTACGGGCCATGATTTTCCTCTTCCGGTTTATGTACAAATGTACACATACTTGCTACTGTTGTCTTCACTCTTCTCCTTTAAGGCGTTTACGGATGACGACGCAATCCTCGCGCAGAGCGCTGCAGCTTCGGCTATGGGCGCTGTTTATGTTCTTTTTCATCCCCGGCTTGTTAATGGCCTCCTGGGCCACCCGCACGCCGGCGATCCGCGATCTGTTGGCGCTATCCACCGCAGAGATGGGCGTGGTGCTGTTTGGTCTGTCGGTGGGGTCGATGAGCGGTATTCTCTGCTCGGCGTGGCTGGTGAAGCGCTTTGGTACCCGCAAGGTCATCCGCACCACCATGTCCTTCGCCGTGCTTGGCATGCTGGTGCTCAGCCTGGCGCTGTGGGTCACTTCCGCACCGCTGTTCGCCTTCGGTCTGGCTATCTTCGGCGCCAGCTTCGGCTCCGCAGAGGTCGCTATTAACGTCGAAGGCGCGGCGATCGAGCGGGAGATGAATAAAACGGTGCTGCCGATGATGCATGGCTTCTACAGCTTTGGCACCCTGTTCGGCGCCGGGGTGGGCATGGCAGTGACCGGATTCGGTCTGCCGGCCGCCCCGCACATCCTGGCGGCTGCGCTGGTGGCTATCCTGCCCATCGCCATTGCTATCCGCGCCATTCCCGACGGCACCGGTAAAAATGCCGCCGAAGTCGCCCACGGTGAGGCGAAAGGTCTGCCGGTGTGGCGCGACGCGCAGCTGCTGCTGATCGGCGTCATTGTCCTGGCGATGGCCTTTGCCGAAGGCTCGGCCAACGACTGGCTGCCGCTGCTGATGGTGGATGGCCACGGCTTTAGCCCCACCTCCGGCTCCCTGATTTATGCCGGTTTCACCCTCGGCATGACGCTGGGCCGCTTTACCGGCGGCTGGTTTATCGATCGCTACAGCCGGGTGGCGGTGGTCCGCGGCAGCGCAGTGATGGGCGCCCTCGGTATAGGCCTGATCATCTTCGTCGATAACCCCTGGGTGGCGGGCATCTCGGTGCTGCTGTGGGGCATTGGCGCCTCGCTCGGCTTCCCGCTGACCATCTCCGCCGCCAGCGATACCGGGCCGGACGCGCCCAAGCGCGTCAGCGTGGTGGCGATCACCGGCTATCTCGCTTTCCTCGTCGGGCCGCCGCTGCTGGGTTTCCTCGGCGAACACTTCGGCCTGCGCAGCGCCATGATGGTGGTGCTGGGTCTGGTGATGGTGGCGGCGCTGGTCGCCCGCGCGGTGGCTAAGCCACAATCTGAACCCGTTATGGAGAACAGCTAATGAGCATCAAACTGATTGCGGTGGATATGGACGGCACCTTTTTAAGCGATGCCAAAACTTATAACCGGCCGCGCTTCCTCGCCCAGTACCAGCGAATGCGCGAACAGAATATTCGCTTCGTGGTCGCCAGCGGCAACCAATATTATCAGCTGATCTCCTTTTTCCCGGAGATCGCCCATCAGATCGCCTTCGTGGCGGAAAACGGCGGCTGGGTGGTGAGCGGCAATGAAGACGTCTTCAACTGCCAACTGCCGGTTCACCACTTCAACGCCGTGGTCGACCATCTGCAGACGTTGCCGAATATCGAAATCATCGCCTGCGGGAAGCGCAGCGCCTACACCCTCAATCGCTACAACGACGCGCTGAAGACGGTGGCGGCGAAGTATTATCACCGCCTAGAACTGGTGGATGATTTTAACCATCTCGATGACACCATCCTCAAATTTGGTCTCAACGTGCCAGACAGCCTGATCCCGGAAATTCAGCCGAAGCTGCACGCGACGCTGGGGGACATGGTCACCGCGGTGGCCACCGGCTACGGCAGCATCGACTTAATTATCCCGGGTGTGCACAAAGCCAACGGGCTGCGCATTTTGCAGCAGCGCTGGGGCATTGAGGATCACGAGGTGGTGGCGTTCGGCGACAGCGGCAACGATATCGAAATGCTGCAGCACGCCGGGTTTGGCTTTGCCATGGCCAACGCCCGGGAAGACGTCAAAGCCGTCGCCCGCTATCAGGCGCCGCATAACAACGAAGAAGGTGTCCTGCAGATTATTGATAAGGTGTTGGATCGCGAAGCGCCGTTCGCCTGATAAGACCCGGATGCGAGCGCATCCGGGTTGAAAACAACTACCCCTGCTGCGAATTGCCGACGCTTTTATCTTTCAGAAAGTAAATCATCAGCCCCAGCCATAGTACCCCACCCAGCAGGTTAAACAGGCTGAACAGCCCGTTGCCGCCCAGCTCGTAAGCATGTTTGCTGAGCTCGATGCCGACGGTGAAGATCAGCATCTGCAGCATTCCCATCGCCGCCGAGACCGTGCCTTTACTCATCTCGCTGGCGAACAGGGTTAAACGCACCAGGCCGGCGTTCGCGAGGCCAATCCCGAAGGCGTAGAAGCTCAGACCGGCCGTCATCCACAGATAAGCGTGGGAAGAGACCACGGTCGCCGCCGCAGAGAGGATCAGGCCAAACATGATCGGCCAACCGCCCATGATAATCAGCGAGCGCACGGTCCGGCGCGCAGTCAGGCGCGCCAGCACCAGGTTGCCGGCAATCAGCGCCCCGAAAATCGGCACCTGCAGCATGCCGTACTCATAGCTGGTGGCCTGTTCGCCGCTGATAATAATCACCGGCGACTGGGCAATCCACGCCAGCAGCGGCAGGCTGACAAAGCCGGTGGCCAGCGCGCCGGCGACGAAGCGCAGGTTCTTCAGCACCAGCCGATAGTCGCGGCCCAGCTCTTTCACCGACAGCTTTTCGCCCAGCCGCGTCGCGGTCTCCGGCATCGCCCGCTGCAGGCCGAAGAACGAGATGGCCGCCAGCACGGCGAACAGGACAAACATCATCTCCCACGGCAGGACATGCACCCAGGCGGCGCCCACCAGCGGCCCCAGCAGCGGGGCAATCAGCGCCACGTTAGCCATCAGGGCGGTGATTTTGATACACACCGCCTCCTCAAAGGACTCCTGTATCGCCGCATAGCCCACCGCGCCAATAAAGCACAGGCTGATCCCCTGCAGGAAGCGCAGCAGGGTAAACTGCTCAATGGTCTGCGCCAGCAGCGTCGCCAGGCAGGTGACGATGAACCATACTACGCCGGTCAACATCACCGGACGGCGGCCAATACGATCCGACAGCGGCCCCAGCAACCACTGTAAAAACATGCCGCCTGCCAGATAGGCAGTCATTGAGGTAGGTACCCATTCGTTACCCACCTGAAATTCCTGCACCACGGCTAACATGCCCGGCTGAATCATATCGTTGCCGATATAAGTGGAAAACTCGTACAGCACCAGACATAACGGGAACAACAGCGCCTGCCTTCCGAGGCGGCGGCCTGAAAGCGAATAATTTTGCATGAAATCTCTTATCTATCAAAAATCGCGCAAAGTGTAATGAAACTCCCGGCGCGGAGATAGTGAATTGTGGGTGACACCGCACAATATTACGAGCCGTGCGCCATCGTCCTGCCTCTCCCCTGTTATTCAGCCTGTGTATATATTCCGTTTATGTTTCAGCAATGTGACAAACGATATACTGACGTTTTTCAGGCTGTTAGCCGTAGACTTTATGGTAGTGGATTTCATAACAACCTGATCTTTAAGACAATGCCGCCTTTAACTCCGCACCGCTTTTATTTAGGGTAGGCGGCTTAATTGCTATCGGACCAACGAGCCTGGAAGTCTATGCTGGAAAATATTAACTATGCGCTGTTCGCCCTGCTCAACGCGACGCCTGCCTCGCCGCAGTGGGCCATTGAGATGGCGATCTTCATCGCTAAAGATCTGATTCTGATCGTGCCTCTGCTGGTGGTGACATTGTGGCTGTGGGGGCCTGCCCAGCGGCAGATGGTGTTTAAGCTGATGCTGGCGCTGACGATCAGCCTGACCGTGTCGTGGGCGATCGGCCATCTTTATCCGCACGATCGGCCGTTTGTCGCCGGCGTAGGCTATAACTTCCTGCACCACGCGGCGGACGACTCCTTCCCCAGCGACCATGGCACCGTCAGCTTTACCTTTGCCCTGGCCTTCCTGTTCTGGCATCGCCTGTGGTCCGGCGCCCTGCTGATGGCGATTGCCGCCGCCATCGCCTGGTCCCGTGTCTATCTCGGCGTGCACTGGCCGCTGGATATGGTCGGCGGGCTGCTGGCCGGGATGTGCGGCTGCCTTGGCGCGGCGCTGATCTGGCACACGTTCGGCCCGGCGCTATACCATCAGCTGCAGCGGCTGTATCGTCTCTGCTTCTCCTTGCCAATCCGCAAAGGTTGGGTGCGCGGCTAAACGCCGCCGTCGCTGCGGCCACCGCGTGACTAACCCGCAAGCGACAGGTAAAATCCCGCTAACGCCCTGCCCCCGCAGGGCGATTTTAGCGCAGAGGGAATATGGAAACTCGCCGTGACGAACGTATCAGTCAGCTCATTCAGGCACTTAAACGCAGCGATAAGCTGCATCTGAAAGAAGCCGCTTCCCTGCTTGGGGTGTCGGAAATGACCATTCGTCGCGACCTCAATGGCCACAGCGGCCCGGTTGTGCTGCTCGGCGGATACATTGTGCTGGAGCCGCGCAGCGCCACCCATTACCTGCTCAGCGATCAAAAAACCCGGCTGGTCGAGGAAAAACGCCGTGCCGCTCGCCATGCGGCCGCGCTGCTAGAGGCCCATCAGATGGCCTTCTTCGACTGCGGGACCACCACGCCGTGGATTATTGACGCCATTGACGATGCCCTGCCCTTCACCGGCGTCTGCTACTCCCTGAACACCTTTCTGGCCCTGCAGGAAAAACCCCAGTGCCGCGCGGTCCTGTGCGGTGGGGAGTTTCATGCCAGCAACGCGATTTTTATGCCGCTGAGCCTTGAGGATACCCTCAGCCATCTGAGCCCTGATATCGCCTTTTACTCGGCGGCGGGGATCGACTGCGAGCAGGGGGCGACCTGCTATAACCTGGAAGAGCTGCCGGTTAAGCACTGGGCGATGCGTCACGCGCGCTACCACGTGCTGGTGGTCGACCACAGCAAGTTTGGCAAAGTGCGTCCGGCGCGCATGGGGGCGTTAGCGAAATTTGACGTGATCGCCAGCGATATCTGCCCGGATGATGAGCTGGTCGCGCTGGCGAAGGCGCAGCAGATTTCCCTACTGTATTGAAGCGTCGCTGCCCGCGCCCCGCAGGGCGCGGGCAGGCATCAGGAGAACCAGCTGCCGAACCAGCCGTGCAGTTTCATCAGCACGAAGTCGATCATCCGGCTGAAGAAGCCGCCCTCTTTTACCGACTCCATGACAATCAGCGGACGCTGTTCAATGGTTTTATCATTTAGCTTAAAGTCGATAGTCCCGACCACCTGTCCCTTCTCCAGCGGCGCGGTAAGCTGCGGCTGATTTAAGGTATAGCTGGCTTTCAGGTTTTTCAGCTGGCCCTTCGGCAAAGTGATAGAGCCCGCCTCGCCAGCCCCCAGTTTCGCTTCATTGCTATCGCCAAACCACACGCGCTGGGTAACGAAGGTGGCATCTGGTTTAATCGGCGTCACGGTTTCAAAGAAGCGGAAGCCCCAGGTCAGCAGTTTTTCTGACTCGTTAAAGCGAATGCGGTCGGTTTTGGTCCCCAGCACCACGGCAATCAAACGCATATCACCCTGAGTGGCCGAGGAGACGAGGTTATAGCCGGCCCCGGCGGTGGTCCCGGTTTTCACGCCATCGGCGTTGAGGTTGCTGCTCCACAGCAGGCGGTTGCGGTTCGGCTGGCGAATTTTATTGAAAGTGAACTCTTTCTCTTTATGTACCGCGTACTCTTCCGGTACGTCGTGGATCATCGCTTTGGTCAGCAGCGCCATATCGCGGGCGGTGCTGAACTGCCCCGGCGCGTCAAGGCCGTGGACGGTCATAAAGGTGGTGTTGGTCAGCCCCATTTTTTTGGCGTAGCCGTTCATCAGGCTAACGAAAGCGTCCTGGCTGCCCGCTACGTAGTCAGCAATCGCAATGCTGGCGTCGTTACCGGACTGAATGATGACCCCTTTGTTCAGATCTTCTACGGAAACCTGCATGCCAGGCTTGAGGAACATCACCGATGAGCCGCGCAGCGCCGGGTTGCCGGTCGCCCAGGCATCGCGCCCAACGGTCACCATATCGGTCAGTTTGATTTTTCCCGCTTTTATTGCCTGCCCTACCACGTAGCTGGTCATGATCTTCGTCAGACTGGCCGGGTCGAGTTTTTCATCGGCATTGCCTTCGCTGAGCACCTTCCCGCTGGCATAGTCCATCAGGATCCAGGCGCGAGCGTCAATTGAAGGGGCGTCGGGGAGTTGTTCCGCAGCCTGCACCGCAGGTGCGACAAGAAATAACAGCGCGCAACCTGCCGCGAGGCCGCGAAGGGAAAAAGCGTCATGCATCATAAGAGCCACCCAAGTATCCTTTCCAAACAAAATATGCCGCGCCACTCTGACCGCGCCGCAGCAACCGGTGAGTAAAGCGTACAAATGACCTTAAAGAAACAGCGAGTTGGTAAAGTTTTTAAAGTTTACGCAATAACATGCCGCTGTGCTTTAATCAGAACAATTTTTTTGATCGTAATCGCCTTAATGTTAACTTTATTATGGCAAGAAAAAAATCGCCTTTCAAAACCAATTAGTCACCGAAATTTCAATGACATAGCTCACTTGCCTTCGGGAAAAATGCTACTAAAGAGAGGTCGCAAGCGTGTCTTTCATTGTGGTTTGCCTGGTTATAGATTCACATTATGGCGGGAGCGTGTGGGGTAAGCGAAAGCCTGGCCAGTGATATCCAGTCGCCTCGCCCCTACCCCCCTCACCTGAGAACCGGGGATGGTTGTTACTGCTGATACCCTTCACAAAACTCAAAATGTCGGCCCGGTTGCATTCCATGAGGCCCAGTTCAACTTCCGAACTCACAATAACCACATCTGACTTGCTGCTGTAGAAGTCTCAGACGCTTAAATATAAACCTGAAGGTTCTGTAGGCCCTATTTACGCCTGAAATGCAGTTGAGAACTCCCGGGCTATGCTTGAGACGGTCATTACGCCCGTCTCAGGAAATTAGCAACAACGCCCGCACTTTTCTCTCCATCGGGTCTGCCTGATCGCCATGTTCAGCAGGGCTTCGATTGCCACAGCATTCCGCCGATGGAGGCGCAATATCCTTGATAAAGGATATCAATCAGCTATCCCCTCTATACGCCACCATCAGGGATTGAGGTCAGGAAGGGAGAGCCTCCCGCTAATGATATGAATTATTCGCCCACTGGATAAGCAGGCAGACGGCTTTCCTGTTTTAGTCGGCATATCGGTAAAAGATAGTTTATCGGGCTATTTTCCCTTTCCGTATTACACAAGTAAGAAAAATAGCACATCGATAAGGATGGATTCCTGGTCATTAAATACAGTATAGTTTCCCCTGCAATCTTTATGGAAGCGGGTAGCTCACCCGCAGTTATTCCATAAATTAAGATTCGCATATTGTGTTGAAAATGGCATATCCCTTTATGCGTGTAATTACACCCCAGCCTGTCGCTGGGCTTTTTTTTCAAGGCGACTCTGGATGGTGATAAATTTTACAAATACATTCATAACAGCGCATCCACAGCCGTGGCCTTTACAGAAGTATTGCTCTCAAAACCCCGGGCCGTTCTGATTCTGTTGCCCGTTATTAATCACGCCGGTTTGATGAAAAGGTTAACATCTCTTCCCGGGTAATCTCCTACCCTTCTCGTCCGATGCCATATCGAGCTCTACGACTCGCTCTTCCAGACTGCAGTTCGCCAGTGCTTCTTTTATCCCTATTTCGTTTTGCAGGGATGTTTTGATAGCACCGCGATAGTATGCTGGCCATCCTTATCAGTCATTCATTTTAACCGCCTTTTTCAAATCCTTCCGGGGAAAGTAAAGTCCTCTACCAGGCTCTGCTCGTTTAACGCTATAGATTCAAATACTGATTATTGCATTATATACCACTTACCCCCGCAGTGATTACCCAGGTAAGATAAATAGCACAAAAGTAAGGGTGGATTCCTGGTTATTTAATACAGTATATTTCCCATGTAGTCTGTATGGAAGTTGATGGTTACCTTTGGTTAACCCATACTTCGAGACTCGAATATTATCTTGAGAACAGCATGCAACCCTGAGTAAATTTACTCCCCAGTGCCAGTCACTGGGTTTTTTTTGCTATTTTTCAGAATATCTTCCAGCCAGTTGGCGCCTCTCATGGTCTATTTTTTCTGGGTGGGATGAGAAAGATGTATATCCGATCGATAAAAACAACAGTTCATCCCTGTAAAAAAATAATTCTTTCACTGACTTTCTATTTATTAATATTAACCTGTGTTCCTCAGATGATTGCGATGCAATAATCAGCATCAAATTATACCCTCAGGCGACATTGAGATTTTAACCGAGACGGAGAGGGAGCGTTTTTATAGATGCATGCCTAACTTAAAGCTTTAATTATCAATAATATACACCATGATCACACCCTTTCCTTCGTAGCGTAACACCCTATAGATATTACTCCTGTAAAATAGTAAAAACACTTTCCGGGCCCTGTGACCCAGGAGTGCCCCTGGCTGAAGGGAGTAAGCATAAAAACCTTTAATAACAGCCAAATAAAAAAGCTTGCCGGATTTTTAACTTTATCCCAACATGATCGCCGATCGCGCTGCAACGGCAGTGAAACAAACTCAGGAGCGAAAATGATTACACTGTGGGGACGTAATAACTCGACCAACGTGAAGAAAGTACGCTGGGTGCTGGAGGAGCTGGATCTGCCTTATCAGCAGATCCTCGCCGGGCTGGAGTTTGGTCTCAATCATGACCCGGAATATCTGGCGATGAACCCGAACGGGCTGGTGCCGCTGTTAAAGGACGATGCCACCGGGGTGGTATTGTGGGAATCAAATACGATTATTCGCTACCTGGCGGCCCAGTATGGCGTTGACCGTCTGTGGCTGGCCGCGCCGGCGCAGCGCGCGCAAGGGGAAAAGTGGATGGATTGGTCCAACGGCACCCTCTCACCCGCCCATCGCCCGGTATTAATGGGCCTGGTGAGAACGCCACCGGAGCAGCGCGACCCGGCGGCCATCGCCGCGGGGATCAGCGCCTGCGAAGCGCTGTTCGCCATGCTGGATGACGAACTGGCCAAAATGCCGTGGCTCTCCGGCGAGCACTTCGGCCTTGGCGATATTGCCGTCGCTCCCTTCGTCTACAATCTGTTGTCGATCCTCGACAGCTGGCAACCGCGGCCCCATCTGCAGCGCTGGTATCAGCAGATTAGCCAACGTCCTGCCTGGCGCGAAGTAGTGCAGATCCCGGTGACCTGAGGCTAAGCCTCGGGACTCAACCGCAATAGCTCGCCGTTAGACTCGTCGGTTAAAATGTACAGATAGCCGTCGGGTCCCACGCGAACATCGCGGATGCGTTTTCCGCGCGCCTCCAGTAATCTCCCCTCCTCGCGGACCTGATTACCGTCCACCGCCAGGACAATCAGCGATGTCTCCTTCAGCGCGCCGATAAACAGCTTATGCTGCCACTGGGGAAAGGTCGGCGCCGAATAAAAGGCCATCCCGCTCACCCCGGGAGAGACCGGCCAGACATACCGGGGAGGTTCGGTCCCCGGAACCGTTTTGCCTTTTGCTTCCGGAATGGGCAGGCCGCTGTAGTTAATACCGTGCGTCGCCAGCGGCCAGCCGTAATTTTTCCCCGCCTGCGGAATATTAATTTCATCTCCGCCACGCGGGCCATGCTCGTTCAGCCACAGCGCCTCGCTCCAGGGATTCATCGCCATGCCCTGCGGATTACGGATGCCGTAAGCCCAGATCTCCGGCCTGGCGTCAGCCCGGTCGACAAAAGGGTTATCCGGCGGTACACCTCCGGTCTCCGTCAGGCGGACCACTTTCCCCTGCAGCTTGCTGAGATCCTGGGCGGTGGCGCGCTGATTATTTTCGCCCAGCCCGATAAACAAATATCCTTTGCCGTCGAACACCAGCCTGCCGCCAAAATGATTGCCGACGGAGAGCTTCGGCTGCTGGCGAAAGACCACGGTAAAGTTCGTCAGCTGCGTGGCATCCTCGCTCAACCGCCCATAGCCCACCGCGGTGCCCGCCTTACCGCTGGCGTCGCTTTCCGCATAGCTCAGCCACACCCGCCGCGACTGGGCGAAATCCGGGGCCAGCGCCACGTCCAGTAGGCCACCCTGGCCGTTGGCCCATACCTGCGGCACGCCGGCTATCGGCGCCGACAGACCTTTACCCGGCTGCCAGCGCTTGAGCTCGCCGCCGCGCAGGGTGATCAGTATGCCCTGATCATCAGGCAGAAAGGCCATGCCCCACGGCTGGGCCAGCCGGTTTTGCAATACCTCCACCCGCACCGCGGCCTGGCTCAGGGCTGGTAGCGCTAAGGCGCTCAATATCAACAGCAGTGGGATCGGACGCATGGCATTCTCCTTTCGTCAGCTCTGGGCTAAAGGGTAGCCAGCGGGGAAATTTGCGCGGGGATTTTTACATAACCTTTAACAGGGGAAGCGTTCACTTCCCCTGGGTTTCAGCCGATCAGGCATGAGTGATTGGCGCCAATTTATTCAATTTATGAATATTTGAGGTCAATCCTGTCAGACAGCGTTCTAGCTTCTCTACGTTAACAGCGATGTATAGCGGACAATCATGATGCCCGCTCATCAGGCATAGTGCAGCGGCGGCGACCGATTCGCCGGCCAGGCGAAGGACATCCCTCTCCTCCGGTGAAATGGCATTCTGCAGGCGCGGCGCCTGCGCACGCATTTCACGGCAAAGCTCAAACAAGTTATCACGCAGATGGTCATTTTCGCTGACTGACATGTAGCCTTTGGCCTTTCGCAGTTGCAGATAGGCGTCAATATCGATATTGGCGTTAATAAGCTTCTGCAGAAGGTGACGGTATAGTCTGTCAACGGTCATCACGGTTCCTCCTCTGTCGTCCTTTACCCTTTCCATAATACGGTTATTTTTTGTGCAAAATGATGCGCCAGGTCAATGATCCCCAGTTCTTTAACATCATTTACAATGTGGCAACTTTAACGCATTGTAGGGTGTATAACAAAAATAATGTTATACGATCACAATTAATTTCAAGATGAAATTAATAAACAGAAAATGGCAATAAGAGACAAAATTAGTGCAGCAATGATCACAATACCTCATATGATCTGTTGCACCATCGTCAATTCGGATGTCATAACAAATAATTAATGTAATACGTATAACATGTCAGGAAAACAGCGAACGCGGCCCGCGGATCGCTGACATTCTCTCTGCCCATTTGCAAGGAACTGAAACATGACGTCCGGTAAAAGAAACTACCTTCTGTTGAGTCTTTTCGATTTCCTCTACCTGTTCGCCTGGTCGTCGACCATGGCTTTCTTCGTTATCTGGACCACCCAGCATCTTGGCATCAGCGCCACGAAGACCGGGCTGCTTTACTCGGTCAACGCCTTTATCGCCCTGCTGATGCAGCCTTTCTTCGGCTTTATCTCTGACAAGTTCGGCCTGAAAAAACGGCTTATCTGGCTGCTGGTCGCCCTGCTCCTGCCGGTGGGCCCCTTCTTTATCTACGTTTACGCGCCGCTGCTGGTGCACAACTTTTGGTTTGGCGCCTTGCTGGGAGGGATCTATCTGGGGATCATCTTTAACTCCGGCTGCGGAGTAATCGACTCTTATATCGATAAGATTTCCCGGCGCTATCAGTTCGAATATGGTCGTGTGCGGATGTGGGGCTCGTTAGGCTGGGCAGCGGCGGCCTGGATTGTGGGTAAATATATCGACAGCAATCCTAATCTGGCCTTCTGGCTCGCCAGCCTCGCCATTGTCATCGCCGCCATCTGCTTTATGCTAACCAAAATTGAATTAACCGACGCCGATGTGGCGCGAAGCGAATCGCTGAAGGTCTCTCATGCCCTTGAGCTGGCGAAGAATGGTCAGTTCTGGATGCTGCTGCTCTTTACCCTGTTCGTCACGCAGATTTACGACACCTACGATCAGCAGTTTGCCCAGTACTTCTCGCTACAGTTCCCGACGCCGGAGGAAGGCAACCGCTGGTACGGGATCCTCGCGTCTATTCAGGTCTGCGGTGAAACCCTGTTCCTCTGCCTGATGCCATGGTTTGTTAACCGGACCGGCGCCAAATGGGCGCTGATCATCGCCGGGCTGATCATGTCGGTACGTATTGTCGGCTCAGCCGTGCCCCTCGGCCCGGTGTGGATTGGTGCGGTGAAAATGATGCATGCTCTGGAGAAGCCGTTGATTCTGGTATCGGTCTTTAAATTCATCGCCGCCAACTTCGACCACAAGCTCTCTTCGACGGTCTATTTGCTGGTGCTGTTCGTCGCCTCGATCGCCACCGCTATTTACTCTCCGCTGGCAGGCTATCTGTACGATACCATTGGCTTCGCCAACACCTATCTGATTCTCGGCAGCGTCGCCGGGCTCTTTACCCTGATCTCTATTTTCACGCTGCAGGATAAGCGCGAGCCGAAAAAAACCGGCGCCACCCCCTCCGCAGCCATTAACCCGGCGCAATAAGTCTCTGCCCGGCAGCCACGCCGGGCTTGAGCCGCCTGTGCGCACGGCTTGTCAGAAGCGTGTCCCGCCCCTCTGCTCCGGGGCGTGTGGGATCCGCTCTGGCGGTGGGGGGCGTAAAAGACAGGTCGGGGGCGCTTTTTCACCATTAACCGCGACGGAGCTATACTCTTTTTCGCAAAGATCTGTAGAATTCCTGCCCTGACCATTCCAATAATTGAACACTTTTTAAGCTATGAGCAATGTCACGCATCAGCCGAAAATCGGCTTCGTCTCCCTGGGCTGCCCGAAAAACCTCGTGGACTCAGAGCGTATCCTGACCGAACTGCGCACCGAAGGTTATGACGTCGTACCGACCTACGACAACGCCGATATGGTGATCGTTAACACCTGCGGCTTTATTGATAGCGCTGTGCAGGAATCGCTGGAAGCGATCGGCGAAGCGTTGAAAGAGAACGGCAAGGTAATCGTCACCGGCTGTCTCGGCGCGAAAGAGGATCAGATCCGCGAAGTGCATCCGAAGGTGCTGGAGATCACCGGTCCGCACAGCTATGAGCAGGTGCTGGAGCATGTCCACCATTATACGCCGAAGCCGAAGCACAACCCGTTCCTGAGCCTGGTGCCGGAACAGGGGGTTAAGCTGACGCCGCGCCACTACGCCTACTTAAAAATTTCTGAAGGCTGCAACCATCGCTGCACCTTCTGCATCATCCCGTCCATGCGTGGCGATCTGGTGAGCCGTCCGATTGGCGAAGTGCTGGCCGAAGCCAAACGCCTCGCTGACGCCGGCGTGAAAGAGCTGCTGGTGATTTCGCAGGACACCTCCGCCTACGGCGTCGACGTCAAGCACCGCACCGGCTTCCACAACGGTATGCCGGTGAAGACCAGCATGGTCAGTCTGTGCGAAGAGCTGGCGAAGCTCGGCATCTGGGTACGCCTGCACTATGTCTACCCGTACCCGCACGTTGACGATGTGATCCCGCTGATGGCGGAAGGCAAGATTCTGCCGTACCTCGATATTCCGCTGCAGCACGCCAGCCCGCGTATTCTGAAGCTGATGAAGCGTCCAGGTTCTGCGGACCGTCAGCTGGCGCGCATTAAGCAGTGGCGTGAAATTTGCCCGGATCTGACCCTGCGCTCCACTTTTATTGTGGGCTTCCCGGGCGAAACGGAAGAAGATTTCCAGATGCTGCTCGACTTCCTGAAAGAGGCGCGTCTCGACCGCGTCGGCTGCTTCAAGTACAGCCCGGTTGAAGGCGCTACCGCCAACGAGCTGGCGGACCAGGTGCCGGAAGAGGTGAAAGAAGAGCGCTGGAACCGCTTTATGCAGCTGCAGCAGCAGATCTCTGCCGAGCGTCTGCAGGAGAAAGTGGGGCGCGAAATCCTGGTGCTGGTAGATGAAGTTGATGAAGAAGGCGCCATTGGCCGCAGCATGGCCGACGCTCCGGAAATCGACGGCGCGGTGTACCTGAACGGCGAAACCCGCGTTAAGCCGGGCGACGTGGTGCGGGTGAAAGTCGAGCACGCCGACGAATACGACCTCTGGGGAACCCGGGTCTAGTCCAGCTTCCCGGATAGCGGCTTAGTGCATTCCCCAGCCTACGGGGTCCTCCCGTAGGCTCCCCCCCGGGTCCGCGCAAGCGCAGCGCCGCGGGCAAGCATTGATTACCTTCCAGGCAGCCCTGTTGCGCGGTTATTTTGCCGGGTGGCGCTACGCTTACCCGGCCTACGGGGTCCAGTCCCAATATGTGAATCGCCGCCGGACATGGGGCCGCTGAAACAGCCGATGCTGGCGGCCTCAACATCGCTGAGACGTTCCCGAAAGGCCGGGGCAGGCCGCATGGATGCGGGCTGAGGGCCGTGTTTTGCACGGACGCTGCCTCGGCCCGACCCGAAGCCTGCAGGGATAAGTCGAAGGCACCACGCAGTGGCGATGTTGCTGGCCGGAGCCCGGGGGTACAGGGGGCGGCGGCGACTGGCCTCCCCCTGTGCGCTCCCTGCGCCATAAGAGACATAACGCAGACGATTAACCGGGAGCGCAAACTACGCTGAAGCCACAGATAACATAAAGGACTTTCCAGCGATGCTTCGCCTCACCCTGGCCCTCTCCCGGGAGGAGAGGGAACCGTCCGGCGGTCGTTTCCGCCTCACACCGCTCCCTGCGCCATGAGAGACCTAACGCAGAAAATTATCCGGAAGCGCAATGTGCGCTTAAGCCGCAGATAACATAAAGGACTCCCGGCGGAGCTTTCCCTCACCCTACCCCTTTAACTTCGGATCCAGCGCATCGCGCAGGCCATCTCCCAGCAGATTAAACGCCAGCACGGTCACGAAAATCGCCACCGCCGGAAAGAGCGCCACGTGCGGAGACATCACCATATCCGCCCGCGCTTCGTTAAGCATCGCGCCCCACTCCGGGGTGGGCGGCTGCGCGCCGAGGCCGAGAAACGACAGACTGGCCGCCGAAATAATCGATACCCCAATGCGCATGGTGAAATAAACCACGATCGATGACACCGTCCCCGGCAGAATATGGTTGAACAGAATGGTGGCGTCGCTGGCGCCGATGCTGCGCGCCGATTCAATAAAGGTCTGCTGCTTCAGAACCAGCGTATTGCCGCGCACCAGACGAGCAAACGCCGGGATCGAGAAGATCGCCACGGCGATGATCACGTTGGCCATCCCGCTGCCCATGACGGCGACCACCGCGATCGCCAGCAGGATCCCGGGAAAGGCGAACAACACGTCGCAAAGTCGCATAATGAGCCGGTCCCACCAGCCCTCATAGTAGCCAGCCAGCAGCCCAAGCACCGTGCCGATGGCCGCGCCAATCAGCACCGCCAGTACCCCGGCGGCCAGCGAGATCTGCGCCCCGACCAGCACCCGGCTGAAAATATCCCGTCCCAGGGAGTCGACTCCGAACCAGTGCACCAGCGAAGGTCCCTCGTTCAGTCGGTCGTAGTCGAAATAATTTTCCGCATCGTACGGCGCTATCCATGGGGCAACGATGGCTACCGCAATCAGCAACAGCACGAAAATACCAGCGCCCATCGCCACCGGCTGGCGACGAAAGCGCCGCCAGAACTCATGCCAGGGGGTATGGATCTCGCCGGGTCTGATGCCCGGCATGGCGTTCAGCGCCGCCTGCCTTCTCCAGTTAAGCAATCGCACCTTACTTATACCTGATAGCCGGGTTTATGGCCGCGTACAGCACATCCACCACTAAATTGATAAGAATAAACTCCAGCGAAAAGAGCAGCACTTCCGCCTGAATCACCGGGTAATCACGCATCTCCACCGAATCGACCAGCAAGCGCCCAAGCCCCGGCCAGTTAAACACCTTCTCCACAACGATCGACCCGCCGAGCAGAAAGCCGAACTGCAGCCCCATCATGGTCACCACCGGGATCATCGCATTGCGCAGACCATGCTTGAGCACCACCCGCGTTTCGCTCACCCCCTTCGCCCGGGCGGTGCGCATATAGTCTTCATGCAGCACATCGACGAATGACGCGCGGGTAAAGCGCGCCATGACCGCCGCCACCGCCGCGCCAAGGGTCAACGACGGCAAAATATAGTGCCGCCAGCTGTCGGCCCCCACCGTCGGCAGCCAGCCCAGCTCAACCGAAAACACCTGCATCAGCAGCATACCAAGGGCAAAAGCCGGAAACGAAATGCCGCTCACCGCCAGCGCCATTCCCAGACGGTCGGGCCAGCGATTGCGCCACACCGCGGCCGCAATCCCCGCCGCCATCCCGAACAGTACCGCCCAGCTCATGCTGGCCAGCGTCAGCCACAGCGTGGGCATAAAGCGACTGGCAATCTCACTGGCAACGGGACGCCGCGAGGCCATGGAAATGCCAAAATCGCCGCGCAGCACGTTGGTGATGTAGTGCCAGAACTGGACATGCAGCGGCTGGTCAAGCCCCAGCTGCTGGCGCACCATTGCCACCACCTGGGCATCGGCCTCAGGTCCGGCAATCAGCCGCGCCGGGTCACCGGGCAGCATATGGACGAACAGAAACACCAGCACCGCGACGATAAGCAGAGTGGGGATCAGGCCCAGCAGGCGCTTAATCACATAATTCAGCATCGCTCCCTCCCATTCCGGGAGAGAGGACGCATGAAGATGAACATGATCACGGCGTCAGGTCCGCCTGTTCGAAGCTAAAGCCGGTATCCGGCTGGATATAGAAACCGGTGAGGTTCTTGCTGTGGGCGGAGACCAGTTTCTCGACCACCAGCGGCACCCACGGCGACTCTTTCCAGATAATATCCTGCGCCTCTTTATAGAGTTTGGTTTTCTGTTGCGGATCGGTGGTTTTCAGCGCCTCGCTCAGCGCGTTATCCACCTGCGGGTTGCTGTAAAACGCGGTATTAAATAGCGTCGGCGGCCAGTTTTGCGAGGCGAACAGCGGCGACAGCGCCCAGTCGGCTTCACCGGTGGAGGCGGACCAGCCGGTATAGAACATCCGTACCCCGCTCTCTTTCTGACCTTTACCTTCCACTTCCGCCGCCCGCTGACCAGCGTCCATCGCCGTCACCTGCGCCTTAATCCCCACCTGCGCCAGCTGCTGCTGGGTGAACTGCAGTACTTTCTGCGCGGTGCTGTGATTATGTGATGACCACAGCGTGGTGCTGAAACCGTTAGGGTAGCCCGCCTCTTTCAGCAGCTGGCGCGCTTTCGCCGGATCGTATGGCCAGGCGGTGTAGGTCTGGGCATAGGCGATCGACGGCGGCACCACTCCGGTCGCCGGGGTGGCGTATCCGGCGAACGCTACCTTCACCAGCGCCTGACGGTTAATCGCATAGTTGATGGCTTCCCGTACCTTCGGATTATCGAACGGCTTCTGCGTCACGTTCATGCTGATGTAGCGCTGCATGATCGACGGGCTGGCCACCAACTCCAGTTTGCTGTTTTTCGCCAGCAGTGGCGCCTGTTCGTAAGGGATCGGGAAGGCGAACTGCGCCTCGCCGGTCTGCAGCATCGCCGCCCGGGTATTGTTATCCACCACCGGACGCCAGGTGATAGAATCCAGCTTTGGCAGCCCCGGCTGCCAGTACCCATCGAACTTGCTGACCTTCACAAAATCCGTCTGGTTCCAGGTGTCGAGCTTATAAGGCCCGGTGCCCACCGGGTGGAAGCCGATATCCTTACCATATTTTTTCAGCGCCGCCGGCGAAATCATCGCTGTCGCCGGATGGGCGAGAATGTTAATAAACGCCGAGAAGGGCTGCTTCAGGGTAATTTTGACCGTAGTCGGATCGACCGCCTCGGTACTGGCGATATTTTTATACAGGTTATAGCGCTTGAGATGGTTATCCGGGTTACTCGCGCGATCGAGGTTAGCCTTTACCGCCTCGGCGTTAAAGTCAGTGCCATCCTGGAATTTCACCCCGCTGTGCAGCTTAATGGTGTACACCAGGCCGTCCGGTGACACGGTATAGCTCTCAGCAAGAACGTTTTGCAGCTTCATCTCTTTATCAAGGCCGAACAGGCCTTGATAAAAGGACTTCGCCACCGCCTGCGACAGGGTATCGTTGGCATCATAGGGGTCGAGGGTCGTGAAGTTAGACCCGACCGCCACCACCACATCTTTGGCGGCAAAGGCGGGAGCGCTCGCCAGGGCTGCCGCGATACTCAGCGCCAGCCACCATTTGCGTGAAACAGGTTGTGTCATCGTGTTCTCCTGAAAAGATGCGTTATGTGTTGTTATGTTCTGCCCAGCACATCGGCGGATTCGCGGGCGACGAAGTGGCCCGGCCCGACCTGCTGCAACGGCACGCTGGCGATCTCCTCGCCCCGCTTATAAATATTGCCCGGGACGTCATCAGACAGCAGAACCCGCTGCGGATGACGGTGGCCCGGGTCGGCCACCGGTACGGCGGCCATGAGCTTACGGGTATAGGGGTGCTGCGGGTTTTCAAACACCGCGCGGCGCGGGCCTATTTCGACAATGCGACCGCGATACATCACCGCCACGCGGTGGCTGATGCGCTCCACCACCGCCATATCATGGGAAATAAACAGAAACGCGATGCCCATCTCGCGCTGCAGGTCGAGCATCAGATTGATAATCTGCGCCCGAATGGAGACATCCAGGGCCGACACCGACTCGTCGGCTATCACCACCTTCGGATTCAGCGCCAGCGCGCGGGCAATGCAGATCCGCTGCCGCTGGCCGCCGGAAAAGGCATGGGGATAGCGCCAGGCATGCTCCGGCTGCAACCCCACGCGCTTCAGCAGCCAGGCGACCCGCTCACGCGCTGCTTCCCCACGCAGCAGGCCATGCACCCGCAGCGGCTCCATAATCGAATCGCCGACCGTCTGACGCGGATCAAGCGAGGCGTAAGGATCCTGAAAAATAAACTGAATATTGCGCCGCAGAGCCTGCAGCTTGCCGCCGGCGAGGGTATCGATCCGCTGACCGTCGAAGGTAATGGTGCCTCCCTGGGTCTCTACCAGCCTCAGCAGCGCCCGGCCGGTGGTCGACTTGCCGCAGCCGGACTCGCCCACCAGCGACAGGGTCTCTCCCGGCCAGAGATCAAAACTGACCTTCTCCACCGCATGCACTTCGCGCGTCACGCGATTGAGCAGCCCGCTGCGCACCGGAAAACGGGCCACCAGGTCACGCACCTGCAGGATCGGCTCGCCGGCGACTACCGTATCGGGCGTTTCGCTCTCCGCCAGCGGCTGGCCCGGCAGCGGAAAACGGCGCGGCAGATCCTGGCCACGCATCTCCCCCAGCCGCGGGACCGCCGCCAGCAGCGACTGCGTATACGGGTGCTGCGGCGAACGAAAGATCTCCTCAACGCTGCCGGTCTCTACCGCCTCACCGCGATACATCACCAGCACCCGATCGGCGATATCGGCCACGACGCCCATATCGTGGGTGATAAAGATCACCCCCATCGCCATCTCCTTTTGCAGGACGGCAATGAGTTGCAGAATTTGCGCCTGGATGGTGACATCCAGCGCCGTGGTTGGCTCATCGGCTATCAACACCGCCGGCCGACAGGAGAGCGCCATGGCGATCATCACCCTCTGGCGCATGCCGCCGGAGAGCTGGTGCGGATAGCGCGAGAGCATCTCTTCCGCCTGGGGAATACGCACCTGATCGAGCATCTTTTTCGCCGCGCGCAGCGCCTCTTCGCGCCCCAGCCCCTGGTGCAGGCGCAGGGATTCGGCAATCTGCTCGCCGATGGTAAAAACCGGATTCAGCGAGGTCATCGGCTCCTGAAAAATCATGGCCAGATCCGCGCCGCGTACCCGGCGCATCTCAGCGTCCGTTTGCTCATTGAGCGCGATCACCTGCCGGTTACGCCGCCGCAACCACAGCCCCTCGCTGTTCACCTCGCTGCTGGCCGCGTCTAGCAGACGCATCAGCGCCAGCGCGGTCACCGATTTTCCCGAACCGGACTCACCCACTATCGCCAGCGTCTCGCCGCGGCGCAGGCTGAAGGAAAGCTGACGCACGGCCTGCACCTCCGGCGCATCCTGCTGGCGGAACGCCACGTTCAGGTTGCGCACCACCAGCACTTCGCAGGTATCGGTTTCGTGAGTTTGCGACACTCGCCCTCTCCCTTGTTCTATTCGCGATAAATGCCAATGGTCGGCGTATCGCCGGCATAGCACCAGGCGCGGTACATGCC
>OIEQ01000509.1_pt1 | contig 20854 bp, 19 predicted proteins | sample 1581841 | NCBI WGS metagenome assembly OIEQ01 (sample SAMN03281020, study PRJEB24777) | human gut metagenome | isolation source: fecal sample PR170 from 1 month old male Malay infant, vaginal delivered... | place: Singapore | collected 2005-12-29
CCCATGTAGAACATGTCAAAATAGGTAGAAAATCGCTTTATGATGAAGGTTACCTTTCTTAACACCATCACTGTCTTACCAAATCCCAGAAAGTTACTTTGCTTTAAAATATAAAAAAAGAGTGTTGACTTTCTCTTTAGAGAAAGTCAACACTCTTTTATCTCTATACTAACTCATTAAAATCCCAAACGTCTGTCCAACCTTCATAAAATTCTGGTTCGTGACATACCATAAGGATACTGCCCTTGAAGGCCTGAAGGGCACGCTTCAATTCGTCCTTGGCGTCAACATCCAAGTGGTTTGTCGGTTCGTCCAGAACAAGAACATTATTTTCACGATTCATAAGGAGACAGAAGCGAACTTTAGCCTGTTCCCCACCAGAAAGCACTTGAATTTGGCTTTCAATATGCTTAGAGGTTAATCCACATTTGGCTAGAGCTGCACGAACCTCAGCCTGATTTAAGGCTGGAAAAGCATCCCAAACTGCTTCAAGTGGCGTCTGACGTGACCCTTCTGCTTCTTGTTCAAAGTAACCTAGATCAATAAAGTCACCTGTTTCAACTTCTCCTTCGAGTGGTTGAATAATACCAAGCAAACTCTTAAGCAAAGTAGTCTTACCGATACCATTGGCACCCACGATAGCTACTTTTTGATTACGTTCGAAGGTAAGATTCAAAGGAGCCTTGGTCAAAGGGCGATCGTAACCAATAACGAGGTCTTTAGTTTGGAAAATAAAACGTCCAGGTGTACGACTTTCCTTGAAATGGAATTCAGGTTTTGGCTTCTCAGCCTGCAACTCGATAATTTCCATCTTATCCAATTTCTTCTGACGAGACATGGCCATATTTCGCGTAGCAACACGCGCCTTGTTTCGGTTAACAAAATCCTGAAGGTCTGCAATTTCTTTCTGCTGACGTTCATAGGCAGCTTCCAATTGTGCCTTTTTCATAGCATAGACAGATTGGAAATTATCATAATCACCTGCATAGCGAACCAAGTCTTGATTTTCAACATGATAGACAATGTTAATCACATCGTTTAGGAACGGAATATCATGCGAAATAAGAACAAAGGCATTTTCATACTCCTGAAGGTAACGTTTAAGCCAAGCAATGTGTTCTGCATCCAAATAGTTGGTTGGCTCATCAAGGAGCAAGATATCTGGTTTTTCAAGTAGCAACTTGGCCAATAGAATCTTAGTACGTTGACCACCTGAAAGGTCCGTTACGTCAGTATCCATACCAAAATCCATGACACCTAGTGCACGAGCAACTTCGTCAATCTTAGCATCTAGTGTGTAAAAATCACGCGTTTCCAAGCGATCCTGAAGCTCACCCACTTCTTCCATCAGAGCATCAACATCAGCACCCTCTTCAGCCATAGACATGTAAATTTCGTTGATGCGTTCTTCAGTTTTAAAAAGCTCATCGAAAGCCGTACGAAGGACATCACGAACTGTCATTCCCTTTTCAAGAACTGCATGCTGATCCAAGTAACCCGCTGTAACATACTTAGACCACTCTACCTTACCTTCATCTGGTTGCAATTTTCCAGTAACGATAGACATGAAGGTAGATTTTCCTTCACCGTTAGCACCGACAAGACCGATATGCTCCCCTTTGAGCAAACGGAATGAGACATTTTCAAAAATGGCACGGTCACCAAATCCGTGACTAAGATTTTTGACTTCTAAAATAGACATAGCATATCTGGGCTGAACCTGCCTTCAGCCCTTTCCTTTCTTGACATTAACTTTACTATTTTACCATTTTTTAGTGAAAATTTGGACCTCTGCTTCTGGAAAATTAAAAAGAAAAAGCAGGACTAACCTGCTAAATCTTTAGTTTCTCTGTAAAATACGTTTGAAGACAGGATAGAGGAGAGGAACCGCAATGATTGTCACTACTGATGTTCCAAAGGTTCCACCAATTTTAGTAAGTGCCAATACCATGGCTGCATTGAGTGGTAAAGCTACAACAACACTATTAATAATCGTATACTTAATAAAATTCAAAATAATTTTGGTCACTGCCGCTATGACTCCAATGATTATGATGTTAGCCATTTTGTCATTTGATTTTAGAAGCTTTTTAAAAACAAGATAGAGAACATAACAAACAATCAAAGATTCTAAAATAGTAATCCAGACCTCAGCAGCATAACCATTGAAAATATCAAATAGCCCTAACCCTACTGTTGCGACTAGCGCACCTTTTCTGGCACCGAAAATCAAAACAGCAATCACAACTAGGGCATTTCCCAGATGGACAAATTGAGGTCCAAAAGGAATACGAATAAACTGTACACTCACAATAATTAAAGCTGCATACAAACTTAGAATAACTAATTCACGTGTTTTATCACTTTTCATTTTTCTCCTCCAATAGGGCATTAAAACCACTGAATAAATAACCGATATGGGGCTCATAGCAAAGACCATACTTTAAAGGACGACCATCGGACAGTGTTGACAAAAGAACCCTATCCATAACATTTAAGGCCAAATCACAAACCTTTAGTAAATCAAGATTATAAAAGTAACCTGCTGATAAGATTGCCGTTAGCAAATCGCCGCTTCCATAAAAATGATTACCATAACATTTTTGCATGCGATAAACTGTTTCATTAGTCTTTTTATCAAAATAAGCCAACCCAATTTTATCTGTCTGAAATGAGATACCTGTCAAAATAACTTTTCGAGGTCCAAGCTTGCTCAACTCTCTCAGAAGCTTTTCAACAGTAGTCTTATCATAGGAACCTGTTTCAAGATATGGAGTATCCGTCAACAAGGCAGCTTCTGTCAGATTGGGAATGATGACATCTGCCTGTTGACAGAAATCCTTCATGGCTTCTACATAGTTTCTATCAAATCCTTGATAGAGACGACCATTGTCACCCATAATAGGGTCAACAAATAGAGCTATCTGTTTATCGCGAGCCAATTGACCTACACGTTTTAGTCCTTCTTCTGACTTAAAATAACCACTCACAAGGCCATCTACTATAAAATCCAAGTGCTCCCACTGCTTACAAAATCCTTTTAGGTCATCCGTAAGATCCCGTACATAGATATTTTCAAACTCCCCTGTGTGCGAAGATAAAAGAACGGTTGGTAGGGGAAGGACTTCAGTTTGACAGGCTGACATGATAGGGAGGCTACTAGTCAAAGCAACCTTACCTAGACCAACCAGGTCATTGGCAACAATTACTTTGGTCATCTATTTTCCTTCCCAGGTCTTTTTAAACTGTTTCACAAAACCTGTGTGGAAATAAATGTAATAGGCCACTCCTAAACCAAGAATAGCAGCTACAATGTCAAAAGGAATCTTCATAATAGCATAGGCAGGCGTTCCATAGATAAAGGCTCTTCCTAATCCATAACCGACTAAGTCAATAATAGCCCCAATCAAGAGACCTAACGCTGCCCTAGATTTGCTCAATTTTCCTAAACGCCCTCCAACAATGAGTGCAATAGCAAGAACTTGAAGGCTGTGTGTTACTAGAGTTACCCACATAGGAAGGGGGTAGAAAAGAAAATCTCCAATAAAGGAACCTACTCCGGCAATAATAACTGCTTCTGTAGGTGGGAAAATTAAACCAACTAGGAAAATAATAATCCCGTTAAAATAGAAATGACCTCCTGGCACAGGAATGGATAAGAGACTCGAGCTCAAAATAATGACAAGTGCCATGAAAAATGCAGAAATGGTTAAACGTTTTGGTGACATACCTAAAACTCCTTTGTCAATAAATATAGTATAAGTTTATGAAAATTCTGACGATTAAACAAGATAGTATTTCCTCTACTGTCTGGGTACAGATTTCAGACAATAAAAAAACCACACATTCGTGTGGTGATAAAACTTATTGAGCTTTTTTGTCAAAGTATTTGACAGGTGCCTTTTCAAGATTTTGTAGTGAAAGCTTGGCAGTCGCGTTAGCCTCAGTACCGTAATCAGAGAAATCAATGCTAAGATCATGATCAAAATCAGCAACGGCATAGTCAACAACGATTTCTTTAACTTCCTTAGGAGCAATCTTGGTCTTATTTGCAATCTTATCTCGGTCATCATCTTTAGAAAAGACCAATGTAGCAACCTTCAATTCTTCCTTCTCTTGTTTCACATCAAGGACTACCTTCATCAAAAGAGTGTAGGCATTCATGGTTTCTTTACTTGAGTTGGTAAGTTTATAGTGAACGCGTACAGCTTTTTGACCTTCTGGTGATTCGATTTTAGTTGCAGAAAGAACTTGTACACTAGCATCTTGTCCTGTAAATAGCATTTTGTTTTTATCGTAGGTCCAAGTAGGCTCTTTCTCTGGTGTGCAAGCTGACAAACCGATAATGGTTAAGCATGCAAGAACCAGAAGTCCTAAGATTTTCTTAAAAGTCATTCTTATAATCTCCTTAAACTTATTTGAAAGGGGAATTTAGTTTTACCTTACAACCTTTTTATTATGTCAAAATCTAATAATCTTGTCAAATATCTCTAGGCCTCTTGCCCTTAGAAGCCAAGTAAGGTAAAATAAGGAAAAATCTGTAAGGGGTCAGTTATGAGTATTTATCACGATATTGTCGAGACCATCATCAAAGATATCCAAAATGGGACTTTGAAAAAAGGGAGTAAGCTCCCCTCTATTCGTCAACTAAGCCAGACTTATGCCTGTAGTAAGGACACAGCCCAGAGAGCACTCTTGGAACTCAAGTATCAAAACTATATTTACGCCGTACCCAAAAGTGGCTATTACGTCCTAGAAGGTCGCAATGAAGTCGATAATAAGGTGCTTCTTAACCTTAACGATTACAATCAATTGGCCTACGAGGATTTTAAACTTTGTTTGGATGAAAGTTTGGCGGGTCACCAGGACTACCTCTTCAACTATTATCATGAACAAGCCGGACTCAAAGATTTGCTTGAAGCCTTAAAGAGTCGATTAATTGCTGACGATATTTATGTCAATTCGGATCAGATTGTCATAACCTCAGGAAGCCAACAGGCCCTCTACATCCTTTCACAGATGGATTTTGGTAATGGTGGCTACAAAATTCTCTTAGAACAACCTACCTATCATCGCATGAACCAGCTCGTCAACCGTCAAAATCTAGCTTACGAAACGATTAACCGTGGTTTTGATGGTTTAGATTTTGACCGCTTGGAAGAGTACTTTAAATCTGGACAGATTAAGTTCTTCTATACCATCAGTCGTTACTCCAATCCTCTTGGATTAAGCTATTCTGCCAGTGAAAAAGAAAAGCTGGCCCAACTTGCCAATCAGTATAATGTTTATATCGTTGAGGATGACTATATGGGAGACTTTAGCGATAGTAAAAATCTCCCGATTCACTACTATGACACCCAAAATCAGACCATCTACATCAAATCCTTTTCCATGGCTCTTTTTCCAGGTTTACGTCTAGGTAGCCTTGTCTTACCTCCTAATCTTAAGCCTACCTTTTTGAGCCACAAGGGACTTATTGACTATGATACCAATCTCATCATGCAAAAAGCACTTTCCGTTTATCTCGAAAATGGCATGTTCCAAAAAAACATTAAAAAACTTGGTGACCTCTTCCAACAAAACATGAGTAAAAGTCAAGCCATCATTGACAAATCTAAGGTTAGCATTCCTTTTCAGATTTCCCCTAGGCATGTGACCTGGCAACTTCCTAAAGAGTTTTCACTAGAAAAATTCAAAGCCCACAAACAGATTCGCTTTTTAGAATCCTCATTTATTAGACCAACTTCTGAAACTTATCTGCAGATAGGTCATGGACAGGAACTGGAATCCTTTATAAAACTTTTAAAAAAGACAAAGTAACAATCAGACACAAAAAAAGCCATCGCTTGATGGCTTTTCTTATTTAGTCTGCTCAAAGCGTAGGTGGACAATGACCTTGTCACCATAACCGTTACGCTCCAAATCTCGTTGCAAACGGTATGAAATATAATGCTCAGCAATATTGATAAAGCCTGCTTCCATGAGACGATTTTCAACCAATGACTGAATCATGTTAATGGTTGGGCGTTCCACCTGAGCATCTTGAAGATCAAGCACTACTTTTTTCGTAACTTGAGCAAGGTTTTGGCGCCAAGTATCATCAAGAACATACACAGTCTGTGCTGCTTTTAAGATGGCTTGGTAAATTTTATCAGGATCAAATTCAGCAACTTGACCATTACGTTTAATAATTTGCATGGCTACCCTCTTTTCATGGCTTTTTCTTTTATTATGCAGAGAATTTACATATTTGTCAAGTGCAAATCCCTGAAAGAGCTATCCAGACTGCTTATTCCCAGAATTTAGAAATGTAAACTGGTTTGCCATGTTTATCAAAGGAAAGGGTTGCTGTGTAGGACTCTGACTTATGATGGCGCATATAATTAGCGATTCTCTTGTCACCGTTTATCAGGTGAATGTCATAAGTCTGCCCGTCAGAGCTTACAAAGTGAGCATTAATCCTAGCACTACTCGTTTTTGTCCCAACATGGCTAATATCTATTTTTTCCACTTGACCATCAACAGTTTTAGCTATAGGCCCTCTATAGTCTTTGTAAATAGTGACGGTAGCCAAAACATCTTCAACTAAAACATAGGTCATTCCGAAAACGAACAGATAAACTATTGGGATGGCAATGAAAGATAATTTACTTTTGCGGAACGTTTCTTTATGCCAAGCCCAAATATCCTGAGGTGACATGGTTAAAAATTTTTTAAAATATTGATGAACGAGTAACCTGTAGACTAATAATACAAATATTACTTGCCCCAAGGGATAAGCAAAACTGGGTAAACCATCAATCAGAACATTGACTTTATCAGATTCAAAAGTGTAATGTCCCCATACACCGTCAAAGAACTCTAAAAACAAATTAACTCCTTTTTGTAATATAGTCTAGTCACTTAAAAATCCATCTTCTCAGATGGATTTTTTAACTATTAACGAACCTCTGCTTCGACTTTCTCAGTAAGAGCTTTGGTGATTTTTTCCATGTATTTAGCAACTTCTTCGTCTGTGAGGTTATCATTTGGATTTTGGAAGGTAAGGCTATAAGCCATTGATTTCATTCCAGCACCAAGTTTTTCTCCTGCGTAAACGTCGAAGAGTTTAACGGCAACCAAGCGTTTCACTCCTGCAGAGTATATAGCATCAAGAACTTCTTGATGAGTAATTTCTGCCTTGAGAAGAAGGGCGATATCACGTGATACTGCAGGGAATTTTGTGATTTCAACAAATGGTTGAGCCGGTTGCAAGGCTGCTTCTACAGCACTAAGGTTAATTTCAGCCACATAAGTTTCTGGAATACCGTAGTTTTTAGCAGTTTGTGGGTGAACTTGACCAAGGAATCCAATCGTTTGACCATCCAGGACAATAGCAGCTGTACGACCTGGGTGCATGCTTGCTAGGTCTTTTGTCGGTACATAGTCAACTGAAACTTCAAGTTTATCAAAGAGAGCTTCAACAATCCCTTTAGCATAGAAGAAATCAACTGGTGTTGCTTTAGTTTGGAAATCTTTTTCAGCTACAAGACCAGAAATAGCGAAGGCAAAGGTATTGATTTCATTTGGCAATTCCTCTTTTGGATTACCATTTTGTTCAAAGACCTTACCGATTTCGTAAATAGCAACGTTACTATTCTTACGGTTAACATTGTAAGCAACGGTATCAAGCATACCAGAGACCATGTTCTGACGGAGGGCTGAACGGTCAACAGTCATTGGCCACATCAACTCAGTCAAGTTAGTAGGTGTCACAGCAAATTCAACAGCTTTTTCAGGTGTTGTCAAAGCATATGAGATGATTTCCGTCAATCCAGCACCTTCAGCAATGGTACGAACCTTACGACGAAGCGCTTGTGTTTCAGTCAACTCACCAGCTGTTCCTGCTGCCTCTGGAAGTGTCGTAGGCAATTTTTCATAGCCGTAGATGCGTGCAATTTCCTCAACCAAGTCTGCTTGGATACTGATATCCCAACGACGACGTGGTACAGATACTGTGAACTTATCAGCATCACCAGTCAATCCAAAACCAAGTTTTGCAAACACATCTTCAATATCCGCAAAAGTCAATTCTGTACCAAGGCGAACATTTACGTAGTCAAGGCTTGTAGAAACTTGAACTGGCTCTGTATCAACAGTTCCCGCTTGAACACGGCCTGCAAGAACCGTTCCATTTGCCAATTCTTGCAACATTGCTGCAGCAAAATCAAGCGCTTCAAGGACAGTGTCGTTATTGATACCTTTTTCAAAACGTGATGATGATTCTGAACGAAGGTTGAGACGGCTACTTGTCTTACGAACTGATTTTCCATCAAATACAGCAGCTTCGAGAACGACATTTTTAGAATTGTTGTCAATTTCAGTTGAAGCGCCACCCATAACACCTGCGAGGGCAACTGGTATGTCAGCAACTGTAATAACAATATCTTCAGCAGTCAATTCACGTTCTTCACCATCGAGAGTGACTAATTTTTCCCCATCACGGGCATCACGAGCAACGATACGTGAATCTTCAAATTTATCCAAATCGAAGGCGTGCATTGGTTGTCCAAAGTAAAGAAGAACATAGTTTGTCACGTCAACCACGTTGTTGATTGGACGGATACCAGCATTCATAAGAAGGTTTTGCAACCATTGTGGACTTGGTTGAACAGTAACATTCTCAACCACACGACTAGCATAAGTAGCCACTTTATCACTTTCGATGGCTACTGAAATCTTATCAGAAGCTGGTTTACTGTCTTCAGTAACCGTTTTTTCTGGGAAGTGAACAGATTTTCCATAGATTGCAGCGACTTCATGTGCCACACCACGCATAGAAAGAGCATCCGCACGGTTAGGTGTGATTGACAATTCGATGATTTCATCATCAAGGTCAAGATATGGGAAGATGCTATCTCCAGGTACGGCATCTTCTGACAAAATTTGGATACCATCCGCAAATTCCTTAGGAATAATGCTATCTGGAAGTCCAAGCTCTGCCAAAGAACAGATCATCCCGAGAGATTCCATGCCGCGAATCTTACCTTTTTTGATCTTGTAGTTATCCGCAATGCGGGCACCAGGAATGGCAACAATTACCTTGATGCCAGCAGTGACATTTGGAGCACCACAAACAATTTGACGTGGACCTTCAGCATCTCCTGTATCTACTTGACACAAGTGCAAGTGTGTTTCAGGCACATCTTCACATGACAAGACATGACCAACAACCAATTTTGACAAGCCCTCAGCAGGTGTCTCAACACCTTCCACTTCAATACCTGTCGTCGACATTTTTTCAGCGAGTTCGGCAGTGGTAACATCCACATCAACCAACTCTTTTAACCATTTATAACTAACTAGCATAATTATGATACCAAGCCCGTTAATAGCTCTCCGCAAAAATAGGAAAGGCAACGTTGGTGCATCAGCACCTAGGCGACTTTATCTTTTTTGCCCAGAGCTTAGGGCGGGTTCAAATCCTTTCTGTATGATTAGGAACAAAACATTCAGATTCAAAAACAACTAATCTCGAACTTTGAGATCGTATTCAAATCCTTTCTGTAAAATTATCAGTTCAACTGATAAATGAGAGAAGAGTTCAAACCTCTACTTAAGCAGGTTCAAATCCTTTCTGTAATTTAGGAATATGTATATCTGATATAAGAGGAAGACGAACTAACACGTTTAATCGCCTTATAAAATCCTCTCTATCAACTGAATAATCGGTTTATAGTTTTAATTTAAGCAACCAGTCGCGGTCTACTTTACCATCACCAACTGGAAAATCGTGTTCTGCGAATTTTTCGAAGCCATATTTATCGTAAAATATCTGTGCTTTGAAATTCCTTTCCCAAACACCCAACCAGGCCCAATCACAACCTAGATCACGAGCTTCTTGTAGGGCAAATTCAAAGAGTTGCTTACCCAAGCCCCATGCCCTGGAAGGCCTGACTGATATAAATACGTTGAATTTGGAAGGCATTATCCAAGTGCTGCTCTGTTTGAGCAGAGCCTACATTAGTCTTTAGAAAACCTGCCTTTTCACCATCAACGAGAATGAAAAAGTAACGCGATTCTTCATGAGTGATTTCATCTAAGAGGACTTCCTCAGAAAGTGCAGTGTCAAAGTAACCTTGCAACTGGGCTTCGGTATTATCATGAGCAAAAGTCTCTCTAAAGGTATCTTCGGAGATAACTTTTAATTCTGCTACTTCTTCCGGAAGAACCTTACGAATAACGACTGACATGACAACCTCCTAAACCTTATTTAAACTGTTCTGAGAAACGAACATCTCCTTGGTAGAAACCACGAATGTCGTTGATACCATAACGAAGCATGGCAATACGTTCTTGACCAAGACCAAAGGCGAAACCTGAATATTCTTCAGAATCGACACCAGACATCTCAAGCACTTGTGGGTGAACCATACCTGCACCGAGGATTTCAATCCAACCCGTCTTCTTACATACGTTACATCCTTTACCACCACACTTGAAGCATGACACGTCAACCTCAACTGAAGGCTCAGTGAATGGGAAGTAAGATGGACGCAAACGGATTTGACGTTCTGCACCAAACATTTTTTGGATAATCATTTCAAGCGTTCCCTTAAGATCACCCATTGAGATGTTTTTACCAACGACCAAACCTTCGATTTGGTGGAACTGGTGACTGTGAGTCGCATCATCTGTATCACGACGGAAAACACGTCCTGGTGAGATCATCTTAAGTGGACCTTTAGAAAAATCGTGTTTATCAAGTGTACGAGCTTGAACAGGACTTGTGTGAGTACGAAGCAAAATTTCTTCAGTAATGTAGAAGGTATCTTGCATGTCACGCGCTGGGTGGTCCTTAGGCAAGTTCATACGTTCAAAGTTATAATAGTCAGTCTCAACTTCAAAACCATCAACGATTTGGAAGCCCATCCCCAAGAAAATGTCTTCGATTTCTTCAGCTGTTTGGCTAAGAATATGACGGTTACCAAGTTTGACTTGGCGTCCTGGAAGGGTTACGTCAAGACTTTCAGAGTCAAGTTGTGCTTGAATTTTAGCGGCTTCAACAACTTTAGCTGCTTCGTCAAAAGCTTCAGTCAAAACGTCACGAACTTCGTTGACCATTTTACCAACTTTAGGGCGTTCTTCATTTGGAAGGTCTTTAAGTCCCTTCAAAAGATCTGTCAAAGATCCTTTTTTACCCAAAACTGCAACACGCAATTCCTGTAATTCTTTAGAGTGTTCACCACGCATTTCAGCCAATTTAGCCTGTGTTGAGGTTTTCAACTCTTGCAATTGTGTTTGTAAATCCATGAGATTCCTTTCTGATGTAACAATTTCGAATCGCAAACAAAAAACCACATGCCAAAACTCCAACCCGGAGCGTTGACACGCGGTACCATCCGTTTTTTATCTGGTTACCCAGACCTTGATTCGCCAGTCGTTTTCATGAGTGAATTCGCCAAACTTCCCTTGAGGAGGCTTCCAGTCCATGGCCCCCAATCCCTGTCAATTTCCATAAGGTTACTAGTCTCTACGACTTCTATTCAATTACTATCAATTTTACCAAAAAAACAAAAAGCTTTCAAGAGCTGACAAAGAAACCTTTAGTTAATGCCAAAATGGAAAATATGTCTAAGATAATTGACATACCTATATAAATTTGCTACAATTATGTCAGATAAAGTTGACATAATTAATAAATTGCGACTTACAGCAACACATTAGCTTGTCTTTCAGAAGGAGGCCCATTATGAATCATGTCAGGGAATTTAGAAAGAATATGGGGCTTTCACAATTAGAACTTGCAAAGTCTATTGGCGTTTCCCGACAGACCATTAACATGATCGAAAATAACAAGTATAACCCAACACTGGAGCTCTGTCAAAACCTAGCTAAAGCACTAGACACAGATCTTAACAGTCTCTTTTGGGATGGAAATTGCGAATAGAGATATAAGATAGAAAGAGGTAAATCATGATTAAAGAAACTTTCACTGACAAACTCATTAAACGTTTTTACGGTATTACAGGCCCTTTAGATGAACAAAAGCGCCAACAGGTTGATCGAATGGGTAACATGGCTTTTGTTGTTCTCTTCTATATTTTAATTTTTGGTAATTGTATTGCCTTACTTCTAAGCTTTAAGTATCCCGAACTAGTGGCCCGTATTTATCCTATCTTACTTTTGACTATCATTCTGGTAGTTAGCGGTTTCCTTACTTATAAGTTTAAGATGAGTGCTGTAAATGCTATTGACGAGGAAGAACTGACTGAGAAAGAACAAAAGCAACTTAAACATGCGGGCCTTAAGTCAGGTTTATACTTTGGGATTTACATGTTCTTAGGCATGCCCCTGATTCAATTACTAGTTAATCATAAAGACTATTTGACAGAATTATTCTCAGTCCGAAATATGCTATCAGGCATTTTTGACGCTGTCCTTTTTGGGGCTATCATGCAGGGCTTGGTAAATGCTCGTATCAAACAAGCCAAATCTCAAGCTGATAAAGATGACCAATAAACTAAAACAGACAAAGAAAAAATCCAGGTTTCCCGGCCTGGATTTTTTGCTCGAAAGAAGACTTCTTAGACTTGTATACGCGAAGCCTAAATGTGTCCAGAAAATCGTATCTTAACACATACACTATAACTAACTTCAAAAAACACCATATCCCCATATGACATTTCCTTAAATATTGTAACATGTCAGTGGGAAATGACAAGTCGCCCTCTCTCTCATAAACCCTAAAATCCTAATCATAGCCTTTGTTATGCCATTTTACGCAATCGATTGCGTAATTTTGAAAGCGCAAACTTAATGTTTTTCTGAAAGTCCTTACAAAGTTTTTGAGACTATGAAAAAAGATAGTGATAAAGCTATCAACTATCTTTCATGAAAATATAATCTATTTTTAGTCTAAATCAAGGTCTTTCAGTTTGACCGAAACGATTTTCGAGACACCTGATTCCTGCATAGTTACCCCATAAATAGAGTCTGCTGCAGACATCGTTCCCTTACGGTGGGTAACTACAATAAATTGACTGGACTTGTCAAAACGATTAAGGTAGTCACCGAAGCGTTTAACATTGGCTTCATCCAAAGCCGCTTCTACTTCGTCTAGGATAACAAATGGAATGGTCTTAACACGAATGATGGCAAAGAGAAGGGCCAAAGCTGACAAGGCTTTCTCGCCACCTGACATAAGGTTAAGCGATTGAATTTTCTTACCTGGTGGCTGCACAGAAATTTCTACTCCAGCCTCTAGGAGATTGTCTGAGGTCAAAATCAAGTCTGCTGAACCTCCACCAAACATCTGGGTAAAGGTCTGTTTAAAGCTTTCTCGGATAGCCTCAAAGGTTGTTTTAAAGCGTGATTTCACTTCATCATCCATGTCATTAATGGTATTCAGAAGGAGACTCTTAGCTTCGAGCAGATCATCCTTTTGTCCGTTCAAGAAATCAAGACGTTGCTTAACCTCTTCAAACTGGGCAATAGCATCCACATTGACCGGACCCAAAGCTTTAATCGAACGCTCAAGACCTTGCAGATTCTGGCGAGTTTGTTCGACATTGTCAAGAGGGCTAGCCTGACCTTTGGCGACTTCAAGTGTCATCTGGTAATCTTCAGCCAACTGAGTCGCAAACTTACGAAGCGATTGACTAATCTGACTTTCACGTTCTTCCAAACGAGTCTGCTGACGAATCAAGTCCTCATTACGATTGCCAGCTTTAGCCAAACGCTCCTCCAAGTCTTCCAACTGACCTTCGTAATCTTGCACCTGAATCTTGGCACGGACAAGAGCTTGTTCCAAATCGTCCTTACGTTGAACAGCTTCTTTATGCTGTGCTTGCAAATGCGGAAGGCGGTCAGTTTGGTCTTCATGGACCTGGTTATTAAGGAGCGCTTTAAGACTATCCGATTCCTTCATTAACTCAGACAAGTCGGCTTGAAGACGATTGCTCTCTGTCTTAGCAAAACGCAATTCTGCTTGCAAATCACGTTCCTTCAACTGAAGTTCAGATTGCTTGTCTAAGAGAACCTGTTTTTGTTGTCCAAGAGCGTCTTTGTCTTCCTTAATAGCCTCAATACGGTCGTTAATGGCCTCACGCTTGGATGCAATTTGTGCTAACTCTGCTTTAAGTTGTTCAGCCTTATCTTGAAGATTTGCCCCATCAGTTCCCTGAGAATCCTGTTTGAAACTATCCACTAGGGTTTGATTTTTCTCCACCTCTGACAAGGCTTGTTGGTGTTCTAGGTCTAGTTTTTGCTCTTGCAGACGAGCATTTTCACCATCTACCTTAAGGTCTTCTAACTCTTTCTGTAAAGCCTTACGTTTGATTTTGAGGGCTTCAACTTTGGATTCACTATCACTTAATTGAGCCTTAATCTGGTTAATTTCAGAAGTCAATGCATCCAGTTCAGGCTTGATAAAGAGATTATTGTTTTGTTTGTTGGTACCTCCAGCAAAGGCACCTCCGGGACGGATCTCAGACCCGTCAAGAGTAACCATACGTACTTGGAAACGAACAGCTCGAGCTGCCTTATTAGCATTGTCAATGGTATCAAAGATTGCCGTTACCCCTAGGAGGTTTTGGAAAATATTAGATAAGCGGTCCTCATAGGTAACCAAATCGGATGCCATACCAATAAAGCCCGGTGCATTGGCTAGACTTTGGGCAAATTGTCCATTAAGTTGACGTGGTTTAATAGTGGTCAACGGCAAGAACGTCGCACGACCCTGACGATTGCGCTTCAAGTAGTCAATCGAACGCTTAGCAGCCGCTTCATCCTCAACAATAATATTTTGCCCGCTGGCTCCCATAGCAATTTCAAGAGCTGTCTGATAACGTGTATCAAAGGTCAAGTGTTCACTAACTGCACCAATAATTCCTTGAATGGATTGGGCGTTTTGAAGGACAGCCTTAACCCCTGCATAGAAGTTAGAATGATTTTTTTGGATAGACTCTAAACTTTGACGACGGGCATCTTTACTCTTAAGGTGATCCATGAGGTCAAACATCTGCTTTTGAGCCTCTTGATAGTCCTTATCAAGAGTTTGATAAGCCTGAGCCTTTTCTTTGTAGATAGTTAGAAGGTTTTGAAGACTTGCTTGGGCCGCTTGATAAGCTTTTTGGGTTTCGCTAGCCACTTCCTGAGCGGAAAGCAAGTCTGCCTGAGCTTGTTTAAATTCTTCAGCTTGTGCCTCAAGCGCTTGTGTCTGACTGTCCATGTCGTGAGTGACCTGAGTCAAATTGTTGGAAACCTTGGCTTCCTCCTGCATCAGACCAACATAGTCCTCACGTAAACGTTCAATAAGCGTATCTGGATCATCAGAAAATTGCTCCAGTTCTTTTTGAATAGCAATCAGCTCCTTGGCAAGGCTATCCAACTCAGCATTCAATTCAACTTGGCCTTGATTAACCTTATCGAGTGCTGCCTGAGCTTCTTCTTTCAAATTCTCTAACTCACTGAGACGAGCTTCAGTTTCTTCTTTTTTCTCTGAACGCTGCTGACTCTCCATGGTATAAAGATCAATTTGACGCTCAAAGTCACTAATAAGTCGTGTGACATCCACCAAGGTTTGTTGATCAGAAGAAATTTGTTCTGAAATTTGATGTCGTTTCTGTTTGAGCTCCTGGTTCTCAGTCTCTAGACGATGTCGTTCCTCATAATAGCTGGTTAATTTTTCCTTGACCGCTGCCAAATCCTCTTGGGTCTGGCTCAAGTCAGATTTACCAACTTCAATATCGTGGACCAAAAGGTTAAGCTGAGTCTGTCTACGCTCTTCATCTAATTCCAAGTAACGTTTGGCAGTCGCAGCTTGCTTTTCAAGCGGTTTAACCTGACCGTCCAGCTCGTAAATGATATCTTCCAAACGATCAAGATTATCCTGAGTTTGATTAAGCTTGCTTTCCGTTTCTTTCTTACGTGTCTTATATTTGAGAACCCCTGCGGCTTCTTCGAAAATAGCGCGACGCTCTTCAGGTTTGGCATTAAAAATAGCCTCAACACGACCTTGGGAAATAATAGAAAAAGAATCACGCCCCAGACCGGTATCCATGAAGAGGTCATGAATATCACGCAGACGAACTTTGCGACCATCAATCAAGTAATCATTGTCACCGTTTCGATAAATGTGACGCTCCACACGAATGATTTCACCAGCACCCGCGATAAAGCCATCACTGTTATCAAGAGTGACCGCTACTTCCGCATAGTTGAGAGCCTTACGAACCTCTGTCCCCGCAAAAATAACGTCAGGCATCTTGCCCCCACGCAAACTCTTGGCAGATGATTCACCCAGTGCCCAGCGTAGACTCTCTGTAATATTTGATTTTCCCGATCCATTTGGACCTACAACGGCTGTTACTCCCTTGTCAAAGACGACTTGCGTCTTGTCCGCAAAGGATTTAAAGCCCTGCATTTCAATTGATTTCAAATACATGCTTAATTTCCTAGTTGTTCAAGGGCAGCCTTAGCCGCTGCCTGTTCAGCTAATTTCTTAGATTTTCCAAGACCTGTGCTGAGCTCCTTACCATCAACAGCTACCTGCATAGTAAATTCTTTGGCATGAGCTGGTCCAGACTCGTCGATAACGGTATAAGTAATATCAACCGTACCATTGACCTGAAGACGCTCTTGCAAGGCTGTCTTATAGTCTGTTACGCGGTCAAAGTTCCCCTTTTCAACCTGAGGAATCATGACCTGATTCAAGAATTTCTCAACAGCAGGCAAACCTTGATCCAAATAAAGGGCACCGAGGAAGGCCTCCCAGAGGTCACCAAGGATAGTGGCACGTTCACGTCCACCAGATTTTTCTTCCCCTTTACCAAGACGGATATACTGCTCGAAACCGCAAGACTTTGTAAAACCTGCTAAACTCTCTTCACGAACGATAGTGCTGCGCATCTTAGACATTTCCCCCTCTGGCTTGTTAGGGTAGCGTTTGTAAAGATAAACAGAAATGACTAATTGCAGAGCCGCGTCTCCTAAAAATTCCAAACGTTCATTATGTGAAATGTTTAGGAGGCGGTGCTCATTGGCATATGAGGTATGGGTAAATGCTGTTTCTAAGAGGTCTTTTTGGCTAAAAACAATACCAAAATCCTGCTCAAGTTTTTGTTCAAGTTGATTCATGAAACTTCCTTTCTTTTTAAGCACACTAACTATAATTATATCAAAAAAAGCCAATTTTCATGATAGAAAACTGCTTTTAGACCCTATATCAGCTTATTTTGTGAGATTTAACCTATTCAACTAAAAAAGCTGAGCAAGCTGCTCAACTTCATTTTCTTAATAATCTGGACGAACGACACCTGTAACTGTCTCACGTGTTGCTTCGACATCTTCTTCAAGGACAACCTTGATGATACGTTTGGCTTCTTCTGAAGTACATGCAACCAATGGCAAACGAAGTGGTCCAACTTCGAAACCAAGATGGTTAAGAACAGCCTTGACAGGTGCAGGGCTTGGTACTGAGAAGAGAGCGTTAACTTTAGGAATGAATTTACGTTGGATAGCTGCTGCTGTCTTGAGGTCACTATTTTCAATAGCTTCAAGCATGGCATGCATCTCATCACCGTTTGTATGAGAGGCTACTGAGATAACACCGTTAGCTCCAAGATTCATAGCGTGGAAGGCATCCCCATCTTCACCTGTATAAACCAAGAAATCTTCAGGTTTATGTTCGATAAGGTAGGCCATATTTGCAAGGCTGGTACATTCTTTAACACCAATGATATTTGGATGTTCCGCCAAACGAAGCATGGTATCAGGAGCCATTTCAACAACCACACGACCAGGGATGTTGTAGATGATAATTGGCAAATCAGAAGCATCCGCAATGGCTTTGAAGTGTTGGTACATACCTTCTTGTGATGGCTTGTTGTAGTAAGGTACGATAGCAAGACCAGCTGCGAAACCACCAAATTTGGCAACTTCCTTAGCAAACTCGATAGAGTCGCGTGTATCGTTGGTACCGACACCTGCAATCAATGGCACACGTCCATTAACAATTTTCTGAACAGCTGCAAAGAGTTCCAACTCCTCATCGTGAGTAAGCGTTGGACTTTCAGCCGTTGTTCCCGCCAAAAGAAGAGCTTCTGTATGGTGAGCCAAAAGATGCTCAATCAATTCTGGAAGGGCATCATAATTGATTGAGCCATCTTCGTGGAAAGGTGTAATAAGGGCTGTGATCAGTTTGACATCTCTTAATTGATCAATTGACATAATATTCTCCTTCAACCGTTTTCTAATCCTTTCCATTTTACCATAATTTTGACCAGACAGACAGATAAGTTGACAATTTTCTGAAAACGTGAGGAGTGATTGTTTCAATTTGATGGCCAAAAAACAAAAAACAGAGAGAAGTCTCCCTGCTTTATAGGATCCAGCTTAATTTTAGTATTTGAATACAACACTAAATCCTTACTGATTTCTGTTTCGCTCCCTATTTCAATTCTGAAGTTGGGCGAACCAAACCACGTTCGTGGAGTGTTTCTGCGATTTGGACTGAGTTCCAAGCGGCACCTTTAAGGAGGTTATCTGAAACAACCCACATGTGGATACCCTTTTCAGCATCCAAGTCTTTACGGATACGTCCAACAAATGTATCACGTGAACCTACAGCATTAACGGCTTGTGGGTAGACTTGGTTAGCAACGTCGTCTTCAAGGACTGCACCTGGGAATTCTGCAATAGCAGCTTTCACTTCGTCAATTGGTGCCACTTCTTTTGTTTCAATGTAGACTGACTCTGAGTGAGCTGACAAGACTGGAATACGCACACATGTTGCTGATACAGCAATGCTATCGTCTTCCATGATTTTCTTAGTTTCGTTTGTCATCTTCATTTCTTCGTAAGTGTAGTCATTTTCAGTGAAGACGTCGATTTGAGCCAAGGCATTGAAGGCGATTGGGTAGTGTTTCTTATCACCACCACATGGCAAGATTTCAGCTTTAACATCACGTGGGTTAACGCCGTCATTCAAAACTTCTTTCAACTCACGTTGTGTTTCAAGGATTGCTCCCATACCAGCACCTGATACGGCTTGGTAAGTTGACACGATGATACGGTCCAAGCCCCATTTTTGACGCACTGGCTCAAGGGCAACCATCATTTGAATCGTTGAGCAGTTAGGGCAAGCGATAATACCGTTGTGGGCATCAAGCGCATGTGCATTGACCTCAGGTACAACCAATGGTACATCTGGGTTTTGACGGAAGTAAGATGTATTATCAACGACTACTGCACCAGCTTTAACGGCGTATGGTGCGTATTTAGCAGAGGTAGATCCACCAGCTGAGAAAAGTGCAATATCTACACCTTCAAATGCGTCTTCAGTCGTTTCTTCGATGGTCACATCTTGACCTTTAAATTGCAAGACTTTCCCTGCAGAACGAGCAGACGCAAGGTAGCGAATGTTATCGATTGGAAGTGTTGATTCTTCCAACATTTTGATCATTTGAGCACCGACGGCACCTGTAGCACCGACAACAGCAACTGTGTATCCCATAGTAAAACCTCTTTCGGAATTTTCTATCAATTTAGTTTAGTGAATCTATTATACTACGTTTAAGCCCAGTTGAAAAGGGTTAAAACGCCAAGAATAAAGAAAAAATCCCCTACCAAATGGTAAGGGATAGGAGGCATCTTTCGATGAGAGTAGCAGGTTCACACAACTACTCAAGGTCCGCTCCTGCGTTACAATCTAATGTAGACCTCCTCAGCGCAAAAGGCTCCAAAGAGCCAATCGACTCATCGCATGTTTCTATTCTAGCATAATGAACGACAGAGTCAAGTCATGAATACCATGTAGGTATCCTAGCCATTTGGCTTACTTACCATCATCATGACCATCTTTATAACCACGTAGGTATTCTGTTTTTTCTGAAGTTGTTGTGAATTTGCCAAAAAGAGTTGATTCTTTTGAGTATGAATCATAATTATCAATGCCTTTTTCGGCATCCGCAAAGCCATCCTGGTAGCCCTTGGTATAAGCCTTATTATTTACTTTTGAATGGTATGAATTCCCATAGCGATGATAAGAACGTCGACTCATATACATCCAGAACCAGGGATTACGGATGACATCTTGTCGGTAATAACGGTCACGGGTTTGATAGTCGTCATTATTGTCAAAAATACTTTTGGCCTGGTCATCTGAAAAATCATCATTTTGTTTGGAATACTTTTTGAGAGTCTCATCATCACTAACTTTTGCACCCGATTGAAAGTTAGAACGCTCAGTGTCATTTAGCTCAGGAGCTGACATCTTAGGCTTTGTGTATCCTGAATTTGTATCCGATTTTGACTTGCTAGAACTGTTACTTGAAGAAGACTGACTGTCTGAATGGCTCTGACTGCTACTTGATTTGGAGCTAGAATCAACGTCTGAACCCGAACTATGCGAGCTACTAGAACCGTAAGTCTTACTAGATCCATCGTAACTGTCACGATCACTACTTGACTTGTAACTCTTACTTGACCCACTATCAGATTTATACCCTTTTCCTGAATTACCATCAGAATGATGTCCCTTGTTAGAGCCAAAACCAGATTTAGATCCACTTCTGCTACCTCTACTTGAAGAACGTGAACCACCACGTCTGCTTCGTAGAGCGATGATATTTTCAGAAGTTTCTTGTGCTTTAATTTCTTGTGCCGTTGATAAAATTAGTCCTGACACCAAGGTCACCCCTAAGAGAGCCATTGCTTTTTTCATTAAAAAATCCCCTTATTCATCTAATAGTCTTATTATACCATAGAACAAAAAACGAGGAAATTTATAAAGAAAATTACATCAAAGGTCCAATCAAAGAAAAGAGATAGCCACCTAGACGATGAGCCATAGGCATTTTAGATAAACTTTCTA
>OIEQ01000510.1_pt1 | contig 20844 bp, 20 predicted proteins | sample 1581841 | NCBI WGS metagenome assembly OIEQ01 (sample SAMN03281020, study PRJEB24777) | human gut metagenome | isolation source: fecal sample PR170 from 1 month old male Malay infant, vaginal delivered... | place: Singapore | collected 2005-12-29
CCGCCTTGCTTGCATTGAAACGGATCTCGCTAAACTCAGCTCAAGCCGTGCGATTCTGTCGGCATGTAGCCCCATGAGTCCGTTAATCAATGTCATCTCGCGCCATTCTTCTGTTCCCGGCGTCGGATTAGTCGCCAGTAATAGCCCGTATCTCTCAGCCAGCATGAGGTTTCTTGCACGATTTCGCACCAGCGGAGAAAGCGCATCTTCTCCCTCAAACGGGAAGAATGCCCGCCTACTGCGTTCGCCATGTTTGACGGCATTAGTATTGCCCAACGGTGCGCCTGCGCCTTTCCGCTTGCCACCCCATCCGGATCTTGATTGTTGGCTATTTTTTTTCATTTAACGGCTCACTGTGCGCAAAAACCCTAACTGAATGCGCGGTTTTGCTGCGCACCTGACTGCGTACTGCGTACCAGTGGAACTAACCAGATATTTAGGACGTCCTGAATCACGATTTAGCTTCCAGCCCACTACTGGCGCGGGTCTGGCGCTGCTAGGGTTTTAAATCCGTCCAGGACAGTCCAGAATTTACAGCCGTTTTAGTGCGAACCTTACTGCGAACTGTCGCCCCCGCTGGTGGCCTGTCGTTGCTTCTTACCACCATTTAATCGGAAGGCATTGCCGTTTGGTTGCGCTATCCCCATGCGGTGTTGTGTCTCAGTGACTGCTTTATGCAGATCGCCGTAATCATCGGTTTTCACTGGCGGGCGCTTCACGTTCTCCAGACACGTTTCACGGCGCTGCTTTACCCATTCCCGATCATCGTCCTCAGCACAAATCATCATGACTTCCTGCCAGCGTGTAGCTGCCCTGCGATACAGCCTTGCCGTGCTCAGCTCAATAATGGCCTATTAACTAGCTGACCTGTATACACAGAAATCCCTTATCTGGTACGCCTTGCAGGCTGATTTTCCTCATTTTTGTATACAAGTTTCACTATTTATGCACAAGGGGTGTATACCCCAGAAAGCCAGCGTTGACGCGGCTTTGGGCGTAGCACTGTATAGTGCGTAAGGTGTGATGGCATTTGTGATGCTTTATTCAGCAGATGTTAACCAGTTTCAGTTTCCTCGACTAATCAGTTAGAGGTAGGAGTTTGTTACCTGCCACAGCATCTTAGGAGAGGCAAATACTATGCCGGTGAATGGGATGAACTATAAAAATAAAAAATATATGTTTAAGTGTTCACCTGTTCACCATTGCTAAATTTTCATTTATATTCAGATATTTACATGGTGAACACCATTCTTTCAGGTATTCACTGGTGTTCACCCTACCCTTCACCATATAGGTTAAAAAACAATTAAAAGGTGAACAGGTGAATACTTGGTGAATACTTAATAAAAAAGTGTTCACCCCTTAACACCATGTTATTAATAAGATTTTTAACAGGGTGAATACTGGTGAACACTTTATCTATAACTTTACTCTACCCCTTCATTCTCAGTAGTAACTGCACATGATGGCATCCAGTCTCCAGAATCATCATGCAGGGTTACGTTGGAGCGTATTCCATGTTTGGTTTTCCGCTTCTGGTATTCCTTACCGTACTCAGCCATTGCACCGGGCATATCAGTACCGAACCGCATTAGTGAAACAGGCTTATTCAGGCCATTAGCTCGCATGTATGCCAGGTAAGCGTGATACAGGTACTTGCGCGGACTGAATGGCACTATCTCGGCATTGCCGATAAACATCCCATCACACACTACTGACGCCATCAGGTAGCCGCAGAAGTCCACCAGCGAATCACCTTCACGCTTAATCGCCAGTGCTTCCTCTGACTTCTGCTGTTCGTGCAGTAAACGCCTGGCATCATCCTGATCCGCAAAACGTGTCAGCAGGTGGCGAATCACCACGGCCAGCTCTCCCTCTATCTTCTCGGCCAACAATGTGTCGCGTTCATTTTCTGGCACCACCTCGGTGAAGTTGAATATCACCCGTCTGCGCGAGATTCCGCCGCTGCGGTCGCTGAACGTCATGGCGTTGTTATTGACGGCCAGCACGACAGCCTGTATCCGGGTCGAATACGGCGCTTTGTGTTTGGGGTCGATGGAAACCTTATCACCGCCGGTAATGGCCTTTATCCCGGCACCGTCGCCAGCGTAGCGGGTCATATCAGGCATAATGATCGTAATGTTCCTTTATTTCATGAATCGTAATAGGCATAAATTCTCCTTGTTTGTCTAACCTGCCGCATTTAGTGCCGCGTTTAGCAATGCCGCACTTAGCGCCGCACCAGTTTTCTCAAAAAATTACGCAAACCCAGTAATGACGGGGGTTTCAGTGAAATGCCGCACTTAGCGCGTGTATACAGGGACTAAGTGCGGCATTTGGTCATAAAACATACTAAATGCCGCACGTGCCGCACTTACCGCCGCATTTACTCGACTGTTACTGGGTAAAGGTTCTCACCCTCGATGCGAATGATTTGCTCACTCTCCAGCTTGTCCAGCCAGCGCGGGAATGACTTTCTCACTTTGTCTGCACCCAGCGTTGCACGTAGATCGTCTTTAATGACGGAGATAGTGCATGGCTCCCCCTTAGCTGTGCGGCTGCGTACTGCCTGCCATAGTGCATGGTGGTTATCGCTAAGACGGGAGACATTGGCCAGTTCAGGCTCAACCTCTTTAGCCTCTCTCGGCTGATCGTGCACAACCAGAGAGCAAACAAGCTCACCATCTTCATCGGTGTAAAGCTCTGCCGTTCTCAGGTCATACGCTTTACGCTCTGGCTCCTCCGCGTCTTTCATCTTGGTACAGGTCAGAATAAGCGCCTTTCCATCCCCTTCACGCTTAACGTTAAATTCAGTATCAAGCGCCGCGCGGAAAGCACTGGAACCGCGAGCGCCTTTCCCTTCATCCTTGCCGGAGTGGTGAACTACCAGCACCGTTGCACCCGTTTTCTGTTTGATAACGTCACACCCTTCAATAAATGCCCCCATATCACGAGCATCGTTCTCGTCGTTACCGCCAAAACAACGGGCCAGCGTATCGATCACCACCATGCGAACCGGCACACCACATTCAGCTTCAATCTGCCTGGCAGCCAGAAGCACTTCCGTTACCTCTGACTCGCGCACAGGAAACACCGGACGATTGACCAGCCAGAGGTTGTCCGCCTGTATGCCGTGCACCTGCTCCCAAGCCCGTATACGCCGGGGAACGCCTACGCCCCCCTCACCAACCACATAAAGCACCGCACCGGGAGTAACCTTCTTCCCCGCCCATGGCAGACCTGCAGCGATGTGACAGGCCCACGACACGGCGAGAAAACTCTTATACGAACCGCTGGGACCGTAAATGCTGCACAGTGATTGCGCTGGCAGAAAGTGTTTAAGGATATAGTCCTGACGGATATCAAAGCCCTCAGAACCGCGAGAGAGAGGCAGCTTTGTCCTGAACTTTGCACCAGCATCAGGGAATACGCGGTGAATGCGCTGCACGTCAGACAGCATGGCATTCATTTCCCCTTCGCCTATCTCTTCCACCAGCACAGAACGCCGTGCGGTAATCATTTGTTTGCGGTCCGTATCGAGATACCCGGCATCACAAAGCTCCTCATACGGCATTGCTGCTATCTGGTTGAGGCGAGCCACAAGCTTTCCGTAACGGGTAGTGGGATCTTTATGCTGGTGGAGGGCTTTATCCAAATCGCTGCGACTGTACTGCTTGCCATGCGCCCACAGATACGAACAGGTGAACAGGGCATCAGATACAGTTTCTACAGCTGTCAGTTGTACCGTCATTTTGGAATGCCCCCGCTCATCTGGAATTTACCGATCAGAGGATGGAACCAGTACGCAGATCCATATTTACGCTTAGCGCTGCGTAGCACCAGCCGCGCCGCTTCCCTGAACTTTTCATCAGGCGCAACGAACCCGCCAGATTTCAGCTTAACCAGCATCACCCCTGTGTTTTTCGCCAGCTCCTCAGCCTTTTTGGTTGAGATACCGTATTCAGCAGCCAGTGTTGCTACTGGCGTCATACCCGGAGGGATTTCTCCGCCCTGACTATCGGTAAGTGATTTAACCTGAGCCTCAAGGTGCAAAACCTTCTCAACCAGCAGATCAACGCGGTTAGCCAGCTCGTTAAACTTCACATTGCTGATCATGGTCTTGCCTCCTGCGTTTCATGGTCTGAAAAAGTAGAAATATCCAGTGAGTTTGCCAGTTCGTCAGAAAGGCGCTGAGCCAGGTGCGTTAAACTCATTACATGGATACGCTCCGCCTCCCCCTTGATAGTTGAAAGGTAAGCAGCACATGACATGAGCGCAGCAACCTCTTGCGCCAGTAACAGCAAATCTTTTTTGCTGCGGTAGGTGTAAAAGTTATCCATTGAGCCCCCCCGTTGAATTCTGCTCGACCATGCTTGCCGCCAGTTGATCCGATACTCGTCTGGCCAGACTAATGAGGTTTTCACGCTCTACTTGGTCAACATCGCATTCTTCGACAACCATCAATAAAGCAGCCAGTTCGCACGCTATCGATGTGGCTTTATTAGTTAACTCGCGCATGGTGCACCTCCTGAATGGCCGCGCTGTCAAACTCCCAACCGCGGCGGGTGGAGTAATCGAAGAACGAAACACGACATGGGGCCTGTGCGCGGATCTTCGCAGCAAAGACCAAATTCCAACCAGGGAAAGCATCGCGGGCGCAGGCTTCAGTGTCTGCGTCAAAGCGGAGGACTACTGGGGCACATTCTGGGTAATGCTTCGGGGTAGCAAGGAATAGCCATGTAAATTCAGGGCGAGTTTGGGTAGACTGTAATTCAGCCATGATCGTTACCTCATCTAACGGTTTGGTTAGACGCCCTGGTACTGCTCCAACAGTCCGGGGCGTTGTCTTTTGTATGTTCGCCGTGTTAACGTACGTACATAATAAAATCCATGCTAGAGGATTACGTACGTACATGTCAACTATCAAACGAGACAAAACGCCAAAAGGTGAAGGGCTATCACCAACCTTCCAAATTCGAATTACTCCTGAATTACGCCAGCAACTTAATGAAGCAGCAGAACGTGATGGCGTTAGCCTCGGTAACTGGATGAAAGAGTTAGCTCGTAACGAATTACGTCGACAGGGGATTGAGCCAAAAGGCTGAATAGCCCCCATAACAGAGTATCTTTGGGATAGTTTGTGGGCTACTCGCAGTGGATCGCAGAAGATAAAGAAGGCCAAGGAGTGATACCCAATATCCGGGTAACGACCGAAACTACGGGATTTCTCCGGGGGTTGATGTATTGCAGTACACCCTAAACAGCCCATTTTCTGGGTAGCTTGGGGGTGTGCGTGACTTTTAGTCACTCGCAAAGGTCTGGATTTGAAATCCGATCCCTCTTGGGAGACATATTGCAATGCAGTACGGATTTGAAATCCGAACTGCGCCAATGGCGCAGTTCCTGTAATCACAGGAGCGCTCAGGCTTTGACCACCAGCTATAGGCCTGGTATGCTGATTCTGTTCTTTGTTTTCGGTACTACACTGGCGGCCCTGCATGGCCGCTTTTGTTTTATGTGACATACCCTCCCCCTTACGCTGCCTTGCTGCGACTCTGCTGCCATGCTGTAACCTCAGACAGAAGCCAACCCACGGCACGTCCACCCAATTTGCGGCGAGCAGGGAATAGACCTTCTTTTTCCATCATGTAGCGGGTTGTACGACAGATGCCCGTTAATTGTTTACACTCGGGCTCACGGATGACTCTTTCTGCAAGCTGGGATGGTTGTTTGAATTGATTCATATAAAAACGCCCTCGTTCATTAAAGTTCGAGGGCATTTTTATCTACTTATACCGATACAACCACGGTGCTATTTTTTCATTTATCATCATAGAAACAGATTCTTTATTTTACTTCTTTAGATATTTCTCTCCGAATTTTGTCTAAAGAATCATATGTTATAATTTTATCTAAGAAAGGTTTGATTGTTTGTGCAATGATAAATGCATCTTTTTCCCCATTGGGGAACAGGGCAACGTTTAGGACACCAAGCGATATTTTACTATTCGTGCTTCGCTCCCAATAAAGCAGGTCAATGAGAGGGATTATTTTGTAGTCAAGTATTTTTCTTCTGATACTCTCCCATCCCCCTGACACTGGTTTTGGTGGCTCTGGGTAGTTAAGTTCAGCTCTCCATAAAGGCAGTAACTCTTTGAATGAATCGATCAAGTCAGAATCCCTGCAATCCCTAATATCAACAGTAATCATTACGTGTTCCATCAAGTCACTTAGGAGGTTCACAGGCTCACGCATTCCCGCCCAAAACTGGCCATTATCTTCGTTGAATAGGTCTCCAAGATCACTTTCATCAACAGCTATGGGTTTGCCCTTGAAGTAACCATCTTTAGCCTCTATCTTACCCAACAACGACAATTCAAACCTCATAACTGGTTTAATTCCATTACCATAACTTAATTTTAATAGGTCAGGTCTACTTCTATTTTTATACTCCGCCTGCCTTTCAATATATTCCGCTGATGGTTTTATTTCCTTGAAAGGATCACTAAGGCTGTTTTCCATTGGATATGCTGCTCCAACATTCATCCCAAACTCAGGATGTTCATCATTAGGAAATTCAAGGTCTGCTGCTCTCCAATACAATTGCCTGAACAAATCTTTATCTGATAACGATTCAAGTGCGTCGTAACTTTCCAAATTGAAAGATTTTGGCAAATCTTTTTTACTATTAATTCTATTCATTATTTAGCGACCTTCATAAAAGTAATATTTTCGTAGTTTTCACTAATAATATCTATGCGTTCCATCCATTTATTCAGCGCGTCCAGCTTCTCTGGCAAATACTGGCTCCGGTTGTAAACGGCCATAACACCACCTAACGTATGGCCCAGCAATTGCTCAACAACATGGGGAGCGATTCCCATATTGTTTAGTGTGGTGGCGAACGTCCGCCGCAGATCGTGAAGCGTCCAAGGCTCAGAATGGCCCAGACGTTTATATAGCATCCTTCCCCATTGGCTTACGGCTTCCGGTTTCTTTATCTCTCCCAGCAATAGCCCTGTGCTTTGGTGCTGCTCTAAAAGCTGTTTGATAAATGGGCGGATATCTACGGGAATAGGCCGTAGTATTTTCTCACCACCTTTGCTGTGCTCTTTAGGTACCGTCCAAACCCAATCATTTAGATCCCATTCGGTTACGCGAGATAATCTCAGCTCCTGAGTTCGGCAGCCAAACACCACCAGCAGACGCAGCAGTGAGGAGTAGTAGGGCTTAAATTTCAGGCCTGAGCACTCCCGCCATATATCAGCAAGCTCTTGCCGGGTATGCTCCCTGTCCCGCTTATTCTGTTTACGTCCAACATCATCAATGGTCAGATCGTCCAGGACGTTACTCACCGCGTACCGATGAACCCGGCAGAACTTAAGAGCTTGCTTACACATCTGCAAAAGATAGCCAGCCGCTACAGGCGCTTCGTTCCTTACCCTGGCGAAACATTCCAGCCAGTGGCGAGTTTCACACATAGAAAGCGGATAAGTACCTATATAAGGAAAGATATGCTTATTGAGCTGCTCAATGTGCTTTTCAACATTAGCGCGGTTATGGGTGGCATATTCCCTGATCCAGTATTCAAGGGCATCCCTGACCGTCACTGGCTTTAACGTTTCCTGAGTCGTAACGCTCAACTGGTGCTTTGGATTCTTTCCTTCTGCGAGCCATGCGCGACACTGCTCTCGTTTCTCACGAGCTGCTTTAAGTGAAAGGTCTGGATAATTACCCAGCTTTATACGCTGAGATTTTGATTCCCGGCCACCTATGCGGAAAGTGAAATACCAGGTCAATACGCCCGATCTGGACACCTTCACACTTAGCCCATCGCCATCAGCATAGAAGCTGTCTCCGAGGCTTTCTCTTCCCAGCATTTTACGAAGCGACGTGTCGCTTAATTTGTTCGTTCCACCAGCCATAGAAAACCTTAGTTCATATTGGAGACTGACTGCACCACTGACTGCACATCTCAATGTTACTCTATGAACGGCAATGAACAAAGGCAAACCAGAAAAACAATTTTATTGTTTTTTATCAGCATGATAGACGAACATTAGCAAACATAGCCAAACGGTAAAAAACGTAGGTTTTGAAAATACGGCATGAACTGATACTAATCAGTTAAATGCTTGTTTAAAAAGGCGCTCTTCGGCATGGGGAAGCGCCTTTTTTATTCCCTGCTTCACTCCGTCAACGCTTTGTAAACCTTCGCTTATCCCGCTTTAAAACCGCCGCTTTTGGTGTATATTTCCCCCACTTTACTGGCGCTCTTCTCGCGGAATGACACAATGATTCGTAAATACTGGTGGCTGGTTGTCTTTGCAATCTCCGTTTTGATTTTCGATGCACTTCTGATGCAGTGGATTGAACTGATGAGCACCGAAACCGATAAGTGTCGCAATATGAACTCCGTGAATCCCCTGAAACTCGTAAACTGTTCAGAGCTCGACTAGCCGCCTGATTGCGCAAACTCCCCGTGATTACCCACTAAAAACGGGGATTTAAATCCCTTTGAGCCATTACCCGACGGTGATAATGTCTCGCCCTTCTCAACCGCTCTAGCGTAACCCCACACTCGAGTAGAACCGTCCATGCTGGTCAGCCAATACAACCATATCCTTGTTGTCCTCTCCTTTGTTGTTGCCATCCTTGCCGCGTATACCGCACTGAATATGGCGGCACGTGTCGCCGGGAGTGAGGGTGTCGCTGCCCGCGTCTGGCTGGCTGGCGGCGGTATTGCAATGGGCATCGGCGTGTGGGCCATGCATTTTATCGGCATGCTGGCGATGGATCTCTCCATGAGCATGAGCTACAACGCCAGCCTGACGGCGTTATCCATGGTCGTCGCCGTCGGGTCGTCACTGTTCGCGCTCTGGCTCGTGAGCTGCGATCAATTACGCTTGCGCCGTCTGCTGCCCGGTGCGCTGGTGATGGGAAGCGGTATTGTTGCCATGCATTACACCGGCATGGCCGCGCTGGAAGTGATGCCCGGGATAATCTGGGACAAGGTCTGGGTGGCCATTTCGGTCGCCATTGCGCTTGCCGCTTCACTCACGGCATTATGGCTGACCTTCCGCCTGCGTCACGACGTCGCGCAGGTCGTGCTGATGCGCACGGGTGCCGCCATCACCATGGGCATAGCCATTGCCGGGATGCACTACGCCGGGATGAAAGCCGCACAGTTTCCGATGTCCACAATGGTTCACCATGAGGGTATTAACGGGAGCTGGCTGGCGGTGCTGGTGAGCGTTGTCGCGCTCTCTATTCTTGGGATTACCCTGTTGGTATCAATGCTGGACGCCCGCCTTCAGGCGCGTACCGCCCTTCTGGCCTCGTCCCTTGCAGAAGCTAACCGGGAACTCGCACAGCTGGCCCTGCACGATACCCTGACGCGGCTGCCCAACCGTATCCTGCTGGAAGACCGACTCGATCAGGCCATCAGCAAAGCCGATCGCGAGGGGACCCATTTTGCCCTGATGTTCATGGATCTCGACGGCTTTAAAGCCATCAATGACGCTTACGGCCATGATGTCGGTGACAAGCTGCTGATTGCCGTAACGGAGCGCCTGCTGCATCTCCTGAAGGGCCAGTTCACCCTGGCACGTATCGGCGGTGATGAGTTTGTTCTGCTGGCTGAGGGGGAAGGCCCGGACGATGCGGCATCGCTGGCGAATTCGCTGGTGCGCGCGATCGATAGCCCGTTCAACCTCGAGCACTATGAACTGATGGTCACCCTCAGCATTGGGATCGCGCTGTATCCTCACGACGGCAAAACCGAACGTGAGCTCATGTTTAACGCCGATGCGGCGATGTACCATACCAAGCATATGGGCCGGAACGGTTACCACTTTTTCCAGCCCTCGATGAATACGCTGGCGCAGACCCACCTTCAGTTAATGAACGATCTGTGGATGGCGATCGATCGCAATGAGCTCCGCCTGCTGTATCAGCCAAAATTTCACGCCCCCGCCGGCCCTCTCCTTGGATTTGAGGCGTTATTGCGCTGGCAGCATCCTAAGCAGGGGTTACTGACCCCGGACCTTTTCCTGCCGCTGGCGGAAAAAACGGGGCTGATTATCCCTATCGGCAACTGGGTAATTAATGAAGCCTGTCGCCAGCTGCGTGAATGGCATCTTCAGGGACATCAAAGCTGGTCAATGGCGGTAAACCTGTCGACGCTGCAGTTTGAACAGCCTTCGCTGGTCAACACGGTTCTCAACTGCCTGGCACTTCATCATGTGCCACCAGAAATGTTGATCCTGGAGGTGACGGAAACCACGGCAATGAGCAACCCGGATGAAAGTGTACGGGTGCTGACAGAGCTGACGGAAGCGGGCGTAAAGGCCTCCATTGATGATTTTGGCACCGGCTATTCAAGCCTGCTGTACCTCAAGCGCTTACCTGCCTGTGAATTGAAAATCGACAGGGCGTTCGTGAAAGAGCTCAGCGGAGAAAGCGAGGATGCCACCATTGTCTCCGCGATTGTAGCCCTCGCCAAAACACTCAATCTGAAAGTCGTGGCTGAAGGCGTAGAAACCGAAGCACAGCAGGCCTTTTTGACCGAGTTGGGCTGCAACACCCTTCAGGGTTATCTGTTAGGTAAACCCGTCAGCGCGCAAACCATAGAGGCGCTTTGTGCGCGAGGGGAGATGCTACCTGGCGCAGGGCTGTAAGCATCATCATGAGGCGATACGCGAATGACAGGGAGTGTCGCCAGAATGCTATCGACCAGGGCGGGCGCCTGCTGATAAAGATTGAAACTTTCGTTATTCATTAACCAGTTTTTAATTATTCCGCTAAAAAAGCCGTGGAATACGATCAAGGTCAGATCAACATTTACCTTTGGCGAAATGATGTTACGTGAAATACAGGCCTCCAGCGAGGCACGCAGCGTGTCATAATTGAATCCAATCCGTTTTCTGATGTCTCTCTCTGAAATCATGTCACTGCTAAATTCACATTTATGATACAGAATTTGTAAAAGTGCACATTGTCGAGGCTCACGCGCAATATACTGCAACGCAGTAATAAATTGCTCACGAAGTATTAACAATGGATCATCACCTTCGGAAAGGGAAAGCCTGTCGCGAATAATGTCGCGAAGCGGTAATTGCTGCTCCCAGATGGCATTAAATATTTCAGCTTTACTGGTGAAGTGCCAATAGATTGCACCGCGCGTCACATTTGCAGCATCCGCGATGTCCGTCAGCGTGGTGTTGGCTACGCCACGCGTCGCAAACTGCCCGATAGCCGCCTCAATCAACTGCTGCCGGGTTTGTTGAGCTTCTTCTTTCTTTTTCCGCGCCATAGACAACGACTCGCTACTCACAAAGTTTATACGTAACACAGGTCAGGAGAACGAAAGTATTCACCAATTCCCGTTTTAGTTTTGCACAAAAAAAGTCAATCTTCTTAATTTATAGCTTAGCTAAATACATATTTAAGTTTAAATTCACGCCATGAATAAATGAGGCACATTAAGCGCTATTTAACTGATTAGCTTGCCGGAAGAAGACAAAGAAATAAACCGAGTCTGATTCTGATTTTTCTGCTCAGACCTTGCCATTCGCACTTATAAATTAAAAAACATTAAATACCCTCATTATTATACGCAGCTACATTTTATTTTTTTATCCCGCTGTCCCTGCTACCGATTCACGCTAAATATCGGTTACCGGGTATTTAAAGGAACAGTAATGACGAATCATTTCAGACGCTTACCCTTAGCCGGTTTCATTGTCTGCGCTGTGCTGCTCTCAGGATGCGATGGCCAGGAAAACCAACAACAACATCCGCAGGCTCCCCAGGTCAGTGTGCATATTGTGAAAAGCGCACCGCTGGCTGTCACCACTGAACTCCCGGGCAGAACAGATGCGTTCCGCGTTGCAGAGGTTCGTCCGCAGGTTAGCGGTATTATCCTGCGTCGCAACTTCACGGAGGGCAGCGATGTAAAAGCTGGAGATTCGCTTTACCAGATTGATCCTGCAACCTATCAGGCGGCTTACGACAACGCCAAAGGCGAGCTGGCGAAGGCCCAGGCGGCGGCCAATATTGCTCACCTGACGGTGAAACGTTATCTCCCGCTGGTCGGTACACAGTATGTCAGCAAGCAGGAGTATGACCAGGCCGTGGCCACGGCCCAGCAGGCAGACGCCAGCGTCGTCGCCGCCAAAGCGGGCGTTGAAAGCGCGCGCATCAACCTTGCCTATACCAAAGTGACATCGCCCGTTGATGGTCGCATCGGCAAATCCAGCGTAACGGAAGGGGCGCTGGTCACCAACGGGCAGGCAGCGGCGCTGGCAACGGTTCAGCAGCTTGATCCGATGTATGTCGATGTCACCCAGTCCAGTAATGATTTTTTGCGCCTGAAGCAGACGAGCCTGCAAAAAGGCGATACCGCCAGCAGCGTTGAGCTACTGATGGAGAACGGGCAGCCCTATCCGCTGAAAGGCACATTGCAGTTCTCAGACGTCACGGTGGATCAAAGTACCGGCTCGATTACCCTGCGCGCCATTTTCCCGAATCCTCAACATCTGCTGTTACCGGGTATGTTCGTTCGCGCCCGGATTGATGAAGGTACGCAGCCGGATGCGATTCTGGTTCCCCAGCAAGGCGTGACTCGTACGCCGCGAGGCGATGCCACCGTGATGGTGGTGAACGATAAAAATCAGGTTGAGTCTCGCACCGTCGTTGCGCCTCAGGCGATTGGCGACCGCTGGCTGGTGACGGAAGGGCTGAAAAACGGTGACCGCGTGATTGTTAGCGGGCTACAAAAGGTCAGACCGGGCGTAACCGTCGTCGCCACGCCTGATACCACCACCGCTCCAGCCAGTTAAGGGACGACGACATGGCTAATTTCTTTATTCAGAGACCGGTTTTCGCCTGGGTACTTGCCATCATTTTGATGATTGCTGGTGGGCTGGCCATTCTCAAACTTCCCGTCGCACAGTATCCGACCATTGCGCCTCCCGCCGTGGCGATATCCGCGACCTACCCGGGAGCAGATGCTCAAACAGTGCAGGATACCGTGACCCAGGTTATCGAGCAGAACATGAACGGTATCGATAACCTGATGTATATGTCCTCCACCAGCGATTCAGCGGGTAACGTCACCATCACCCTGACCTTCGAGTCCGGAACCGATCCGGACATCGCCCAGGTGCAGGTGCAGAACAAGCTGCAGCTCGCCATGCCGCTGCTGCCGCAAGAGGTGCAGCAGCAAGGGATTGGCGTTGAGAAGTCCAGCAGTAGCTTCCTGCTGGTCGCCGGTTTTGTTTCAGACAACAAAAACCTCACGCAGAATGACATCTCCGACTATGTTGCCTCGAACGTCAAAGATGCCATCAGCCGAACGTCTGGGGTCGGAGACGTGCAGCTGTTCGGTGCCCAGTATGCGATGCGTATCTGGCTCGACAGCAATGCGATGAACAAATACCAGCTGACGCCGCTGGATATTATCAACCAGCTGAAAACGCAGAACGACCAGATAGCGGCAGGCCAGTTGGGCGGGACGCCATCCATCCCAGGACAGCAGCTGAATGCCTCGATCATCGCGCAAACCCGCCTGAAATCACCGGAAGAGTTTGGCCGCGTGACGCTCAAGGTGAACCAGGACGGCTCGATGGTGCATCTGAAGGATGTGGCTCGCATTGAACTGGGTGGCGAAAACTACAACATGGTGACAAAAATCAACGGGCAGGCGGCAACCGGCCTGGGGATTAAGCTGGCAACAGGGGCAAATGCGCTGGATACAGCGGCAGCCATCAAGAGCAAGCTGGCACAACTGCAGCCGTTCTTCCCGCAGGGGCTAAAAGTCGTCTACCCCTATGACACCACACCGTTTGTGAAAATCTCCATCCACGAAGTGGTGAAGACCCTGTTTGAAGCGATTATTCTCGTCTTCCTGGTTATGTACTTGTTCCTGCAAAACCTGCGGGCAACGCTCATCCCGACTATCGCGGTTCCGGTCGTTCTGCTGGGTACCTTCGCGGTTCTGGCGGCGTTCGGTTTCTCCATCAATACCCTGACAATGTTCGGCATGGTGCTGGCGATAGGTCTGCTGGTTGATGACGCTATCGTGGTCGTTGAGAACGTTGAACGCGTCATGGTCGAGGACAAGCTGCCGCCGAAAGAGGCTACGCAGAAATCGATGGGACAGATCCAGGGGGCACTGGTGGGGATCGCCATGGTGCTCTCGGCGGTCTTTATCCCGATGGCCTTTTTTGGCGGCTCGACGGGGGCGATCTATCGCCAGTTCTCGCTGACCATCGTTTCCGCTATGGCATTGTCAGTACTGGTTGCGCTAATCCTGACGCCAGCGCTCTGTGCAACGTTGCTTAAGCCTGTATCAGCGGATCATCATGACAAAAAAGGGGGTTTCTTCGGCTGGTTTAATGCGCTCTTTGATAAGAGCGTTGAGCACTACAGTAACAGCGTGAGCGGTATCTTGCGCAAGACCGGACGCTATCTGTTGGTGTACGTCATTATTGTCGGTGGAATGGCGGTGCTCTTCCTGCGCTTACCGACCTCCTTCCTCCCCGAAGAGGATCAGGGGGTGTTTATGACAATGGTTCAGCTCCCGGCGGGGGCAACCCAGACGCGTACTCAGCAGGTTCTCGACCAGGTTCAGGACTACTACCTGAACAAAGAGAAAGCAAATGTTGAATCCGTCTTTACTGTAAACGGCTTTAGCTTTAGCGGCCAGGGTCAGAACTCCGGTATTGCCTTCATCAGCCTGAAGCCCTGGGAAGAGCGTCCTGGGGCGGAAAATGGCGTTGAAGCCATTGTGGGTCGCGCGACAAAAGCTTTCAGTCAGATTAAAGACGGCCTTGTATTCCCGTTTAACCTGCCCGCTATTATTGAGTTAGGTACCGCAACGGGCTTCGACTTTGAACTTATCGATCAGGCAAACCTGGGGCATACCCAGCTGACGCAGGCGCGTAACCAGCTGCTCGGCATGGTGAAAGAGCACCCTGATCTGCTGGTGCGCGTGCGTCCTAACGGTCTTGAAGATACGCCTCAGTTCAAACTGGATGTCGATCAGGAGAAAGCACAGGCGCTGGGCGTCAGTCTTTCTGACGTCAACCAGACGATTTCGACGGCCTTAGGGGGCACCTATGTGAATGACTTTATCGATCATGGCCGCGTGAAAAAAGTCTATGTACAGGCCGACGCGAAATTCCGTATGTTGCCAGGGGATATTAACAACCTTTATGTGCGCAGCGCGAACGGGGAAATGGTGCCGTTCTCAGCCTTTAGCAACGCTCACTGGGTTTATGGTTCACCTCGTCTGGAGCGCTACAACGGAATGCCTTCGATGGAGATCCTCGGCGAATCAGCCCCGGGTAAAAGTACCGGTGAGGCCATGGCTATGATGGAAAGCCTCGCGGCAAAATTGCCTTCCGGCATCGGTTATGACTGGACGGGAATGTCTTACCAGGAGCGACTTTCAGGTAATCAGGCGCCTGCACTGTACGCCATTTCACTGATCGTGGTGTTCCTGTGTCTGGCAGCGCTGTATGAAAGCTGGTCCATTCCGTTCTCCGTTATGCTGGTTGTGCCGTTGGGGGTCATCGGGGCCCTTCTCGCAGCCTCGCTGCGCGGGTTAAACAATGACGTCTATTTCCAGGTCGGCCTGCTGACCACAATTGGTCTGTCGGCGAAAAACGCCATCCTGATCGTCGAATTTGCTAAAGACCTGATGGAGAAAGAAGGTAAAGGCATCATTGAAGCTACGCTTGAAGCGTCAAGGATGCGCCTTCGACCGATCCTGATGACCTCCCTGGCCTTTATCCTTGGCGTCATGCCGCTGGTGATCAGTACCGGAGCCGGGAGCGGTGCGCAAAACGCCGTCGGTACGGGTGTGATGGGGGGAATGCTTTCCGCAACGCTTCTGGCGATTTTCTTCGTGCCCGTCTTCTTTGTGGTTGTTCGTCGACGCTTTACCCGCCATAAAGATTAACATTTCCCTAAAAAGGCACCTCTGGTGCCTTTTTTATTTTTAACATAAACAATGAATTAGGCATTAAGCAAAAGCCATGTTAAAAATACAGTGATTTGCATTAAGTAAAAACACTCTCTTACCCCTTCATAATGTCTCCATTAATTCGTCCGGAAATCGATTTTTCTCCACGATTTTTACAAACTACATAATTTGAGATTATTCCTCGTGTAACGCGGACTTACCCCGGTGGTAAAATAACCTCCAGTTCGTTAATTGCCCTCCTGGCTTTATAGCGGACGAGAAATAATACTGAGGTAACATCATGAAAAGATTCATTTCCGTTGCACTACTCGCTGCGCTGCTTGCTGGTTGCGCGCACGACTCTCCATGTGTACCGGTTTACGACGACCAGGGCCGACTGGTTCATACCAATACCTGTATGAAAGGCACCACCCAGGACAACTGGGAAACAGCAGGTGCTATCGCCGGCGGCGCTGCCGCAGTGGCGGGCTTGACGCTGGGTATTGTTGCCCTGACGAAGTAACATCAGTTAAGAAAGCGCGGCTCTGGCCGCGCTTTTGCTTTTAATCAGTGCACTATTTTCAAAGAAGTAAAAAAATAGCCCCGTATTTATTCGTGCCTTTCATTTCAGCCTGAAGCCAGTCACATCTTTTTCGTACACTTTTTTAAATTACCTGTTCTATTGTGATGATTTTCACACATTAATATTATTGAATATCCTGCCAATATTCACTCTGGAAACTATCTCTTCTTTTTTCTGGCGCGCCTCAAAACTTTTGCTCCAATTTGTGGCACAGGTTGTAATTTCGCACCGTTTCAGGGCGCTCGTTTTATTTAAGCCTGTCTACACTCAGCATTAAGCGTTCACTCATCTCTTATTTTGCCGAACGCAAAACTGGCATTACGTTTGCTTTATAAACGTTGGCCAAAGCCACAGACAGGTAAAGCGTTTAAAAAACGCCTCTATAACGATAAATTTCGCCACACAGGAAGCATTATGAAAAAGACGATGATAGCCAGCCTGGCCGCTGCAGGCTTGATGTTTGCCGTAGCCGGTCAAGCCCATGCGGGAACGACACTGGATGCCGTTAAAAAGAAAGGTTTTGTTCAATGTGGTATCAGTGACGGTTTGCCTGGCTTCTCTTATGCCGATGCGAACGGCAAATTTACCGGTATTGATGTAGATGTCTGCCGTGGTGTTGCCGCCGCCGTTTTTGGCGATGACAGCAAGGTAAAATATACCCCGCTGACGGCAAAAGAACGCTTTACGGCACTGCAGTCCGGCGAGGTTGACATGCTCTCCCGTAATACCACCTGGACCTCCTCCCGCGACGCGGGTATGGGGATGTCATTTACGGGCGTGACCTATTATGACGGGATCGGCTTCCTGACCCACAATAAAGCAGGCCTGAAAAGCGCCAAAGAGCTGGATGGTGCGACCGTTTGTATTCAGGCGGGTACCGATACCGAGCTGAACGTCGCCGATTATTTCAAAGCAAATAACATGAAATACACGCCAGTGACATTCGACCGCTCGGATGAGTCGGCTAAAGCGCTGGAATCGGGCCGTTGCGACACGCTGGCCTCTGACCAGTCACAGCTGTACGCCTTACGCATTAAGCTGAGCAATCCGGCAGAGTGGATTGTCCTGCCTGAAGTGATCTCCAAAGAACCTCTCGGACCCGTCGTTCGTCGTGGCGATGAAGACTGGTTCTCCATTGTTCGCTGGACGCTGTTTGCCATGCTGAACGCAGAAGAGATGGGCATCAACTCGAAAAACGTGGATGAGAAAGCGGCTAATCCATCTAACCCGGATATGGCGCACCTGCTCGGTAAAGAAGGTGATTTCGGCAAAGATCTGAAGCTGGATAATAAATGGGCTTACAACATCATCAAACAGGTGGGCAACTACTCGGAGATCTTTGAACGCAACGTGGGATCGGAAAGCCCGCTGAAGATCAAACGCGGTCAGAACAATCTCTGGAACAACGGCGGTATTCAGTACGCGCCACCAGTACGTTAAGTCATAGCTGTAACGGGCACTGCTCATGCAGTGCCCACTCCAGAGTCATGGTTACTGAGGTTTCTTTATGTCCCATCGCCGCTCAGCCGTAAAAGGATCGCTATCCTTTTCTCATCCCGCGGTCCGCGCCTGGCTATTCCAGATTATTGCTATTGTTGCGGTTGTTCTCATCGCCGTGTATCTCATCCATAACACCATCACCAACCTGAACAATCGCGGCATTACCTCCGGTTTTGCGTTTTTGGATCGCAGCGCGGGCTTTGGCATTGTTCAGCATCTTATTGATTACCAGGAAGGTGACACGTACGGACGCGTATTCGTGGTCGGTTTACTGAATACGCTGTTGGTATCGGCGCTTTGTATCGTCTTCGCGTCGATACTGGGCTTCTTTATTGGCCTGGCGCGTCTTTCTGAAAACTGGCTCCTGCGGAAGCTGTCGACGGTTTATATCGAGACGTTCCGCAATATCCCCCCGCTGCTGCAGATCTTCTTCTGGTATTTCGCCGTACTGCGTAACCTTCCTGGTCCCCGTCAGGCCGTCGACGCGTTTGAGCTGTTTTTCCTGAGTAACCGTGGGTTGTCCATTCCTTCTCCTCAGCCGGGCGAAGGACTGTATGCTTTCATCGGCGCAATTGTGATAGCGCTTGCCCTCTCCGCTGGGGTATTCCGTTTTAACCGCAAGCATCAGATCAAAACCGGTCAGCTTCGTAGAACCTGGCCCACCGCAGTCATCCTGATCGTTAGCCTGCCACTAGTGGCACACTGGCTGTTTGGCGCCGCGTTGCACTGGGATGTTCCCCATCTGCGAGGCTTTAACTTCCAGGGGGGAATGGTGTTAATTCCTGAGCTGGCGGCCCTGACATTGGCGCTATCGATTTATACCTCAGCCTTTATCGCTGAGATTATTCGTGCCGGGATCCAGGCCGTCCCGCACGGGCAACACGAAGCGGCACGCTCATTAGGATTACCGCATACGGTGACGCTTCGCCAGGTCATTATTCCGCAGGCGTTGCGGGTCATCATTCCGCCTCTGACCAGCCAGTATCTTAACATCGTCAAAAACTCGTCGCTGGCCGCCGCTATTGGTTACCCGGATATGGTTTCACTCTTCGCCGGAACCGTGCTTAACCAGACCGGACAAGCCATTGAAACCATAGCCATCACCATGTCTGTCTATCTCATCATCAGCCTGGTAATTTCACTGCTGATGAACCTCTATAACCGTCGTATAGCACTGGTCGAGCGCTAAGGATCTATGATGACAAAAGCGATACTGTCGCACGCCTCGCGCCCTGCCAACTCGACAGGTGGACGTTTCATTCTCTGGGCGCGAAAGAATCTGTTCTCCAGCTGGAGTAACAGCCTGCTGACGATTGTCTGCCTGTGGCTCATGTGGGAATTGATTCCTCCCCTGCTGAACTGGGCGTTTTTACAGGCCAACTGGGTCGGTTCAACCCGAGCTGACTGTACAAAAGCCGGTGCCTGCTGGGTGTTTATTCATGAACGTTTCGGTCAGTTCATGTATGGATTGTATCCGCATGAACAGCGCTGGCGGATTAATCTCGCGCTGGTTATCGGCCTGCTCTCTGTTGCGGTCATGTTCTGGAAAAAGCTGCCTCATCGTGGACGCTATATTGCCGTCTGGGCAGTGGTTTATCCAATTATTGTCTGGGTGCTCTTGTATGGCGGTTTTCTGGGGCTGGAACGCGTTGAAACACGCCAGTGGGGCGGACTGACGCTGACGTTGATTATCGCGTCAGTGGGGATAGCCGGTGCTCTGCCGTGGGGGATTTTACTTGCCCTCGGACGGCGTTCAAAAATGCCGATCGTTCGCGTGCTCTCCGTTATCTTCATTGAGTTCTGGCGCGGCGTACCGCTTATCACCGTTCTGTTTATGTCATCGGTCATGCTGCCGCTATTTATGGCAGAAGGAACAACGATCGACAAACTGATCCGTGCCCTGGTCGGGGTGATTCTCTTCCAGTCCGCCTATGTCGCTGAAGTTGTGCGCGGTGGTCTGCAGGCGTTGCCTAAAGGCCAGTACGAAGCGGCGGAATCACTGGCTCTCGGCTACTGGAAAACGCAGGGACTGGTCATTCTTCCCCAGGCACTCAAGCTGGTCATCCCGGGCCTGGTCAACACGATCATTGCCCTCTTCAAGGATACCAGCCTGGTGATCATCATCGGGTTGTTCGATCTCTTTAGCAGCGTACAACAGGCAACCGTTGACCCTGTCTGGCTGGGTATGTCCACCGAAGGATATGTCTTTGCTGCCCTGATCTACTGGATCTTTTGTTTTAGCATGTCGCGCTACAGCCAGCATCTGGAACAGCGCTTTAACACCGGGCGTACACCGCACTGAGGAAAATATGAGCCAAATAACTATGACACCCGCCGACGCGATGATTACGCTGGAAGACGTGAACAAATGGTACGGACAGTTTCATGTCCTGAAGGATATTAATCTTAAGGTCAAGCAGGGAGAGCGCATCGTCCTGTGCGGCCCGTCCGGCTCCGGGAAATCCACAACCATTCGCTGTATTAACCACCTTGAAGAGCATCAGCAAGGACGCATCGTGGTTGATGGTATCGAGCTGAATGAAGATATCCGCAATATCGAACGCGTGCGTCAGGAAGTGGGAATGGTATTTCAGCACTTTAATCTTTTTCCGCACCTGACCGTTCTGCAGAACTGTACGCTCGCACCGATTTGGGTACGAAAGATGCCGAAAAAGGAAGCCGAGGCGTTGGCAATGCACTATCTGGAGCGTGTACGTATCGCAGAGCATGCCAATAAGTTTCCTGGTCAGATATCGGGTGGACAGCAGCAGCGTGTGGCTATCGCCCGTTC
>OIEQ01000514.1_pt1 | contig 20779 bp, 15 predicted proteins | sample 1581841 | NCBI WGS metagenome assembly OIEQ01 (sample SAMN03281020, study PRJEB24777) | human gut metagenome | isolation source: fecal sample PR170 from 1 month old male Malay infant, vaginal delivered... | place: Singapore | collected 2005-12-29
CCGATTAACAGCGAGAACAGGAAGCTGGCGATCCACGCCGCCGAGCCGCGCATGCCGTTGACGGTCGCCATCTGGCCCTTATCAAACGACTCCACGACCAGGGCGCTGAGCATGCAGGAGATAATCTGGTGCCCAAAGCCGCCGATGGAGATCAGCACGATGGTGATATACGGGTCGCGGGTAATGGCGACAATGCCCAGAGAAATCATCAGAAACGCGCCGGAGACGGAGCTGGCGACGACGGAGTTAACGCGGGAGCAGCCGAACAGGCGGGTGTACAATCGCGTCAGGTAGCCACTTGCCACGCTGCCGAGGTCAGCAGCGAGGAATGGCAGCCAGGCGAACATCGCAATCTGCTTCAGGTCCATGCCGTGTTCTTTGGCGAGATACAGCGGCACCCAGAAGCTCAACACCGCCCAGGCCGGTTCCGCCATAAAGGCCGGGATGGCGATACCGTAGAAACGTTTGTTTTTCGAGACGGTTTTCAGCGCGGTCAGGAACGGCAGTTTGACCGCAGGCGGTTCGTTATCCTGCTTGATAAATGCCAGCTCATCCTTGCTCAGGTTCGGGTGCTGCTCCGGGTTGTGGTAGAACGCCCACCAGAGGATCACCCACAGCAGCGCCAGCACGCCGGTAAACATAAACGCACCCTGCCAGCCAAACGACGCGTGAGCAAAGTAGATAATTGGCGGGGCCAGCATCGCACCGATGGAGAAGCCCACGCCCGCCCAACCGGCGGCAACAGGACGTTCCGATTTGGGGAACCATTCACCGATGGTTTTGGCGTTCGCCGGGGTTGCGGCGGCCTCAGAGGCCCCCATAAAGAAGCGCAGGATAGCCAGGTGCAGCCAGCTTCCGGCCCCCGCGTGGAAGATACACATCAGCGCCCAGATCCCGGCGCAGACCATAAAGCCAATCTTCAGGCCGATGACGTCAATCAGCCAGCCGCACAGGGGCTGGAAAATGGTGTAGGCGATCTGGAATGCGCCGACGATCCAGGAGTATTGCTCGGTGGTGATCCCGAGGCTCTCTTTCAGTTCCGGCGCGAGGATCCCCAATGAGTTTCGGGTGATGTAGTTAACGGTGACGCCCAGTAAAAACAGCACCAGCACGTACCAGCGCAGGTTCTTGATGACGCGACGGGTTTTGCTTGTCGCAACGGTGTTATTGATGTCCTGACTCATTTTACTCTCCACAAGACGGACGCTAAGGGGACGGAGGTTCAGGTGTCACACAGATTGTTATGCCTTTGATTTCTATCCGTTTAGAATCCTTAAGCTGCTATACAACTAGTATGGAAGTTGTGTGACAAGTTCACCTTAAGGGAGAAAATGAGTGGGCAATAGTGGATTTTGTGCAAAGTTTCTCATAACGGGCGCAAACCCTCTGGCATGATGGCCGTTATGCCCGTTATTACCTGACGGATACGCTATGAAAATTTTTTCATTTCGCAAATGGAGCCAGATCACAAAATGGACAAAAGGCTAAAAATCACCGAAATCGCGGCCCGTACACAGCTCTCTATCAGTACCGTTTCCCGCGTGCTGGCGGGCAAAGCGAACACCAGCGAAAAAGCGCGTGCAAAGGTGCTGGCGTGCGCACGGGAGCTGGGGGTGATGGATGGCATGGCGGCGGGGCGTCTGCTGCTTAACAGCCTGGTGGTTTTTGCTCCCCAGCGAGCCTTTGACGAGCGGTCCGACATCTTTTACTACCGCGTGATCCAGAGCGTCAGCAAAGGGCTGGCTTCGCACGAGGTTCGGCTACGCTACTGTGCGCTGGAGGAGAACGACAGCGACGCGCAGCTTTTTCTGGCACGCATGAACGAGCCGGACACCCAGGCAGCCATTTTGCTCGGTATTGACGATCCGCATATCCACGATCTGGCGGTGGACGTGGGAAAACCCTGCATGCTGATTAACTGCCGTGACCGCCACATGCGTCTGCCTGCCGTAGCGCCGGACCATCGCGCCATTGGCGAGCGGGCGGCGGAATACCTGTTCGAAATGGGACACCGCGACGTGATGAACGTGCTGTGCCTGCGCCGTTACACCATGGAGCTGCGCCTGGCAGGGATCCGCGACGCGTGGCACGCCCATAACCTGACGTTCAGCGACAAGCGCGATCTGCTGGTGGTGCCGAGCTTTAGCGCGCGCGAAACGGAACAGCTGGTTAGCGAGTGGCTTAACCAGCAGAAGGGAAAAGATCTGCCCACCGCGTTTTTGGTCGGCGGCGACTTTATGGCGGCGGGCACCATCAGCGCTTTGCAGAAACAGGGATTGCGGGTACCGCAGGACGTTTCCGTCATGAGCATCGACGGCTTTAATCTGGCGGCGATTCAGGATGTGCCCCTGACGGCAGTGCATGTCCCGCGTGATGAACTGGGAACGGAAGCGGTGCATATGCTCCAGCAGCGGCTGATGCGCCCGGACGCCCCGGTGGGAACCTTGCTGCTGAACGGCACGCTGACCGTGCGGGAATCGGTACGGCGGATACGCCAGGGGAAACGACGCACCGCCGTTGAGCGGGAAGGGCTGTACGACAGTTAAACCATACCCAGCGCGCGCTTGCCGTGGATGTTGAGATCGTTCACGGTAAAGCGGTCCTGCCAGCTTTTTTCATAATCTTCACGCGGGAAATCTCCCGGTGACGCACCGGTTTCCAGCGCTTCCTTCACCTTTTTCGCGTAGTCGAGGTTCTTCTCGCACATCGGCGCGGCAGGGATGTACATCACGTTGCCCCAGCCCTGCTGATTTTCCACCGGAGCGACGGAGTGGATCACATCGCAGTGCCACCACACGGAATCCCCTGCGTCCAGCGCCGGTATGCTGGTTAATGCTTCGATGAGCAGCGGGTGCCATTTTTCCGAAATCGGCAGCACGCGGCCCGGCGCGACGCCGCAGAGTTCGTCTTCCGGCACGTCTTCCAGCAGCGGACGCAGCAGAATGTACGCCATCGCTTCCGGGATGGGCACCACGTGCAGCAGTCCCTGGCCGGGGATCATGTCCGACAGCGCCGTCCAGCCCTGGAAAGTACGGAACACCGAACACTTGGTGGTGTTATCCACGGTGTACTCTTCCACTTCGGTGCGGTGCGCGGCGTTCCACGGATCGTACTTATCAATATTGCCGTCAAACACGCGGGCAAACACCTGCTGATAGGCAGGCAGCAGCCAGCGCTCCAGCGCGCCAGAATCGGTGTGCGCGCCCAGCCCTTTAGAGGTGGTGCCCGGTGGGCGGCGGCGAATACGATCCGGATAAATCACGCTGACATCCGGGTCGAACCACTGCTTGCCGATGCTCTCGAATGTCCATAAACGGTTCAGGAACGACTGCACCTGCGCCATCTCTTCGCTCTGACGCGCCTGCATTTGCGCCTGCGACCAGTAGATCGGGTAAATCTCCGGACGAGAGGCGGTTAAGGTGCCGAAGAAGTTATCGCCCGGCCCTTTATACACCTCGTCAAACTTATTGAGATCGAGATAGTCGAGCATCGACTGATCCCACGCCAGCGCCTGTTCGCGCGGAAAATGACCTTTGATCACCGCGCAGCCCCGACGCTTAACCGCCTCGCGCTGTTCAGCGGTGATTGTGCCGTTTTTCACATCCGCGAACGGGATCGTCGGCCAGACGGGTTGGCCTTTATTCTTGAGGGCGTTGATCTCTGCCACGCGGGTGGCAATGTTGTCGCTGAGCTTGTCGAACACCGCCTGAACATCACCGATCTGGGCGCGTAGCTCGCGCTTCATCTGACGAATTGCCGCTTTGTGGTCCGCTGGCAAAGTTTCACTGGTAAAGGTCATAACTGCCTCGCATCTTTCATTCGAAAGTAAGAATATCTACAAGTGATACTTTAAGTTAAAAATAAGTTAATGCAAGTTTAAAAACTTGACGCAAGCCACAGGTCGGAAAAAGAGTGAGAGGCCGGAGCGGGGCTCCGGCGGGAGAGAGATTAGGCGTCGAACGGGGAATGGTTATCGAGCACGGCCTGAATGACGTTCAGCGCGCCCTGATGGTTGTTGTCGTCGGTGCTGTAGCGGGCGATCTGTTTGATGCTTTCTGCCGCGTTGTTCATCGCAAATGAGTATTTCACCAGCTTCAGCATCTCCGCGTCATTGCCGCTGTCGCCAATGGCCACGCACTGCTGCGGGGAGAGCTCCCAGCGCTTCAGCAGGCGGCTGATGCCGTTGGCTTTATGCAGGCCAGGAATGATCAAGTCCACAAACCCAAAGCCGCTGGTGACTGGTTTCATAATGCCGTCGAGAGAAACATGCAGCGCGTCGATCAGGTTCGGGATATCGCTGTCGGGCAGGTTCAGTGAGAACTTGAACAGCACATCGTCAATCTCGTGATAATCGCTGACGCGCGTTAAGCGATGGTAGTGCTTAGACATCAGCGCCACAAATTCGTCCGGGGCTTTATCGCTGACGTAAGCGCTCTCCAGTCCGCAGGCCACGAAGTTCAGCGCGTTATCTTTCAGCAGTTCGCCAATGACGATCTGCGACTCATGGCGAGTCAGTTCACCGTGGAAAACGTGTTCCCCGTGATCGAACACCAGCGCGCCGTTTTCCGCCACGAAGGAGATTCGATCTTTTAGCTCAGGGAAGAAGGAGATGAGCTGATAATACTGATTGCCGCTGGCGACAACGAATTCAATGCCGCGGGCGTTAAGCTGCTCAAACTGTGCCTGGAAGCGGTCACGATCGTACTGCTTGGCATCATCAAGGAAAGTTCCGTCCATATCGGTGACGATAACTTTTACGGTCATACTGTGCTCCTGGGTCACTGCGTTTTGAAACATTCTAATAACAAGGTGACGGGGAGCACAAATTTAATTTCGAATGAAAGTCAGAAAGCCGGGTGGCGGCTTCGCCTTACCCGGCCTACGGGGGGGACAATGTAGGCCCGGTAAGCGCAGCGCCACCGGGCGTTTTTTTACAGCGTATGCTCGGTACGCGCAATAATATCGTCCTGCGCATCCGGCGACAGGGCGGTGAAGAACGCCGAGTAGCCCGCCACGCGTACTACTAAATCGCGGTACTGGTCAGGGTGTTTCTTCGCTTCCAGCAGCGTTTCGCGCGAGACGATGTTGTACTGAATATGCCAGCCTTTATGCACCTCGAAGAAAGTGCGCAGCAGCACCATCAGCTTCTGGCGATCGCTGTCGTTTTCCAGCGTCGACGGGTTCAGTTTCTGGTTCAGCAGCACGCCGCCCAGAATCGCCTCGGTAGGGAGTTTACCCACGGAGCCGATGACCGCCGTCGGGCCGAGGTGGTCGGTACCGGACGCCGGGCTGGCCCCTTCCGCCAGTGGGGTATGCGCCTTACGTCCGTCCGGAGTCGCCATCGTTGCCGCACCAAATGGCACGTTTGCGGAGATGGAGGAGGTGCCCGCGTAGTAGTTACCGCCAATCGGACCACGGCCGTAGCGCGGGTTGTGGTAGTGCTTCAGCTCTTCAATGTAGGTCTGGTAAGCACGCGTCAGCAGCATATCCACGCTGTCGTCGTCGTTACCGTACTTCGGCGCGCCGTTGATCAGACGCTGACGCAGCTGCTCGTGGGTCAACCCGTCGAAATCATCCGCCAGCGCGGCCGCCAGCTGCTGTTGACCGATGACGCCCTGTTCAAACACCAGCTTCTTCACCGCCGCCAGACTGTTGCCGAGGTTGGCGATACCCACCTGCAGGCCGGAAACCCAGTCATACTTCGCGCCGCCCTGCTTGATGCTTTTCGCGCGTTCGATGCAGTCGTCCACCAGCGCCGAGCAGAGAATATCGTGCACGTTCTCTTCCAGCATGGTGTCCACCACGTACTCAATTTCGATGGATTTGCGGGTGTAGTAGCGAATCTGCGTATCCCACGCCGCCATCACCTCCTCGAAGTTATCGAAGTTACCGGCAGAGAGCGCTTTCTCCTGCGGCAGGAATACCTTACCGCTGGTGGCGTCGCGGCCGCCTTCCAGCGCGGCGAGCATCACGCGGGCAAAGTTGATAAAGCTCATGCCGGTGCAGCGATAGCCCCACTTGCCGCCCACGGCGGTTTCGATGCAGCCGATGGCCGCGTAGTCATAGGCGTCATCACGTTCAACGCCGAGCTTGATAAATTCCGGGATAACGATTTCATCGTTGTTGAACGCCGGCATCCCGAAGCCGCAGCGGATCACCTGTACGCAGGCGTCAAGGAAGTCGTTGCTCATGCCTGCGTGGTAACGCACGCTCAGGTTCGGCTGAGTGGAGCGCAGGCGACCGCAGGATTCCAGAATCGCGTAGGAGAGCGGGTTGACCGCGTCCATTGGCTCACCGTTGACCAGCTTCTGGCCGCCGATGGTGACGTTCTGGTACAGCGGGCTACCGGCAGAGGCCTTAGAGTGCGAGCCGGAGCGGATCTTGTTCACTTCCAGCAGCTTCAGCCAGCAGCTGTGCAGCAGCTCAATGGCGTGTTCGCGGTCCAGGCTCTGATCCAGCTCCACGTCGCGGCGGTAGAACGGATAGAGATACTGGTCCATACGGGCGAACGACACGGAGTGACCGTTAGACTCAATCTGCAGGATCAGCTGAATGAAATAGCACAGCTGCAGCGCCTGCCAGAAGGTTTTTGGCGGCTCGTGGGCAATCACGTCGCAGTTTTCCGCCATCGCCAGCAGCTCGTCGCGGCGACTTTCGCGGGTTTCCGTGGCCGCCATTTCGCGTGCCAGAGCGGCAAAACGTTTGATGTGCAGGCTCACCGCGTCCAGCACGATATCGATCGCTTTCAGGAACTGGTCGCCGTGCAGATCGTCCAGCACCGTCAGGTTGATACGCGAGCGGCGCTCGGCGACTTTAGCGCGCAGGCCGTCGAGACCTTTCTCCAGCACCAGCGGGAAGTTCACCGCCAGGTGCGCGTCGCCGGAGGTCATGTTGCCTTCGGCTTTGATAATACCGGTTTCCAGCAGGCCTTTTTGCTCGTCGGTGAACATGCCGTAGCAGCGATCCTGCACCGTCTGGCCGCGCCACCACGGGCAGATCGCATGCAGGACGCGCTTGTTCTCTTCGCTCACCGCAAAGCCCGCGCCCGGACGGTCCGCCAGATCGTCGATCTCTTTTTCAATCCAGGAGACGGTGTATTCCGGGAAGATAGGTGCGGCGCGAACTTCGCTTGCCTGGTTACCGATAATCAGCTCGTCGTGTTTGATCCAGATGGTACGCTCAGCCAGATGATGCGCCAGCGCCAGGGCGCGACGCACCGGGATCGGCTTGTCCATGTGCTGTTGGTACATTTCGGTGTAATGCTGCGCGCGCTCGGTACAGACCGGCGGCTTAACGATATGGACCAGCGCGGTTTTGTGCGCCTTGATGCGCTCGCTGAGGGTGTTGAGATTTAACGTCGTCATAGGTTTATCCTCGTAAGGTCGCGGTTAACCCTTTCTGGCAGGCGTACTGCTGCGCGAAGTCCAGCAGGGCAGGGTTATCCAGCGGTTTGTCAGGGGCAGAGTAGGGTTGGCCAAGCAGGGTGTATTTGTTCATGCCCAGCGTGTGATACGGCAGAAAATGAATATCATCGACGCCAAGTTCATCGGCGGCGAAGTTGGTAATGGCGGTCACGGACGCTTCATCGGCATTGAAGCCCTGAATCAGCGGTACGCGAATGGTGATTTTTTTCCCGGCAGCGGCAAGGCGCTTCAGGTTATCGAGGATCCGTTTGGCCGAGCCGTCCGTCCACTGTTTGAACACCTCAGGATCGACGTGTTTCAGGTCGGCGAGAAACAGATCGACGTACGGTAATGAAGGCTCGATATAGTGCCACGGCACGTGAAGACAGGTTTCAACGGCGGTGTGGATCCCCTGATCGTGGCTGGCTTTAAACAGCGCGTGCGCCAGCTCCGGGTTCATAAACGGCTCGCCGCCGGAAAGCGTAATACCGCCGCCGCTGCGGTCGTAAAAGGGCTTATCGCGCAGCACGGTCGCCATGATCTCGCCCACCTGCTGTTCTTTACCGCAGACGGTCAGCGCCTGCGTCGGGCAGCAGTCGGTGAGGGCGTTGAGCGTCTCTTCACGCAATTTTTCACGGTGGATGACGAGACCATTCAGCGCGCGTTCGATACAGCCCGGCGCCGCCTGCTGACACAGGTCGCAGCCGTCAAGGCACAGGCGCGCATCAAACAGCACGTCCCGGCTACGGGAACGGCTTTCCGGGTTCTGGCACCAGCGACAGCCCAGCGAGCAGCCTTTCAGGAACACCACGGTACGAATACCGGGGCCATCGTGGGTGGAGTAACGCTGAATATTGAAGATCATGTTTTTGCCCTCAGGTTGCATATGAAGATTAAATGACTTTCGAATGAAAGTTATCTTGATGCAGGTCAACTCCTGAGCAGGTTTTCCTGTGATAGGTTAAGTGCAGACTAATTTTGAGGGTGACATCATGGAACTTTATCTCGACACATCTGACGTTGCGGCAGTCAAAAAGCTGGCGCGTATCTTTCCGCTGGCGGGCGTGACCACCAACCCAAGCATTGTGGCGGCAGGTAAAACGCCGCTGGATGAGCTTCTGCCCGCGCTGCACGACGCGATGGGCGGTAAAGGCCGTCTGTTCGCGCAGGTGATGGCGACGACCGCTGAAGGTATGGTGGAAGACGCGCGTAAGCTGCGCGCGATGATTAACGACCTGGTGGTGAAAGTGCCAGTAACTGCCGAAGGGCTGGCAGCCATCAAGATGCTGAAAGCGGAAGGCATTCCGACGCTGGGTACGGCGGTGTACGGCGCGGCCCAGGGTATGCTCTGCGCGCTGGCAGGAGCCGAGTATGTCGCGCCATACGTGAACCGCGTGGACGCGCAGGGCGGGGACGGTATCCAGACCGTGGTTGAGCTGCAACAGCTGCTGACGCTGCACGCCCCGCAATCAAAAGTGCTGGCCGCGAGCTTTAAAACCCCACGTCAGGCGCTGGACTGCCTGTTGGCAGGATGCGAGTCCATCACGCTGCCGCTGGACGTGGCGCAGCAGTTTATTACCTCTCCTGCGGTAGACGCAGCGATTGTGAAGTTTGAGCAGGACTGGCAGGGGGCGTTTGGTCGGACGTCGATTTGACGGGTGCGGCCTGATGCCCTCACCCCAACCCTCTCCCACAGGGAGAGGGAGCAAACACTAAAACGGCAACCTGAAGGTTGCCGTTTGCTTTAACCTCCACAAACCTCACACCCCGGATTACGCATCAGCTTCATCTCGCGGAACTGGCAGGTCATCGCGTCAAACATCACGATTTTTCCTGCGGCAGGCGTACCGTAATGTGCCAGCACTTTAATCGCTTCCATCGCCTGCAGCGACCCAATCACGCCGACGAGCGGCGCCATCACGCCCGCCTCAACGCAGGTTAGCGCATTCTCACCAAACAGACGGCTCAGACAGCGGTAGCAGGGGGCCCCCTCCGCATAGGTGAAGACGCTGATCTGCCCCTCCATGCGGATCGCCGCACCGGAGACCAGCGGGGTTTTGTGGGCAAAACAGCCTGCATTAAGCTGGTTACGAACGGCGACGTTATCGGTGCAGTCGAGCACCAGATCGTGCTGCGCAATCTGCGCAAATAACGCCTCGTCATCCAGCATCGCGTCAAGCAGGGTGAACTGAACGTTGGGGTTGATGCGCGCCAGGGCAGCCCGGGCGGATTCCACTTTTGGCTCGCCAATGGTCGCGTCGCTGTGCAGCGTCTGGCGCTGCAGGTTAGACACCGATACGGTATCAAAATCCAGCAGCGTCATCCTGCCCACGCCCGCCGCGGCCAGGTATTGCGCGGCGGCGCAGCCGAGCCCGCCGAGGCCAACAACCAGCACGCTGGCCGCCTTGAGTGCTTCCTGTCCCTCGAAATCAAATCCGCGCAGGACAATCTGGCGGTTGTAGCGCATCATCTCCTGGTCGCTCAGTTCCACCGTCATGTCATCCTCCGAACAGGTGGTTGAAGCGCTCTACCTCAACCCATTCACCCGCTTCCACGTTGCCGCGCTCGCGCTCCAGCACGATAAAGCAGTTGCCCAGGCTGTAGGAGCTGAAAATGTGCGAACCCTGGTGCCCGGTCGTGCTGACTTCCAGCTCACCCTGCGCGTTATGCGCCAGAATGCCGCGCTGGAAATCAAGCCGACCCGGCGATTTTTTCAGGCGCGTCGCGGCGCGCACGCGCAGGCGTTCCGGCAGCGGGCTGGCGGTGTTGCCGGAAAGCTTCGCCAGCAGCGGGATCACCAGCTGGTAAAAGGTGAGTGCCGCTGAGACCGGATTACCCGGCAGACCGCAGAACCAGCTGTGCGGAAGCTTGCCAAACGCGAACGGTTTGCCCGGTTTGATTGCCAGCTTCCAGAAGGCGATTTCGCCCAGCTCTTCAAGAAGGGTTTTGGTGTAATCCGCTTCCCCCACGGAGACGCCGCCGGAGCTGATGACCACATCGGCGGATTTATCCGCCTCAATAAATGCCGCGCGCAGTTTTTCCGGATCGTCAGGAATGATGCCGAGATTAATCACTTCGCAGCCCAGCTGCTCCAGCATCAGGTGGACTGCCAGCCGGTTGGTGTCGTAAATCTGACCGTCCTGCAGCGGCTGGCCCGGAAGCTGCAGCTCGTCACCGGTGGAGAACACCGCGACGCGCACTTTCCGGATAACGTCAATGTCCGCGATGCCGAGCGAGGCCAGCACCGGCAGCTCCGCCACCGTCAGCTTCTGCCCGGCGGCAAAGACCGTTGCGCCAAGGGTAATGTCCTCGCCGGTACGGCGGATGTTCTGGCCCGCTTTGACGCTGGCGGTAAAACGCACGCCGTCGTCCGTCTGTTCGGTTTCTTCCTGCATCACCACGGCATCGCAGCCTGGCGGAACCGGCGCGCCGGTCATGATGCGCACGCAGGTGCCCACAGGCCATTCACCGCTAAACGGCTGACCGGCAAAGGCTTTACCCGCCACCGGCAGGGCGTTGCCCGTCTGGAGGTCCGCCAGGCGTACCGCATAACCGTCCATCGCGGAATTATCGAACCCCGGCACGTTAAGCGGAGAGACGATATCGCGCGCGGCGATTCGGCCAAAACAGCGCACGAGGGGCAGCGTTTCGACGTCTTGCAGCGGCGAAAGTCGGTCAAGCATCTGCGTGAGTGCCGTCTCAAGCGGCATCAGTCCGGCGGTAAAATCCATGGTGGGCTCCTGAGGAGTAACAACGAAAGCGTCCATTATGGCAGAAAAGTGCGGCTAACTGTATGACCCGATGGGTGTACGCTTTACATCACAGTTGCGTCTTTCTATATTCAAAAATCATCTGAAGTTTCATCGACGATAATGATATTTATAGAAAAAGCCGCGAATCAGGCTAACGGGTGATGTGAATGGTTAATGCGGTAATCGCAATTCATGGTGGCGCAGGGGCAATCACCCGTGCACAGCTCAGTCCTGAGCAGGAAAAGCGTTATATTGACGCGCTGTACGCCATTGTTGAAACAGGTCAAAAAATGCTGGAAGCGGGCGAGAGCGCGCTGGATGTGGTCACCGAGGCGGTGCGTCTGCTGGAGGAGTGTCCGCTCTTTAATGCAGGCATCGGTTCAGTCTTTACCCGGGATGAAACCCACGAGCTGGATGCCTGCGTGATGGACGGCGTCACCCTTAAGGCAGGCGCCGTGGCGGGAGTGAGTCGTCTGCGTAATCCGGTGCTGGCAGCGCGTCTGGTAATGGAAGAGAGCCCGCACGTGCTGCTGACGGGCGCCGGGGCGGAGGCGTTTGCCTTCGGTCACGGAATGGAACCGGTCTCGCCCGATCTGTTTTCCACGGACGCGCGTTTTCAACAGCTGCTGGAAGCCCGTTCGGCGGGCATGACGCAGCTTGACCATACTGCGCCGCTGGATGAAACCACCAAAATGGGCACGGTTGGCGCGGTGGCGCTTGATAAAGCCGGTAACCTCGCGGCGGCGACCTCCACGGGCGGCATGACCAACAAGCTGCCCGGACGCGTCGGCGACAGCCCGTTGCCGGGCGCCGGCTGCTATGCCAATAACGCCACGGCGGCGGTGTCGTGTACCGGCACCGGGGAAGTGTTTATTCGCGCCCTCGCGGCCTACGACATCACCGCGCTGATGGATTACGGCGGTTTAAGCCTGAGCGAGGCCTGCGAGCGCGTGGTGATGGAAAAATTGCCTGCTCTGGGCGGCGTTGGCGGCCTAATTGCCGTGGACCGTGAGGGCAACGTGGCCCTGCCGTTTAACAGCGAAGGGATGTATCGCGCCTGGGGTTACGCCGGTGATGAACCGAGCACGGGCATCTATCGTGAATAAGGGGGCCGCGCGTGCCGCACAGTGAAGAGCTGGACAACGGCGAAGTACTGGCTGTCCATCAGCTGAATATTGCGTTTCAGGAAGAGCGGCAGTTCATCCCCGCAGTAGAAAATTTATCGTTCTCGCTCAGACGCGGCGAGACGCTGGCAATTGTTGGCGAATCCGGTTCCGGTAAATCGGTTACCGCGCTGGCGCTGATGCGTCTGCTGGAACAGACGGGCGGGCAAATCAGCAGCGAGAAGATGCTCCTGCGCCGCCGTAATCGTCAGGTCATTGATTTAAACGAGCTGAGCGGCGCGCAGATGCAGGGCGTGCGCGGGGCAGATATTGCGATGATCTTTCAGGAGCCGATGACTTCGCTTAACCCGGTTTTCCCGGTAGGGGAACAGATTGCCGAGTCCATCCGGCTGCATCAGGGGCTAAGCGGCGATGAGGCGCTCAACGAAGCCAGAAGGATGCTGGAGCTGGTGCGCATTCCCGAGGCGCAGGCCATTCTGGGACGTTACCCGCATCAGCTTTCCGGCGGTATGCGCCAGCGGGTGATGATTGCCATGGCGCTCTCCTGCCGTCCGGCGGTACTGATTGCGGATGAACCGACAACGGCGCTGGACGTGACGATTCAGGCGCAGATCCTGCAGCTTATCAAAGTGCTGCAACAAGAGATGGAGATGGGGGTGATATTTATCACCCACGATATGGGCGTGGTGGCTGATATCGCCGACCGGGTGCTTGTGATGCACAAGGGCAATGCGGTGGAAACCGGCACGGTCGAACAGATTTTTCATGCCCCTGTGCATCCTTATACTAAAGCGCTGCTGGCGGCGGTGCCGCGTCTTGGCGCGATGAACGGCAGCGACCTGCCGCGTCGTTTTCCGCTGATTTCCCTTGAAGCGACAGGGCAGCAGGAGGATGAACGCGAGCAGGATACCGTGGTGCCGGGCAAACCCATTCTTGAAGTGCGCGACCTGGTGACCCGTTTTCCGCTGCGCAGCGGGATTTTCAATCGCCTGAAGCGCGAAGTCCACGCGGTCGAAAACGTCAGTTTCGATTTATGGCCGGGCGAAACGCTGGCGCTGGTGGGAGAGTCCGGCTGCGGGAAATCCACCACCGGACGCGCACTGCTCCGGCTGGTGGAGACGCAGGAAGGGACAATCACCTTTAACGGCGAACGAATCGACACCCTGCCAGACAACAAATTACAGGCGGTACGCCGGGATATTCAGTTTATTTTCCAGGATCCGTATGCCTCCCTCGACCCGCGCCATACGGTGGGATACTCCATTATGGAGCCGCTGCGGGTGCATAATCTGCTCGACGGCGAAGCAGCGCAGCGTCGCGTGGCCTGGCTGCTGGAGCGCGTCGGCCTCAAGCCGGAACATGCCTGGCGTTATCCGCACGAGTTTTCCGGCGGGCAGCGGCAGCGTATCTGCATTGCCCGTGCGCTGGCGCTGAACCCGAAAGTGGTGATTGCGGATGAATCCGTTTCGGCGCTGGATGTCTCAATCCGGGCGCAAATCATCAACTTATTGCTCGATTTACAGCGGGATATGGGCATCGCTTTCCTGTTTATCTCGCACGATATGGCGGTGGTCGAGCGCATCAGCCATCGCGTGGCGGTGATGTTCATGGGGCAAATCGTGGAGATAGGTCCGCGAAGGGCAGTGTTTGAGAACCCGCAACATCCTTACACTCGCAAGCTTATCGCGGCGGTACCGGTTGCTGACCCCGCGCATCGTCACGGCCAGCGCGTGCTGCTGCAGGATGAAATGCCGAGCAATATTCGCAAACGCGGCGAGGCCGTGGAGCGCGTCACGCTGCGTGAGGTTGGTCCGGGCCACTTCGTGGCTCCGCCGCGCCAGGACAATGCCTTCTCACGGTTATAACTTACAACAGGCAGGAGAACACAATGGTTACTTTTGTAGCGCGTAGATGGTTGTTAGCCGCGAGCGTGACGGCAGCCCTGGCCGCTGCCCCCGCGTTCGCTGCCAAAGATGTGGTGGTTGCTGTCGGCTCCAACTTCACCACGCTGGATCCGTATGACGCCAACGATACGCTTTCCCAGGCGGTGGCGAAATCGTTCTATCAGGGGCTGTTCGGCCTGGATAACGAGATGAAGCTCAAAAATGTTCTGGCGCAGGGGTATACCGTCTCCGACGACGGTCTGGTCTATACCATCAAGCTTCGTTCCGGCGTGAAGTTCCAGGACGGTACCGATTTCAATGCGGAGGCGGTAAAGGTCAACCTTGACCGTGCCAGCAACCCGGAAAACAGCCTGAAGCGCTATAACCTTTATAAAAACATCGCCAGCACCGAGGCGGTGGATCCGACGACGGTCAAAATCACGCTGAAAGCGCCATTCTCGGCGTTTATCAATATACTGGCGCACCCGGCAACGGCGATGATCTCGCCTGCCGCGTTGAAAAAGTACGGCAAGGAGATTGGCTTCCACCCGGTCGGTACCGGCCCGTACGAGCTGCTCACCTGGAACCAGACCGATTTTGTGAAGGTGAAGAAATTCCCAGGGTACTGGCAGAAAGGGCTGCCGAAGCTGGACACCATCACCTGGCGTCCGGTGGTGGATAACAATACCCGCGCAGCAATGCTGCAAACGGGTGAGGCGCAGTTTGCTTTCCCCATCCCGTATGAGCAGGCCGCCATTCTGCAGAAAAACAGCAAGCTGGAGCTGGTGGCCAGTCCGTCGATCATGCAGCGCTATATCAGCATGAACGTCACGCAGAAGCCGTTTGATAACCCAAAGGTACGTGAAGCCATCAACTATGCGATTAACCGTCAGGCGCTGGTGAAGGTCGCTTTTGCGGGCTATGCCACCCCGGCGACCGGCGTGCTGCCTCCGGCCATTGCCTATGCGCAAAGCTATCAGCCGTGGCCGTACGATCCGGCTAAAGCGCGCGAGCTGCTCAAAGAGGCGGGCTTCCCGAACGGTTTCAGCACCACGCTGTGGTCGTCGCATAATCACAGTACCGCCCAGAAGGTGCTGCAGTTCACCCAGCAGCAGCTGGCGCAGGTGGGCATCAAGGTGCAGGTCACCGCGATGGATGCCGGTCAGCGGGCCGCCGAGGTCGAGGGGAAAGGGCAGAAAGAGAGCGGCGTGCGGATGTTCTATACCGGCTGGTCGGCGTCGACCGGTGAAGCCGACTGGGCGCTTGCACCGCTGTTTGCTTCGCAAAACTGGCCGCCAACCCTGTTTAACACCGCGTTTTACAGCAATCCGCAGGTGGACAACGATCTGGCCGATGCCCTGAAAACCACTAAACCGGAAGAGAAAGCGCGCCTCTACAAAGACGCCCAGGACCTTATCTGGAAAGAGTCGCCGTGGGTACCGCTGGTGGTGGAGAAACTGGTTTCAGCCCATAACAGAGCGCTGACCGGGTTCTACATCATGCCGGATACGGGCTTTAGCTTTGACGATGCGGATTTAAAATAACACTCATGCTGAATTATGTTTGTAAACGCTTGCTTGGGCTTATCCCGACGCTGCTGATTGTGGCGATACTGGTATTTTTGTTTGTGCATATGCTGCCGGGCGATCCGGCGCGGCTGGTTGCCGGGCCGGAAGCAGATGCCGCCGTCATTGAGCTGGTGCGCAAGCAGCTGGGCCTCGATCAGCCCCTGTATATGCAGTTTCTTCATTACATTTGCAACGTTCTGCAGGGCGATTTTGGCATCTCGATGGTGTCGCGTCGTCCGGTAGCGGAGGAAATCGCCAGCCGCTTTATGCCCACGTTCTGGCTAACGATTGCCAGTATGAGCTGGGCAGTGGTGTTTGGGCTGGGCGCCGGGATTGTTGCGGCGGTCTGGCGCAACCGCTGGCCGGATAAGCTCGGTATGGCGCTGGCGGTCACCGGTATCTCTTTTCCGGCGTTCGCGCTGGGGATGCTGCTGATGCAAATCTTCTCCGTTGAGCTGGGCTGGCTGCCGACCGTTGGGGCCGATACCTGTAAGCATTACATTCTGCCCTCTATGACGCTGGGGGCTGCCGTCTCGGCGGTAATGGCCCGCTTTACCCGCGCCTCCTTCGTTGACGTGCTGAGTGAAGATTATATTCGCACCGCGCTGGCGAAAGGGGTCAGCGAGAAGTGGGTCATTCTTAAGCACGGATTTCGTAATGCGATGATCCCGGTGGTGACGATGATGGGGCTGCAGTTTGGCTTTCTGCTGGGCGGCTCTATCGTCGTGGAAAAGGTTTTCAACTGGCCGGGGCTGGGGCGTCTGCTGGTCGATTCGGTCGAGATGCGCGACTACCCGGTAATTCAGGCGGAAGTCCTGCTTTTCTCCCTGGAGTTTATTCTTATCAACTTAGTGGTGGATGTGCTCTACGCCGCCATTAACCCGGCCATCAGGTATAAGTAAAATGCGATTGTTGAACTGGCGACGTCAGGCCGTTTTAAACGCTATGCCGGGGCTGAAACCGGAGCATATCCGCACGCCGTGGTCGGAATTCTGGCGGCGTTTTCGCCGTCAGCCGGTCGCCATGACGGCGGGGCTGTTTGTGCTGCTGCTGATTGCGGTGGCGATCGTTGCACCCTGGGTGGCGCCGTTTGATGCGGAAAACTATTTTGACTACGACCGCCTGAACGATGGGCCGTCCATGCTCCACTGGTTCGGCGTGGATTCCCTTGGACGCGATATCTTCAGCCGCGTGCTGGTGGGGGCGCAAATCTCGCTTGCCGCCGGGGTGTTTGCGGTACTGATCGGCGCGGCAATCGGTACCGTGCTGGGTCTCGTCGCCGGATATTACGAAGGCTGGTGGGACCGCATCATCATGCGAATCTGCGACGTGCTGTTTGCCTTCCCGGGTATTCTGCTGGCCATTGCCGTGGTGGCCATTATGGGCAGCGGCATGGCGAACGTGATTATTGCCGTTGCGGTATTTTCGATTCCCGCCTTTGCCCGCCTTGTGCGCGGCAACACGCTGGTGCTGAAACAGCAGACGTTTATCGAGTCCGCCCGCAGCATGGGGGCCAGCGATGCCACCATTCTGTTCAGCCATATTCTGCCGGGAACGGTGTCGTCTATTGTGGTCTATTTCACCATGCGCATCGGCGTGTCGATTATTTCTGCGGCCAGCCTGTCGTTTCTGGGGTTAGGCGCACAGCCACCGACGCCGGAGTGGGGCGCGATGCTGAACGAGGCGAGGGCAGATATGGTGATTGCCCCGCACGTGGCGATCTTCCCGAGTCTGGCGATTTTCCTGACCGTGCTGGCGTTTAACCTGCTGGGGGACGGGCTGCGCGACGCGCTGGATCCGAGGATTAAGGGGTAGGGCAGTGGAATGTGCCGGGTGGCGGCTACGCCTTACCCGGCCTGGAAATGAGGTGCAGTACGATTAAACCCGACTACCCCACAGGTCATATTCGTCCGCGTTTTCAACCTTCACGCGAATAATATCACCCGGCTTAACGCGAGTTTCGCCGTTCAGGTACACCGCGCCGTCGATTTCAGGGGCATCCGCCATGCTGCGGCCAATTGCGCCTTCTTCGTCCACTTCGTCAATGATAACCATGATCTCTCGGCCCACTTTCTCCTGCAGACGTTCAGCAGAGATCTGCTGTTGCAGCTGCATAAAGCGGTTCCAGCGCTCTTCTTTCACCTCTTCCGGCACCTGATCCGCCAGTTCGTTGGCGGTTGCGCCTTCAACCGGGCTGTACTTGAAGCAGCCTACGCGGTCCAGACGCGCTTCTTTCAGGAAATCGAGCAGCATCTGGAAATCTTCTTCGGTTTCACCTGGGAAGCCGACGATGAAGGTTGAGCGCAGGGTCAGATCCGGGCAGATTTCGCGCCACTGTTTAATGCGTGCCAGCTGACGGTCAACGGAGCCAGGACGCTTCATCAGCTTCAGGATACGCGGACTGGCGTGCTGCAGCGGGATGTCGAGATACGGCAGGATTTTGCCTTCCGCCATCAGCGGAATGACGTCGTCAACGTGCGGATATGGGTAGACGTAATGCAGACGCGTCCAGATCCCCAGCTTCGCGAGCTGCTCGCACAGGCCCACCATGCTGGTTTTCACCGGCTCGCCGTTGTGGAAACCGGAACGGTGCTTCACGTCTACGCCGTAAGCAGAGGTATCCTGGGAAATCACCAGCAGTTCTTTCACGCCAGCATCGGCCAGACGTTTAGCTTCCGCCAGCACGTCGCCAATCGGACGGCTCACCAGATCGCCACGCATGGACGGGATGATGCAGAAGGTGCAGCGATGGTTGCAGCCTTCGGAAATTTTCAGGTAAGCGTAGTGACGCGGCGTCAGCTTCACGCCCTGTTCCGGCACCAGGCTCAGGAACGGATTGTGCTTTGGTTTTGGCACGTAGTGATGAACATGTTCCAGCACCTGCTCGTAACTGTGCGGGCCGGTGATCTCCAGTACCTTCGGATGCACTTCACGGATCTGGTCCTCTTTCGCGCCCAGACAGCCGGTCACAATGACTTTGCCGTTTTCCGTCAGGGCTTCACCGATGGCTTCTAGGGACTCCTGAACCGCGCTGTCGATAAACCCGCAGGTGTTCACAATCACCATATCGGCGTTGTCGTAGCTTGGCACCACGTCATAGCCTTCGGTACGAAGTTCGGTAAGGATGCGTTCGGAATCCACCAGGTTTTTCGGGCAGCCGAGGGAGACGAAGCCGATTTTCGGCGGGTGCGTAACATTGCTCATAGGTTAAAAATTGTTCGATTTTTGGAATGGTCAGGCAGGGATTCTACAGAGGTTGGGGGGAAATTTGTACTGAAGAATTGCGGTTAGCGCGGCTTTTTGGTCCTAACCGATTTTTCTGGTTATTACTGTTACAAATCAACCGAGTGGATTCAGGTCAGAATGTACGTGTAGTTGAGCCGGATTACTATTGGCTACTGGAGCGAGGCAGCATGTTCCTACTTGTGTATAGGGTACTTGAACGTTCTTAATAACTGTCTGTATTTGCAATAAGGCCGCGAAAGCGACCTTTTTTTGCTGGTTGCCCGGAATGCGTTCCCTTGCAAGGCGTGGAGATCTTGCATCCTGATTGATTTAAGTTAAGTCACTTTTTGGATATTATGCTTTCTATATCAGTATGATTCATGAGGGATTATGACCAGAGCACTGGTAAGGCTTGGAGACAAGACTACGAGCGGCGGGGAGGTGATTTCAGCTTCATCGACGATTATCGAAGAAAGAAATATTGCCCTGAATGGCGATATGGCATGGTGCCCACTAGAAACCTGCAACGGGCCATTTCAGATCAATGGGACCGCGTACCACTTTGCGGAAGACAAAGCCTGTGTAGCCACTGGCGATCGGGTACTTTGTAACTGTAAAAACAATCAGGTGCTGGGTAGCACAACACTTTGGGTGGAAGACAGCCCCGGCGACCATTTCGAAGAGCACCGTAAACGGGCTGCGGAATGGCCCATTACCAAAATGGCAGCTGCGGCAGCAGCAATTACCGCTATCCCTGTATTTGCTAAATCAGTACTTCGCGGTACTGGCAATACTGATGCAAGAATAGCGGAAGAACCACAAGCCAACATTGGCGAAATGAGTTTCTATCAGTCCAGACCATCGCAGCCAGCCCCCGAGCCAGAACAGCACGCACAGGCCGCAAAGAAGAAAACTCCACCGCCGCCAGAGCCACCGAAGAAAAAATCACTGTTTGATAAAGTGACAGGTTTCTTTTTTGGTGAAGCGGAAGCAATGCCACTTCCCCCGCCTCCGGTTGTTATGGGCGGTTCAGCACAAGCAGGAATGGCAGCAGCAGCGGGAGGGGCTACAGCAAAAGCGAATCAGGACGCAGCGAAAGCCCTTACGCATACGATGAAACACCTTTCCGGCCCTGAAGTCTGGAGCGGTTCGCTTGCGATGAATTTGCCGTTTGTTGTTATGGGGGCGATCGTCCAGTCAAAACTCAAGGGTGAAAAGAGCGATCTGCTAACGCCTGAAAAGTTATTGGAAGTCGCACACAGAAAGGTAACCGTACTAACACGTGTACGCTACAACTGGATCACTGACGATGAAACCGGGCGATTAAAAGCCGTTGGCTATCATACCAGTACTGAAAGTGGGCGTGATCAGGTTCGTGTCCGGATGCTCGAAAAGCTGATGGATGGTAGCTATGAATTTTGGGGTGACGAGCGAATCGATAAGCCTCTGATCACATGGACACCAGCGAGTACGCCGGGATCGCAAGATAGCTGGAATACTGGGAACAACAGCCCGCAAGCGGGTACTGTAACGATTCCGGGGCTTGAACATCCCGAAATTCAGGGCGTAACTATCACCACAACACCAGTACCGGAAGAGAAGGATTTTCGGGATTACATTCTGGTGTTTCCGGGGAACATACACCCGCCGATCTACATCTACCTCAGCAAGCCCCCAGTTGAACTACTGGAAGTTGAATTGTACAAGGATTTCACAGGGCGTTCTCGACAAGGCAAGTATGAGGCTGATGAATCGCCACGGGTTTAACAGACACCTCGGAGTCATTTAAGATGACTTAAAGAGAGGTGCCCATGAGCGGTAAGC
>OIEQ01000515.1_pt1 | contig 20774 bp, 15 predicted proteins | sample 1581841 | NCBI WGS metagenome assembly OIEQ01 (sample SAMN03281020, study PRJEB24777) | human gut metagenome | isolation source: fecal sample PR170 from 1 month old male Malay infant, vaginal delivered... | place: Singapore | collected 2005-12-29
CGTTTGCGCCGCCCGCCATCATGGTGCCTGCCGCCAAGCCAGTAGCCGCCGCAGCGGCCGCCATTGCCATGCCGCCGATCGCACTGCCTCCCCCAAATGATGAGCCGGTGATCATGCCCGCAATCAGCTCCGGGATAGACCGAGACAGATAAGCGCACACCAAGGACAGGCCCAATAGTGTCAATGTTGGCCCAATAGTGCCGTCGTAGTTGGCGAACCACCTGTCCGATACGGACATAATCAGGCCGACAATCAAGGTCAGGACGAACAGCTTAGCGCCTACCGCAACGGCATAGCGAAGCGGGGCTATTGCAAATTCCCGTGTCCATTGTGAGCCGCCGAAACCGATGAACAGCACGGCCGCATTGATAATCACATACGACTCGACAAGCGTAACGAACATAAACGCGGCGATGAACGCGAAGCACAGCAAAATGATGACGCCGGATAGCGCAATCACAACCGCAGTTTCGAGGTCAAACAACGAAATGTTCGACAGGACTTTTTGTGCCAATTTGATAGCTAAGGTGAACACGTCACCGGGCATCAACTCCTGCGCAAACCCGGAGGCTTGCGATCCCGCTTCGCGGAAGCTGTTCACGATAGCCGTGCTCCACTCTGTGGAGTACGTCAGCAAGGCAAGGAAAAAGCCTATCGTCATGACGAACTTGATCAGCTCGCGGAACATTTCGCCAACATCGGCGCTTTGCCAAATCAGGTTGCCGAACGTCCAAACAAACTGAATCCCAGCGAGCAGGAACAGCAAGTTTCTGGCATAGCCCTGCAACTTTGGCCCCCACTGAGCAGACGCATTATGAATGTCTGTTAGCAGCCCGTTCATCTCCACATTACTTTGTAAACCGGCGGCCATTGCACTCCCGGTCATCAACAGCATGGCTATCCCGACGCAACTTAGAAAGAGTGGTCTACTCATAATCAAAACCCCTTCGACGGGCCGGGTTCGTCTTTCCCTTCCCAGAACTTTTTGGTAGCCGCCGCTTTTTGCTTCTGTGAAGCCGAACATTCTTCGCCCGAAGAAATGACGACGCTAGTCATTACGGCCCCACCCACAGCAGAACCGAGACACAACACCAAAAGAAGAATCTTAGAAATCGTCATAATCAAAACCCCTTGGATGGGCCGGGAGTGTCTGTACCTCCCCAGAACCTTTCACTGGCCGCGTCCTTCACGGCTTCCTGTTCGGTTTGTTTGGCCATGTAGTTGCCTTGCAGGGTGATTTGCGTGGCCACCAGATCGCGCAGTTTCTGGAGCTGCTGCACGTTCTGCGCCGCAATCTCGTTCCCGGCTTGAATGGCCTGCTGACGGCCAACGGCCGACTGCGAACGGCTCACCAACTGATCCAGCATCGCGTTCTCATCGTCGAATGTGCTTGTATTTACGCCAGCGGCCTGCATGGCCGTGCGGGCGTTATCGAAGCCGGATTGTGCCCAGTCCCGATAGCGCTGCGGCATGTTGTTTTGCCCTTGGCCAATCGAGTTCAGATAGCTGTCATAGCCCTTGAACTGCTGGCGAAACTGTTCGTCCAGATTGCTGATGTTGCGGCCGAGCGACTGCGCCGAGTTGTAGACGCTGGCCACGCGCTGAAGGTCGCCAGTGATGGTGTTGAACATGCGGCTGGGCAGTGACATGCCCTGCTTAATCATGTTGTTGTACTGCTGGATCTGCGTCTGCAACTGCTGGGCCGTATTCAGTTGCGTGTTGACCGCTTCGGCGTACTCGTACATCTGCTGATAGAACGTCGAGCAGTTTGAGCAGTAGATGGCATAGGCCGGAGCCGGTGCCATGTAGAGACTTACACCAAGGCCTGCGCTCGCCATTGCTAGAGCGAGCGCCGCGCCTCGACCGAATTTTCGGGCGGCATAAGCCGACGTTTTTTGCGATTCCATTTCCATACCGAATGCCTCATTTTGTCATCGTCCGAGGTTTGATTATTGACCGATATGGAGCGGTTTTAAATATGCGGATAATCTTGTGTCCGCATAGAATTCAATGGTTTATGTCCGTAAACTGTCCGTCAATCTTCACGAGATTGTTTCTCAACACTATGATTTTGATCGCGTTTTTCATGACGAGCGTAACGGGTTTTGCTGTCCGTTTTGATACGTTTTGCGGATAAAAAAAAGCCCACCGAAGTGAGCTTTTGATTAGGCGGTGCGCGGCGTCAGTGGGCCGCGTAATAGGGATTCTGTACTCGATAGAGGTCACGCTCTGTTTCAGGGATGTGAAACGTTTCAAGGTGCCACTCTTCGAGTAAAGAAGCCACCTCGGCCGCAATGCGCTGGGCTTCCATAACGCTCTTGCTAGGCCGCCCACTGGCTCGACCGAGGCAGGCTTGCAGTTCGTTGAGTTGATTGGCCAATGCGCTGATGCGGTGAGCTGTCTTCATGATCAATTCCCCTTGCTGATCCTTTCCACGATTCTGTCGAATTCTTCCCGGACTTGATCGTCCGTCAGTTCAAGATTAACCAATCCTGACTTTATTGCAATTCTTCCGATTCGTTCGGCTGCCTCATTGTCGAGTTTTGCCAATCTGGCTTTCGCCATTTCAAGCTCTGAAAGGGCATCAGAACGGCGCTCTGCGAGGGTTTTTCGTGCCATGATTACTCCGTTGTTTCTTGATGATCGAGTTTCGAAAAAAGCGCGTAAACGGAGGCTATGTTCTCACCCGAGTCGAGCAATTTACAAGACTTAGATTTGGCTGGCCTAGCTGATGGCCTCTCAAAGCCCCCTCCTTTTGGTGTCAGTCCGTCCTTGATGCTCATGAACTCAGTCGGAAACGCGTTTTTATGCGAATGTATGCGATTCTATGCGATTAGAAGAATTGATTAATGCGATGCTACGCGAATGTATGCGAATTAGCGCGAATGTACGCGATTATGCCATATTTTACTGGCGATTCTGCTCCAGTCGCATAGAATCGCAGAGAGGTAGCAGGCAGGATGTGTGTTGTACCGGTACGGGCAAGCCCGAACCAGTCCAACACCGCCCCTTACTCACCTGCGGTTCGACGGCATCCTGCTCTGCGAGGCTGACAGTCGCTGCCGCGACAATGGCCGATTCAGAACCGGCAAAAGCCCGCCGACGCGGAAAGCAGGTAGAGGTGTGGGTCACCGACGAGGGAAAAGCCGAAATTGACACGCGCGTCGGGGTGGTTGGTTATATCGAGGTCGACATATATGCGGGCGGCTGCCTTTGTTGCCTTGGCTTCACGTATCTGAATTGACGTATTTACACCCCTTGTCGCCCTGTCCAGGCAGATGGCCGATGCCATCGGGCAGGATTGCGCTGGGACAACTTTTTAAGACGGGGAATTGACGCGAATGACCTTGAACTTGTTAATCGATACATGTGTGTGGCTCGACCTTACAAAAGATCCCCGCCACCTTCCGCTGCTGGATGCCCTAGCCGCGATGAGCGAAGCAGACGAAGTAGTACTTGTCGTGCCGCAGATCGTTATCGATGAATTTGCACGGAATCGCGACCGAGTGATGGCCGCGAGCAAAGCCAGCCTTTCGAGCCACTTTAAGAGGGTTCGAGAGGCAATTATGCAGTTCGCGCCTGAAGATGGCCGAGAGGCTACGATCAGGCAGCTAAACGAGGTTGACCACCGCGTGGCGACTGGCGGTGAGGCAGTGAACGAGGCGGTAGACCTAATAGAAAAACTCTTTGCCGCAACTCAGCCTGTGCCCGTAAGCGACAGCATTAAGTTGCGTGCAGCCGACCGAGCCATCGCCAAGGTTGCTCCCTTCCACCGACAGATGAATGGCATGGGAGATGCCATCATTATCGAGACCTACGTTGATGCATTGGCTGCGCGTCAAGGTGATGACGTGTTCGCGTTCGTGACTCATAACATCCACGATTTTAGCCGTCAGGGAGCAGATACGCGTTTGCCACACCCGGACTTAGAAGCCCTCTTTGATGGTGTGAGATCGCGATATTCGACCAACCTAAGCACACTACTCAACGAATTCGCGAGTGAGCTAATCGAGGAGACCAGGTTTGAGCGCGAATACAGTCAAACCCCCAGACAGCTATCCGAGTTGCTCGAAGCAGAGCAGAAGCTGACAACACAGGTTTGGTACAACAGGAAGTGGAACATCATCGCTAGCGTCGAGGATGGGAAAGAAAGGGTGGTGCCCAAGGAGGAGTGGGATCAAGCTACGCCAGAAGAGAGGCGGAAGCTGGTAGTCGATACGATTTGGGAGGGAATGCTTGCCGCAATGAGGAGCACCGAAGAGGAGCTCGGCGCGGAGGAGCTGGGACCGTGGACTGACTTCGAGTGGGGGATGATCAACGGCAAGTTGTCTGCGATACGCTGGATGCTCGGTGAAGAGTGGGATATGCTCGATACGTAAGAGAAAAGGGCGGCTATAGACTTTCCTTTGTTTTGGATTGCGCAATCCAAAACAAAGCCTGTGGGCATACTGAATTATCTTTGAACCGTATTGCGCTACCAGAACGGAGGGTCGGCACCAAATGAAAGATAGATCGCATGATACGGCGATGGCCGAGCAATTCAGAGCCGATCCGACTTATGCTGCGGAGTTGCTTGCCGAAGTCCGTCGCGACGGAAACCCGGACGAGCTGGCTATTCTGTTGCGACAGATGAGCGAGGCGTTCGGGGACAATTGCATGCGTTCGGGATCTGCGACGAGACAACTATGACGCAAGCAGCTTGGACTCGCGACGGTCGGCCGGTGGACGCGGCTTCGGTTTCCGGTGTGGAGTGGGAGGCGTTGAAAGCGGCGGCGCAGTTAGGTGACTTCATGATGCCTTGCTGCAAGGCACCGGCAGTACTCAAGACAAGCATCAATGGTTTGCCTTTCTTCGCCCATCTGTCGGACGAGTGCGGTACTGCGCCCGAGACAAAATGGCATAAGTCAGGCAAGACCGCAGTTATGGCCGCCTTGACCGGCATGGGTATCGAGAACCGTGACGAGGTGCCGGGCCGATCACCAAGCGGCGGTAAGTGGGAGGCCGATGTTCTCTTCTCGGTTTCCGGTCGCACCATCGTGATCGAGCTGCAACGCTCCTACCAGCATCTGCGCGACTTCACGCGTCGGCAGGAGCGGTACACTGCATCGGGCGTTGAGTGCTACTGGCTGGTCCGCAAGGAGACATTCATGACCCTAGGCAAGGCCACGTCGCGTCTGCTTTTGAAGCGTGATTTCGGCAATGTGTACCCGCCCAGTGGAATCGGTACGGGCATGCTGCCCGAGTTGCCGGTGGCGATGTTGGACACCGAGGGCGAGCAACTGGTTCAGTTCGGCGGGTTCAAGACTGCGACTGTTCCTGTGTGGCTGGCAGGCATCCTCGATGGAGCATACCAATATCGCGGCGGCTCTTGGAACCTTGGCTGATCTTAAATGCGTGGCATGGCATTTTTAATGGTATTGCGCAACCTCCCATGTATTAAATAACTGAATTTAAATGAATTTTTATTGATTTTAATAATTGAGTGGGAGTGAGGCTGTTATTTAGCCTATTGTTTTATTTGATTTAGTGAGTGCCATTGATAATATGACTGCATTATCAATGGCATTTTTTATGGTTTAAGGCCGACGCTGAATCGAAGATATAGCAAATACCATGTGACCGTATCAGCAAATGCCATGGTATCGACAACCGGGTGCATTGCAGCGCTGTGCTGATGCCATCGATGCTCGCTTTGATCAGAACCGCTCTCTCGACCCATGCCCCAGATCGTTAAATATGCGCCAGAGGAGCACCTCGTGATAGAAATTGTGAACAAGACAGCCGCCACTCGGAATCGAAGTATCCATATAGGTGAATAAAGTTTGCGGAAAATACGCTGAGAAAATAGAAAAGCGTCAATGAAGGGACATAGGAATGGCGATTAACGGAGAGAACGGTGTTAGTGCAGTCACCGTGGATGAACTACTCAAGCAAGGCCTTCGGATACCGAACTATCAACGCCCATACAGTTGGGATGTATCGACTGCTCTACAACTGGTGGATGATATCAGCGAAGCTCTTCGAGATACCGAACGAAAAGATATTCCCTATGTTTTGGGTGCAATCATTCTTCACGATGATGGTGAGTATCTCAATGTAGTCGACGGGCAGCAGCGCCTGCTGACTTTGCGAATGATTCTTGCGGTCTTAGATCCGATAAATCATCAAATTTCGATGTCTGGTAACAGCGAAACTCCTGTCTCCCTAGTTTGGATAGAGCTTCAAAGGCGCCTGTCGCAGTTGGAAGATAAAAAAGAGTTTTTGGATTTTATCTGTCACAAATGTCAGTTGGTGCGTATTGTGACGGACGATATTGATGAGGCATTTCGTGTCTTTGATTCCCAGAACTATCGCGGCAAACCGCTTGCCCCTCACGACTTGCTCAAAGCACACCACCTGCGCGAAATGCACGATGAGTCCGCTGCTATGAAAGTGGCTGTCGTTGAGGCTTGGGAAGCCGTAAACGATGAGGATCTGGACAGGCTTTTTTCTACTTTTTTATACCGGATATCCAAGTGGTCACGAGGCGAAAGCTCGCTCGAATTTACTATTCGGGACATCGGCATGTTCAAGGGCATTTCATCACGATCCCACAGGTCATTTTCACCAAATCTGCGATATCACCTTGCAGCACAAGCCGCTATGCCACTTCTAAGTGCATGGTCGGTATCCTCTACACATGATGCACGAAATGCCGGGCGCAGCCGCTTTCAGCTTGATGCCCCGATAATCGCAGGACGCTCATTTTTCGAGATGGTGACATTCATGCTTGACGAATTGAAGATACTGGAACAAGAGGTTATTGACAGAGGTTTCAAAAACTTTGGCCCATCTCAAAGTCGCTACCGCTACGTGTACGAATTGTTCATTGCCGCGCTGCTTTTCTATACAAACAAGTTTGGCGATGAAGATGTAGATGAAGTGCGAAATAGGTTATTCGCATGGGCATATGCCTTGCGGGTCGAGTTACTTCGTGTGCAATTTGTATCTGCTGACAACCGAGCGCGAGGTAAAAACGATGCAAATAAATCGCCTTTTGTTTTGCTACGTAATGCGATGACTGGAAGTGTTGTCCGCAAACTTCCAATAACAAGTAAGCCATACAGCGATAACCACGAAAAGGAACTCGTTGCTTTTATCAAGGGGCTGCAATGAGCAAGAAGGAGTTGAAACCTGAACTGTTAACAGTAGGCAAGTTATTCGCTGACAATTATCTGATTCCTATTTATCAACGGAACTATGCTTGGCGGGCCGAACAGATTGAGCAACTTATTAGCGATATTCAAGACTCGGTGGTAGGGGGCCAGGACAACTATTTTCTTGGGAACCTTGTTGTAATCAAGCGGGGTAGAGAGGATGAGTTCGAGGTCATAGATGGACAACAACGACTTACAACCCTCTATCTGCTTCTTACCTTCCTGGAGCAAGACGGTGAGGGTGAGAAGCCGTCGGTTGGCCATGCAGGCCACTTGCAATATGAGTCGCGCGCACGGGCAACTGAGGCCCTGCTGCGAGTAGCACAGGAGGCGGCTAAGGAGCACGTTCGACCGCAGGGCTCCACGAGTAATGCAGATGCTGGCATTCATGAAGGCTACAGCATCATCAATCAGTTCTTCAAACAAAATGAAAACCTTAATCGCTCACGCGAAAAATTCTCCGATTTCTTGCTAACGAAGGTGACTGTCGTCCGTGCCTCGCTGCCACCCAATACCGACCTCAATCGCTACTTCGAGATCATGAACACTCGTGGGCAGCAACTCAAGCAGGTTGATATTGTTAAGGCTCGCCTGATGAGCAAACTGCCCAATCAATATGAACGCGAATGCTTTGCGTGGGTTTGGGATTCCTGTGCTGACATGGATTCTTATGTCCAGATGTCTCTGACCCGTGGTGACACAAGTTTGCGAAACAAAGTATTTGGTGATGAATGGTCCTGGCTGGAGGTGACCAGCTTCTCTTCGCTAATGGAAAGTCGTCCGCAATCCGGCATCAATTCATCAAGGCAATCCTCCGAAGGGGTATCGTTGTCCTTGGATGAGGCGTTGTCAAAATACGCTAAAGAGCTCGAGTCAAATTCCACTGAAGACGAGGGCAACGAGCGGTTTCGTTCGACTATTGAGTTTCCGGCCTTTCTGCTACACGTTCTAAGAATTATGAAAGGCGATGAGGTCGAAGACGAAGGCCTGCTTGACGACAAGCGCCTCATCAAGTCATTTGACGACGCCGTAAATAATGTACCCGATGCTAAAGCCGATTGGGTGCGTAGTTTTGCATTTATGCTTCTCAAGTGCCGCAACCTCTTCGATGGCTTCATCTTGAAGCGTCAATTCACGGCAAACATCGGTGACGATGGCGATTGGTCTCTCCAGCGACTGAAAAAAGGAGGCGGGGACAAGAAGCCAACCCCGACGTACATCCATGTTTTCTCGGCCAGCAATGGAAGCTTAGAGGAGGACGGGAGTGCTGACCCACATACCCGAGATGTATTGCTGCTTCAGTCCATGCTTCGGATTACCTACACTTCTCCGCGAACGATGCACTGGATTACCAAAGTTCTTCGCTGGCTCTCCGTTAAAGCCCCTCGAGACGTGAAACATGCGGATCTTGCCGATTTGTTGAAGGGATATGCCCGCAGCAAGGTTAAAGAGACATTCTCCTTTGAGAAAGATCAGCAACCACAAGGGTTTGGTATCAGCCGTATCGTCTTTTCGTATCTCGACTATCTTCTGTTGAGTGACTCCTCAAAACGAGATTTCAAATTTCAGTTCAGAACTTCCATTGAGCACTTCTATCCACAGCATCCTGACAAAGAACAGTCGGGCGCGGTTGTTTCAGGTTCTAGCCTTAACCTGCTTGGCAACCTCGCGCTCGTAAGCGTCAGCGCGAACTCAAAATTCAGCAATAGCCTCCCCAGAGCAAAGGCCGAAAACTTCAAGGATACAATTGAACTTCAAAGTCCCAAGCTCAAGAGAATGGCGGAAATCACCCGAAATACAAACTGGGACGATCAGCAGATAACAGCACATCATGAAGCGATGGTGACATTGCTTCGTGATGATGTAAGTCTGGTGGAGGCAAGCGGAAGATCCAACCCAGGGCGTTGACTTCTTTGAATAACCGCTTTTGGACGAATATCCTTTGTGGTGTGCAAGTTGTCAGTCTAAAAGCGTTTTGCGTCGGGCGACACGATCAGTACAGTCTCCAAGTTTTCTTATCATGGTATTTTGTATGGTATTGACATGCAGAGATAATGCTATTTTATTGATTTTATAGTGTTTTAAGACAGCATTGATCATCGAGTGGGAATAATCCCCGGCGTTAGTTGAATAAAACGAAACCCTCTGTTGTTACAGAGGGTTTTTTAATTTATGCCCAGCCTCAATCCCGTCATCCCTCACCGCTATCCATCGCTGGGTGGTTTCCTGTGTCCCCGGTGAATGTACCCGGTTATGGTTCCGGCAGATGTTCAGCCGGCCCACGTTTTGCACCCGGGCAGAGGGCTGGACGCTTGTCCGGCTCTGTTTTACCCACCGATCGCGCCATCGCCAGCGCCAGTCCGGCAACGATCAGCGTTAACCCGGTGGAAATCCACATTCCACCCACGATACCCAGCCGATGGTTCAGCCATGCATAGGTAAAGGGGGCGGCCGCCGCCATCAGTTGCCCGGGGATCAGCAGGAGACCCGTGCGGCTGGCGTAGCTTTCTGCGCTAAACAGCGCCAGCGGCAGCGTCGCTTTCACAATCGTCACCAGCCCATTTATCGCGCCATAGCCGAGCACAAACCCGGCTGCGCACCCGGCATACGCCGTGCTGCTGACACCAAGGAGAAAACAGAGCGGCATGGCGAGCGCGGTAAAACGCGTCAGCGCGAGCGGGGTGATGCGTCGACCGGCCAGCACTTCCCCCAGCCGGGCGCCGGTCTGGCCAAATCCCCACAGCATTCCGATGGCAACCGGCAGGCCAAAGTGGCTGATAAACTCCGGCAGATGGGTGGAGGTGCCGGTGGAGATGAAGGTGATCAGCGCAATAAAGAGCGCATAACGTATGCCGTTACGCCGATTGCCATCCGCTGTTGGGGCTTTCGCTTTCGTCGATGAGCCGAGCCGCTGACGAGGCAGCTGATAACTCAGCCATGCGCTCAGCAGGCCAAACAGCGCATAGACCCGCAGGGCATCCTGCCAGGACATCACGGTGAGTAAAGCCTCCCCCAGCGGCCAGAAGAGGGCAGAGGCCAGACCGCCGGCGAGGGTGATTTGAGAGATGGTTTTCCGCGCCTGCTGGCCGTAAAGGTTCACTACCGCGGCGAACAGGGCATCATACAACGACAGCCGCATGCCGACGCCGGTCAGCAGCCAGGCGCCGTACCAGCCGACCAGCGAAGGGCTCCAGGCCATCATCGCGCAACTGGCGGCTATCAGTAAGGTTCCGCTGGTGACCACCAGTCGTCCGCCAAAGCGAGCCAGCAGACTGGCGACCAGCGGGGAGACCGCCGCCATGATCAGCATCGCAAGCGTCAGGCCAAGATAGATCTGCGGCGAGCTCCATCCCTTGTCGGCGGCGATAGCTCCGGCAAAGGTGCCGGGCATATAAAAAGAGATACCCCAATTGATCAGTTGCTGAGCGCCCGCGGTGAAGGCGAGGCGTTGGGGAATAGCCGGTGTTCCCATGGTTTTTCATTCCGTTAAGAGAGTTGTCCTGAGCATACCCGGCAGGCTATTGTTCTGGCAGAGCGGCCACCTTATGCGCGGTATAAGAGAAACTTTGCATGACAACACTGAACCTGGGAAACCTGGCGACCTTCCGGCTGGTCGTACAGCGCGGCAGCTTCTCAGCCGCCGCCGACGCGCTGGGGATCTCCCAGCCTGCCGTCAGCCTGCAGGTGCGTCAGCTGGAGCAATTTTTACAGACCCGACTGCTGGAGCGCACCGGGCGCGGGATCAAGGCGACGGCGGCGGGAATGGCGCTGCTGGCCCACAGCGAGCAGATCGATCGGGCGGTGAATAGCGCGGTGCAGTCGGTCAGTGCATTTAGTCAGGAAGTTAATGGCTCACTGACTCTGGGGACCGGCGCGACGGCCTGCATTCATCTTCTTCCGCCGCTGCTGCAGCATCTTCGTCAGCAGCACCCACTGCTGACGGTGGGGGTGACCACCGGCAACACGCTGGATATCGTCCGGGCGGTGGAGGAAAACCGGCTCGATCTTGGGCTGGTCACGCTGCCCGTTCAGGGACGCAGTCTGGCGGTGACCGCCGTGGTGGACGAGGAGTTCGTGGTCATCCATCCCTGCCACGAGGCGGGGATCCCGGCGGTGTGTACCCCTGAGGAGCTGCAGGCGCTGCCGCTCATTGCCTTCGAGGCGGGCAGCGGCACGCGGGATCTGATTGACCGCTGGTTCCGTTCGGCGGGCCTGGCGGTCACGCCGGTGATGCAGCTGGGGAGCATCGAGGCGATCAAACGCATGGTGCGGGCCGGGCTGGGCTACAGTATTGTGCCCCGCATGGCGGTAGAGCAGGCGGAGGATCACTATGGCTTAACGGTACATTCTCTGGCCCCGTCGCTGTACCGTCAGCTGGCGGTTGTCATGCGTCAGGATAAAGTGATTACCAAAGGAATGGCGGAAATGCTGCGTCTGCTGCAGGCCGTGCGCTTATAAATCGTCAGCGGCAAAACATGCCTCGTCAGGGATAGTGCCTCGGAAACGGGCGTCTCTACCTGCGGATAGTGGCGTATCCGGCATCAGGATCAACGGGTTACTCGCGGGCGGAGGGCTCGACGGTGAGCGTTGACTCCTGCGACGCTTTTTTATCCTGGTGATGATACCAGGCGCCGATGGAGGAGTAGACAAAGCGTCCAAAGAAGAAGAGAAAGCTGATAAGCAGTACGATACGGGTCATGCGACGGTTAAATCGATGTCGTTTACGCATACTGGGTGCCTGACTCACAAAAGGTTCCTTGAAGTATACCCGAAGATGGGCGATGGGGGTATTAAGGCACAGGAACGAGGTGGGGTCAATTGATGCAGATGTAAAAGTGCGGCAGTGAAAACATTAATTAATGTTATATAAGATAATCCTCGTATTTACATGCTCTCTTTATTAGCCACGAAAAGCTGAAAAAATAAGTTTTATTAATGTTGGTGTCAGCATTTGTTGATTTACATCAACAGCCTCATTCTCTTCACCACTAAAATCAGCGGACGTTACCGTATCGTTATTACTTATGCGGTCAGCATGGGGTGGTTGGATGCCTGCCTGAATATGCCTCGCAGGAGCAGAGGCTCTCTGTAGAGCACCTATGAATTTATTAAAATACTATCAACAATATCGCGACAAATGGTGGGCCTTACCGCTTCTCCTGCCTGTGTTATTATTACCCCTTGCCAGAGGGATGAATACATATACCATGCTGAATGGGCACATGGTTTATCTTTATTATCTTCCCCTGGCGCTGGTGCTCAGCCTGATGATGTTTTTCGGCTGGGCGGCGATCCCCGGAATTATCGTTGGTCTGCTGCTAACGCTGGCCCGGGGCATGACGCCGGAGCAGGCCGTTGGCGTACTGTTCCATTTCCTGATCCCCTGCGTGCTTTGCTGGGGCGGATATCGCATCTTTGTTCCCCAACGGCAGCAGGTATCGCACGGTAACGTCAGGCTGATGCCGCATCGTCTGTTCTGGCAAATGCTGCTCCCTTCGGTCATTTTTCTGATTTTGTCGCAGATCGCCGAGTATCTGGGGCTACATCCGCGCACAACGGATATGACCGGCGTCTCGCCGTTTAGTTTACGGTCGTTAATCACCTTTCAGGCGCTGATGGTGGGGTGCCTGACCGGCGTACCGTTATGTTATTTACTACTGCGGGTAATTCGTAACCCTTTTTATTTGCGCGGGTATATTTCTCAGGTTCGCTTACAAATTGATCCAAAAATAAAGAAAATTGAAATCATCAGTTGGGCGGCGATATTAACCCTGTTGCTGGGGCTATTATTGATGCCGCTTAATGATACCAGCACCATATTTAGTACAAATTATACATTATCCTTATTGATGCCGGTGATGCTGTGGGGGGCGATGCGTTTTGGCTATCGCTTTATCTCGCTGATATGGACGCCGGTACTGATCGCCGTGATCCATTTTCATTACCGTTATTTACCTATTTATCCAAGTTATAACACTCAACTGGCGATCACCTCGTCAAGCTACCTGGTGTTCTCGTTTATTGTCGCCTATACGGCGATGCTGGCGACACAGCAGCGGCTGATCTACGCCCGCGTCCGACAGATGGCCTTCCTCGACCCGGTAGTACATATGCCGAATCTGCGGGCGCTGAGCCGGGCGCTGAACGGCGCGAGCTGGTCGACGCTCTGTTTTTTGCGTATTCCTGAGCTTGAACTGCTGGGCCGCCACTACGGGGTGCTGTTGCGTATTCAGTATAAGCAAATGCTGGCGAATCACCTGCGTGCGCTGCTGGAGCCGAACGAAGCGGTATATCATCTTGCCGGTCACGATTTAGTGTTTCGTCTCAACAGCGAAGGGCACCAGGCGCGCATTCACTTAATTGAGCGCTCCTTGCGACAGTTCCGTTTTCACTGGGACGGGGTCCCCCTGCAGCCGCGGATCGGCATGAGCTATTGCAACGTCCGCTCGCCGGTGAAGCATCTGTATTTGCTGCTTGGCGAGCTGAACACGATTGCCGACATGTCGCTGGCCAGCGGCCATCCGGAGAATTTGCAGCGCCGCGGCGCCGGGCATGTCCAGCAGGATCTGAAAGACAAAGTGGCGATGATGAACCGCATCCTCAAGGCGCTGGAGCAAGACTATTTTGTCCTGATGGCGCAGCCTATCCAGGGCATTCGCGGCGACAATTACCATGAAGTGTTGTTGAGGATGAAAGGCGAGTCGGGCGAACTGACGGGGCCCAACGAGTTCCTGCCGGTGGCGCACGAGTTTGGGCTGTCCACGCGCGTGGATCAGTGGGTCATTGAGCATACCCTGGCCTTTATGGATGCCAACCGGCGGGCGCTGCCCGGTCTGCGGCTGGCGATCAACCTCTCTCCGGTCTCGTTGAGCCGCAGTCAGTTTCCCGAGGAGGTCGAAAACCTGCTGCAGGCCTACAACATTGAGCCATGGCAGATTATTTTCGAGCTGACCGAAAACTATGCGCTCAGCAACCCCGAGCTAGTTTGCCAGACATTAGAGCACCTGCGGGCACTGGGCTGCCGGGTAGCTATCGATGATTTTGGTACCGGCTACGCCAGCTATGCGCGGTTAAAAACGATGAACGTCGATATTCTTAAAATAGACGGCAGCTTTATTCGCAATCTGCTCGCCAGCAGTCTTGATTACCAGGTGGTGGATTCAATCTGTCGTCTGGCGCGGATGAAGAACATGCAGGTGGTGGCCGAATATGTTGAATCGCCGGAGATACGCCAGGCGGTCATCGCGCTGGGGATCGATTATATGCAGGGCTATGATATTGGCGTCCCGGTGCCTCTGACGCAGCTGGCGGAGGGGATGAGCGCCTGAAGCCGTAAAAAAGCCGGGCGCGATGGCCCGGCTCGCATGATATCCATAGAGGCGATCAGGCGTCTGGCTCTTCTTCCGCAATTTTCAGCAGCCACTCCGGCACACCTTCCCAGTACTGCTGCTCTTTTTCCAGATCCAGCAGCACCAGCGCATTCTGGCTAAACCAGTTGTGCGGGAAGGTCAGCGTCCAGTGGTGAGCTTCCGTCTGCAGCCGTAGCGTCGGCGGCGTGGTGGTGGCCTGACGCTGGTTGTTCAGCAGCACGCCGAGGCGCAGCAGCTGGATCAGCGGCAGAAACTGCTTTTTCCTGAACAGCGTAAAGCGCGGCAGATCGTCGAGTTTTATCGCTTTGCGATGATAGCGCACCAGGGTGGCCATCAGCATCTGCTGCTCCTGGTTGAAGCCCGGCAGGTCGCTGTTCTGCAGAATATAGGCCGAGTGGCGGTGCATGCCGCTGTGGTTAATATTCAGGCCCACCTCATGGAGCATCACCGCCCACTTCAACAGCGCCGCCAGGTGCGGATTGGCCAGCTTGGGATTCTGCTCCTGCCACTGCTCCAGCATAAGGGTGGTGGTTTCCAGCACCCGGCGCGCCTGTTCGCGATCGATGTTGTACTGATTCGCCAGACTCTGCGCCGTACGGCTACGAATATCCTGGTGGCGGAAGCGGCCTTCCATTTCGTACAGCACGCCTTCACGCAGCGCGCCATCAGACAGACGAAGCTCTTTAATGGCTAGCGCGTCAAATACGCCGCACAGAATGGCCAGCCCCGGGGCAAAGACCGCTTTACGATCTTCCGAGAGGCCGGGCAGGCTGAGCGCGTCGAAGTTTTTATGCTTCAGCAGTTCACTGACCAGCATTTCGAGGCGCTCCGGCGTAATAAACCCGTCCTTCTCGCCCATAGCCACCAGCACTTCCTGGGCGGCCTTAATGGTACCGGAGGCGCCCAGCGCCACGGTCCAGCCCTGAATACGGAACTGCCAGGCCAGGGTTTCCAGTTTTTGCACCGCCGCCAGGCGAGCGCGCTGGAAATTTTCTTTATTGATGGTCCCGCCGGGGAAGTAGGCCTGGGAGAAACTCACGCAGCCCATGCGACGGCTTTCCACCAGCCGGGGCTCAAAATCTTCACCGATGACCAGCTCGGTCGAACCGCCGCCGATATCAATCACCAGCTTACGGCCGCGCTCCGGCTGCGTGTGCTCCACGCCCATAAAAATCAGGCGCGCTTCTTCATTACCGGAGATGATCTCGATCGGGTAGGGGATCACTTTTTCCGCGCGTTTAAGAAACTCCGCCGCGTTGGTCGCCTGACGCAGCGTATGCGTCCCGACGATACAGACGCTGGAGGGGGAGAACCCCTGCAGGCGTTCGGCAAAAAGCGACAGGCAGTTCAGCCCACGGGTCATGGCTTCTTCGCTCAACACCGAGTTTTCATCAAGGCCATCGGCCAGATGTACGCGCTGTTTCAGGCGTCCGATGATCTGCATGGCGCCGTCGACGACACGGGCGATCACCATATGAAAACTGTTCGAACCAAGGTCAACCGCAGCGAACTCCTGCGGCCGAGGGGTTTTTTCGTTTATTGGCATAGGTTAGTCGGGTTGTTCGAGTGATTTGAGATAATCGTAAATCGCCATCTGAGCGCGCACTTTACGGCGATTGCCGCGCGGCACATAGCGATTACTCAGTTCTTTATCAAGATAGCGCGCTTTTACCGTATCGTTGAACAAGATATCAAAAATATCCAGCACCCGCTGTTTCAGGCGCGGGTCGAGCAGCGGGGCGGCAACTTCGATGCGATAATCGATATTACGCGTCATCCAGTCGGCAGAGGAGAGCCAGACCTGCTTATCGCCACCGTTTTCAAAACAATAGACCCGGTCATGCTCGAGGAAGCGGTCCACAATGCTGATGACGCGAATATTTTCGCTGATGCCTTCCAGACCGGGGATCAGCGAGCACATGCCGCGGATTAACAGGTTGACCGGCACGCCGGAGCTGGAGGCGGCATACAGTCTGTCTACCAGTCCTTTATCCACCAGATTGTTCAGCTTCAGGGTAATACCGGACGGTTGCCCGTTCTGCGCATTGGCGATCTCGCGGTCGATCATCTCATACAGCAGACGACGCGAGTTCTGCGGCGACACCAGCAGGTAATCGAAGCTGACCGGGCGGTAGGGGTTTTCAATAAAGTTAAACACCCGGCGAACTTCATTGGTAATGCGCGCATCGGCGGTTAACAGCGAATAGTCGGTATAGATCCGCGCGGTCTTCTCGTTGAAGTTACCGGTGCCGATGTGGGCGTAGCGCACGACCTCATCGCCTTCTTTACGCGAGATCAGGAACAGCTTGGCGTGGATTTTCAGGCCCGGCGCGGAGAAGATAACGTGGACGCCCGCTTCCGTCAGGCGTTTCGCCCAGTGAATGTTGGCCTCTTCGTCAAAACGCGCCTGCAGCTCCACCACTACGGTGACTTTTTTACCGTTGTGGGCGGCGTGGATCATCGCGTCGATGATGCGCGAATCCTTGGCCACGCGGTAGATGTTGATTTTGATCGCCAGTACGCTGGGGTCGAACGAGGCCTGACGCAGCAGCTCCAGCACATGCTCAAAAGTATGATAGGGGTAGTAGAGCAGCACATCGCGTTCGCGAATGGCGTCGAAGCCGTTGCGGAATTTATCAAACCACAGATGACGCAGGCGCGGCATAGGTTTATTGACCAGATTGGCCTTACCCACGTTCGGGAAGCCGATAAAGTCTTTGAAGTTGTGATAGCGGCCGCCCGGCAGCATTGAGTCATAGTTGGAGATGGAGAGCTTATCGCGCAGCATTTCGACCATCGCGTCCGGCATATCGCGCTGGTAGACGAAGCGAACCGGCTCGGCGGTCAGGCGCTGTTTCAGGCTGGAGGACATCAGCTCCATCAGGCTCGACTCCATCTCATGCACCAGATCGTACTCGGCGTCACGGGTCATTTTCATCGAGTAGGCGTTCAGCGCATCGTAATCAAAGAAGCCTTTAAAGATGTCGTCCAGGCAATAGCGCAGAATGTTATCCAGCAGGATCATTGGTTTACGGCGGCGAGGCGCTTCCGGCGGCAGGTTTACGAAGCGCGGGACCTTATCCGACGGAATTTCCAGCAGGGCATAGTTGATGTTCTCCCCGCGGATAATCTCCACCGCCAGATAGGTGTAATCATCTTTCAGGAACTGCACGAGGTCCGTTTCGCGGTTAATCAGGATCGGCGAGATATGCTGCCGCAAATACTGTTTAAAGTAGTTGCGCAGCCAGGCCTGCTGATTGACGGACAGCTGGCGCTCGTTGATCAGGAAGATCTGGTTGCGCGCCATCTCCAGCAGCAGTTCGTTATACAGACTATCGAATTCCTGATCGGCCTTCAGAACGCGGGCCTGGATTTTGCCTAACAGGTGGCGAGAATGGGCGGTACTGCCTTGTTCTTCACTGATAATAATCCGGCGCTTAAGCTCAGCGAAGCGCACTTTGTAAAACTCATCAAGGTTGTTGGAGTAGATCCCTAAGAAGCGCATGCGCTCAATCAGCGGGTTACTTTTGTCCGCCGCTTCCTGCAGCACGCGTTCGTTAAAAGATAACCAGCTGAGTTCTTTTTCGATGTATAGCTTTTCCTGGCCCATTACAACTCACACTCCGGATCATTGATGTCGCTTGTTTCATTATGGCGAGCATTGCCATTGAATGTCCAACTATGTCAAAGCAATATGACAGTTTTCTTTCAACCTGATGTCGGGAAAAAGCGGACGCGTTTGTTTGCTTACGTTATGTTCAATCATGAGTAAATGGGGGGCGAAACGATGTGGGAAACGCGGGCGCTGGAGCTCAATAATCAGGATATCTGGCACTGGCCGTCAGCTTGTCGCTTAATGGAATATGCCATAAAACATGGTTTTAATACCGTGGTGATCGGCCAGGCGGAGCTGTTCGGCAAGCTGGTATCGCCGCAGGGCTACACGCCGTTTGACTATAACGACCGGTTGTCGAGCCAGCAGCGAGCGCGCTGTATCTATCTCAACCGCCTGGCGCTGCGCTGTCGGGAACTGGGGCTGCGCTTTTATCTGCAGGCGAAAGAGCTCAGTTTCCCGACGGAGCTGTTGTTAGCGCATCCGGAACTGCTGGATAACCCGGGCGGTGTGCGTTTTGATGTGGATTTCTGGAGCCGTTGGTTGACCGACAAAGTCCGCGCCGTCTGCGAGGGCGTACCGGCGCTCAGCGGCTTGATTATCGCCCTTTCCAGCACTGACGGCTTGTTGCCGATCTCCCGCCCGCAGTGGGATAGGCAGCGTCGCGAGGCGGGGGAAGGGCGCCAGCCGGCGCAGAGCTTCGTGCTGTATCGCCGCTGTTTTGGCGCCTTGAGCCAGGCCGTCGCGGCGCAAAACAAACATCTGGTAATACGCGTCTTCCCGGCAAGCAACGACGATCTCAGTACCGTGCTGGACGCTATTGAACCGCTGCCGCCGACGGTATCGGTATCGATTAAACTGACCCCGGAACGCTTCTGGCCAGCCTTTCCCAATAACCCGGCGCTGCTGGCGGTGCAGACGCGGGATGTGTGGGTTGATATCGATCTGGCCGGGGAGGAAGTTGGTTGGGGAGTTATGCCGTTTCTGCGTATCGATGAACTGCAGGGGCGGCTGCTGTGGTGCCAAAGCCGGAATCCGCGTATCACCGGCGCTATCTGTAAAGCCAGCTGGGAAAGTATTGATAACCACTGGATCCCCGATACCTTAAGCGAATGCAACCTGTTCGCCTGCAGCCAGCTGCTGGGGGACGGGATGGCGAAAAACCAGCAGCAGTTGCTCGACCAGTGGCTGGCGCAGCGCTACGGCTGGTGTCCGCCTGACGACGTGGCGCAGCAGTTCCGGCAGCTTCTCGAGCAGGGAGCGCAAACGCTCTACCAGGCGATCTACGTGCGCGACCACGTCTTCCATCGCCACAGCCAGCTGCCGGAAAGCTACGGGCAGGCGGTGTGGAGCCTGTACGGTCAGCTGGCGCGTAGCCACTGGCTGCCGGGGGCGGCGCAGGATATTCATTTCACCCGCGACGACCCGCAGAAGTCGATGAGCAATCTGACGCAAATCGCGCAGGAAAAGGATGAGGTGGCCAGCGGCGCGCAGCGCCTGGGGGAAGAGGCGTTGGCGTTTGCCCACACGGCGGAGTTTCCTGCCGCGCTGGAGCGGCAGTGGCGTGAAGAGTGGCAGGGGCTGGCGCTCTATTGCCAGCTGTTTACCCATGCGCAAAAGGCCTTTTTTACGCTGCATTTCGCCCGCGAGGTGGAGAACAGCTGGAGCATGCGGGAGATCTGCCATATCAATGTGCAGGCGCTGTACCGTTGCGCGTCTGAGATGGAAACGCTCTGCCAGCAGATGAGCGACGCCTCGCCGGCGTTCTACGTCATGTTCGATCCCGGACGGGTGCGTAGCCTGGCGGATAGCCTGAGCACCGAACTGACGGCGCTCAGGTAACGCTTTTACAGCGTGCGATGCAGGGCTTCCACCAGGCACAGCATCGCCATCGCCTGGCCATAGGGCATGGCGGTGAGCGGGATGTGACGATAGTGATCAAGGTCGTGGCCCATCGCGGTGCCGAACGACACCTGCAACAGTTCACCCTGTGGTGAAATATGGTCGATAATTCCCTCGCACGCGCGCTCGGCCACCGGCAGATAATCCGCTTCCAGATAGCCGAGGCGTATCGCTTTGAAGATGCCGGCGGCAAACCCGGCGGTCGCCGAGGCTTCCAGATAGCTGTCGGGGTCGTTGAGCAGCGTTGGCCACAAACCGTTGTCACTCTGGCAGCGGGCAAGCGCGGCGACCTGTATCTGCAGGGTATTTTGCAATTGCCGGTAAACAGCATCATGCTCGTCGAGATCGAGCATCTCCAGCAGCTCCGGGATCGCCAGGGTTATCCAGCTGTTGCCTCGGGCCCACAGAGCGCCGGCGAAGTGGTGTCGGCCGGCGAAATGCCAGCCGTGATACCACAGGCCGCTCTGGCGGTCGCTGAGATAGTGCAGATGCTGTAAAAACTGGTAGATGGCCTCTTCCACCCAGCGCGGTTTATCAAACATTTTGCCCAGTATGGCCAGAGGCAATACCGCCATCATCAGCGTATCGTCCCAGATTTGTTGCTGATGCGCGCTCTCATAGGTGACATGCTGCAGACAGCCTTCATCGGTGCGTGGCATCTGGCGATAGATGGCTTCGCCCCAGCAGTCGAGG
>OIEQ01000522.1_pt1 | contig 20569 bp, 20 predicted proteins | sample 1581841 | NCBI WGS metagenome assembly OIEQ01 (sample SAMN03281020, study PRJEB24777) | human gut metagenome | isolation source: fecal sample PR170 from 1 month old male Malay infant, vaginal delivered... | place: Singapore | collected 2005-12-29
ATTGGTCAGGTGCAGCTCACCATGGTCGATGAAGATGGCGCTCCCTTTGACGTTGAGCCGCGGAACGTACTCAACCGACTCTGGCAGCAGCTGCGCCAGCGCGGTCTGTTCCCCGTGGTAGCGGTAGAGCTGGAGTTCTATTTACTTGACCGTAAACGCGATGCCGACGGCTATCTGCAGCCACCCTGCGCGCCGGGGACCGACGTGCGTAACACGCAGAGTCAGGTCTACTCGGTTGATAATCTTAACCATTTTGCTGACGTGCTGAACGATATTGACGAACTGGCGCAGCTGCAGCTGATCCCCGCCGACGGGGCAGTGGCTGAGGCCTCCCCGGGCCAGTTTGAGATAAACCTGCACCATACGGAAAACGTGCTCGATGCCTGCGATGATGCGCTGGCGCTTAAACGTCTCGTCAGGCAGATGGCGGAAAAACATAAGATGCACGCCACGTTTATGGCAAAGCCGTATGAAGAACATGCGGGCAGCGGGATGCATATCCACATCAGCATGCAAAACAACCGAGGCGAAAACGTGCTCGCAGACGCCAACGGCGAGGATTCCGCGCTGCTGAAACGCGCGCTGGCCGGGATGATCGACCTGATGCCTGCGTCCATGGCGCTGCTGGCACCGAACGTCAACTCCTACCGCCGTTTCCAGCCGGGGATGTACGTGCCGACGCAGGCGTCATGGGGACACAACAATCGCACCGTTGCCCTGCGTATCCCCTGCGGCGATCGCCATAACCATCGGGTCGAGTACCGGGTGGCGGGCGCTGACGCGAATCCGTATCTGGTGATGGCGGCAATTTTTGCCGGCATTTTACATGGGCTGGATAACGATTTACCCCTGCAGGAAGAAGTGGAAGGCAACGGTCTGGAGCAGGACGGACTGCCGTTCCCGATTCGTCAGAGCGATGCGCTGTGGGAATTTATGCAAAACGATAGCCTTCGCGAGCGGCTGGGCGAACGTTTTTGCCACGTCTATCACGCCTGCAAAAACGATGAATTGCTGCAGTTTGAACGCCTGATTACCGAAACGGAAATTGAGTGGATGCTGAAAAACGCCTGATGACGTGCCCCGGTAAGGGGCCGCTTTGTTTCATCTGACACGTATCACCAAACGGCCTGCGCGGAGCCTGGCCTAACTGTTCGCTGGCACGCCAGCTTTCTCCCGGGAGTCGCGTTATGGAGCGCAGGCGGCACAGGGATTTTCTTAACGACACTGTGTGACGAGGTAGGAAATGATGCAGATGTTCAACTATCCGCAGGGCGAAGGGGGCCAGTCAGGCGCCTGCTGTGAGTGCGAGCCAGAGACGGTGCGCTGGTACGATCGCGTGTGTTCTTTACAACTTCCCCCTTTGCTAAGCAGGTTTGCGTTAAGGACAGCGCGATTGCAAACCACGGTAAGCATGGGGGGGACGGTTTATGGCGACTAACACCTCTCTTGACTCGCCGCGCATGGCCGGCAGAACCCGGCTGCGCAGTTCCCTCAAGCTCTGGCAGGTGGTCATGATGGGGCTGGCTTATCTCACCCCCATGACCGTGTTTGATACCTTCGGTATTGTGTCCGGTATCAGCAACGGCCACGTGCCCGCCTCGTATCTCCTGGCGCTGGCGGGCGTTATGTTTACCGCCATCAGCTACGGCAAACTGGTACGACAGTTCCCGGAAGCGGGCTCCGCGTACACCTACACGCAGAAATCGATCGGCCCCCATTTAGGTTTTATGGTCGGCTGGTCATCGCTGCTGGATTATCTCTTCCTGCCGATGATCAACGTGCTGCTGGCGAAGATCTACCTTTCCGCGCTGTTCCCTGAAGTCCCGCCGTGGGTCTGGGTGGTGGGGTTTGTAACGATCCTGACGCTGGCGAACCTGAAGAGTGTGAATCTGGTCGCCAACTTTAACACCCTGTTTGTGCTGGTGCAGATCGCCATCATGGTGGTGTTTGTCACACTGGTGGTGCACGGTCTGCATAAGGGAGAGGGCGTCGGCACCGTCTGGTCGCTCCAGCCGTTTATCAGCGAGAACGCACACCTGATCCCGATTATTACCGGCGCGACTATCGTCTGCTTCTCTTTCCTCGGCTTTGACGCGGTCACCACGCTGTCGGAAGAGACGCCAAACGCGGCGCGGGTGATCCCCAAAGCCATCTTCCTCACCGCTTTGTATGGCGGGCTGATATTTATTGTTGCCTCGTTTTTCATGCAGCTCTTTTTCCCGACGATCGCGCGCTTCAAAAACCCGGACGCCGCGCTGCCGGAAATCGCGCTGTACGTGGGCGGCAAGCTCTTCCAGTCGGTGTTTCTGTGTACCACGTTTGTGAATACGCTCGCTTCAGGCCTGGCCTCACACGCCAGCGTCTCACGCTTATTGTATGTGATGGGGCGTGACAACGTCTTTCCGGAGCGGGTGTTTGGCTACGTGCATCCGAAATGGCGTACTCCGGCCCTGAACGTCATTATGGTAGGGATAGTGGCGCTGTCGGCCCTGTACTTTGACCTCGTGACCGCGACGGCGCTGATCAACTTTGGCGCGCTGGTGGCGTTTACGTTTGTTAATCTCTCGGTGTACAACCATTTCTGGCGGCGCAAGGGGATGAACAAAACGTGGAAAGATCGGTTCCACTATCTCCTGCTGCCGCTCATTGGTGCCGTCACGGTCGGCGTGCTGTGGATAAACCTCGAAGCGACGTCCCTGACGCTTGGCCTCATCTGGGCGGCACTGGGGATCCTTTACCTGACATGGCTCACGCGCCGTTTCCGAAAACCGCCTCCGCAGTTTGAAGCCGGTAAGATAGAACAGGCCTGGGATTCCTGAACGTGAAACGGCACCAGTACGCTGGTGCCGTTTTTCTGAATGACGCGTCTTACCGGATATCAACCCGCAGGCGTATTATTTCAGACGTTTATGCAGGCTTCCCCCCACCAGCAACGCCGCGCACAGCATCAGCGCAATAAACCCGCCCACGCCGTTCCAGCCGTAGCTATGCCAGAACACGCCGCCGAGCGTCCCGGCGATGCTGGACCCCAGGTAATAGCTAAACAGATACAGCGAGGATGCCTGGCCCTTGGCGCGACGCGCGCGCGGGCCAATCCAGCTGCTGGCGACCGAGTGGGCGGCGAAGAACCCCGCAGAAAAGAGCAGCATGCCGGCAAAAATCAGCCACAGGGAGGAGAAAAGCGTCAGCAGCAGGCCGACCAGCATCACCGCCGTGAAGAACAGCATGACCGGGCCGCGGCCATAGCGGGCGGTCATTGCCCCGGCCTTCGGTGAACTCCACGTTCCGGTCAAATACGCAACCGAGAGTAAACCGACAAGAGCCTGGCTCAGATGCCACGGCGAGAGCATCAGGCGATAGCCAATATAGTTAAACAGCGTGACGAACGAGCCCATCAGCAGGAAGCCGGTCAGGAACAGGCGCGGCAGCCCCTTGTCGCGCCAGTGCAGGCGGAAGTTGATAAACAGCGTTTTCGGGCGCAGCGATGTCGGGCGGAAATGACGCGATTCCGGCAGAATTTTCCAGAACATCAGGGCAGAAGCCAGTGCGAAACAGCCGATGACCGCCAGCGCAATACGCCAGCTAAAGAAGTCCGTGAATACCCCGCTCAGCAGACGTCCGCTCATCCCGCCAATCGAGTTCCCGCTGATGTATAGCCCCATAGAGAAGGCAACAAAGCTCGGGTGGATCTCCTCGCTGAGGTAGGTCATCCCGACCGCCGCCACGCCGCTGAGCGAGAGCCCGATCAGCGCACGCATCACCAGGATGCCGTGCCAGCTGGTCATCATGGTCGAGAGTAGCGTACAAACCGAGGCCAGCATCAGCGCGGTTACCATCACCTGTTTACGGCCGATGGCGTCGGACAGCGGCCCGGTAAAGAGCAGGCCAACCGCCAGCATACCGGTTGAAATAGAGAGGGATACGCTGCTGCTGGCGGGTGAAACGCCAAACTCATGGGAGAGCACGGGCAGGATCGGCTGAACGCAATAGAGCAGGGCGAAGGTCGCCAGACCGGCGGAGAAGAGCGCCAGCGTGACGCGCATAAATTGGGGGGTACCACGTTTAATGAACTGAACCGGCTGCGATGTTGCAGGTAAATCATCGATATCGCTCGCCGGATCGATATCAATGGCAGTTGTACGACTCACACAGTTTCCTTGCTTAAACATCCCCGTGATTTCTGGTGACGGGTATGACCACCTGATAAGGGTAGGAAAATGTAAATATTCTGTCTAATATATTAATAATCTCAAATGATACTTTAGAAATATGAATATCGAGCTGCGTCATCTCCGCTACTTTGTCGCCGTCGCTGAAGAGCTGCATTTTGGCCGCGCGGCTGCACGGCTGAACATCTCTCAGCCGCCCTTAAGCCAGCAGATTCAGATCCTGGAGCAGCAGGTCGGGGCGCGCCTTCTGGCCCGCACCAACCGCAGCGTGAGCCTGACGGCGGCGGGTAAGCAGTTTCTCATCGATAGCCGACAAATTCTGAGCATGGTCGAGGACGCCGCCGCCCGGGCAGAACGGCTCTATCTCGGGGAGGCCGGAGAGTTGCGCATCGGGTTTACCTCGTCGGCACCGTTTATCAGCGCCGTCTCGGAAACCCTGTCGTCATTCCGTCGCCATTTCCCGGATGTTCATATTCAAACGCGCGAGATCAACACCCGCGAGCAGATCGCGCCGCTCAATGAAGGTTCGCTGGATCTGGGGCTGATGCGTAATACCCAGCTGCCGGACTCGCTGGCGTGGGAGGTGATCCTGCGCGAGCCGCTGATGGCCATGATCCCGCACGATCACCCGCTGGCGTCGCGTCCGGCGGTTTCGCTGGCAGAGCTGGCAAACGAGCCGTTTGTCTTTTTTGACCCGCAGGTCGGAACGGGTCTGTATGACGATATCCTGGGGCTGATGCGCCGCTACGATCTTGCCCCGGTCATCACCCAGGAAGTCGGGGAAGCGATGACCATTATCGGCCTGGTCGCCGCCGGGCTGGGGGTGTCTATTCTTCCGGCCTCCTTTAAACGGGTACAACTGCGCGAAATGCGCTGGGTGACCATCGCCGAAGAGGATGCCGTTTCAGAGATGTGGCTGGTCTGGGCAAAACATCGCGAACAGAGCCATGCCGCACAGCGCTTCAAACAGCAGTTGATGAACGCCTCCGCCGGGCGGCATTTTCAGGGAAAAGTGGGCAAAAATGTGCAGTAAATCACATGGCTAAGTAAATATTTGACGGCAGCCCTGCAAGTGCTTCACCATAGCCAACAGTTTATTTCGAAGCTCGAAAATAAGGGAGTACGAGGTGGTCGCTGATAGTCAGCCAGGGCATATTGATCAGATTAAGCAGACCAACGCTGGCGCGGTGTATCGCCTGATTGATCAGCTTGGTCCGGTTTCGCGTATCGATCTTTCGCGCCTGGCACAGCTGGCACCCGCCAGTATTACCAAGATTGTCCGCGAGATGCTGGAAGCGCACCTGGTTCAGGAGACGGAAATTCAGGAGCCGGGCAGCCGTGGCCGTCCGGCAGTCGGGCTGGTGGTGGAAACGGAAGCCTGGCACTACCTGTCGCTGCGGATCAGCCGGGGGGAGATCTTCCTTGCGCTGCGCGATCTCAGCAGCAAGCTGGTGGTGGAAGACCGTCTTGATCTGCCGCTCAACGCTGAGGAACCGCTCCTCGACGCGATTGTTTCGCATATCGATCGCTTCTTTATTCGTCACCAGCAGAAGCTTGAACGCTTAACGGCGATTGCCATCACCATGCCGGGTATTATTGATACCGAAAATGGCATTGTTCACCGCATGCCGTTTTACGACGATGTTAAAGAGATGCCGCTGGGCGAAGTGCTGAAAAACCATACCGGCGTGCCGGTCTATATTCAGCATGACATCAGCGCCTGGACCATGGCGGAGGCGCTGTTCGGCGCGTCACGCGGGGCGAGGGATGTGATTCAGGTGGTTATCGATCATAACGTCGGGGCAGGCGTCATTACCGACGGACGTCTTCTCCACGCCGGAAGCAGCAGTCTGGTGGAAATTGGCCATACCCAGGTCGACCCATACGGTAAGCGCTGCTACTGCGGTAACCACGGCTGTCTGGAGACCATTGCCAGCGTGGAAAGCGTGCTGGAGCTGGCGCAGGTCAGGCTCAGCCAGTCCATGAGCTCCTCGCTGCACGGACAACCCCTCACGGTCGATTCTCTCTGCGCCGCCGCGCGTCAGGGCGATCTGCTGGCGAAGGACATCATTACCGGGGTGGGGAATAACGTTGGCCGCATTCTGGCGATTATGGTGAACCTCTTCAACCCGCAAAAAATCCTTATTGGCTCACCGCTGAGCCAGGCGGCGGAGATCCTCTTCCCGGCGATTACGGCCTGTATTCAGCAGCAGTCGCTTCCCGCCTACAGCCGGAACATTGCGGTAGAAAGTACCCAGTTTTCCAATCAGGGCACGATGGCCGGCGCGGCGCTGGTCAAAGATGCCATGTATAACGGCTCGCTGTTGATCCGCCTGTTACAGGGTTAACTCTTTTTTGCAGATGTAAGAAAAATTGCGCTATCTCAAGCCGGGTAGCGCACGCATCCCGTAGACTTCCTCCACTGAATTATTTACCTGGTTTATATTTTCGAAGCATACCCAAGAGGTGGAGTGAGTCATGCTTAAGCGTTTCTTTGTTACTGGTACAGATACCTCTGTCGGCAAGACCGTTGTATCCCGCGCATTGCTGCAGGCGCTGGCAGCAAGCGGTAAACGCGTGGCAGGGTACAAACCGGTCGCAAAAGGGAGTAAAGAGACGCCAGAGGGATTGCGTAATAAAGACGCCCTGGTACTGCAAAGCGTCTCGTCACTGGAACTGCCTTATCACGCGATCAATCCTATTGCGTTAAGCGAAGAGGAGAGCAGCGTGGCGCACAGCGGCCTGATTAATTACCCTCTGCTGTCCAACGGTCTGGCGAGCCTGTGCGAGAAGGTCGATCACGTGGTGGTGGAAGGCACGGGCGGCTGGCGCAGCCTGATGAACGATCTGCGCCCGCTGTCGGAATGGGTGGTGCAGGAACAGCTTCCGGTGGTGATGGTGGTGGGGATCCAGGAAGGGTGCATCAACCATGCGCTGCTGACGGCGCAGGCGATTGCCAATGACGGCCTGCCGCTGGTTGGCTGGGTGGCCAACCGCATCAACCCTGGTCTGGCGCACTATGCGGAAATCATCGACGTGCTGAGCACCAAACTACCCGGACCACTGGTGGGTGAACTGCCTTATCTGCCTCGCGCCGAGCAGCGCGAGCTAGCGCAGTACATCGATCTCTCTGCCCTCAGTGGCGTGTTGACCGTAGATCGAGTCGTGGCGTAACGTCCGCGACAGCACGGACGCCAGCACGCAGGCGACCAGCAAACCGGGCAGTAAAAAATATTGCCCGGTCATTTCACAGACCATCAGCGCCGACATAATGGGCGCATGCGTGGTCGCGGCGAGTAGCGTCGCCATCCCCGCCAGCCCAAGCAGAATCGCCGTCTCAGCGCCCGGCAGCCACAGCGCGAAAAGCTGTGCAAACAGCATCCCTGTCGCCATGCCGACAAACAGCGTGGGCGTGAACACCCCGCCCGGCGCGCCCGATCCGCTGCTCGCCAGCACCGCCAGCAGTTTACAGATAAAGACGCCTGCAACGATCGACAGCAGCGGTGGGGCGAGCAGAAAAGCCTGCACCACGCTATAGCCGTTCCCCCACACCTTCGGCGTCAGAAGAGACAGCAGCCCGACGATCGCACCGCCGAGCGCCAGCTGCCACGGCGGCGAAAGCTTAAGGCGCAGGAACAGCCTATGGCTAAACGCCATCAGCCACATCAGCAGCGGCCCGCAAAGACCCGCCAGCAGCCCCATGGCGACCAGCAGGGCATAATCAGTTGCGGAGAGTGTGCCGCTCAAATGGACCGCGTAGAGCGTGCCGGTTCCCGGCGCCAGGAGCTGCGTGGTGAGAAGCGCCACTACCGCCGCGATAACCACGGGCCCGAGCGAGGCCAGCATCAGGGTGCCAAACAGAATCTCCGCAATGAACAGGCTTCCGGCTAACGGAGCATGGTAGGCGCTGGCCATCCCGGCCGCGGCGCCGCAGGCGATCCATAACTTCCATTCAGATTTGGGCGTAAAGCGCCGGGCAAAAAAGGAGGCGTCGAGGGCGGCAAGCAGGATCATCGCCCCTTCACGCCCGATGGCGCTTCCGCTTGCCACGACAAGCAGCGAGGCAAGGGATTTCACCAGGCTGGCGCCGTAATCAAACTGACCGTCGCCGGTCTCGAGCGCTTCCATATAATCGGTGGGGGCATGAGGCCGCTGGGCGGTCAGCCGTTGCCATCCCCATAGTAACAGTCCCGCAGCCAGCCCGCCCAGCGCGGGCGTCAGCGCGCGCCGCCAGGGTGAGAGCGACGCGGCGGCATTCACCAGGCTGCCGCTGTCGTTGCTGAGAAGCAACCACTCCAGCAGATACATGCTGTGGCGGAACACCGCAACGGCCAGCGCGGCAAGCACGCCGGTGACGGTAGCAATCAGCAGTCGACGAAACATCGCGCGGATGTCGGGGTACGTATGAAGACGTTGCATGGGTCGCGAGTAAACGGGAAAGATACAATATTGTGGCGGGAAATCGCGGGGTTAGCAAAAGGTATGCGTGCGGAAAAGCCGGGCAATGCCCGGCCGGAAAGATTAGCTCTCGCTATGTATATTCAACGCCCGACGCGTACGACCTGAACTGAGATACTCGGCAATATAGTCCTGAGAAATCTCGCCGTTGTAGCGCCCGTCATCATCCACGATCGGCATCCAGCTGGTGTTGCTCTCATACAGGCGTGACAGCACCACGCGCAGGTTGTCTTCGGCTTTGCCGGTCATGCGGAACGGATGCAGGATGTCGGCGCAGATCCCGCTGGCGTTACGCGCTTCGCGACGCTTCACAAAGCCCAGCGGCTTGCCTTGCTCGTCCACCACGGTGATGGCGCGGATATCGTTATCATCCATGGTGGCAAAGGCTTCTGGCAGCGGCGTCGAACCCCGCACCGTAATGGTCGGCTGCTGGTCGGTGACGTCTCCGGCGGAGACCAGCAGCAGGCGCTTCAGCGTGCGGTCCTGACCGACAAACGAGCCGACAAACTCATTCGCCGGTTTCGCCAGCAGTTCGTCCGGGCTGGCGCACTGCACGATTTTCCCCTGACGGAACACCGCAATACGGTCGCCCAGCTTCAGGGCTTCATCGATATCGTGGCTGACCAGCATGACGGTTTTTTTCAGCTTGCGCTGCATCTCGAGGAACTGGTTCTGGATCACCTCGCGGTTGATCGGGTCCACCGCGCCGAAGGGCTCATCCATCAGCAGCACCGGAGGATCTGCCGCCAGGGCGCGGATCACGCCGATGCGCTGCTGCTGGCCGCCGGACATCTCGCGCGGGTAGCGGTTGAGGAATTTATGCGGATCCAGCGCCACCATATCCATCAGCTCTTCGGCGCGGGTTTTACAGCGCGCTTTATCCCAGCCCAGCATGCGCGGTACGACGGTGATGTTCTCTTCGATGGTCATGTTCGGGAACAGGCCAATCTGCTGGATCACGTAGCCGATGTTGCGGCGCAGGGTGACGGTGTCCATCCCGCTGGTGTCTTCGCCGTTGATCAGGATCGTCCCGCTGCTCGGCGTAATGAGGCGGTTAATCATCTTCAGGGTGGTGGTCTTCCCGCAGCCGGACGGGCCGAGCAGGACGCACATTTCCCCTTCGGGCACGTTCAGGTTGACGTTGTCGACGGCCTTAAAGGTCTGGCCGTGCTTCTGTGAAAAGTGTTTGGTGAGGTTTTCCAGTTTTATCATTATCGAATCCCCTTTGGAGTCAGAACCACCTGCAGACGGTGCAGCAGCCAGTCGAGCACAATCGCTAAAAGACAAATCATCAGCGCGCCCGCAATCAGCATGCGAATATCGCTTCCGCCGATGCCGTTGAGCAGCAGCAGGCCCAGACCGCCCGCGCCGATCACCGCAGCAATCGCCATCACGCCGATGTTCATCACCACGGCGGTGCGGATCCCGCCGAAAATCACCGGCAGCGCCATCGGAATTTCGACCCAGCGCAGGCGCTGCCAGAAGGTCATGCCGATGCCGCGTCCGGCTTCACGCAGGCCCGGAGGCAGGCTGTCGAGCGCCGTATGGGTGTTACGCACAATCGGCAGCAGCGAGTAGAGAAACACCGCCGTGATCGCGGGCAGGGCGCCAATCCCCTGACCGATCAGCGAAAAGAGCGGGATCATCAGGCCAAACAGCGCAATGGACGGAATGGTCAGCACGATGGTGGCAATCCCCAGCACCGGCGTCGCCAGCCACTTGTGGCGAACAATCAGAATGCCCAGCGGGACGCCGATGAGAATGGCTAAGCCCACGGCCAGCGCTACCAGCCACAGATGCTGCAGCGTCAGGGTTAAGAGGTAGTCCCAGTTGTCCAGAATGTAGTGAATCGTCTCCATAGCGCCTCCTACAGCAGCTGTTTGCTACGCAGGAAATCACGGGCGACCTGCTGCGGTGACTGATGGTCGATATCCACCTTCTTGTTCAGTTCGGTGATAACGTCGTTGTTGAGCTGGGCCGAGAGGGTGTTGAGCGCCTCTTCCAGGCCCGGATTGGCCTCCAGCGTGTCCTTACGCACCACCGGGGTGACGGCATAGCTCGGGAAGAAGCCTTTATCATCTTCCAGCACCTTGAGGTCGAAGCCCTTCACGCGCCCGTCGGTGGTATAAATCAGCCCGGCGTCGACGAAGCCGTCGCGCACCGCGTTATAGACCAGACCGGGGTCCATCTGACGGATCTGCGGGCGGTCCAGGTCCATCTTATAGGCGGCCTGAAGCGGCTTCATGCCGTCGCTGCGCCCGGCAAATTCCAGGTCTAGGCCCAGCAGCCAGTTTTTGTCCGGGTTGGTTTTACGGATCTGCTCAATCTTCGCCACCATGTCCGACATGGTGTTGATATGTTCCGCCTCGGCGCGCTTGCGCTGCATCGCGAACGCATAGGTGTTGTTCATGTCGGCGGGCTTGAGCCAGACCAGACCGTGCTTCGCGTCCAGACGTTTCACCGTCTCGTAAGACTCCTGGGGCGACATGCGCTTGTTGATGTGGTTGAAGATGATTAATGACGTGCCGGTGTACTCCCAGGTCATGTCAATCTGCTTGTTGATCATCGCGTTACGGGAGATCACCGTGGCGATATTGGTTTGCGGCTGAACCTGGAATCCTTTCTTCTGCAGGTACTGCACGGTCATCGCCGAGAGAATGTGCTGCTCGGTAAAGCTCTTGGTCGCCAGAATCAGCGGGGCCGCCATCGCCTGGCCGGTGAACAGCGCCGCGGCACACAGCGCCGTCAGGCCGGAAAACAGTCTCATAAAAGCTCCTTGTTATTGTTATCGAGCGAGATGGGGACTCATCACGCGGCCCAGCGCCGCCAGCAGGGTATCGAGGATCAGGGCGAACAGGGCGGTGGCCGCCGCGCCGAGGATCAGGGTCGGAAAATCGTTCAGGTAAATGCCGGGGAAAATCAGCTCGCCGTAGCTGCTGGCACCGATCAGGAACGCCAGCGGTGCGGTACCGACGTTAATGGCGGTGGCGATGCGGATCCCCGAGAGCATGACCGGCCAGGCGGCAGGCAGCTCAACCTGGCGCAGACGCTGCCATTTGGTCATCCCGATGCCGTTTGCCGCTTCCAGCAGCGACGGCGGGACCGAGCACAGCCCGGCATAGGTGTTGCGCACGATCGGCAGCAGCGAGGCGAGGAACAGGGCGATGATGGCGGGCGTATCGCCAATGCCAATCACCACCATCGCTAGGGCCAGCACGGCCAGCGGCGGCAGCGTGTTGCCGACGTTGAAGATTTGCATCACATATTCGGCGATACCCCGCGCGGCCGGGCGGCTCAGCAGAATACCGGCCGGAATACCCACCAGCAGGGCAAAGAACATTGATGAGAAAACCAGAATCATATGCTGTTGCCCGAGATAGATCAGGTCAACCTGACGCGCTCTGAGGGTCTCCAGCCCGATCCCCCAGACGAGGAGGGCGAGAACCATGATAATGGCGCCGACAAACAGCAGCGAACGTTTGAATAATGGGTGCATTGCGGTGTGTCTCCCTGTGCGCATGCGTTATAGCAACCACCGGTTGCCTGTTGTTATGCCATGTTTCGGCAGGGGTAATTGACCTATAGCAAGCGTTTGGGAAGGGTTCCAGCGAAGGGGCAAAATCAGTAACCCTATGAAACTAGTGGCAACCTGAGGTCAGGCCTTATGGCATAAGGCCTGATTGTGGGGCGGGCAGAATAGTCCTAAAGCGAATATTTAAATGTGACAGTGTCACATTTAAAGGGCGCTTACGCCGATTACAGGTCATTACCTTCATAGAGGGGCACGAACCCGTCGAACCCGCGACGAGACGGTGATAATTGAAACGGTGGCGACAAACGCGAGCATCACCCCCAGCGCCAGCATGGCGTTAAAGCCAATCCATCGGAACAGCAGCAGCCCCGCGATGCCGCCCGTGATGAACGAAAACAGGGTGGTTAAGTGGGTTTTTAGCTGGCTTTTTTGCGCCGCCGTATCTTTGGAGTAATCCCTGCGCAGCATCGCCACCATGACGGAGGCCAGGGAAATCCCCGCGTCCGTTAGCGTGCCGGTAATGTGCGTCGATCTTACCCGTCCGCCGGAAAGCTGCGTGGAGGTGGAATTATGAATGCCCATCAGAAAGCAGAGAAATAGAATAATTTCGCGATTGCTGGTGAGCGCATGGAAATACATTTCGTAGAAGGAAACGCCGGTCAGTAATATCCCCTCGACAAAAAGGATCTGGCAAAAAACCAGCCTGACGTTATGGATAATTCCCCATATGACGATCGTGCGCGCAATAATGGCGCCAGCCACAAAAGAGAGAATTATCGAGCCGAAGAAAATAATATCGCTCAGATCGGTAGAAGAAACTTCGCTGGATAACTGTGAGGTGTTGCCGGTCATGTGTGAGGGGAAAAAGCCAAATGCCCCGAGGGCGATGGCGTTCAGCAAACCTGCTGAGGTCGCCAGCCAGAGAGCAAGCCGGCGATCCTCCGTATGCGTTCGTTCTTTCTTGAGTTTAATCAGCAAGAATACCTCCGGGTTGAGCTTTGCCTGACTATTCAGGCTAGCAAAGCGGTGCAACGGGCTGTCCAGGATATGGCTTAATTATTATTCCCTCTGACGACAATCAGGGTTTCGTAATTAAATAAAACAGCCTCGTTGCGGTATTCATTCAGGCATTAAGTTTTATATCATGCCGTTATTGCCGTGACGCAAAAATGCCGGACGCTGGTTAAGGCGCTCGAACCAGGCCTCAATGGCGGGCACGTCTGGCTTATCAAACGGCGTCATTTTCCAGCGATTCACCGACAGCCCAAGCACCACGTCCGCGAGGGTAAACGTCTCGCCCGCCGCAAAGGACCCGGTGCGCTGCAGCTGGTTTTCCAGAATGGTGATGCAGTGGTTCCACTCTTTGATTCCCGCCGCAATTCGCTCAGGGTCGTTAAAGTCCGGGTTTTTACGCCCCAGCGCCGGGAAGACATAGCGCCAGGCGTTATTAAATTCAGTGGCCTGCCAGTCCATCCAGCGCTCAACGTTGGCGCAAGCCTGCGGTGCGGCAGGCAGCAGATCGTGACGTTCGGCCTTGCGCGCCAGATAACGGCAGATGGAATTGGACTCCCACAGCACGAAATCACCGTCAATCAGCACCGGCACCATGGCGTTGGGGTTCAGGGCGCGAAAGGCATCCGTTTCCGTCGAGGCGAAACCGCTGCCGTAATCTTCCTGCTGATAGGCTATGCCCGCTTCTTCGCAGGTCCAGAGCACTTTACGAACGTTGATGGAGGTGGTTTTGCCGAGGATGGTGATCATTGCGCAGGTGTCCTTTAGAGGATGTTATTGTTTAAAAACAATACACGATCGGTGAAGAAAAGCGTCAAAAAATCATCCGGCGCGTTATTTGTGAAGACGCGAAAGCAGAAACGTTAGCGCTGCCGCAAAGAGGAGCACTATGCCACTCAATGCAAACGTGCTCTGCCAGCTATAACGATCGAAGGCTATACCGCCCGCCGTTGAGCCGAGCGCAATGGCGAGCTGGATCACCGCGACCATCAGTCCACCGCCGGCTTCAGCATCCTTCGGCAGCGTTCGCGCAATCCACGTCCACCACCCCGTCGGCGCTGATGTTGCCAGCATTCCCCATAGGCCTGACAGCAGAGCCACAATCCACACGTTATGCCCGGCGAGAATCAACGCGACTGCGATGGCCGCCATCAGTAGAGGGATCGCGATCAGCGTTATGTAAAACGCGGCATTAAGCACCAGGGCAACGAAAAGGGTGCCCACAAAACCCGCAACGCCTATGGTGAGCAAAATTAGCGACAGCCCGGCTCCGCTCACCCGGGTGACGGTTTCAAGGAACGGGCGCAGATAGGTAAACAGCGCAAACTGCCCCATAAAGAACAGGCCGCAGGCCAGCAGACCAACGGAAACGGCAGGCTGGCGGAATAACCGAAAAACACTTCCTCGTGATGTACCGTTTTTACGCGCGTTCATGTCAGGCAGGCTTAAACACTGCCAGATGAACGCGACTATCGCCACGGGCACCAGACAAAGAAATGCGCCGCGCCAGCCAATAGTGGCCCCAAGATAGCTGCCAAGCGGGGCGGCCACCACCGTTGCCAGCGCGTTACCGCCGTTGAAAATGGCCAGCGCGCGCGCAACCTTATGCGGCGGAACAAGGCGAATGGCCGTTGCGGCAGACATGGACCAGAACCCGCCTATAGCGATACCGATCAGCGCGCGGCCTGTCATGTAAACCAGATAGTTTGGGGCGAAAGCGATAATCATCCCCGAGAGCGCCATCAGGAGCGTCATGCCCAGAAGAAGGTGTTTGCGGTTTATATTCCCGGCAAGCCGGGAAAGGAAGAGGCTGGTCAGCACCGCCAGCGCGCCGGAAATCGCGATCCCCTGGCCAGCGAGACCCTCCGTAACGCCCAAATCTCTGGCAAGGGGAGTAAGCAGGCTGACGGGCATAAATTCCGAGGCAATCAAGACAAATACGCACAGGGTCATGGCAAAAACGCCACTCCAGTGTGCATGCTCTGTGTTCTGTGATGTGGTGCGGCTCAGTGTAAACATAGTCAGATTTCACAAAGAGCCACCCGTATAGGGCGGGTGGCGTAGAGGTTTATTTCAGGTTGGTTTTGAAGAACTGCTCAAACTGGCCGAAGGGGATCTTCCCGGCAGCATTATCGTAGAGATCGACATGGTTTTGCGCCCGGGACAATCACCAGTTCCTTCTGCTTGCTGCCGACCGCTTTAAACGCATCTTCAGCAAAGTAGCGGGAGTGTGCCTTTTCACCGGTTACGATAAGCGTTGGGATAGTAATTTCCCTGCCGTAGCTCAGCAGCGGCATATTCATAAATGATAATGGCGTGGTCGCGGTCCACGCGCCGGTGGAGTTGACGGAGCGCGCATGGAAGCCGCGCGGCATACGGTAGTAGTCAAAGAATTCTTTGAGTACCGGATTCGGGTTGTCAGGTAACGCCTCCGGCAGAATACGTTCAGCTGCCGTCACCTTGCCGTTCTTATCGACATAAATGTCATGGCCGCCGTGCGCGAAGGTACCGTTCTCAGCATCTTTCCAGCGCTGTGCGTTCAGATACTGCAGAACGGCACGGCGGTCAGACGTTGAATAGCGATCTTTCCCGTCGCCCACGCCGTGGCCCATCGCCCGGCTCATGTCATACATCACGCTGGTGGCGACCGCCTTCACGCGGGTGTCCATGGATGCTGCGTTGAGCGCCATACCGCCCCAGCCGCAGATGCCGAGAATACCAATGCGGTTACGATCAACCTCTTTCTGCAAACCGAGGAAGTCCACCGCCGCGCTAAAGTCTTCGGTGTTGATATCCGGAGACGCTACGTTGCGCGGCTGGCCACCGCTTTCGCCCGTATAGGACGGATCGAACGCCAGGGTTACAAACCCATTTTCTGCCAGGGTTTGCGCATACAGGCCGCTGGACTGCTCTTTGACCGCGCCAAATGGCCCGCTGACCGCAATCGCCGCCAGCTTGCGGTCGCCGCGGTTTTTGGGAAGATACAGATCGCCTACCAAAGTGATCCCGTATCGGTTCTGGAAGGACACCTTACGGTGATCGACTTTGTCACTTTCGGCAAAGGTTTTATCCCATGTGCTCACCATCGAAACAGGCGCGTTTGGGTTGGTGGTTTCTGCATAACTCATTGTTGTCACTCCACTTAATGATGCACATAGCAGCATCGCAACGGACAGTTTTTGGGTAAATGTTTTCATAGAAATGAACCCTGGGTTGTTGTGTTGCGGTCATTATAGTTAGCAGAAATAGTGCTGATTAGAGGGCGAAAGCTGCTATGATTCATATCATATTGTTATAAATGGGTGGGGATGATGGCGAAACGGGAAAACTATAATGAGCTGTACCTGTTCATGCAGGTGGTACGGGAGGGGAGCTTCACGGCGGCCGCGCTTCGGCTTGGGCTGGCGCAATCCGGGATCAGCCGCTCGGTTCGCGAACTGGAAGAGCGATTGGGCGTTCAACTTCTGGTCCGCACCACGCGCAAGCTCTCGCTCACCCATGCCGGGGAACAGCTTTATCAGACCGCCGAGTCTGCATTCGATACGCTCGATACGGGTCTGGCGACCCTGGCACACTATCGTCAGACGCCGTCCGGCACGGTGCGTATTAATGCCAGCCAGCACGCTATCGATAAATGTCTGCTGCCAAAGCTCGCCATTTTTAAACAGCGTTACCCGGACATCAGGCTGGAACTGATCAATGAAAGCCGCTTCGTCGACATTATCGCCGAGCGGTTCGATGCGGGTGTCAGACTGGGGCCGGAAGTGGGGCAGGGAATGATTGCCGTGCGTATCACGCCTGATATGGAAATGGCCGCGGTGGCTGCCCCGGAACACTTCAGACGCTACGGTTTTCCGCAGACGCCAGCCGATTTAGTGGCCCATCCCTGCATTGCCTATCAGTTTGCCGACGGTAGTGACTATCAGTGGGAACTGGTGCAGGACGGGAAAAAAATCACCCATCGGCCAGAGGGGCAATGGGCGCTGTCTGACAGCTACATGGAAGCCGAGGCCGCCCGGCTGGGGCTTGGGCTGGCCTATGTCCCGGTGGAGCTGGTGGCTGACGATCTGGAGCGCGGAACGCTTATCCGGGTGTTGCAGCGCTATAGCCTGCGCATGGACGGGTTGTATCTCTATTATCCGCACCGCAACGTGTCGCCTGCCCTGAGGGCTGTGATCGATACGCTGAAAATTTAGGGCGGCATAACATCACGAGAGCGGACATTCAAACTGCCCGCCGGTGAGCTATGACTAAAAATAAATCAGGACCGCTGTGGTGAGGCAAATTTTGCAGCAATCATTTCAGATGTGGGCTGTATTCCCCCAAGACTCCACTGTTCCGGTTCATGCTCGTCAATACGGATCCATACTGAACGCCGGAATTCAGGATCGCCGTTTCCCTCAATTTCAACAATAAGGTCAGTCATACGACGTAGCAGTTCTTTTTTTTGCTCCGAATTCATCATTCCTTTAATGGTTTGCACATTTACGAAGGGCATTGTATTCTCCTTAAATAACTGAGTCTTTAAATCATACTCAGGTTACGAGGCAAACGAAGAGATGTCAAAAAATAAATCATTACCGTACTTATTACCTGAGCTTTGTGGGTTAGCGGCGGCCGCTGAGCTTCTTGGCGATCAATGGGTTTTGTTGATTCTGAGAGAGGCGTTTTATGGGGTAACACGCTTTGAAACGATACGGGATCATACAAAAATCACCCGGCAGACGCTGGCGAACCGGTTAAAAAAAATGACTGAACTCGGCCTGCTTTGCAAAATCCCTTATCAGGAAGAAGGGGCGCGTGAACGGTATGAGTATGTTCTTACCGCCAAAAGCCGCAGCCTTGCGCCGATTCTTTTCTCTTTGATGGAGTGGGGTCATAAAAACATACTGCACGACGCACCGCATATTGCCTTAACAGACAAAGAAAGTGGAGAAGTGGTGAATAGCGCCTATGTTACCGTCGACGGTAAGTTCGTTGATCCTAAAAACGTTCGGTTAACGTTTCACGACAGCCAATACTCCGCCGCCATGCCCCAGGCGCCTGACCATACTGACGCTTAAAGCTGCGGTTGAAGGAATGCCGGGAGTCAAAGCCCAGCGAGAGCGGTGATTGATACCCTTAAAATTTAGGGCAGCGTTGTCATTCTGGAAGGCGCCTCGCAAACCGAAAAGTAACCTTATGAAATTCAGCGTTATGTCTTTTCCTCTACGAGGCGCGGTCGTAAAGTGCCTGCGTTGCGGCACATCCGCAATCGGGCGTAGGAACCCGTCAACCATATAGTGACATTACGTATGTCGCAGCAGTGCCGATCTCGTTACAATAACGGTGGCGCTGACGGAGCAGCCGTAAGGCTGGCCGTTTTCTATATGGGCGGTATTCCTACCTCTGTCAGCGCTACCCCCCGAGCGTAGGAACTCAAAGGGTGGTTAAATAAACTCCATATAGAAGGAAGCCTTGTATGGCGACTATCCCAACATTGACTTATCTCCCGTCTGACGAAAACGTCATTCTGCAACGTATCTCCCGACCGCTTCCGGCCGATGCCGATCTCTTTGACGTCGCCGACAACTGCGCCGCGCTGGTGAGCGTGCTGGTCGAAACCGATGATGTCGCGAGCCGTACTGCGCTGTGCGAGCGTCTCCTTGAGGCTCTGCGCAGGCTGCGCGCACTCTGCGATGCCGATCTTCCGCCATACCTGATTGAACAGTTGATCATGGGTGAGAAAACCAACTCCTGCGTGCCCGACTGCTGGCAAGACACCTTAACGCAGGTGGACTATGTTCTGGCGCTGACGCAAGCCGTTATGGGGGGAACGCTGCCCGCTCACGTAGTGAAGGAGCTGACAGGCCTGCTGCACGATATGGTGTGGCTGCTGGCTGAGTTTGTGAAGGAGCCGCGCATTACTGCGCATTAAGGGGCTGGCATGGAGGGGCGGCAGCGCCCCTTTGAAAGTGTGATTAACGCGATCGGTTCCCGGTATCCAGAAGCGACGTGCCGTAGGAGTTGTCGATAGTACAAAGCCAGCGACCGTCGCTTTCCTGCCGAAAAACATAGGTCGCGCGGCGCGACATTTCCGTTATTCCACCCTGACCATCAGGAAAACGCAGAACGGTTTCCATAATAACGAGGGCATTGTCACCGCCTTCGATCACCTGCATCTCTCCTTGTTCCACAATCAATTGGTCCTGGAAATAATCCGAGATGGCAACAAACGCGCTGCGTATGTTGTCTTTGCCTTTAACAACCATTCCGGGCTTGACCACCAGAGCTGCATCTTCGGCGTAGTGTTTCATCAGCGCGTCATAGTTTTTGGTGGTGATGGCGCGATCGCAGGATTCGATTATCTGGCGCAGCGGGTGTGGGGTCATGCGTATTTTCTCAGAGAGGGGGAAAGCGTATTAACTTAACAGTCTGGCGTGTTTGTATAGCTACCAGGTTTTGTGGTTGGAAGGTTTAGCATAGAAGCGGATAGTTTTAAGGTTACGCCTCCTATGGGTGGTGAGCTCAACGGGGCGATTTCTAAACTGATATCGAGTCATTAAAACCTTCATCTGTCAGGTTTTGTGTCAGCAGTCACTACAGCAGGATAATAACTTCCTTGGGTAACTAAAGATTTTTTGCACAAAGTCGATAACTCCCCGGAAGACAGTCATTTGACAAAACAGTATTTATCAGGGGAAAAAGAAGTTGAGATTTCTAACATTGTTTATCCTCCTTATTGCTATTACTCTACATGCCGAAGAACATGATTATGGCCCACCTGTCTCTGTATGCCTGAACAAACATACCATTCCCTATATCAACACGATGATTCCAGCTGAAAATATTGTTAATGACGCTTATCTGACATGCCAGGGTGTCGTTGATGAATGGAATCGTGAGAGAGAATCCTTGCCCAAAGAAATGGTAATCAAGCAGAATAAGGAGTTGCGTGATATGTATATCAGGATGATTGAGATCCGTCGGAAAGCGAGTGCACACAAAAAATGAGGGACCCTTGTATCGATTGATTAGAACAAAAAGCAGACACTTAACGTTTGTCATGGAAACGCTTCGATTATTCGTAAAATATGAGAGCGCGAATTCACATCATCGTTGAATGCTATTTTATTAATAAAGGGATGACTTATGAAAGCAGGTGTTTTTTTAAATCTATTATTATTGACGTTATCATTTGATGTCGCGGCATTTACTCAATTCAAACCGGCGGTCTTAAATGCTGCTCTTTTATTCGATCATGATGCAACAACCGGGAACGTAAAACATAGCCTCCAGTGGATGCGGGATGTTACAGGTAAACTTCAGGTTATGACAGAAGTTAGGGAAGGTGCGAACAAGTCCCTGATATGAGATCATGTTTGTCATCTGGAGCCATGGAACAGGGTTCATCATGAGT
>OIEQ01000542.1_pt1 | contig 19809 bp, 19 predicted proteins | sample 1581841 | NCBI WGS metagenome assembly OIEQ01 (sample SAMN03281020, study PRJEB24777) | human gut metagenome | isolation source: fecal sample PR170 from 1 month old male Malay infant, vaginal delivered... | place: Singapore | collected 2005-12-29
CATACGGATTAACAGTCCGCCGTTCTACCGACTGAACTACAGAGGAATCGTGTGAACGGGGCGCATATTATCGATGATACCCGATGTTGTCAAAGGCAGAATGCAGATTTCCGATCGTTTGCCGATTTATTCAACATTTCGCACATTTGTCAGGCATTGTGCCGCGGATATTTCCAGAGCCAGCGCCCACTTACCATACGCCAGTAGAACAATGCCCCACGCACGGCCCAGTCAAGGAACATCCCCAGCCAGACCCCGACGACCCCCATACCGAGCATGACCCCCAGCGTATACCCCGCTACCACGCGGCAACCCCACATGCCGAGCATAGAGACCCACATCGCAAAGCGGGCATCGCGTGCCCCTTTTAACCCGGCAGGCAGTACCCAGGACGCAGCCCAGATCGGCATAAAGGCCGCGTTGAGCCAAATCAGGATCTTAACGACCTCTTTAACATCATCTTCGTGGGTATAGAACGAGGCCATCAGCTCGGCAAAGGGCGCACTCCCCCACGCAATTATCGTCAGACCGATGGTCGACAGCCAGAAGACATGGCGCAGCTGCCGCTCCGCCTGCCCTATCTGCCCTTTGCCGAGCCGTTTACCGGTGATAATGGTGGAGGCCGACCCTAAGGCGTTACCCGGCAGGTTAATCAGCGAGGCGATGGAGAAGGCAATAAAGTTACCGGCAATCACATCTGTCCCCATACCGGCAACAAACATCTGGGTAAGCAGTTTACCGCCGTTGAACAGTACCGACTCGATACTGGCAGGAATACCAATCCCCATCACTTCCCAGATAATGGCGAAGTTAAAGGGTCGGAAGTAGCTTTTTAACGTGAGGCGCAGCGATGGCGTGATCCCCGCCATCAACACCCCGATGATGGCTGCCGCACCAATGTAGCGGGAGATAGTCAGCCCCAGGCCTGCGCCAACAAACCCCATCCCCTCCCAGGAGAAAACACCGTAGATCAGGACGCTACTGATCATGATATTCAGGATGTTCATTCCGCCGTTGATCAGCAGCGGAATTTTTGTGTTGCCCGCCCCGCGCAGCGCGCCGCTACCGATCAGCGCGATAGCCGCAGCAGGATAGCTTAAGACCGTCATTTCCAGATAGGTCAGCGCCAGATCCTTAACTTCATTCGTCGCTTCACCCGCAACAAAGTCGATAATCTCTTTGCCGAAATAATGAATCACCGCCGCCAGGATGATCGAAAAGAGGGTCATGATCATCAGCGACTGCCGGGCGGCTTCGCGGGCACGCTTCGGATCCAGCTTGCCCAGGCTAAAGGCCACCACCACCGTGGTCCCAAGATCGATAGCGGCAAAGAAAGACATCACCACCATATTAAAACTGTCCGCCAGCCCGACCCCGGCCATCGCCTCTTTACCCAGCCAGCTCACCAGGAAGGTGCTTAACACCCCCATCAGCAGAACGCAGGTATTCTCCAGAAAAATAGGTACGGCAAGCGGGGTGATTTCACGCCAGAACAGAACACGATAACTTTTACGTTTTGCATACCATGGCGTGCGCATAATCGCCTGGCGGAGAGTGGCAGTAACGTTCAAAATGGACCTTAGCGAGAAAAGTTGAAACTCCATTTCAAATGATGGGGGAGAAAAGCTCATCCTGCAAAGTATTTTCCATAAAAAGATGTCTGGATTTGCAACAAACTGATGACAGAATCGGCAATCGATCGCTAATCACTAAGATCAGGTTTGACAAAAGTTTTTTCGCCGCTAAGATAAGCCTCCACAACGATTCCTCTGTAGTTCAGTCGGTAGAACGGCGGACTGTTAATCCGTATGTCACTGGTTCGAGTCCAGTCAGAGGAGCCACATTCTGAAAAGCCCGCTTTTAAAGCGGGCTTTTTGCTTTTCTGGTGAGGAAAACATGGACTCTTTGTTTGTCTACGGTACGTTACGCCCGGGTCACTCAAATGCACATATTCTCGAAAACATCGGCGGCGAATGGCAGGCCGGTTTTGTCACCGGGACGTTTTATGCGCGTGGCTGGGGTGCTGCGGCGGATTTTCCGGGTATCGTGCTGCACGCCGATGGTCCGTGCGTAGAGGGCTATCTCTTTACCTCCAGCAACCTCCAGGCACACTGGCCGATGCTGGACGAATTTGAAGACGGTTACGATCGGGTCGAGGTCATGGTGACCACCGCCGAAGGTGACCAGGTTAAGGCCTGGATCTACCAGCTACAGCCGCGCTCTGCGTAATAAAAAAGGCTCTCTGTCACCAGAGAGCCTTTTTTTGCAATCAGCTGCGATTATTCGCTTTTGGCTTCAGCGTTTTTGATTTCGCCCATCACTTTCAGCTTCTTGGAGATGTCACGACGCTCTTTAGACAGCTCAGCGTTTTTGATGATGTAATCATCAACGCGGTCTTCGTAGTCGCTCTTCATGCTGGCGATGATACCCTGGATGGCTTCAACGCTCATACCTGGCTTGATGTAGTCGCTCAGGTTATCCAACAGCAGAACACGTTTCTGGTTGTCACGGATCTTCTTCTCAACGTCCTGGATTTCACGCTGCAGTTTGTTTTTGCGGCGGAACAGGCGGACGAATTCCAGAACATCCTGGAACGAAGGCTTGGTAGTTTCCATTTTTACACCCCTGATAATGTGAGATTCGGATTCGTTAAAGCAACCGTTGTAACAGTAACCTTACTGACAGCGGTTGCGAATGACAATGAGTATATCGTTTAAAACTATCATAACCCCAATTGATGCTGAATCGAAGCAGCAGCCGTCACATATGGCGATAGCTGCTCTTTATTTGCGCAATGCCCGGCAAATGAGATGCGACAGCAACTCAAGCTGACGTGCCAGCTCCATGCTCAGCCAGACGTAGCCATGAATCGGTGTTTCCGCCACGTTGTCGCTCTGACGCTCGTTGATCAGCTGTTTCAGTTCGGCAACGATCTCATTCAGACGCTCGCTGTTCGCGAGGATAGGTTGCGGGTTACCTTCATAAAGGGCATGAGCGATGGTCAGCAGGGTTTGTTGCGTCATCTGCTGCGTCTCCTTCAGCGTCTGTGCGTTCAGCATCAACAGATGGCTGGGGCGTGAGGCCCAGTGCGCGTTGATTTGCAGCTCAAGCATGCAGACCAGATTGCGGCTCACGGTCTGGATAGCTTCGAAAATCGATTTCTGGATATGGGTCTCTTTGCTGGCCGGCGTAATCAGACCGCGCATTCTGACCACATCATTAAGGATCTGCTGGAGGTGCATCTCCAGCCGGGGACGTTCTACCAGATTCGGTGAAAAACCGGCCTGGTAGACGCGGTTAAACGCGGTGACGTAGTTTGCCATCTGGATGCGCCAGTGCAGGAAAGCGCGCTGCGGCCAGATACCGGTGAACAGCATCGCCAGCAGTGAACCAAGAATAACATCCCCGCTTCGCCACAGTGCCGTGGTCATATCACCCGCTGGCGCGCCGACCACCACGGCAAGGGTGATACCAATCAGCAGTGCCTGATAGGGCTTTTTACCCAGCGCCAGCCAGCCACAGAGGAACATGGCGACACCGCACCAGGCCAGCATCACCGGAAATGAAATCAGCTCCAGCTTCAGGGCAATCAGCCCAAGGGCTGAGCCTAAAACCGTACCGCCAATGCGCTCGAAGGCGCGGGGGACAACGTTCCCCCAAAACGAGATTGGCCCCATGACGACCACCAGCGTGATCAGCGGCCACGTGCCTTCAGGAACATCCAGCAAACGGACCAGCACAAACGTCAGAACGAATGCCAGCGCAATACGGCACCCGTGAACCACGCGATAGTGTTTATACAGCCGAATTTCGAAAGATGTTAATGATTTGTCGGGACGCACACCCGCTCTCCAGCTACACGGCAAATCACAATTGTACTGCGTTTTCAGCCGGACGGATCACATCCGGCTGAAAAACCATACGATTAACAGGACTATATCGCTTTATGCTCTACGGCGATAAACATTTCGATGTCCCAGTATCCGTCAGCGTTGCCATCATTTAGATAGCGCTCGAAGCACGGTTTAAGCGCCATCTGGTATTTATTGTCCTGCAGGAGGGAATTAAAGAACTGATACCACGGGGTGGCGAAGTCGTAGTTTTCCACGCGCGCCGTTGCCACGGCATAATCACCGGCCGCGATTTCCGTCATCATGACGCCTTCGCTGTTTTCCGGGATCACGAAATCGTCCGGCACCGTAACGGCCGTATCGCAGCGCAGTTTTTCTGCCGGGACTTCGTCCGGGTTATCGTAATAAACCGCAACCCACTCCAGCGGCTGAATGTGTCGGCCATCGACCCACATGACGAGCTGTTCAAAGCCCTGTTTTACCGTGTGTTCCCATGGCCCGACCAGGTGAAAACCGGCAATCTTACGTTTCTTTTCCTGCCTGATGCTGTAGTCCATACTGCCTCCGTTTATCACTGTATATTTATACACTATAAAGCAGAATTTCTATAATCGGCAATCGAGGAGTGTTTATTATGTGAGCAGACTCGCAACCCTGCCAGTCTGCTCAGAAAGGTTAGATTTTGTGGTGCAGATAATCACTCAGACGGGAGAAAAGGCTACCTTTATCAACATGCTCCAGCGTCACCAGCGGCCAGTGAGCGACCACTTTATCGCGGTCGTATAACTGGATCTCGCCTACCCGCTGATGGGCGGCTATCGGCGCTTCCAGCTCTTTTGTATCCAGCACGTATTTTGCCTTGATGTTCGGTACTTCTGCTTTCGGTAATGCCAGCCAGAAATCCTGGTCGGTGCCCAGGTTCACCTGTTCCTTATCGCCGTACCAGATCCGCTCGGTGCCCACTTTTTTACCGTTGTGCAGGATCTGCACGGTATCAAAATTCTGTTGTCCCCAGTGCAGCAGTTTACGGGCCTGATCCTCACGCCCTTTCGGACTGTCTGCCCCCATCACTACAGCGATCAAGCGACGCTGGCCGTCAACGGCGGAAGCAATCAGGTTAAATCCGGCCCCTGACGTGTGCCCCGTTTTCAGTCCATCTACGTTCATGGTCTTATCCCAGAGCAGACCGTTACGGTTTTGCTGCGTGATCCCATTCCAGGTCAGGCTCTTTTCGCTGTACATGTGGTAAAACTCAGGCTCGCCGTGGATGATGGCTCTGGACAGCACGGCCAGGTCATACGCGGAGCTGTGCTGGCCTGGGGCATCCAGACCATGAACGGTTTCGAAGTGCGTATCGCGCAGATTCAGCTTTTGCACATAGTCGTTCATCATCTTCACGAACTGCGGCTGGCCACCGGCCACGTGATCCGCCAGCGCCACACAGGCGTCGTTACCAGAATCAACAATCAGACCGCGGCTGAGGTCGCGCACAGAAACGCGGTCACCCTCTTTCAGGAACATCAGTGACGAACCGTCAAATACCGGGTTACCTTTTGCCCACGCGTCGCGCCCGACGGTGACAATGTCATCCGGGGAAATGCGGTGGCTATCAATAGCGCGGTCAACAACGTAGCCGGTCATCAGCTTGGTGAGACTCGCCGGATTGCGTTGTTGATGTTCGTTGCCCGCCGTTAAGATTTGACCCGTAGTGTAATCCATCAGTACCCAGGAGCCGGCCTGAATGGCCGGAGGCTGCGGCGAAAAATCCAGCGGATCGGCCGCAAAAGCAGATGAGACACTCGAAGCGAGTAAAGAAACAGCAATAAACAGACGGCGTTTCAACGGTATATCCTCAGGTCATTAAAAATCGATGACCTTTTTACGGGAGTTCTGGTGTCGTTACCTGGCTTAATTGCAAAAAAATGTGACAGGAAGCATGTTTTTCCCGGAACCACGCTCGCAAATTTGCGGTATGACGGCGCTTTTTATTCGGTCTGTCCCTCACGATCGTTTACCATAGTGACGTCACTTTTTAACAGGATGGTATTACTGGTGTCTGACTCTGCCGCACGCCCGACTTTTTTATTCCACGACTACGAAACCTTTGGCACCCACCCGGCGCTGGACCGACCGGCGCAGTTTGCCGCCATCCGTACTGACGACGAATTCAATATTATTGGTGAGCCAGAGGTCTTTTACTGCAAACCTGCCGATGACTACCTGCCGCAGCCCGGCGCGGTCATGGTCACGGGGATAACGCCCCAGGAAGCGCGGGAGAAAGGCGTTAACGAGGCAGAGTTCGCCCGCCGTATCCACGATCTGTTCACCGTTCCCCATACCTGCGTGGTCGGGTATAACAATATCCGTTTCGATGATGAAGTGACGCGCAACATCTTCTACCGCAACTTCTACGATCCCTACGCCTGGAGCTGGCAGAACCGCAATTCGCGCTGGGATTTGCTGGATATCATGCGCGCCTGTTATGCGCTGCGCCCGGAGGGGATTAACTGGCCGGAAAACGAAGACGGATTGCCAAGCTTCCGGCTGGAGCACCTGACGCGCGCCAACGGCATTGAGCACAGTAATGCCCACGACGCGATGGCCGACGTCTACGCCACCATTGCCATGGCGAAGCTCGTCAAAACCGCACAACCACGCCTGTTTGAGTATCTGTTGAGTCATCGCAGTAAGCAGAAACTGATGACGCTGATTGATGTGCCGCAGATGAAACCGCTGGTGCATATCTCCGGCATGTTTGGTGCCTGGCGCGGCAACACCAGCTGGGTGGCACCGCTGGCCTGGCATCCGGATAACCGTAACGCGGTCATCATGGTGGATTTAGCCGGGGATATCTCCCCGCTGCTGGAGCTCGACAGCGATACCTTGCGTGAGCGCCTCTATACCCCTAAAGATGCGCTGGGAGACCTGCCCGCGGTGCCGGTCAAACTGGTGCATATCAATAAATGTCCCGTACTGGCGCAGGCCAATACGCTGCGCCCGGAAGATGCTGACAGGCTCGGGATCAACCGCCAGCACTGCCTGGATAACCTTAAAATACTGCGCGAAAATCTGCAGGTGCGCGAGAAAGTCGTCGCCATATTTGCCGAAGCCGAGCCATTCGTGCCGTCCGAAAATGTGGATGCGCAGCTGTATAACGGCTTCTTCAGCGATGCCGACCGTGCTGCGATGAACATCGTCCTGCAAACCGAACCGCGTAACCTGCCCGCGCTGGACATCACCTTTGCGGATAAACGCATTGAGAAGCTGATGTTTAACTACCGCGCGCGTAACTATCCCGGCACGCTGGATGAAGCTGAGCAGGAACGCTGGCTGCAGCATCGCCGTAATGTATTTACGCCTGAATATCTGCACGGCTATGCGCAGGAGCTGGAGATGCTTTACGGCCAATACGAAGGCAATGAAGAGAAGCAGGCGCTGCTGAAAGCACTGTTCAAGTACGTACAAGAGATAGTCTGAAATTCAGCGATAAAAAAACCGGAGGCGATGGTCTCCGGTTTTTTTTGCCCGATGGTGCTGCACTTACGCGGGCCTACGGGTTTTGTCGGTCGGGTAAGCGTAGCCGCCACCCGACACGGTATTACGCAACGTCTTCGTACTGAGGAACCGGGTTACGGAAGCTCTTCGTCACGCAGGCCAGGTAAACCAGACCAATACCACCCCAGATCAGGCCCAGAATCATAGAGCTCTCTTCCAGGTTAATCCACAATGCACCGACCGTCAGCGCACCGCACATTGGCAGAACCAGGTAATTGAAGTGGTCTTTCAGCGTTTTGTTGCGCTTCTCACGGATCCAGAACTGCGAGATCACGGAGAGGTTAACAAAGGTAAAGGCCACCAGCGCACCAAAGTTAATCAGTGCCGTTGCCGTCACCAGGTCAAATTTAATGGCCATCAGGGCGATTGCGCCAACCAACAGCACGTTCCACGCCGGAGTACGCCATTTCGGATGAACGTAGCCGAAGAAACGGGTTGGGAACACACCGTCACGACCCATTACATACATCAGGCGAGAAACCCCTGCATGCGCAGCCATACCAGAAGCCAGAACGGTAACGCTGGAGAAGATCAGTACGCCCCACTGGAAGGTTTTCCCTGCTACATACAGCATGATTTCAGGCTGTGAAGCATCCGGCTCTTTGAAACGAGAGATATCCGGGAAGTAGAGCTGCAGGAAGTAGGAGGCACCAATGAAGATCATGCCACCAATCAACGCAGTCAGGAAAATGGCTCGTGGGATCACGCGTTCTGCATCTTTGGTCTCTTCAGACAGAGAAGAGATACCGTCGAAGCCCAGGAACGAGAAGCACAGAATAGTCGCACCGGTGATCATCGGCACCACATGTGCCCCTTCAGACCAGAACGGACGAGAGCTGACCAGCGTGCCCGCGCCTTCACCGTGAGAAACACCGTAAATGATCAAACCCACAATAACCGCAACAATACCCATTTGCAGAATAACAATCAGGGTGTTGAAGTTCGCCACGGTCTTAATGCTGCGCAGGTTAGAGATGGTCATAAAGGCCACTAACGCAACAACAAAGAGCCACGACGGTACCGAAGGTACCAGCGCTTCGAAGTAAATTTTTGCCAGCAGAATGTTGATCATCGGCATGAACAGATAGTCCAGCAGCGATGACCAGCCCACCATAAAGCCAACCGCCGGGCTAATGGATTTCTGGGCATAGGTGTAGGCAGAGCCTGCAGACGGGAAACGGCGAACCAGTTTACCGTAGCTCAGCGCTGTAAAGAGAATAGCGACCAGTGCAAAGGCATACGCCGTTGCCACGTGACCGTCAGTAAGGCCTGATACGATACCGAATGTATCGAACAGCGTCATTGGTTGCATATAGGCAAGGCCCATCATAACAACCGGAATCAACGTAAGTGTTTTACGTAATTCCACGCGAGAGGTGTTTGGAGTTGCGTTATGCGACATAGTTATTCTCCTTTACGGTGATAACCGCCACGTAAGCGAAAAATTGCCCCATTTCTTTCTTCCTCAGCGACAACAACTGTCGGATTTTAGTAAATATCTATCCGGTACGAAGCCCGGCCTCTTGGTTTTTAGTTTCGTTTCATACATGCAAAAAAAAATAACCGACGCCTTTTATATCGTCGATTATTCCTTTGGTTGCTGCGGCGCATTTTGCCCCACATCAGATACAAAACGCAATACTTTACAAAGGCATTGTAAATATTCCTGCGCTAACTGGCTGATTTGTGGACGCTGCTCTGCGTATAGACAGCGGCGATAGCACTATTTGCTAAAATTTCGTCCCGCCACCAGGCGCTGGCTAACCCCGCCGTTTGTTCATTCCAGCCAACCCAGACCGATTCATTACTGCTTTGAGCCAGAACCTGTTTTTCAATCAGCGCGCCGCTATCAAGAAATCGCTGCGCCAGATAGCGAGGTAAATAGCCGCAACCCAGCCCACTGATTTGCAATTCCAGCTTGGTTTTAAAATCAAAAACGGTGATGGCCTCCTGCTCATCAAGCAGCTGCGACGATACGGCACATTCCGGCCGTGAGCTGTCGCCCACCACAATGGCACGGTAACCTTTAATAACGCGCCGGTTAATGGGCTCGGGCTCCCGGGCCAGCGGATGATGCGGAGCAACCGCAAAAACTTGCTCAAGTATCCCGAGGCGGGCAAACCCAAAATCACTCAGTTGAGGAGGTTCATGTAATGCGCCGACGATGATATCCGCCCTCCCCTGAACCAAGGCCTCCCAGGAGCCGCCCAGTACACCATTAATAAAAATCAGCCGGGTCACGCTGTGGCGCTGATAAAACGCTTCAATTAGCGGCGTCAGCAGGGAAAACGGAAAAGTATCGTCAACGCCAATCACCAGTTCATTTTCCCAGCCCTGATGAAGTTTGATGGCCTGTTTTTCCAGTTCGCGGACGGTGTGCAGCACTTCACGCCCTTTTTCCAGCAGCATTTGTCCGGTGCGGGTAAAGCGGGCCCGGTGGCCAGAGCGATCGAGGATCTGGATATTCAGATCGCTTTCCAGTTTATGAACTGTGTAGCTCAGCGCTGAAGGGGTTTTGTAGAGCTTCGCTGAGGCAGCCGCAAAGCTGCCTTCTTTTTCCAGTGCATCCAGAATAATGAGAACATCCAGCAGCGGTTTCATGTTCGCCCCCTTCCGGTGTGCGATAGATTCCGCCGGAGGACTTATGCCATGGGCATCACCAGCGGATCGGGATACTGATACTCAAAACCCAGCTCATGACAAATGCGGTTACCATCAACAATTTTGCCTTTGCTTTCGTCCCTTGTCTCACCAAAAACGGGTGGCGCCAGGCCCAACTGACGCGCCATCAGCGGGTAAAATGTGCTTCGCGCAGGATGAGAGGGTGCACATATATTATAGATGTGCCCGCCCTTTGGAGCCTGTAAGAGGAGCTCAATTGCCCCGACAACATCGTCTAGATGCACCAGATTCACCACATGTTGCCCATCGGGGGCAGACTTGCCGGCAAAAAAGCGTCCCGGGTGTCGCCCAGGGCCAACCAGCCCCGCCAGACGCAGGATATCAACCTGCGTTCCCGGTAGGTTGTGCAGCCAGTCTTCCAGCTCTTTCAACACTTTTCCGCTCGCGGTAACAGGACGGCGCTCGGTAGTCTCCTTCACCACACCTTCAACATCACCGTAGACAGAGGTTGAGCTGGTAAAAATAATACGCGGCACATCGTGTGCCAGCGCGCTGTCGACAATCTCCTGCATCGCCTGCAGATAGAACGATTCGCCCGGGCCGCTGCGACGCGCGGGAAGCGTAATGACCAGCGCATCCACATTCATCAGCGTGTCCAGATCGTCAGTATCACATACCAGTTCTGGTTCAAGACGCAGCTCGACGCCATCAATACCGCACATGCGCGCCGCCTCCACGCCATCCGCCGTGGTTTTGCTCCCGGTCACATGCCAGCCTTTCGCGGCTAATGACATCGCCAGCGGCATTCCCAGCCATCCTAAACCGACAATCGCGACCTTTTTCATGTGAATTCTCCTGACTCTCACTCGTCTCTCATAAGGCTACGCCAGCGCAGCAGAACACACAATTCATAGCATCAATATGAAATGAATTAATGATCAAAAAAAGCCCTTGCAATGTGTCACACAACTGGTTTAGGTTAAAAGACATCAAATGAATAAGCATTCATCGAGAATTTATATGACACGCGTTCAATTTAAACACCACCATCATCACCATCATCCTGACTAGTCTTTCAGGCGATGTGTGCTGGAAGACGTTTGGATCTTCCAGTGGTGCATGAACGCATGAAAAAGCCCCCGGAAGATCTTCTTCCGGGGGCTTTTTTTTGGACCAAATTCAGACAGATTAAAACAGGTTAACGAGGAACACAGAATGTTAGATAACTCACGTTTACGCATAGCTATTCAAAAATCAGGCCGTTTAAGTGATGATTCACGCGAACTGCTGGCCCGCTGCGGGATTAAAATCAACCTGCACACCCAGCGCCTGATTGCCCTGGCTGAAAACATGCCCATCGACATTCTGCGCGTGCGTGATGACGATATCCCGGGCCTGGTGATGGACGGTGTCGTTGACCTTGGCATCATCGGTGAAAACGTACTGGAAGAAGAGCTTCTGACCCGTCGCGCTCAGGGTGAAGATCCGCGTTACTTCACCCTGCGTCGCCTGGACTTCGGCGGCTGCCGCCTGTCACTGGCAACACCGGTTGATGAAGCCTGGGATGGCCCGGCCGCGCTGAACGGCAAACGCATCGCTACCTCCTACCCTCACCTGTTAAAACGCTATCTGGATCAGAAAGGCGTGCAGTTTAAATCCTGTCTGCTGAATGGTTCTGTTGAAGTCGCACCGCGTGCGGGCCTGGCGGATGCCATTTGCGACCTCGTCTCCACAGGTGCCACCCTGGAAGCGAACGGCCTGCGCGAAGTGGAAGTGATCTACCGCTCCAAAGCGTGCCTGATCCAGCGTGACGGCGAAATGGCTGACGCCAAGCAGCAGCTGATCGACAAACTGCTGACCCGAATTCAGGGTGTGATTCAGGCCCGTGAATCCAAATACATCATGATGCATGCACCAACCGAACGTCTGGACGAAGTGATCGCCCTGCTGCCAGGTGCTGAGCGCCCTACCATTCTGCCACTGGCGGGCGATCAGCAGCGTGTGGCGATGCACATGGTCAGTAGCGAAACGCTGTTCTGGGAAACCATGGAAAAACTGAAGGCACTGGGCGCAAGTTCCATTCTGGTGCTGCCAATTGAGAAGATGATGGAGTAATTGCCATGAGCTTTAACACTATCATTACCTGGAATGAGTGTACTGACGAACAGCAGCGTGAGCTGTTGATGCGCCCAGCCATCAGCGCCTCCGAAAGCATCACCCGCACCGTGACGGAGATCCTCAATAACGTCAAAACCCGTGGCGATGAAGCGCTGCGGGAATACAGTGCAAAGTTTGATAAAACGGAAGTTGATGCATTAAAGGTTACCGAACAGGAAATCATTGATGCCAGTAATCGTCTGGGTGATGACATCAAACAGGCGATGGCCGTCGCAGTGAAAAACATCGAGACCTTCCACGTCGCGCAGAAACTGCAGACCGTTGATGTGGAAACGCTACCGGGCGTGCGATGCCAGCAGGTGACCCGTCCGGTCGCCTCGGTGGGCCTCTACATCCCTGGCGGCTCCGCCCCGCTGTTCTCAACCGTATTAATGTTGGCCACCCCGGCGCGTATTGCAGGTTGCCAGAAAGTGGTGCTCTGCTCTCCACCACCTATTGCCGATGAAATTCTCTATGCTGCAAAACTCTGCGGCGTGCAGGAAGTGTTTAAAGTCGGCGGCGCACAGGCGATTTCTGCCCTCGCGTTTGGCACAGAATCTATCCCGAAGGTCGACAAAATATTTGGCCCGGGTAACGCCTTTGTCACCGAAGCCAAGCGCCAGGTCAGCCAGCGTCTTGATGGCGCGGCCATTGATATGCCCGCGGGTCCGTCGGAAGTGCTGGTGATTGCCGACAGCGGCGCCACGCCGGATTTTGTGGCGTCTGACCTGTTATCCCAGGCGGAACACGGCCCGGATTCTCAGGTGATTTTACTGACGCCAGATGCCGATATGGCCAAACGCGTGGGTGAAGCCGTAGAGCGTCAGCTTGCCGATTTACCCCGCGCCGATACGGCACGCCAGGCGTTATCCGCCAGCCGCCTGATTGTGGCGCGCGATCTTGACCAGTGCATCGCTATCTCCAACCAGTACGGCCCGGAGCACCTGATTATTCAGACCCGCAACGCGCGCGACCTGGTCGACAGCATCACCAGTGCAGGTTCGGTTTTCCTCGGCGACTGGTCCCCGGAGTCCGCGGGCGATTACGCCTCCGGCACCAACCACGTTCTGCCGACGTATGGTTACACTTCTACCTGTTCCAGCCTGGGCCTGGCCGATTTCCAGAAACGCATGACCGTGCAGGAACTCTCCCGTGAAGGGTTTGCCTCGCTGGCGTCCACCATCGAGACGCTGGCCGCCGCCGAGCGCCTGACCGCCCACAAAAACGCCGTTACGCTGCGCGTTGCAGCCCTGAAGGAGCAAGCATGAACATTGAAGAATTAGCGCGGGAAAATGTCCGTCGACTGACGCCTTATCAGTCTGCTCGTCGCCTGGGCGGCAACGGTGATGTCTGGCTGAACGCCAACGAATTCCCGACAGCGGTACAGTTTGAGCTGTCGCAGCAGACGCTGAACCGTTATCCGGAGTGCCAGCCAAAAGCAGTGATTGAAAACTATGCGCAATATGCGGGCGTGAAGCCGGAGCAGGTGCTGGTCAGCCGCGGGGCGGATGAAGGCATTGAGCTGTTGATCCGCGCGTTCTGCGAGCCGGATAAAGATGCGGTGATGTATTGCCAGCCTACCTACGGCATGTACAGCGTCAGCGCGGAAACCTTTGGCGTGGCGTGCCGTAACGTGCTCTCCCTGGAGAACTGGCAGCTGGACCTGCAGGGAATTGCCGACAATCTGGACGGCGTGAAGGTGGTCTTTGTCTGTAGCCCCAACAACCCGACCGGGCAAATTATCAACCCTCAGGATATCCGTACCCTGCTGGAGATGACCCGCGGCAAAGCACTGGTGGTCGCCGACGAAGCCTATATTGAGTTCTGCCCTCAGGCGACGCTGGCCGGCTGGCTGGAAGAGTACCCACACCTGGTGGTGCTGCGTACGCTGTCGAAAGCCTTTGCGCTTGCAGGTCTGCGCTGCGGGTTTACGCTGGCCAATAAAGCGGTGATCGACCTGCTGCTGAAAGTAATCGCCCCGTATCCGCTTTCTACTCCCGTGGCTGACATTGCCGCTCAGGCCCTGACCCCGCAAGGGATCAATGCGATGCGTGAGCGTGTGGCGCAAATCCTGGAAGAGCGACAGTACCTGGTGACCGCCCTGAAAGCGATCCCTTGCGTAGAGCAGGTGTTCGACTCTGAAACCAACTACCTCCTGGTTCGCTTTACCGCCTCCAGTGCCGTATTTAAATCTTTATGGGATCAGGGCATTATCTTACGTGATCAAAATAAACAACCTTCTCTGAGCGGCTGCCTGCGTATTACCGTAGGTACCCGTGCAGAGAGCCAGCGCGTGATTGACGCACTGAAAGCGGAGAAAGTATGAGCCAGAAGATCCTCTTTATCGACCGAGACGGCACCCTGATTTCGGAGCCACCCACCGATTTTCAGGTCGATCGTTTCGACAAACTGGCTTTTGAACCAGACGTGATCCCTGTGCTGCTGAAACTGCAGAAAGCCGGATACAAGCTGGTAATGATCACCAACCAGGACGGTCTGGGTACCGACAGCTTCCCGCAGGCCGACTTTGACGGCCCGCATAACCTGATGATGCAGGTACTCACCTCTCAGGGCGTGGTATTTGATGAGGTGCTGATTTGCCCACACCTGCCTGCCGATGCGTGCGACTGCCGTAAGCCGAAGGTGAAACTGGTAGAACGCTATCTGCTGGATGATGTCCTGGATAAAGCCAACAGCTATGTTATTGGCGATCGCGCCACCGACATTACGCTTGCCGAAAACATGGGCATCGCCGGGCTGCGCTACAACCGCGACGATATCAACTGGGCGAAGATTGGCGAGCAGCTCACCAAACGTGACCGCTACTCGCATGTAGAACGCAACACCAAAGAGACACAGATTGACGTGAAGGTGTGGCTGGATCGCGAAGGCGGCAGCAAGATCCACACCGGGGTGGGTTTCTTCGACCACATGCTGGATCAGATTGCCACCCACGGCGGCTTCCGCATGGAGATTACGGTAAAAGGCGATCTCTACATTGACGATCACCACACCGTTGAAGACACCGGTCTGGCGCTGGGCGAAGCACTGAAGCTGGCCCTGGGCGACAAACGTGGCATCAACCGTTTTGGGTTTGTTCTGCCCATGGATGAGTGCCTGGCGCGCTGTGCGATGGATATCTCTGGTCGTCCGCACCTGGAATATAAAGCCGATTTCACCTATCAGCGCGTGGGCGATCTCAGCACCGAAATGGTGGAGCACTTCTTCCGTTCATTGTCCTACACCATGGGCCTGACGCTGCATCTGAAGACCAAAGGCAAGAACGACCACCACCGAGTGGAGAGCCTGTTCAAGGCCTTTGGCCGTACCCTGCGCCAGGCAATTCGTGTGGAAGGTGACGCCCTGCCCTCATCAAAAGGAGTGCTGTAATGAATGTGGTGATTCTGGATACCGGATGCGCCAACCTGAACTCCGTGAAATCGGCCATTGCGCGCCACGGCTACGAGCCGGTGGTGAGCCGTGACCCGGACGTGGTGCTGCGCGCCGACAAACTCTTCCTGCCTGGTGTAGGCACCGCACAGGCGGCGATGGATCAGATCCACGAGCGTGAACTGGCCGATCTCATCAAAGCCTGTACCCAGCCAGTGCTCGGGATTTGCCTGGGGATGCAGCTGCTCGGCCGTCGTAGTGAAGAGAGTAATGGCGTCGATCTGCTGGGTATTATTGAAGAAGACGTGCCAAAAATGGCCGATCATGGTTTACCACTGCCGCATATGGGCTGGAACCGCGTTTATGCGAAAGCGGGTGACAGACTGTTTCGCGGCATTGAGGATGGCGCTTACTTCTACTTTGTGCACAGCTACGCCATGCCGGTGAATCCCTACACCATCGCCCAGTGCAATTATGGCGAGGCGTTTACCGCGGCAGTGCAGAAAGACAACTTCTTTGGCGTGCAGTTTCACCCGGAACGTTCGGGTGCCGCAGGCGCTCAGCTGCTGAAAAACTTCCTGGAGATGTGATGATTATTCCCGCTTTAGACTTAATTGACGGCACGGTTGTTCGTCTTCATCAGGGTGATTACGGCCAGCAGCGCGACTACGGTAACGATCCGCTGCCCCGCCTGCAGGATTATGCCGCTCAGGGTGCGCAGGTGTTGCACCTGGTGGATTTAACGGGCGCGAAAGATCCGGCAAAACGCCAGATCCCACTGTTAAAAAAACTGGTGGCGGGCGTGGATGTCCCCGTACAGGTTGGTGGCGGTGTGCGCACGGAAGATGACGTTGCGGCACTGCTGGACGCCGGCGTGGCGCGTGTGGTGGTCGGCTCGACGGCGGTCAAAGACCCCGACACGGTGAAAGGCTGGTTCCACCGCTTTGGTTCTGACGCGCTGGTGCTGGCCCTGGATGTCCGCATCGACAAACAGGGCAATAAGCAGGTAGCGGTCAGCGGCTGGCAGGAGAACTCTGGCGTGACGCTGGAAGAACTGGTCGATATGTATCTGCCCGTTGGCCTGAAGCACGTGCTGTGTACCGATATCTCCCGTGACGGCACGCTGGCGGGCTCTAACGTCTCGCTGTATGAAGAGGTCTGCGCGCGTTATCCGCAGGTAGCCTTCCAGTCTTCGGGCGGAATTGGTGATATCGGCGATGTGGCGGCGCTGCGCGGTACCGGTGTGAAGGGTGTGATTGTTGGCCGGGCCCTGCTGGAAGGAAAATTTACTGTGATGGAGGCGATTCAATGCTGGCAAAACGGATAATCCCTTGCCTGGACGTACGTGACGGCCAGGTCGTAAAAGGCGTGCAGTTCCGCAACCACGAGATCATCGGCGACATCGTCCCGCTGGCGAAACGCTATGCCGATGAAGGCGCAGACGAGCTGGTATTTTACGATATCACCGCCTCCAGCGATGGCCGCGTGGTAGACAAAAGCTGGGTCGCGCGTGTCGCAGAAGTGATTGATATCCCCTTCTGCGTGGCGGGCGGGATTAAGTCTGCAGAAGATGCGGCGAAAATCCTCTCCTTCGGTGCCGACAAAATTTCTATTAACTCCCCTGCGCTGGCTGACCCGGAACTGATAACCCGTCTGGCCGATCGCTTTGGCGTGCAGTGTATTGTTGTCGGGATCGACACCTGGTATGACGCAGCCACCGGCAAGTATCACGTCAACCAGTATACTGGCGACGAAAGCCGTACCCGCGTGACCCAATGGGAGACGCTGGACTGGGTGCAGGAAGTCCAGAAACGTGGCGCGGGCGAAATCGTACTGAACATGATGAACCAGGACGGCGTACGTAACGGATACGATCTGGAACAGCTGAAAAAAGTGCGTGAGGTTTGTCACGTACCTCTGATCGCCTCCGGCGGCGCGGGCACTATGGAACATTTCCTGGAAGCCTTCCGCGATACGAACGTTGACGGCGCGCTGGCGGCTTCCGTGTTCCACAAACAGATTATCAATATTGGTGAGTTAAAAACGTACCTGGCCGACCAGGGCGTGGAGATCAGGGTATGTTAACAGAGCAACAACAGGCGCAGCTGGACTGGGAAAAAACTGACGGATTACTGCCCGTGGTTGTCCAGCATGCCGTTTCCGGTGAAGTGCTGATGCTGGGATACATGAACCAGGAGGCGCTGGCAAAAACGGTCGACAGCGGCAAAGTGACCTTTTACTCGCGCACGAAACAGCGCCTATGGACCAAAGGGGAAACCTCAGGCCACTTCCTGAATGTGGTTAGCATTACGCCGGATTGCGATAACGATACTCTGCTGGTTCTGGCTAATCCCATCGGTCCGACCTGCCATAAAGGTACCAGCAGCTGCTTCGGAGAGGCTAGCCACCAATGGCTATTCCTGTATCAACTGGAGCAGTTACTGGCTGAGCGTAAAACGGCAGATCCTTCCAGCTCGTATACGGCGAAGCTGTATGCAAGCGGCACCAAGCGTATTGCGCAGAAAGTGGGTGAAGAAGGCGTTGAGACCGCGCTGGCCGCGACGGTGCATGACCGCGAAGAGCTGACCAACGAAGCGTCTGATTTGATGTATCACCTGCTGGTGCTGCTGCAGGATCAGGAGCTGGATTTGACGGCGGTGATTGAGAATCTTCGTAAGCGGCATAAATAAAAAACCGGGGAATCTCCCTAATGCTGGTCACTTAAGGTGATCAGCATTTTTTCTTGCCGGATATTTCTGGGCTTTTATTCTCACTTCCCGGGGGTAACTTCGCTCTCTTCTTCCCGGTAATACTAGCCACTTTGCTTTCTCATACAGCGTTCTTAACTCACCCGGCATCTTACCCGGTGAGGCCCATGGCAGCGTTATCAGAAGCCTGGTTATTTCACTTATTGTGCCGCTAAAGCTCAACTGGTAAGGCAGATAATCGCCCTTCAGTTCAAACGCCATCCTTACCATCTGGTATCTCACCAGGTTGTAAGTCAGCAGTCCCCCCCATAACTCCTGTCGCACCAGTTCTGGCAACTTACTGCGTAACGTCCAGCGGCTGTCCATCATTCCCTGCTTCGCTTCCCGGTAACCCAGTTCAATTTCCCACCTGTGACGATATAACTCGCTGATATCATTGCCAGGGTAGCGATTCTGGTCTGTCAGGGATGTCAGAACCTGTTTTTCTTTTCCGTCAACCGTTCGGGTCAGCAGTCTTGCGGTGAACCGCCCCGGGAGTGCTGGCCACTGTTTCCGGGCCTGTGGACTGGTTTTCAGTTCAACAAGCTCGTCGCCACGTCCCAGCTTACGCACAACTTCATATTGTGTGTTTTTTTTCAGTGGCAGCAGCCAGTGCCGGTTTTCTCCGGACATCTGCCAGTGATGAAGCAGCCCCGGAGAGTAAAATCCTTTATCGAATAAAGTGATACTCTCATCCGGCGTTCTTTCTGCCAGCTGCGCTGCCAGTCGCATTTCGCTGACGTTCTCGCTGTCAAAGGCGCTGGCGTTGATCAGATGGCTGCTCAGCTCCATCAGACAAACCATCCTGACCTGCGGATAGCCACCGGTACCATTTCGCCCTGCGGGTCTGCTGAAGGCCGCACTGTTTTCCGGCGTGTCTGCCGTACGCCAGACAACACCGTCCACAGCAAACAGATTCAGTCCGTGCCATTTCGGATGGGCCGCCTGCTGGTTCCAGTACCGTTGTGTAATGTCGAACAGTTCCCGCACAGCATCTTCCCCGAGCGTTTTTCGGCGCTGAATGACTGAGCTGCGGGCGGTGAAAGGCTCACCGGTCCTGTCAGTGATATCCATCAGATTCACGATCTCGGTCATAGGGCGATTGCAGAAAATGGACATGCCAACGACCAGCCAAATCATGGATTCAAGAGGAAGTTTGCGTTTGCGGAGTGTGACAGTATCAGTCAACGTTAACGCTTTCTGAATGAATTCAGTGGGAATGAGGTCCGAGAGGCTACGGGCGTGCTCAGGGGAGGTAACGTTGATAATGCCGAGGGCTTGTGAAAGTTCCATTTAAAAAAGGGTCCATGATGAACATGAACCCTTTTTACACCAGCCACCGGATCGGTCAACCGATCCTTAAACGATCGGCATTAGGAAATATCCCGGCTTTTTGTTCCACCCCCGTGGCTAAAAACCTTACAGGCTTTCAGTAAAGGTACGCGCGATAACGTCGCGCTGCTGTTCCGGGGTCAGAGAGTTGAAAC
>OIEQ01000545.1_pt1 | contig 19608 bp, 10 predicted proteins | sample 1581841 | NCBI WGS metagenome assembly OIEQ01 (sample SAMN03281020, study PRJEB24777) | human gut metagenome | isolation source: fecal sample PR170 from 1 month old male Malay infant, vaginal delivered... | place: Singapore | collected 2005-12-29
GTCTATGCTCTCAATAGAAGCCGTGGGCTTCTATTTTTTTGATTTGTAGGAGATTTCCACTAATTAAAGGAATTCTTAATCTAACTATAGTTGGGGTGAAATCGAGGTCTATTCCTCCTATTTTTTTGGTATAGTTAATATGTGATTTTCTGTAAGTGTTCGCAGGCATAAGAAAGCGCTTACAAAATAAATAGTTAATCCTAAGAGGAGGTTTTTATGGGAAAGTCTTTTTTTGAAAAGCGTCCTGTTTTTAGTATTCGTAAGCTCTCAGTTGGAGCTTGTTCTGTTGTGATTGGGCTTTCTGCCTTGGGTCTTTCAAGGGTCCATGCGGAAGAAAAGCCAGCCCTCGAAAGTGAACCGACTTCGATTGAGACACCAAGTGTTGTGACGGAAAATTCAGAAGCGGAAGTTCCTGGAGCTGGTGCAAGGGTTTCAGAAGCTCCAGCTATCATCACCCCTACCAGAGCTGAGGAAAAGCCAGCGCCTCAAGGCGAAGGCCAGCCTGTTTCTACTTCATCTGAGCGTGCTACAGGAACGGAAGCAACAGCTGCTCCAGATCAAAATCGTGTAGCGGAGGATATTGTGCAAGATCGAGAACGTGATTTTAATAAAGATTGGTATTTTAAATTAAATGCAGCTCCTGGTGCAGAAGGGCGTCAAGTGGATGTCAAGGATTGGAAAAAATTAGATTTTCCTCATGACTGGTCTATTTTCTTTGATTTCGATCACAACTCTCCTGCTCAAAATGAAGGGGGGCAATTAAACGGTGGGGATGCTTGGTATCGTAAGACCTTCCGTTTGGACGACAAAGATCTAGATAAGAAGGTTCGCTTGGAATTTGGCGGGGTTTATATGGATTCCAAAGTCTATGTAAACGGACAATTCGTCGGTCATTATCCAAATGGCTACAATGCCTTTTCTTATGATATTACTCCTTATTTGAATGCGGATGGAAGCGAGAATACCATCGCCGTTCATGTGGTCAATCAACAACCAAGTAGCCGCTGGTATTCTGGTAGCGGGATTTACCGGGATGTTAAGCTGAGTGTAACGGACAAGGTTCATTTAGCGCAGTATGGGACTACGATTACGACCCCTCAGTTGGAAAAACAGCAAAATGGTGCAGTGGATACAGTGGTGAAGAGCCGCATTGTCAACCAGGATGATCAAGCCCATAGTATTTATGCGGAATATGAAATTGTCGATCAAAATGGCCAAGTGGTGAGCGAAAAAACGCGCAGTGAAGCACAAGCTGTTTTAGCAGGTCAAGAGATCAACCTATCTCAAACCTTGCATGTTGAAAAACCAACCCTCTGGGATGTGAAAACGGATCATCCAGCTCTCTATACCTTGTATACGCGGGTTTATCGGGATTCGCAGTTAGTGGATGTGCAAAAGGAACGCTTTGGTTATCGCTATCTCAACTGGACGCCAGAAGGTGGCTTCTTTCTGAATGGGGTGGCGACGAAATTCCACGGGGTATCCCTTCACCATGACCACGGGGCTCTTGGAGCTGAGGAAAATTACAAGGCTGAATACCGTCGTCTCAAACAGATGAAGGACATGGGGGTCAATGCGATTCGGACGACCCACAACCCAGCCAGTGAACAAACCTTAAACATTGCGGCTGAGTTGGGCTTGATGGTCCAAGAAGAAGCCTTTGATACCTGGTATGGTGGTAAGAAACAATACGATTATGGTCGTTTCTTTGAAAAAGATGCCACTCACCCAGAAGCTCGTAAGGGGGATACTTGGTCCGATTACGATCTACGGACCATGGTAGAGCGGGGCAAGAACAATCCAGCCATTGTCATGTGGTCAATCGGTAACGAAGTCGGTGAAGCAGATGGTTCAGACAAATCTGTCGCAACTGTTCGTCGGTTGGTCAAGACCATCAAGGACGTGGATGCAACCCGCTATGTCACCATGGGAGCTGATAAATTCCGCTTTGGTGATGGATCAGGAGGCCATGAAAAGGTAGCAGCAGAGCTTGATGCGGTTGGCTTCAACTATTCAGAAGCCAACTATGAAAGCTTACGGGCGAAACATCCAAACTGGCTCATTTATGGTTCGGAAACCTCTTCTGCGACGCGGACACGGGGTTCATACTACCACCCTGAAAGAGAATGGGTAGGAAGCAACCAAGAAGACCGCCACTATGAACAATCAGACTACGGCAATGACCGGGTTGGTTGGGGTCGGACAGCAACCGCCTCTTGGACCTTTGACCGTGATCATGCCGGCTATGCAGGACAATTTATCTGGACCGGTACGGACTATATCGGTGAGCCAACCCCATGGCACAACCAAAATGACACACCTGTGAAAAGTTCTTATTTCGGTATTGTCGATACTGCCGGCCTTCCAAAGAATGATTTTTACCTTTACCAAAGTCAATGGGTATCGGCCGAGAAACATCCAATGGTCCATCTCTTACCACATTGGAACTGGGACAATCCAGAATTAGCCAATCGTGTCATGGATGAAGAAGGACGGATTCCTGTTCGGACCTTCTCCAATGCCCACAGTGTGGAATTGATTGTCAATGGGAAATCACAAGGAGTCAAGACCTTTACCAAGAAGACCACAGCTGATGGCCGGACCTACCAAGAAGGGGCAAAACCAGATGAACTCTATCTAGAGTGGTTGGTACCTTATGTACCAGGTAAAGTGGAAGCTATTGCGCGCAACGAAGCGGGTGAAGTGATTGCGAAAGATCAAGTCGAAACAGCCGGCAAGCCTGCGGGTGTCCGTTTGTTGAAAGAAGAACACGCGATTGCAGCGGACGGCAAAGATTTGACCTATATTACCTACGAAATCGTCGATGAAGAAGGTCGTGTCGTACCAACTGCCAATAATTTGGTGCATTTCCATTTGCATGGACAAGGCCAAATTGTCGGTGTCGATAATGGAGAACAAGCCAGCCGTGAACGCTACAAAGCGCAGGAAGATGGCACATGGCAACGCAAAGCCTTCAATGGCAAAGGGGTTGTGATTGTCAAATCAACTGAGCAGGCGGGTGCCTTTACTCTGTATGCAGACTCAGATCGCTTGCAATCAGACCAAGTCAGCCTCTTTACAGGTAAGAAGGACCAAGCAGAACGAACTGTATTAGGTGTGGAACCTATTCGACAAAGTGCTTATCTAGGAGAAGAGCCAGCCTTACCAAGTAAGGTCAATGTGGTCTATAGTGATGGCAAGGCCCAAGAAGAAGCCGTTGAATGGGATGCAGCAGACTATAGCCGTGCTGGCCAAGTCCGTGTGACAGGTCATGTTCAAGGACGCACGGTCGAAGCTCTGGTCGATGTGATCGGCGTGGAACAAGTCCTTCCAGTCATCAAACAAATCCCACAGGGAGCAGATCTAGCAACAGTGGATAAGGCTGTGCAATTAGTCTTCACTGATGGGACCACTGCCCACTATGAGGTCGATCAATGGACCTTGGAAGCTGGTCAAGAAGATCAATTGTCTACACCAGGAGCACGCTTGAAAGCGACAGGACTCCTAGGCAATGGAGAAACGGTCCAAGCGACACTAGTGGTTGCAGGAGGAGATGTAGCCAAGGCTAAGAAACCAACGGTTCAGCTAGATGGGATAGCCCTTCCAAAATTTGGTAGTGGCAACCATACTATTTTCCGTTCCCTCGATTATGGTCAAGAGCCAGGTCAAGTCACAGCAAGTGCAGAAAATGCTCAAGTGACGGTCCTCCAAGCTAATCGTGAAAATGGTTTGAAGGCTCAAATCTTTGTGACTGCTCAGGATACGGGAGCTGTACAGACCTATGTGGTCCAATTCCAAGAAGAAAGTCCACAGATTGAGCGCCTAGAATTGCGTCTGCCAGAAGGACAGGAACTCAAGGAAGACCAAACGGTACCACTTGAAGTCATTGCCCATTACCAAGATGGTAGCCAGGCAAGTCTCAAAGCAGATCAAATCGATGTGAAAACAAGAGCTGGTAGCCAAGGAAAAGCCGTCGCAACCAATAAAGGTTTGGAATTGCGAGAAGCAGGATTGGTTCATTTAGAAGCTAACTTCCAAGGACAAACAGGAGAAGTCAGCTTTACCATCACGCCAAATCCAGAAGAAAAGACGGTTGTGAAGGTGCGTCCTGTACGGATCAGTACGGATCGAAATGTTTTGCCAGCTCTTCCAGAGACCGTCTTGGTCGAGTATGACAAGGGATTCCCGAAAGAAAAACGCGTGACCTGGGATGCTGTAACCGCAGATCAAGTCAAGGATTACCATAGCTTTACAGTCACAGGTCATGTAGAGGGTGTGGAAAAAGAAGCCCAAGCTCAAGTGACGGTTGAAGGCATTATCGCTGTAGAAGAAGTCAGCACTACCACTCCAGTCGGAGAAAAACCAGCTCTTCCAGAAAGCGTGCGGACCTATCACTCTAATGGTAAGACCTATGCTGCCAAGGTGGCCTGGGATGCGGTCGATCCGCAACTCTTGGCCAAAGAAGGAGAAGTTGTCCTAGCCGGTCGTGTAGAAGGAACGGATCTTCCAACACGTCTTCATATTCGTGTTTCCGCAAACACAGTCAAGGGTGCCAATGTAGCAGAGCAATGGACAGGATCTGTCTTGCCACTCGCTTTTGCAAGTGATTCTAACGATGCAGATCCAGTTGCTAAGGTTAATGACAAGGTCATCTCCTTTACCGATGCTCCAGCTAACCGTTGGACCAACTGGGGCCGTAACAATGCGGAAGATTCTGTCGGTATCTTGTTTGGGGATTCTGGTATCTTGACCAAGCGAGCAGTGGACAACCTCCATGTTGGTTTCCACGAAGACCACGGCGTTGGGGCTCCAAGTGAGTATGTGATTGAGTACTATACAGGGGAACAAATCCCAACAGTTCCAAGCAATCCAAATCGTGTCAAAGACGAAACAGACCATCCATTTAACAATCCAGCTAACTGGAAAGAAGTCAGCAACCTAACCGTTGAAGAACCGGTAGCAGCTGGTAAGATGAATCATTTCAGTTTTGATAAAGTCGACACCTATGCTGTTCGTATCCGTATGAAGACGCCAGAAGGCAAGCGTGGAAGCTCTATTTCAGAGATTCAGATCTTTGCCAATAAGGTTGCGGCAGAAGAGAAGAGCCAGTTGACCATTCGTGTCAATGGCGATGTCTTGCCAGGTGTCAACCCAAGTGTGACCGATTACTACATCAATGCGCGTGATCGAGCTTATCCACAGGTGGAAGCGACAGCTAGCCATCACGGTCTTGCAACGGTTGTGCCAAGTGTCCATGAAGGGGAGCCAATCCGTGTCATCCATAAAGCGGAAGATGGTACCATCTTACAAGAATACCGCCTCCATCTCACAAGCGATGCAGAAAAACTGAAACAAGCTACCCCAGTAGCAGTGGAAGCAGGTAGCCGTTTTGTGAAAGTTGGTCAAGATCTGGTTCTACCATCTACCGTAGGCGTTTACTTCCAAGGGGATACAGGCTATGAACGCAAGGAGCTTACGGTGGATTGGCAGGCTGTCCCAGCTGATGCGCTTTCTCATGAAGGAAGCTTCACGCTGGAAGGAAAAGTCATTGGCTATGATCTGAGAGCTCAGCTGACCGTCCGGGTGTCAGAAAAGACAGGAGAAAACCTTTCTGTAAACCGTGATTACAATGCAGACGATACCAGGGCATTTGCCAGTGAAACCAATGATCTCGATCCAAATCAAATCGACTATATCGATTACATCAACGATGGTGGCTACAACGAGTATTACCGTTGGACCAACTGGAAGAGAGAACCGGATCAAACCGAAGCCTTTGCTGGTCTCATCTTCAAGAAAAATGGCCAGGTAACAGAGCGTTTGGTCAATAAAGTAGCGGTCGACTTCTTTGCGGATCAAGAAACAGGCTTGCCAACGAAAACCGTTCTTGAACGCTATATTGGTCCAGACTTTGAGGTTCCGGATGATTATGGCAATCTGAAGAATCTTCCAGATCATCCATTTAACCAAGCCTCTAACTGGGAAGAAATTCCTTATAGCTTGGATTATGACTTTGAAGCTGGCTATATCTCTAACCTCAGCTTCAATGAAACTAGAACCAAAGCCATCCGTTTAAGAATGGTCCGTGATGAACATCTAAAAGGAATCGGAATCGTTGAATTGAGCGCCTATGCCCCAACAGAAGAGGCCCAGGCAACAACAGACGTCACCATCCAAGTGAATGGCAAAGACCTAGAAGGCTTTAAACCAGATGTGACAGATTATCATCTAGAGTATGAGGGAGACCGTCCAATCGTTTCAGCACAAGGCAAGAATGGAACAGCCGTTACGGTCGTGGATGCTAAAAGTGGCAATGCTCCGGTTCTTGTCAAGGTTGTCTCAGAAGATGGCAAGCTCGAAAAAGTATATCAACTTTCTCTCTCCGCAAAAGCACCTACAGGCTCAGCCATCCCTGAAGAAGGGGTTAAGAATCTGGTCCACACCAAACCAGAGTTGGTGATTGAGCCAGAAGAGATGGACTTTGAACGCTTAGAACGTCCAAATACGGATCTTCCAAAAGGTAAGAAACGTGTGGTTCAAGAAGGTCAAAAAGGCCGCAAATTGCGCTTAGTGGAACTCTCTCAAGAAAATGGTGTGGAAAGCCGGAAGGAACTAGATGCCTTTGTAGAGCTAGATCCAGTGGCAGAAATTACAGAGGTGGGCACGAAAGAAGTGCTTCCAGACACTCCACAACCAGAGCCACAGCCGCAACCGCAGCCGCAACCAGAACCACAACCAGAGCCACAGCCGCAACCACAACCACAACCGCTTCCGAACCCAGAGCGCCCTCATGTCTCAGAAGGACCAGAGCCAACAGAAACTTCTAAGTCATCTGTTGGGGTGGAACCTGTCAGTCAGAAAGGAATCGTTTCAGAAGGGAAGGAAGTCGAGAAAACAGCTCAAACACCAGCAGTTTCAGCTGCTCCAGTTTCCGAAGGTAGATTACCAAATACAGGAACGGAAGAAAGCATCGCAAGCCTCGTTGCTGGAATCCTAGCAGCAGGCCTTGCCAGTGCTGTGCTGGACGATCAGAAAAAAAGAGCCGATAAGGCCAAGTAAAACAGCTAGAGAAACTAGCAAAAAACGGTGAAAAGTTCACAGGTAAAAAGAAGGAGGATGGGGAAGCCCCACCCTCTTTACCTGGTGACATAAAGGAATGGAATATGGGAAAAAGATTAGTTGATCAGAGAAATCAATTTGGCATTCGTAAACTCTCAGTAGGCGTCTGCTCGGTAGTCGTAGCGACTTGTTTTTTAGGAGCTACTACCAGTTACGCAGAGGAACAAGCTGAGAATAATGAACCGCGTGAAGAACGGGTTGAAACAAGCAATGCAGGAGATCAAGGAAAGGAGGAGAAAACTGTGAACGAGCCCCAAGAAGAATCAGAACAGCCCTCAGCAGCTACTAGTGAGAAAGAAAATCGCACAGTCAGTCAAGGGACAGAAGCAAGCCAACCAGCCACTTCTCTAAACGAGGAGACTGAGATTGCGGATTACGGACCACTTCCAAGCAAGGCTCAGATGCAATACCACCGTGAAGAACTAGCAGCTTTCATCCACTTTGGGATGAATACTTACTATGATCGTGAGTGGGGGGATGGGCAAGAAGATCCTTATTATTTCTATCCAGAGCATCTGGATACCGATCAGTGGATCAAAACCCTGAAAGACGCGGGCTTCAAACGAACCATCATGGTCGTCAAGCACCACGATGGCTTCCTCTTGTACCCATCCAAATACACCGACCATACCATTGCTAAAAGCGGTTGGAAGGATGGAAAAGGCGATGTTCTAGCTGAGGTTTCTGCTTCTGCCAGCAAGTATGACATGGACATGGGGGTCTACCTCTCGCCTTGGGATGCTCACAGCCCACTCTACCATGTGGATACAGAGGACCAATACAATGAATACTATCTCAACCAGCTTAAGGAAATCCTTGAAGATCCAAAATATGGTAACAAGGGCAAGTTCGTAGAAGTCTGGATGGATGGAGCGCGTGGCGATGGGGCTCAAAAGGTCACCTATACCTTTGACAAGTGGTTTGAAGCCATTCGCAAGGCCCAAGGGGATATTGCCATCTTCTCAGCTGAGCCGACCAATGTTCGTTGGATTGGAAATGAAAAGGGGATTGCCGGAGATCCGGTTTGGCAAAAGGTCAATCCAGATAAGATCCGCAACAATCCATCCAATAGCTACCTCAATCACGGGGATCCGGAAGGGAAGCAATACTCAGTGGGAGAAGCCGATGTCTCTATTCGCTCCGGCTGGTTCTACCATGACAACCAAGAGCCTAAGTCCTTGCGCGAATTGATGGACATTTACTTCAAATCGGTCGGCCGTGGAACTCCACTCTTGCTCAATATTCCACCTAACCAAGACGGAAAATTTGCGGATGCCGATGTGGCCCGTTTGAAAGAATTTCGTCAGACCTTGGACCAACTCTACAGTGTGAACTATGCGGCAGGAGCTTTGGTAGAAGCTGACTCGACACGACGCAATCCGCTCTACAAGGCCAGCCATTTGACAGATGGCGATGAAAAGACCAGTTGGGCACCTGCAGATGATGCTAAGACCGGCTCTTTTGTCCTCGATCTTGGAAAAGAACAGCATTTTGATGTGGTAGAGCTTAAAGAAACCATCGAGAAAGGCCAACGGATTTCTGGTTTCACCATTGATGTGGCTGTGAATGGCCAATGGGTTCCATATGGGGCTGGCTCAACCGTAGGATATCGCCGATTGATCAAAGGGCAACCAGTTGATAGTCGTTATATCCGGGTGTCCATCACCGATGCCCAAGCTACTCCAATCTTGAACGGAGTCTCTGTCTATAAGACACCCGCTAGCATTGAAGAAACCGATGGCTATCCGCTTGGTTTGACTTATCATTCTGACCGGGCAGCAGAGCGGGCCAATGGCCAATGGAATGAAGAGGGAGAAGGTGTTCGAGGGACCTCTATGTGGACCAAGGAAAAAGGGGCTTCGGTGACCTATCAGTTTGAAGGCACCAAGGCCTATGTGGTCGCAACTGTCGACCCTGGTCATGGGGAAATGGATATCTATGTCGATGGCCAAAAGCTAGCGACGGTCAATACCCAAAGCCCAAGCCGCAAACGCAGCCAAAAGGTCTATGAAACACCGGACTTGGCAGCAGGATCCCACACCTTGACCTTGGTCAATAGCAAGGGAGATGCGATCGCAACGGAAGGGATTTATGCCCTCAATAACCAAGAAAAGGGTCTCTTTGAGTTTGCTCAGCCAACCCTAGCCGTTAAGAAAGGCGACCCAGCGCAAGTTGTCGTCAAGAGAAAAGGTGGCTCTAAAGGAAGTGCCAGTCTCAAATTAATCACAGAACCAGGAACAGGGGTTCATGGCAAGGTCTACAAAGATACCAACGTCACCCTTGAGTTCGCAGATGGCGAGACAGAAAAAACAGTCCAAGTTCCAACCCTTGATTTTGCAGGAAAAGCGACCGACGTCTATGACTTTAAGGTCAAATTGCTCCATCCGGATCAAGGAAGCCTGGTCGGCTTTATTCCAGAACTGACAGTTCAAGTGATGAATGAAGACCAGTTGCCAGAAAATCGCAAAGAAGTGGATGACCAAGATCCGAAACTGCATTACAGTGAGGGTTGGCACCATGAGACAGACAATCCAAACTTCTCAAATGGCACAGAATCTTGGTCGAGCTTTAACCAAGTGACCGATGAAGAAGGCAAGAAACACATTGAAGTGACCATTACCTTTAAGGGCACCGGCGTGGAGGTCCGAGGAGTGGTTGATCCAAGTCATGGTCTCTACAGCGTCACTTTGGATGGAAAAGAAATGGCCTTCGAAGAAGGTCGGGGCCATGATTATGAGATCGACGGCGATCATTATTTCAGTGGCTATGGAGACCAACGCAAGCTCGACCAGAGTTTGGTCAATCTGCAAGGCCTAGCAAAAGGCTACCACCAGCTACGCTTGCACTTAGATCCAGCCCTCAATGATCCTCAGTCATCTCGAGCCATCCAGGTAGACCGATTTATCCTCTCAGGGAAAGATAGCCAGTTGCTCAGTCAAGAAGAGCTGCAACAGATCATCAGAGAAGGAGTAGAAAAGATCAAGGCTACCTCTCTCGATCGTTTGAAAGCAGACCTCAAACCGAAGGTTCAAGGACAATTGACGGACTTGACTCAGTTGTTGAATCAAGAGCAACCAGATTTGGTTGCTGCAGCTAATCAAGTGGAAGCCCTTGAAACCATCTTAGAAGATGCTCGCAATTATGAACCCCTGACGCAGACACGACCAGATCAAGGTGTTCGGGATCTGATTCTTGAAAAGCCAGAACTTCTCATCGAAGCGGAGGAGATTCCATTTGAGAGTCAAACGCGTGAGAACAAGGACTTGACCAAGGGTGAGAGCCGGATCCTTCAAGCAGGGAAGGTCGGACGCCGGTTGAAATTGATCGAAGTCCGACAAGAAGAAGGCAAAGAAATTCGGACAGAAGTCGATGCCTTTGTCGAAGTGGAGGCCCAGGACCAGATCACAGAAGTCGGAACGAAGGAAGCGGAAGAAAGTCCGTTGATAGCTGATATGCCGACTCCAACCACTCCTGTAACTCCAAGTAAGGTGCAACCAGAAGTTATGACTCTTTCTCAAGCTGAAGACAAAAAAGAAAAAGAAAGACCGGTTCTCTTGCAACCGAAAACCCCAGAAGCAGTTTCTGTTTCGACTTCAGACCATCCGGAAAAAGAAGATGTTGAAAGTCCTTCTCTACAATCGGAAGGAAAACTTCCTCAAACCGGTACAAAAGAAGGTGGTTTCTTTGCTTGGTTAGGCCTTCTTGGTCTAGGTTTCTTGGGTGGAGGCGCCAAATTCGCTCGTCGCAAAGAGTAGTTCATTCTTCGCATAAGAGGCTGGGACAAAAGTCCTAGCCTCTTAATTATTTTTGGATTGTCTAGCAAGACGCAGTGGTTGAGTGGGCTCTACTACGCTGATTTCATCAGCTTTTACAGCCCTACTCAACTGTGCGGAGGTGGGACGACGAAATCGAATTCTAACGAATTACCGATTTCTGTCCCACTCTCTTTTATTTTTCTCCTTTCCTTAAGAGATTCCTATTTCCATGGAGTCTTTGCTTTATTTACAGCCGTAAAAATTGTATAATAGTCAAATAAGGTCAATGATGAGAAGGAACACTCCAAGGCCATTTTTTATGGGCCAAAGAGCAGAGCATCCATCTAGAAAAAAACAAGCCAGAAAGGAGCATCATGGCAAATAAGAACACATCTGATAGCATTGAAGCTTATATCAAGGCCTTGCTGGCTCAAGCTGGCATGGCAGAGCTCAAAAGAAGTGAGTTAGCCGATGTCTTTCAGGTTGTACCCAGTCAGATTAACTATGTCATTAAGACTCGCTTTACCGAGAGTCGAGGCTATATTGTAGAGAGCAAGCGGGGTGGTGGGGGCTATATCCGCATTGGCAAGGTCCAGTTTTCAGATCACCATCAGATGCTCCAAGACTTGGCAGCCAATATTGGAGAGACCATCAGCCAGCAGGTCTTTAATGATATCCTCCAGATGCTCTATGAAGAAAAATTATTGACAAAACGTGAGACTCAGCTCTTGCTTGCGACGACCTCCGATGAGGTCCTAGGTCGAGATGCTCTCATCCTACGAGCAACGATGCTGAAAAAAATCATTCAACAAGTAGATAGAAAAGGAAATACCGACTAGATGAACTATTCAACAGCACTGTTAGAAAGTATAGAAGTGGCCCAAATACTAGCAGGCCACTATCAGGGGCATACCTTAGATACTTGGCATCTCCTGACGGCTATGGCCAATAATCCCTATAGCGTGGCAGGTTCTGTACTGAACGATTATCCTATGCAGATCGATGAGTTTCAGGATGCAGCGGAGCATATCACAGGCCAAGCTTTTCAAAGCGACAATCGGTATGAAATCTTCCCATTTTCTTATCGGATGGAAGCCATTATGAAACACGCAAGAGAGATTGCCCAGGTCCTTCATGCCAAGACCTTGGGAACAGAGCATGTGCTCCTCTCTCTTCTAGCAGACCGTGGGACCTTGGCGAGCCAAGTCATGGAGTTTGCTGGCTTTGCCTTTACAGAGCAAGACAAGGGAGTTCCTATTGCCTCCCTTCGAAAGAATCTTGAGGACAAGGCAGGTTGGGACAAGAATGATATCAAAGCCATTCGGAGTCTCTATCGAGCCCAAAACCCTAACCGCCAAACCATGGGAAATATGATGGGCATGCCCCCAAGCACCAGTGGAGGTCTTGAAGATTATACCCGTGATTTGACAGAAATGGCGCGTGCAGGCCAGCTTGAGCCTGTGATCGGCCGGGATGCAGAGATTTCACGCATGATCCAAATCCTCAGCCGCAAGACGAAGAACAATCCTGTATTGGTGGGAGAAGCAGGGGTCGGAAAAACCGCCCTTGCATTAGGTCTGGCCCAGCGTGTCGCTAGTGGCAATGTTCCAGCTGAAATCGCGCAAATGCGTGTCCTTGAATTGGATCTTATGAATGTCGTTGCAGGGACGCGCTTCCGTGGGGACTTCGAAGAACGGATGAACAATATCATCCAGGACATCGAAGAAGACGGTCACGTGATTCTCTTTATCGATGAACTGCATACCATTATGGGGTCAGGATCCGGTATTGATTCGACCTTAGACGCAGCCAATATTCTAAAACCAGCCCTGGCACGGGGAACCTTGCGTACAGTTGGAGCAACGACTCAAGATGAGTACCAAAAGCATATCGAAAAAGACGCAGCCCTCTCTCGACGTTTTGCGAAAGTCACCATTGAAGAGCCAAGTGTTGCAGATAGCATCCAAATTCTCCAAGGCTTGAAAGAGACCTATCAGGACCACCATCATGTGACCATTACCGATGAAGCGATCGAAACAGCTGTCAAATATGCCCACCGCTATTTGACCAGTCGTCAATTGCCAGATTCAGCCATTGATCTCTTGGATGAAGCGGCAGCTACTGTACAAAACCGCGATTCCAACGGTCACGTAAAAGAAGAGTTGACCGCCTTAGACCGGGCTTTGATGGATGGCAAGTGGAAGAAAGCAGCCCAGCTCTTAGAAGTAGAGGCCGCTCCCATTGTCTACAAAAAAGAAGTCACTGACCAAGATGTCTTGGTGACTTTGAGCCAATTATCTGGTATTCCAACTCAAAAACTGACTCAAACCGATGCCAAGAAGTACCTAAACTTAGAAGCAGAATTGCACAAGCGCGTGATTGGTCAAGACCAAGCGGTTTCGAGTATCAGTCGGGCTATTCGACGCAATCAATCAGGTATCCGTAGCAATAAACGTCCGATCGGTTCTTTCATGTTCCTAGGACCTACCGGTGTCGGAAAAACAGAGTTAGCCAAAGCTTTGGCAGAAGTTCTGTTTGATGATGAATCGGCCCTCATCCGTTTTGATATGAGTGAGTACATGGAAAAATTCGCGGCGAGTCGCCTCAACGGAGCTCCTCCAGGCTATGTGGGCTACGAAGAAGGAGGCGAGTTGACCGAGAAAGTCCGCAACAAACCATATTCAGTTCTCTTATTTGATGAGGTGGAAAAAGCCCACCCAGATATTTTCAATGTCCTTTTGCAAGTCTTGGATGACGGAGTCTTAACCGATAGCAAAGGCCGGAAGATCGACTTCTCCAATACCATCATCATCATGACCTCAAACCTGGGAGCAACAGCCCTTCGGGATGATAAGACAGTTGGCTTTGGTGCTAAAGATATCCGCTTTGACCAAGCCAATATGGAAAAACGCATGTTTGAAGAGTTGAAGAAGACCTATCGTCCAGAGTTTATCAACCGGATTGATGAAAAGGTGGTCTTCCATAGTCTCTCAAGCGAGGACATGCAGCAGGTAGTGAAAGTCATGGTCAAACCGCTCATCGCGACCTTGGCAGAACAAGGCATGACCCTCAAATTCCAGCCTTCAGCGCTCAAGTTGCTAGCAACCAAAGGGTACGATCCAGAAATGGGAGCTCGCCCACTGCGTCGTGTCTTGCAGACCGAAGTGGAAGATCAACTAGCAGAGCTATTGCTGAAAGGCCAAGCCCAAGAAGGACAAACGATCAAGGTTGGAACGACAGCCGGAACGATCAAGTTTGAGATTGTCTAGGAGGATGTCATGACGCTTCAGCGATTAACCCGTATTTCGCTTTTGGCGGCCCTTTGTGTCGCTCTACGTCAGGCTTTTGCCCCTTTCCCAAATGTCCAACCTATTTCTGCCATCTTTTTTCTCTTGGTGATATTTGAAGGGTATAGCTTTGCTTTTCTTGTGATGATGATCACCATGTTTGTCTCCGCCTTTTTCCTGGGGATGAGCCTGATTGTGTTCTTTCAGATTGTCGCCTTTGGCTGTTTGATGCTCATTTGGCGCATCAGTTACAAGTGGTTGCCCTTTGTCCTTCAGATCCTTTTTGTGGGCCTACTGTCCTTTGCTTATGGGGTCTTGATCGATAGTGTTTATGCCTTGATATACCATATTCCTTGGTGGACCTATGCTTTGGTCAATGGTTTTAGTTTTAACCTTGCCCATGCTCTGTCGACGATCATTTTCTATCCCATTATCTATCAAATCTTTAGGAGATTTTATGTTGAAAAAAACCATTTCTAGCTTGATGACCTTACTTGCAGCTCTTCTTTTAGCGAGTTGCGCTTCGTCTCATAGCACAAACCATCAAACAAGTGCTTCTAGCACAGAAGTTGCCAAGAAAAACGAAATTTCGATTACGATTAGCGTGACGCCAGAAGGTCAAAAAGCGCAATCGAAAACCTTGAAAGTAGCAGAAGAGAGCAACCTCATGAAAGTGCTCAAAGCCAACTACAAGATTGAAGAAAAAAATGGCATGATCACCTCGATTGACGGTCACAGCCAAGATGAAGCCAAAGGTCTTTACTGGATGTACAAGATCAATGGCGAAATGGCTCCAAAAGGTGCTGCAGAAACCACCGTTAAAAAAGGGGACAAGATCGAATTCTATCAAGAAGTGTATAAATAAGAAAAGCTGGACAGTATGTCCGGCTTTTTTTGCAAAGTTTAGGAACTTACCTAAAATTTCTTTCAAATTAGAAAAATATTTGAGAAACTATTGACAGCCTCATATAACAGTGTTACAATAATGTTACAAAATATTACAAATGTTACAAAAAAGAGGTTCTGTTATGAAAAACAAAAAAATCATTTCTCTAGCAGCCCTAGCTCTTACAGCTAGTCTTTTCCTAGGGGCTTGTGGCGGGAATAAAGAAGAAAAAACTTCAGAAGCAAGCAGTTCAAAGACCAGTCAAGTCAAACAAACCAGCTCTTCTAAGAAAAAAGTGATCACTAGTAAAGATCCGATTGCCTCTTCATCCTCTGATAGCAAATCAGAAGAAAGTCATACTGTTGGTAGCAAAAATAACCAAGCTGCAGCTAGTCAAACACCTGCTCCAGCTAAAGAAGCGACACCAGCAGCACCCGTAACAAAAGAAACAAAAGAAGTAGCCACTCCAGCAACACCAGCGAAAGCAAAATTGCCAAGTCTAGAAGACGGTCATGCCCATGCTAAGAAGCAAGCTTCTGCTACAGAGAATGCCCAATACAAGGGAGTCTATTCTGTGGCAGCAGGGGATTTCTCTGCAGCAGCTGGGAATTGGTCTGACAAACGCGACACTGGAGTCACTATTGGCCAAGGTGGTCAAGTGACCATCCAACTTCCTGGGGGCCAACCCGTAGCCTATGGTATCAGCGCTTATAACTATACCTTGGATGACGGCCATTACCATGCTAATCTCTCAGCAGGCGATGGGTCTGCAGCGACTCTAGATATCGTAGTTGGAAAAGATGGCTCTATATCCAGTGTGACTGTTCTTAAAGACGGTGTCAGCCACTCCCTCACTCGTGAATAAAAGTCGAAAGATTTGAAAAGAAAATCTTATCTTTTCAGATCTTTTTTTGCTGTTTTGAAGAAAAATATATTTTTTTATAAAAAAGTGTTGACATCCAGAAAATATAGTATATAATAAAAACATAAAGAAAACCTATTTATAAAAAACTATAAAAAGGAGTTGCTATGAATAAAGAAAGAATCGCTGTGGTATTTGGAACCTTTGCTCCTCTTCATCAAGGGCATATTGACCTGATCCAACGGGCCAAGCGTCAGTGTGATCGTGTTCGTGTCATCGTATCTGGTTATGAAGGGGACCGTGGCGAAGAAGTGGGCTTGACCTTACAAAAACGCTTCCGCTATATCCGTGAAGCCTTCTCAAACGATGAATTGACCCAAGTCTATAAGTTAGATGAGACGGAACTTCCTCGTTATCCCTTGGGCTGGGAACCTTGGTTACAAATAGCCCTTGATACCATCCAGTATCAAACAGAGACAGAAGAGTTGATCTTTTATGTGGGGGAGAAAGCCTACAAGGAAGAGTTGGAAGGCAGAGGGTTTGAAGTTCACTTAGAGGAGCGTCGCTTCGGGATCTCTGCTACCATGATCCGGGAAAATCCAAGCAAATACTGGAAATACATCGCCCAGCCCTTCCGTCGCCAGTTTACAAAAAAAGTTTTGATCATGGGGAGCGCCAGTAACGGGAAAACGACCCTTGCAAAGGATTTAGCCCGCTTTTACGATGCACCTGTTAGTCTTGAGTATGCCCGTGAATACCAGATCAAGAACAATGTTCGGGATGATGAACTCACACCGAAAGATTACTATTACCTCCTCTTAGGACAGTATGATCAAACCTCCAAGCTCATCGATAGTAGTGCCAATCGAGGCCTGGTCATCGCAGATACCAATTCCCTGGTGACCAAGGGTTATTACGACTACTATATGGAAGTCGAAGGCCAGGATACCAGCATGACCGATACCTTCGACAACCTATTTGTCAGTATTCTGTCCAAAGAAAAATGGGATTTGATCCTCTTTGTCCAGCCGATCGGCTCTTATGTCAATGATGGTTTCAGGGATATGACCATGGCTGACGAAGAGATCCGCAGCAGCTTTTCAAATTACCTGGACCAATTGCGCCAGCAATACCTAGGAAACATTCCGACCACTTTCCTCGCATCAGACTACCTCGGCAACTACGAAGAAGCCAAGAAGGTGATCGATGCCATCTACCAAGCCGACTAAGGAGCAGCTTATGAAAAAACTATCTGAAAAATTCACAACTTTTAGCCAAGACTTTAAAAATGTTCACCGAGAAGCGAAAAAACAAGGCTTTGTCAATATTATGAAACTCCTTTGGAAGGACCTTTTTGTAGGACGCACAGCCTTTCAATGGATCTATCTCCTGCTTCTTTCCAGCGTTCCCTTCTTCTTAGAATGGACCAATCGTACGGGACAGCATGATTGGCTGGGATTGTTTGCCTCTTGGACAGGCATTGTCTGTGTCATTCTCGTTGCAGAAGGGCGAGCTAGCAACTACCTTTTTGGAGCAGTGAATTCCGCTATCTATCTCGTTTTAGCCCTCAATAAAAACTTCTATGGGGAAGTTCTGACAACTCTTTATTTCTTCATCATGCAACCAATCGGACTTTATGTTTGGCTCTCTAATCGGATCAATGATCAAGGTAAGGTCGAAGAATCTCACTTTGAAGCCAAGAAATTGAACTTAATTGAGTGGATGCGCTACTTGGCCTTGTGTGCTGTGATTTGGATTGGTATGGGCTTTGCGTATCAGAGCATCCATAGCGCTCGCCCTTTCCGCGATAGTATCACCGATGCGACCAACGGGGTCGGCCAGCTCCTAATGACCCGCCTTTACCGGGAGCAATGGATCTTCTGGATTGCGACCAACGTCTTTAGTATCTATCTCTGGTGGGATCAGAGTCTTCACATTCAAGGGATGTACTGGGTTTACACGCTCAATAGTTTAGTGGGCTGGTACCAATGGACCAAAGCCCTCAAGAAGGAGGTGGCTTAGATGGCAAGTCTCTCAATTCCAGCAGGAATGACGGAGAAAGAGTATTTTGAGACGGTCGCTAGTGAAGCAGACTTTCTCAAGTGGTACAAGGAGCAAGATCTGCCAACTTATGAAACTCCAAGTGTCACAGCGGACATGGTGGCTTACTGTTTTGTTGATGGACAGCTCAAGCTCTTAGCCATTCGCCGCAAGGCCCACCCTTATCAACACCGCCTCGCCTTGGTGGGGGGCTTTGTGAAAAAGGATGAAGATGCGACTCATGCCTGTATCCGAGAAGTCAAAGAAGAAGTTGGGCTCGATCTGCCAGTGAATAAGGTGGAGCAGCTCATGACAGTTTCCACCCCTGGGCGGGACCCCAGAGGCTGGGTCATTACCATCGCCCATCTGGTCTATCTGCCGGCAGAAGCAGTAGACTTAGCCCATGCAGGTGACGATGCCAAGGAAGTTGTTTTTCTCGATGTCGACTTCAAAAAGTCCCAGTGCTTGCTAGAGGGAAAGGTTTTAACTGCTTCTGATTTTGCTTTTGACCACTACCAGATTATTCAAGAATCGATCAAGCGGATTCAGGGACGTCTCGACTGGAATCCAACCTTCCTCTATCTGTTAGAGGAGCCTTTCACCGTTTATGAAGCAACCGAATTGGTCAATTTGATCAATCCAGGACGTCCCATCGTTAGCAATAACTTCCTCGTAAAATTCGGAGAATTCGTGGAAGAAGTGGGTCTCAAGCGGGTACCTAAGAAAAAACCACGCAAGACCTATCGCTTAAAACAGTAGATCGAGCGGGGTTCATTCTACCAGCCCTTAGTTACTAGTAGTAGCCAAGGGCTTTTTCTGATTTTTCCTGCTCCACTTGTGTGCAAAGTGGTATAATAATCATAATTGAAATCAAAAGAGACAAGACTATGGAAGAAAAAATAATTTTACCACAAAATACACGACTGATGGGGGCTCTGCTTGGTTTTATAGGAGGAGGCCTCGATGTCTTTTGCCACATGCACTATCGGAGTTTGGTCGCGACCCAAACGGGGAACCTACTGCTTCTCATCGCTGATTGGCACGATCCCCGTGTCGAAAATACCATCATGCGTTTTTCATCTATTTTATTTTTCTCGATCGGCTTTGTGGTTGCCCTCCATATCAGAGAGTATCGCAAGACAGCCTTTTGGCGGATCAAGATGTTGATTCCTTTGTTTGTGGTGACACTCCTGATTCCCTTGGTGTCTGTCATACCACCTGTAGAAGTTCCCTTTATTGCTTTTGGGACAGGGATGATGATGTTGACCTTTACAGGAAGCTTGATTGAAACCCATCCTTACGTGATCTTTATGACTTCCGGAAATTACCGCAAGATGCTGACGGCCTTGTACCGAATCACTCGAGGAAAGGGAGATTTGGACGAGTATCGGCGTCAGGCCATGAATTACGGGATTGTTGTTGGAAGCTTTGTTGCAGGAGCTATTAGCGTCGCCATCCTCATGCATTTCATTCACCAATGGTCCATCTGGTTGATCACAGCCAACCTCTTTTTGATCATGACCTACTACACCGCCAGAGTCAAACAACTCGGCCTGCAAACAGATAATCTATAAAAAGAGGCTGGGACAAAAGTCCTAGCCTTTCAATTATTTTTGGATTGTCGAGCAAGACGCAGTGGTTGAGTGGGCTCTACTACGC